>Ga0209867_1000048_pt1 | contig 40394 bp, 44 predicted proteins | sample GWRWmT4_4Nov14_FD_187197 | JGI IMG/M metagenome (GOLD analysis project Ga0209867, IMG submission 187197) | Sand microcosm microbial communities from a hyporheic zone in Columbia River, Washington, USA - GW-RW T4_4-Nov-14 (SPAdes) (version 2) | ecosystem: Engineered > Artificial ecosystem > Sand...
AAAACAGTGAGAAAGCATTCTGAACCAGATTCGCCATTCAAGTCGGTGACACCTGTAAATCATCAAAAATAACAGGTATCACAAGATGTTGCAGCCAACCGTGTCGTCAATAACCGGACAGTAGTGGGTCAGACCCCTTTAACCCTTCTTGATGCGGACCCGGAAGTGGAAGAAGCCTGGGCGGCGGAGGTTGAACGCCGCCACGCGGAGATCGAGAGTAATACGGTCTCGCTATTGCCTGGCGCGGAAAGCCTGGCCAGGTTGCGCGCCGAGTTCAAATGAAATACTGGCTGCACCCGGAGGCCGAAAATGATCTCCGGGACGCCGCTGAATTTTACCGCAAGCATGCGGATATCGCACTATCTCAGGCGCTGCTCGCAGAGTTTGAACATGCGATGCACCTGTTGCTGAAGCATCCGCGAGTGGACGCACAATGGCGAATATCGGAGGGCCTAAGGCCAAAAAGGGTAGCGTCCCCTTTAACCTTCCACCCTTTAACCTCCCGGATTTCATTCAATACCGGATGCCGCTGGAATAGTTTGTAGTACTGAAAAGGGTAGCGTCTGTTGTAATCCTTTAAGATGAATTGGAACAATATGCAGTTTCAGTTTGATTGCAAGTATGCGGGTAATACTCGGTTGGTCTCGCAAGGTTGGCGAAATAGTGCAGTATCAGACGGAATCAGGTACGCCACAGATTAGATATGGAGACGATGCAGCAATGGAGATCCATGAAGCTGTAAAAGAATTATTAGGGATCGTGGAAAAACTGCATAAGCGTTACCCTAAGAAGAAATTCACGCTAGATGGGCGTCTTGTCGGTGATCTCGGTGAAATACTTGTAGAGCAGGATTATGAGCTTAAGCTTTTCGATGGGTTGGAAAAACACCATGACGCTATAACTCCAGACGGACGAAAAGTGCAGATAAAGACGACAATGAAGAACTCGTTGACTTTTCCTTGCGATCACACGCCAGACTTTTACCTAGGTATCAAAGTTTTTTCTGATGGGTCATACAAGGAAATCTTTAACGGATCTGGTGAAATAGCGGGAAGAGGAATTCAAAAGCGGAAGCCATCGAAAACCAATTTACATTCGATTTCGCTCTCAAGATTATGCAAGTTAAGCAAAGATGTACCCAATGATCAGCGTATCCAGAGGAAAGAGTCTATATTTAGAAAAAAAATTAAAGAAGATTAAATTGGGCATTATCCTTTTTATACACCTCACCCCGCCCTTGCCACGCGGCGCGCCGCAAAAAAGGGGTCACAAAAAAGGGGTCAGGTCTTGACATGACAGTTTTTCCTCATTGAAACATATCACTACTCTACCTGTCATACCCCGGCTTGTCCGGGGTATCTATAAAGAGCCACAAGCTATGCCTGCATCAATGGCCCTGGATTACCCGGACAGGCCCACTACTGTCCGGTTATTGACGACACGGTTGGCTGCAACATCTTGTGATACCTGTTATTTTTGATGATTTACAGGTGTCACCGACTTGAATGGCGAATCTGGTTCAGAATGCTTTCTCACTGTTTTGAGGAGGAAGCATGTACGCCGGCAAACTCGTCTTCGCTCAAGTCATGGATCATTTGCCTCTGCACACTTTGCGCCGCTGCGTGGCGCGCTATCGCGGCGATCACAAGGTCAAGGCCTTCACGTGCCTCGACCAGTATCTGTGCATGGCCTTTGCGCAGCTCACCTACCGCGAGAGTTTGCGCGATATCGAGGCCTGCCTGAAAAGTCGCAGATCGATTAAAGGGGACGCTACCCTTTAATCCCCGCTTTATGAGAAGCGTCCCCTTTAATTCACGCAAAAAAGGGGTCAGGTCTTGACATGACAGTTTTTCCTCATTGAAACATATCACTACTCTACCTGTCATACCCCTGGTAAAGGGGACGTTACCCTTTATTCACCTTTCAGTATCCGCCCCCCCTCACCCCAGGGCTATCGCATTTGAACTTTTGTTTCTTCCTTTTATCTCCCTCTCCCCTTGTGGGAGAGGGTTGGGGTGAGGGGATAGTGGAAGAAAAGCTTTACCCGGCGCGCATAAATGCGCGCGCGCCCTCATCCTGGCCTTCTCCCACAAGGGGAGAAGGAAAGACGCCATATTGAAAGATATCCATATGCGATAGCCCTGCCCCTCACCCCACCGCGCGTAAGCGCTCCGCGCGTTCCAGATCGACGGAGACGAGCTGGCTGACGCCGCGCGAAAAAGGGGTCAGGTCTTGACATGACAGTTTTTCCTCATTGAAACATATCACTACTCTACCTGTCATACCCCGGCTTGTCCGGGGTATCCATAAAGAGCCACAAGCTATGCCTGCATCAATGGCCCTGGATTACCCGGACAGGCCGGGTAATGACAAAGCGGGGGAGGATGCGTATCCATTTTATCATAATTTGCTGTTGAAATCTGTCATTGCCTAATTACCAATAAATATTATATATCGGTAATTATGGGTAATGGAGGCCGCAATGGGCAAAAATACATCTGTCTCGCTGGGCGAGCATTTTGAGATGTTTATAAACGCGCGGGTGGCGGCGGGCCGGTATGGCTCGGCCAGTGAAGTGGTGCGGGCCGGCCTGCGGCTGCTGGAAGAGCATGAGAGCAGGCTGGAGGCGCTGCGCGCCGCGCTGATCGAGGGCGAGGAAAGCGGCCCGGCGGCTCCCTTTGATTTTGATGAGTTCCTTGCGAGAAAACGATCTGAATATCAGGCGAAATGAAACGTCTGATTTTTTCTCCGCTGGCAACCAGAGACATCAACGGCGTCTGGGATTATACCGCCGGAAGATGGGGCTTAGATCAGGCGGAATATTATGTGGGCGCCATCCGCGTCGCATGTAACGGGCTGCTAGAGTATCCGGATACCGGAAGGATGCCGGAACGGTACGCGCCGGATACCGCAAACAGAGAAGCGGATCGCATTTTATTTTCTACCGCCGGACATCCGGCGGCGAGATCGAAATCATCCGTGTACTGCATCAGAAAATGGATTTTGGTTCACATTTGTAGCACTGGACAAGGCGAAGAATTAGACTAAAAGTCATTGCGTCTGGTAATGAAAACGTACACACTATGTCATTACCTGATGCAGGAGGCGGCGACCGTGCCGAAAGAAGCCGTTTTTACGATGAAGCTGGAACCAGAACTGCGCGCCGAGTTCATGGCCGCCGCTGCGGCGGATGACCGGCCGGCATCGCAGATCGTGCGTGAACTGATGCGGGACTATATCGCGCGCCAGCAGCAGGCCCGCGATTATGACAGCTATTTGCGCCGCAAGGTTGAGATCGCGCGCGTCTCCGTGCGCGCAGGGCGGGGCCGCTCCAATGACGCGGTCGAGGCCGAATTTGCCAAAAGGCGCGCCCGGACAGCCGGAAAGGCGTGAAGGTCGTCTGGACGCCGGAGGCGCGACAGGACCGCGCCGACGTGTGGGATTATATTGCGGCGGACAATCCGCGCGCGGCCGCCCGGATGGATCAGCTATTCAGCGATGCGGCGGCCAGACTGGCCACGCATCCCATGCTCGGCCGGCCGGGGAACATCCCCGGCGCCCGTGAGCTGATACCGCATGCAAGCTATCGCCTGGTGTACGAGATCGAGGGGGAAACAGTGTGGGTGCTGGCGCTGGCGCACACGGCCAGACTATGGCCACCAGTGCGTGAGTGAAGGAATAAACGGGAAGCGTTTCCTTTATTTTTACAATAAAGGGAAGCGTCCCCTTTATTACGTTACAATAAAGGGAAGCGTCCCCTTTATTACGAAGGGACGCCTCGGTGACCAGATCAACGCCGCCATGAGCGCCGTTGGTTACAACCTCCGCCTCATCCTCAAGTGGCTGAAGCTTCTTTTGCGCAAAATCATCGCCGCCATCCGCACGGCAATGACAATGGGGGTAAAAACCCTTACGCCCTGCGCCGCCGCGTCATGCCGATGCCCGCCAGACCCGCGCCAAGCAGCGACAGGGTCATGGGTTCGGGGACATCACCCACTGTCACCCCATTGAGCTGCACAAGCAGATTGTCGATGCCCCAGCCTTCATCATCCCCGCCTTGCCAGCCGCCGCCTTCGCCGCGCAGTTCAATGGTCAGAGTTGAGGCGGTGTGCACAATGTTTTGCAGTTCATTTTCAAGATCGAAAGCCTGATCCAGCCAGCCGCCGTTAAAGCCGCGCTGTACATTTCCTGCGCCAATGTCCGTCAGCAGTGCAGTGTTATTGAAGGTGCCAAGGACGGTGTTATAGGTGTCGCTGAATATGGCCACTCCATCCACATATATGCGAAAGAAGTCAGGTGAACAGCAGCCGCCATCACTTGAGTCCCAACTGTCAATCACGCCGAGCAAGCCAGTAATATTAATGCTGCTATGGGTAGGCAGACTGCTCAGCGTCAGCGTGGCGATGCTTGACGAACTGAAAGAAGACAAAAAATTACCGCCGAACACATTACCGCCGTTTCCAAGCCCTGAATATCCCTGGACAGATTGCACCGCCGCACCGCTTAAGCTGGCGGATACGCCCGCCGCCACTGTGGCGGCAGCGTCAAAGTTCGAGGAATAGGCGGTTATCGTCACAGCCTGCGCCTGGGTAGCCATCAGCGCACCTAGCGCTGCTATAGTAGATTTCACTAAATTACGCATCTTCATTCTCCATTCTCCGTGATTAAAGTTTGTCCGCCGGTGAATTCCAGCGGTATTTACGTTTTGACGACACGACCCACCCCCCGCAGGCCCTATTCTGACCCCGCGCTTGCTATTAAATTTTTGCTAACTTATACCCCCCCTCCCCCCGAAAGAGTCAATGTTCATTCGTCACAGTTTGGGGCATTAGCGCCGGTAGGCGTGCGCGCAGAGCGTCCCTTGAATGCCGGACATGTCATGTGCTATCGGCGCCATGCCGTTCGAATATTGACAAAACTACTGGTATGCCGTATATCGTGACTGAGAATAACTTCGAATGGAATGATGAAAAAGCGGCCGCAAATTGGCGGGGCCATGGCGTCACGTTCGTGCAGGCCACAAAGGCGTTCAGTGACCCCTTCGCCATAGAGAATTTTGATGAACGGGAAAATTATGGAGAAGAGCGCATTAATTTGATTGGCATGTGTGAGGGTGCGCTTTTGCATGTAACCTATACAGAACGTGAAGCGCGTATCAGGATCATTTCAGCCAGACGGGCGGTGCAACATGAGCAAGATGACTATTATCGCGAAAATGCGCCCTGACGGCACGGTTATTGAACTGTTGCCCGATGGCGGTGAGCGGGCGTTTTCCAGTACGCCCATGCGGCCAATGACGCAGGCGGAAATCCGTGCCGCAGCCATGGCTGACCCCGATGCGCGCCCCATGACACCAGGAGAACGCAAGACGGCGCGCCGCGTGCCGCAGATCAAGACGCTGCGCCGGGCGCTTGGCCTGACACAGGAAGAATTCGCGGCGCGCTATCACATCCCGCTGGGTACGCTCAGGGATTGGGAACAAGGCCGCAGAGAACCCGATCAGCCCGCGCGCGCCTATCTCAAGGCCATTGCAGGCAACGCGCAAGCCGTGCTGCAGGCTTTGGAAGCTGGACCAACAGGTTAGATCGTTTTCAGTTTTGATTGAAGTACCCCCAACCCACGGTGTCACCCCGGAATAAATCCGGGGTGACACCGTGGGTGGGCGATTCAATCAATACATGAAACGATCTAGGTGTTTAGCCCCGGCGGCGCCGCGCCAGGCCAATGCCCGCGAGGCCCGCAGCAAGCAGGCTGAAGGTCATCGGTTCGGGAACGCCCGTAGGGACAGGGCCCGGCGGAGTGGTAACAGTGTTAGTGAATGAGAAACTGAGATCGTTGAAGCCACCTGGATATTCGGGAAGATTGAGAAGGTCTTCGAAGCTGACGAGGGCCTCATTGGTCGCATAGGTCTCATCCACGCGTGCGTGGAAGCGATTATCGGGGTTGCGGCTAGCCAGGCCGGTATAGAAATTGTTGTCTGTGTTGGTGACATGCAAGCGGAAGATCAACTCGGCGCCAACGGCAAAAGAACCCAGATTCACGGTGCTGCCTATGGGCGACGTGTGGTTTCTGAAGATAAAAAGGTCATTGCTGAGATCGCCATCCTCAAAAGGATCGCCTGCTCCATCAAGCACCAAATACAAATCGTTGGTATATCCAGCGGAATTACCCAGGTAAGTGGCGATAACAGGGTCAGTGCTGCCCACCAGAACCGCCGCACCTTCGCCTACGGCAGCGATCGGAAACGCCGCAGCCGGCAGGGCGGACAGGGCAAAAGCCGCCACCGCCGCCAGTTTCACTAAATTACGCATATTCATTCTTCATTCTCCATTCTCCGTGATTAAAGTTTGTCCGCCGGAAAATTCCAGCGGTATTTACGTTTTGACGACACGACCTACCCCCCGCAGGCCCTATTCTGACCCCGCGCTTGCTATTAAATTTTTGCTAACTTATACCCCCCTCCCCCCGAAAGAGTCAATGTTCATTCGTCACAGTTTGGGCATTAGCAAAAAAGGGGTCAGGTCTTGATATGACAGTTTTTCGGGCAGGTTCGCCTTTTTTTCCAATCACGGCCCCTTGCACCCCCAATCAGCGGAACTGGCGGAAACAATTGCGGATTTCACCCACGAACAGTTCGGGCTGTTCCCACGCGGCGAAGTGTCCGCCGCGGTCCAGTTCGTTCCAGTGCACGATGTTCTTGATGCTCTTTTCGGCCCAGCGGCGCGAGGCGCGGAAGATTTCCTTCGGGTAGATGCTCACCCCCACCGGCAGGTCTATCCTGGTGGTGCTCAGCGCGCCGCGAAAACTTTCCCAATAGAGCCGCGCCGAGGATGCGCCGGCGCCCGGCAGCCAGTACAGCATGATGTTATCGAGCATCTCATCCAGGCTCAGCACATCTTCGGGGTTGCCGCCATTGTCGGTCCAGGCCCAAATTTTTTCGTAGATCCAGGCGGCCTGACCGGCGGGGGAATCGGCCAGCCCATAGCCCAGGGTTTGCGGGCGCGTTGATTGCTGTTTGGAATAGCCCGAATCCCATTCCTGATAATAGGTCATGGCTTCTACGGCTGATTTTTCGGCTGGCGTCATGTCGCCCATTTCATCGGCGCCCGGAAAAATGAACAGCAGGTTCACATGGATGGCCACGCAGCCCGCCGGTTTGGCGACACCGATGGCCGTGGTGACGGCCGCGCCCCAATCGCCGCCCTGCGCCACCCATTTGGTATAGCCAAGGCGCGTCATCAGTTTGCCCCATGCATCGGCGATATGCGCGATACCCCATCCTGTTGTCGCAGGCTTGCCGGAAAAGCCATAGCCGGGCAGGGACGGCGCGATGACATGAAACGCATCCTCCGCCTTGCCGCCATGCGCAACCGGATCGGTCAGCGGGCCGATGACCTTCATGAATTCAATCACCGATCCGGGCCAGCCATGGGTGATAAGCAGCGGCATCGCATTCGGGTGTTTGGAGCGCACATGCAGAAAATGAATATCCAGCCCGTCGATTCCGGTTTTGAACTGCCCCAGCCCGTTGAGATGCGTCTCAATGCGCCGCCAGTCATATTTATGACGCCAGTGGTGACACAGCGCCTGCACCTTGGCCAGCGGCGCGCCCTGCGTCCAGTCGTTCACCACTTCGCGTTCGGGCCAGCGCGTGGCGTCCAGCCGGCGCGCCAGATCATCCAGCGCCGCCTGCGGCACCGACAATGTGAATGGGGTAATTGCGTCGCTCATGGGCCTGATCCTCCCGCTGTTTTGCCGGTTATTTTGGATAAGTGTGACATCATCTGCACAGCAACGCAATTGAGGACAGGCCCCAGGAAAACTGGTTCTGTGGAGCGCAAGGCCCGGTTTTATTGATGAAGACGGCGCGGTGCTGCGCCGGGGGGCTTCACGCATATCGCCATCGCCAATCCGGCTAGCGCACCCTACGGGGCGGCGGCCATTGAAAGCCTGAAGGCGCTGGTGCTGCTCAGCCTTGGCGCCACCGGGCAAACCCGCCTGATGTCCAGTATTACCCGCAAATCCTGGGACATCCTGGCCCTTCGCCCAGGTCAAAGGCATGGCCCTGGCGGATAGGTGAAAAGGCAGGCGCCATATTTCTTAAATAAACCTTTAGGGCGTGTCGTCAGTTAAGGGATTCACAATTTTACGGGCGCGCGCGGGCTGGATATCCAATAACCGGACCGGCTGCATTGCTTGTGAAAATTCCTGTCTGATGCTAGTATCAGGCCAGTAGAATCCAACTTCACCCAGGAGAACGATGTTCCGGATGCGCCTGACTGCGGAGCAACACTGAATTGCTGAAAAAGCTTTTCATCAAGACCTATGGCTGTCAGATGAATGCCTATGATTCGGATCGCATGGCGGACATAGTGATCCCGCTTGGGTACGAATTGACAGATACCCCCGACGCGGCGGATCTGGTCATTCTCAACACCTGTCATATTCGCGAAAAAGCGGCGGAAAAGGTTTATTCCGATCTGGGCCGTATCCGGGATCTTAAACGTGACCGGGGTCTTGCTGGCGCGGACATGATGGTTGCCGTGGCGGGCTGTGTGGCCCAGGCCGAAGGCGATGAAATTCTGCGCCGCGCACCCGTCGTCAATATGGTGTTCGGGCCGCAGGCCTATCACCGGCTGCCGGAAATGCTTGCGCGCGCACAGGGCTTTAACACCAGGGGCGGACGCGAAAAAACCCGCGAAAAACCCGTGGGCATGGATTTTTCGGCGGCGGAAAAATTCGATACCCTGCCCGAAGATCATCAGGCGCCCGGTGTTGCCGCATTTCTGAGCATTCAGGAAGGTTGCGACAAATTCTGCACCTATTGCGTGGTGCCCTATACCCGTGGGGCCGAATATTCCCGGCCCGTGCCGCCTGTGCTGGCCGAGGCCAGACGGCTGGTGGCGCAAGGCGTGCGCGAAATCACCCTGCTGGGGCAAAATGTGAACGCCTATCACGGCAATGCGGGAAAGGGCGAAACCTGTTCGCTGGGCCAGCTGATCCGGCGGCTGGCGGAAATTGATGGGCTGGCGCGCATCCGCTACACCACCAGCTATCCCGGCGAGGTGGATGACGATCTGATTTGCGCCCATGCAGAGGTGCCGCAACTGATGCCCTATCTGCATCTTCCGGTGCAGTCGGGTTCTGACCGCATTCTGGACATGATGAACCGCCGTCATACAGCGGAATTTTATCTGCGGCTGGTCGAACGCATTCGCGCCGCACAGCCCGACATCGCCCTGTCATCGGATTTTATCGTCGGCTTTCCCGGTGAAACCGATGCCGAGTTTGAGGCCACCCTTGATCTGGTGCGCAATGTGGGCTTCGCCAGCGCGTTTTCGTTCAAGTTCAGCCCGCGCCCCGGCACACCCGCCGCCACGATGGACGGCCAGATACCGGAACGCATTAAATCCGGACGGCTGGCCGCCCTGCAGGCGCTGCTGGATACACAGCGCTTTGCCTTCAATGAAAGCTGCGTGGGCCGTGAATTGCCGGTGCTGTTTGAAAAGCCCGGCCGCCATGCCGGCCAGATCATTGGCCGCAGCCCCTATCTGCAACCCGTGTTCGCCGAAGGCGGCGCGGACATGATTGGACAGATTATCCGTACACAGATCATAGGAACCGGATCGAACAGCCTGCATGGAAATGTGCACTCTCACACAAAGGTGGCGGCGGAATGAACCCTTTAGCAACAGGCAGTGGATTTTGAGCGCGGATACGGGCATGAGCCCAATTCTGGGGGAACGTGAACCCCGTGGGGATGCGCAGGCGCCCCTGATGCTGGAGTTTGATAATAACCGGTTTTTATTGCAATTGCTGGGCGAGCATGACCGCCATCTGGCCCTGATCGAGGACCGGGTCGGCGTGGCCTGTGTGGCGCGCGGCAACAAGATCGTCATCACCGGACAACCGGCCGAGCGCCAGGTTGCCGCCACCGTCCTGCGTGATCTGTACAAACAGGCGCAGGCCAAACGCCAGCTGGGCAAGGCCGAGGTTGAGGCGGCCATCCGCATGGCTCTGGGAACCATAGCGGGGGAGCGCGTCTATTCCATGGCCGATGAAGGTGTCACGATACAGATGAGCCGCCGCCGCATTGCGCCGCGTTCGCCAGTGCAGGCGCATTATATCGAGGCGCTGCGGCGCGATGATCTGGTGTTCGGCCTGGGTCCGGCGGGCACCGGCAAAACCTATCTGGCGGTTGCCGTCGCAGCATCCATGCTGGCAGAGGGCCGGGTTGACCGGCTGGTCCTGTCGCGCCCGGCGGTCGAGGCGGGCGAACGGCTGGGCTTTCTGCCCGGCGACATGCGCGAAAAGGTCGATCCTTACTTACGCCCGCTCTATGACGCGCTGCACGACATGTTCACCGGCGATCAGATCGCGCGCAAACTGGAAAGCGGCGAAATCGAGGTCGCCCCGCTCGCCTTCATGCGCGGACGCACGTTGCGCGACGCCTATGTCATTCTGGACGAGGCGCAGAACTGCACCCCGATGCAGATGAAAATGTTTCTCACGCGGCTGGGCGAAAATTCCCGCATGGCCATCACCGGCGACCCCACCCAGATCGACCTGCCGCACGGCATGAAATCCGGCCTCAATGAGGCCATCGACATCCTGCACGGCGTCGAAGGCATCTCCATGCTGCGCTTCACCGACGCCGACGTCGTGCGCCACCCGATGGTCGGACGGATTGTGCGGGCGTATGAGGCAAGGGCGAAGGATGGGGGAAGGGGTAGAGGATGAGAGAGCAGTGCATTCCACTTTACGCCAATTTTATAAATTGAAATTTTGCATTGTGCTTATTCAAGGGCCCTGATGATGGCGGACCTTGACAGGCGTCGACTTAAGTACGGTATGAACGTTCTTGTTACTTACGGTATGAACGTTCGTCATCAACAGCTTATCTTCATGCCTGAAAATAAATACGTCCGTTTTTATATTACTCGAGACTTGGGATATCTTTCGCAGTCGACAAAGGACGCATTACTGAAGTTTGGCAGGTGCGCATCTTGTGGTGAAAAGCAGGTTGTGTTTGCGGAGTGCAATTGCGGCAAATGTAGAGAAATTTTATATACCTTCGGTGACTGGAGAAAATTTGAGGAACTTCTCCATAAAGATTTGCGATGGCCTATAAATCGGCAAGCAGCATCTTTACGACAATTTAGACGTAGTCTTTGCCTAGGCTATTACGAAAATGAAGATATTAAGAAAATTATGGAGATACAAAATTTCGCTTGTTATTTCTGTAATGTAAATATCTCTCCAGAAACAGGAATTAAGTACGAGATAGATCACCTGACTTCTATTGTTAATGAAGGATCGGAATGGCCGTCAAATATGGCCTTATTATGTAAAAAATGTAACAGTCTTAAAAGGGCGGATAATGAACCAACATTCTGGCGTCGATTGCGTTCGATTAATGGTTCTGATTGGGTTGCAGAGCGTAAGCAAAGTGTTCCTGCTCAAAGGAAGATGAAGGAAGCTCTGACTAGAGTGAGAGTAAAAGAGCTAAAGGCTACTGTGGTTCAGTTTCAAACTGCAATGGGTTCTAAAGTGGATGAAATTGCGCCCGATCTTTCCTTATGGGTAGATGTTAAGGTCGATAGAAATAATGGACTGGTAATTTACTTGGAACAATTCAATATTAGCGTTGAAGCATTTTCACATCGACGCGTTAAATACTGGCTTAATGATGATCACATTCAACAGCTCGCAGAATCGATTGTAGCAATGGCGCGGCTGCTTAAGCCTTAAAGTGAAAAGCAAAATAAAGAGACCATAAATTATTTGTCCCCTCCGCCTCAAACCTACGGCCACTTGCGCGCGCCGTGAATGACGCCCAGAATTTCGACGGTCTGGCCTTTGACCCGGTAGGGCAGAAAAACCGGGGCGCCCGGCACAACCAGTTCACGGGTGTGCGGCAACAGGCCGGGCCGTCCGCTGGCGGGAAAATCCTTCAACCGCTCCACGGCGTTCAAAATCCTCTTCGCCGTCATGGCCGCGGCGCGCGGATTGTCTTCGGCAATGAAGGCCTGCGCCTGCCGCAGATGCGCCCGCGCCGTTGGCGACCAGATCACGATCACCTGCTGCGCTTCGGCTTATTTCCCTTTCCCCAGTCCAGCAATTCCTTTTTGATTTCCTCATGCGCAATGCCCTGTCCGGCGTCCATCTCTGTCATGGATTTTTCGATCTGGGCGATCTGCCATGTTTGCATATCCAGATAGGCATCCAGCGCCTGTTCAATATGCCAGGATCGCGGCCGGTCGGTCGCTTTGCTCAGACGCTCCAGCGCATCGACCTTTTCAGCAGGGATACGGAATGAAATCGCCTGTGTCTCTGGTCTGGCCATGGCTAACCCCGGTTTAGAGCGTGCTGCGTTTGGGTTGCGGCACACCCTGCCCTCAGCCTGTCACCCCGCAACAAGTGCGGGGTGACCCACCGTGGGTGGGGCGACTCTAGCTAAATGCAGCACACTCCCGTATTTTACGTGCACAATGAACACAATATATGAAATTGTGCTCTTGTTGGCAAATGGTTTGCCCCTTTAACGCTTACTGCTCTAAAAACAGCTTATGAATGAAATTGGCGTTGATTACAGATGTCCCCACTGGCGGGCGCGGTATGGCGCGATAGCGGACACGGTCACCCGCGCCGCGCTGGCGGTGCTGGCCGATCAGGGCATGGGGCAGGATGAAGCGCATGAGATCAGCATTGTGCTGGCCGATGACGCCTTTGTGCGCGATCTGAACCGGCAATATCGCAACATCGACACGCCAACAAATGTGCTATCCTTTCCAGCGGATGATGACGATGGGCTGGGGCCGTGTCTGCTGGGCGATGTCATACTGGCGTATGAAACCGTGCAGCGCGAGGCGGATGCCGCTGGCAAGCCCATGCTGGATCATGTATCGCATCTGATTATTCATGGAACATTACACCTGCTGGGGTTTGATCACGAAGATGAACAGGAAGCGATAGAGATGGAGGCGCTTGAAACCGCGATCCTGGCGCGGCTGGGCATTGCCGATCCCTATCTTGCGGGGGCCGGACGCCCGTGAGCAGCCCGGAAAACACTTCTGGCCATGGCGCAGACCCGCAGCCCGGCGAGGGCGAGGCGTCGCTGCCGGCCCGGTTGCCGGCCCGGTTGATTGCCCGCCTGCGCGATCGTTTCCGTACACGCAGTGACAGCCTGCGCGAAAGTCTTGCAGAGGTCATCGACGAACATCTGGACGAAAGCGCGGACTTCACGCCGGTTGAACGCATGATGCTGATTAACATCATGCGCATCGGGCAATTGCGGCTGGATGATGTGATGGTGCCGCGCGCCGATATCGTGGCGGTCGATCTGAATTCAACCCCGGAGGAGCTGATAAAAACCTTCAACGAAGCGGGACATTCGCGTTTGCCGCTGTACCGCGACACGCTGGATGAACCGGTGGGCATGGTGCATATCAAGGATCTGCTGCGCCGCTGGTCGCAGGATGGCATGCAAAAGCAACAAACATTTTCCATACAGGAAATCCGCCGCGATCTGCTGTTCGTGCCGCCGTCCATGCGCGCTGTCGATCTGTTGCTGAAAATGCGCGTGACCCGCACCCATATGGCGCTGGTCATTGATGAATATGGCGGCACCGACGGTCTGGTCACCATCGAGGATCTGGTGGAAGAAATTGTCGGCGAAATTCGCGATGAACATGACGAAGATGGCCCCATGCTAACCCCGCGCCCGGATGGCGGGTTCGACGCCGATGGCCGTGTTGAAGTCACTGAGCTTGAACAGGCGACAGGGCTGAGCCTGGTGCCCGACGACAAGGAATATTATACCGATACCCTGGGCGGCCTGGTGACATCCCTGACCGGGCGCGTGCCGCAACGCGGAGAATTGATCACGCATCCAGGCGGTCTTGAGTTTGAAATCCTCGAAGCCGATGCGCGCAGCGTCAAACGCCTGCGGGTGCATTTTTCGCGCCCCAAAGACAGCGGCGAAAACACGGAACCGGTTGTGAAGTGACCACGGATCGTCTGGCTTGCATCGCTGGCTGGCTGGGGGCGGGGCCGCGCAAGCGCGCCTTTACCGCAGCTTTTTTGGCAGGCGCCGTGACCAGCCTGGCGCTGGCGCCGTTTCATTTCGTGCCCATCCTGCTGGTCAGTTTCACTTTGCTGACATGGCTGCTGGATGGGGTGTGCGGTATTGCGGGCTGGCGCGGGTTGCGCGCAGCGGCGGCCATTGGCTGGTGGTTCGGGTTCGGCTTTTTTCTGACGGGCCTGTACTGGGTTGGCTTTGCGCTGACGGTGGACGCGGAAAGCTTCGGACATTTTATTCCGGTGGCCGTTCTGGCCTTGCCTGCGGGACTGGCCGTGTTTTGCGCCGCCGCCACCCTGTTGGCCAGGATTGGCTGGTCAGCGGGACCGGCGCGCATTTTGCTGCTGGCGCTGTGCTGGTCACTTGCTGAATGGCTGCGCGGGCATATTTTTACCGGCTTTCCCTGGAACCTGATCGGCTATGTCTGGTCCGCAGATTTTGCGCCCCTGCTGGCGGTGATGCAGAGCGCATCAATCATTGGCGTGTATGGGCTGGGCCTGATTACTGTGGCATTGGCAGCACTTCCCGCACTGCTGGCGGATGGAAAATTGCGCACAGGGCCGGTGGCGATCCCGCTTGTGTGCGGCGTGGCGCTATTGCTGGGCATGGCTGGATATGGTTTCGTGCGCCTGGGGCAGGCCGGGCCGGGAGACGTGACCGGTGTGCGTTTGCGCATCGTTCAGCCCAATATTGCGCAGGCCGCCAAATGGCAGCCGGAACAGCGCGCCGCAATATTCCGTACCCTGATTGATTTATCCGCAACGCCGTCGGACCGGCCCCCAACCCATGTGATCTGGCCCGAAGCCGCAACGCCATTTTTTCTGCTGCAATCCGAGGCGGCGCTGGCGCAGATGGCGCGGCTGGCGCCCGCAACCGGTGCGGTGATTACAGGCGCGCCGCGCATGGGCGCCGCCACCAGCAGTGACGCCAATCCCATCCATAACAGCGTGGTTGTCGTGGATGGCGATGGCGGCGTCCCCGCACTATACGACAAGGCGCATCTGGTGCCGTTTGGCGAATATTTGCCATTCCCGGGGGTGTTTGCCGCCATCGGCATGAAAAAGCTGACCGTTGATCTTGGCAGCTTTGCGTCTGGGCCCGGCCCTAAAACGCTGAGCGCCCCTGGCTTGCCGCCGTTCAGCCCGCTGATCTGTTATGAAGCGATTTTCCCCGATAGCGTGGTAGACGCCACGGATCGTCCGGCCTGGCTGCTGAATGTCACCAATGACGCCTGGTTTGGCGACACCAGCGGACCCCAGCAGCATCTGGCGCAGGCGCGCATGCGGGCGGTCGAACAGGGCCTGCCGCTGATCCGCGCCGCAAATACTGGAATTTCCGGGGTTTTCGATGCCTATGGCCGAAGCAAGGCTCAATTGGCATTGAACCATCAGGGGATTATTGATGCCGCCCTGCCCCAGGCGCTGGCGCCCACTTTGTATGCGCATTGGGGCGATTATGCCTTCGGCGCATCCATGCTATTGATATCGATAGCATCTTTTGCAGCGCGCCGTTCAGTACACGAATGAGTATTCCACTGTAATCTTGTTGGTATATTTACACCGCCGAAGTATATTTTGTAATTACAGATTTATGATCTGTTGACTCGTCCAGCGATCATCCCTAAAAACACACTTTATCGATGTAATTGAAAAATACTAGAGGAAAGCCCTGTGATCAAGAAAGTTCCAGATCCCGTAGATGTGCATGTGGGCGGCCGGGTGCGTTTGCGCCGGATGCTGATCGGGATGAGCCAGGAAAAGCTGGGCGACGCCCTGAATCTGACATTTCAACAGGTACAGAAATATGAAAAAGGCGCCAATCGCATCGGCGCCGGCCGGTTGTTTCGCATTGCACAATTGCTTGGTGTGTCGGTGCAGTTCTTTTTTGACGATGCGCCGGGTGGATCTGGCGGGTCAGCCATGGGTTTTTCCGAATCCGATCCGACCCCCATGCTGATGGATTTCGTCAACACACCGGAAGGCGTTCACCTGAACCGCGCTTTTGCAGCAATAAAAGACCCTGTCGTGCGCAAGAGAATTGTCGATCTGGTTCGGGCCGTGGCCGGGCAGGAAACGCCCTAAATACTTTAACCTGGATGCTGTACAATGAACCCAATGCCGGAGGGCGCCTTCGGCGATAAATCTGTGCGCGGGGCGCATAAAGATGATATGTCAGCCCGGTTAAATTATTTTGGGAGAATGTGCAGTGGCCAGGAACGATTATCTCTTTACCAGCGAATCCGTGTCCGAAGGACATCCCGACAAGATTTGCGACATGATTTCGGATGCTGTGGTGGATGAATTTCTGACTCACGATCCCAATGCGCGCGTCGCCTGCGAAACCCTGACCACCACCAATCTGATCGTGCTGGCCGGTGAAGTGCGCGGCGATGTGTCGCGTGAACGGATCGAGGCGATTGCCCGCGAAACCGTCAAAAAAATTGGCTATGAACAGGAAGGCTTTCACCACGCCAAGGCCGAAGTGATGATCCGCCTGCATGCGCAATCCGCTGACATTGCCCAGGGCGTTGACGCCGCAGGAAACAAGGATATCGGCGCGGGTGACCAGGGCATCATGTTCGGCTATGCGTGCCGCGAAACCGATGTGCTGATGCCTGCCCCGCTGATCTATGCGCACCGCATCTTGCAGGCCATGACAGACGCCCGCCACGCCGGCAAGGCCCCTGAATTTGGACCCGACGCCAAAAGCCAGGTCACGCTGCATTATGTGAATGGCAAACCGGTAAAGGCGACCTCGATCGTCGTATCCACCCAGCATCGCGAAGGGCTGAGCCAGGCGGATGTACGCAAACTTGTGCGCCCCTATGTGGAATCCGTCCTGCCCAAGGGCTGGATGTGTCCGGAAGATGAATTTTACGTCAATCCCACCGGCAAGTTCGTCATTGGCGGACCGGACGGGGATGCGGGCCTGACCGGGCGCAAGATCATCGTGGATACTTACGGCGGCGCGGCGCCCCATGGCGGCGGCGCATTTTCCGGCAAGGATCCAACCAAGGTGGACCGTTCCGCCGCCTATGCCGCGCGGCATATGGCCAAGAACATTGTGGCGGCCGATCTGGCGGAACGCTGCACGATCCAGTTGGCCTATGCGATTGGCGTTTCCAAACCGCTGGCAATCTATGTCAAGACCCACGGCACCGGCCGGGTCGATGAACTCAAGCTGGAAAAGGCCATTGCCGAAGTTGCCGACTTCACGCCGCGTGGCATCCGGGACCGGCTTGGCCTGGCCCGCCCCATTTACGCGCGCACTGCATCCTATGGACATTTTGGCCGTGCACCAGAAGCCGATGGCGGCTTTTCCTGGGAAAAGACCGATCTGGTGGACGCGCTGAAAGCCGCGCTGAGCTGAAGCTTTGCAGATAGCGGCAGGGAAGGCCATTGCTGAACGGCCCGCAATCCGGGTGCATGGCCGCAAGCGCAGCCACCGCCTGTCGATTGCCGGTCAGCAATTGCTGGATGAATTACTCCCGCTATTACCGGTTCCGCTGGATGTGGCGGCGCAAAATCCAGCGGGGTTATTTTCGCATCCTGTCCGCGAAATATGGCTGGAAATTGGCTTTGGCGATGGCGGCCATCTGGCATGGCTTGCTGCGGCCAATCCCGAGATCGGTTTCATCGGCTGCGAGCCCTATGTAAACGGCGTTATCCATCTGCTTGAAACGATTGCGGCGCAGGGCCTGGGTAATATCCGTATTCATGCAGGCGATGCGCGCGATGTTCTGGCGGCGCTGCCAACACAGGCTATTGCACGGATATTCATTCTGTTTCCCGATCCCTGGCCCAGAAAACGCCACCGTAAACGGCGCTTTATCTCAACAGCAAATCTGGATGCGCTCGCGCGTATTATGCGGCCAGGCAGTGAACTGCATTTTGCCAGCGACAGTGCGGATTATTGCCACTGGACGCTGGCGCATATGCACAACCATCCTGATTTTTCGGAATCCGTGCATGAACGCGGCGCTGCGCCTCTCACCAAATACGAAACCAAGGCCCACGCCGCCGGACGCTCTCCCCGTCATCTGCACTTTATCCGTACACAAATGGATATCGCAAAATAGACGTGGAACCTGGTCAGCCGTCGTGCTGGCTGGTGGCGACCAGGGCGGCCTGCGTGCGATTTTCCAGTTCCAGGGTCTTCAAAATAGCCGACACATGAATGGCGATCGTATGTTCCGAAATGCCCAGAATCCTGGCGATAGACGCATTGGAATTGCCTTCGCTCAGCAGTTGAAACACCTGTTTCTGACGGCGGGTCAGATTGGGAATGCGCGCTGCGGCAGCCTGGGTTGCCGCAGAAGTTTTCGCCCGTGTCAAAGGAGGCCGGGCAGGCGTGGGCGATGCATCTTTCTGCAGGCCGGGTGCGCCAAATATTTGCGGTGGCATATATACTTCGCCGCGCAGCACCATCTCGATTGCATACAATAACGTATCGCCAGAGGCAGACTTGGGCACATACCCCATGGCGCCGGCGTCAAGCGCGCGCATGACATCCTGGCGGCTTTCGGCCATGGAGACGACAATGATCGGTACGGCGGGCGCGATCCGGGTAAGGGCTGTGATCTCGTCGAATCCTGATCCGTCCGGCATCAACAGATCCAGCACGATCAAATCAAGATCTGGCCGTTCTGCCGCCAGTTTGCGCGCTTCGGCAAAGCTGCTCGCTTCGAGAAACAGGTTTACGGGCCGATTAAGCCGTGACAGGGAATGGCGCAGCCCTGTACGCGAGACCCAATGGTCATCCGCCGCCAAAATTTTCATCTAAACCAATACCCGTATTTTTTATTGTGAGTTATGGGCCATCGTGGACTTTGTATACCACTAAAAATAGCAATTTGAATTCGTTTATTATTAATTAAACCTTACCCGCAACTCAAGGGGCTCATTAGCTGTGAACTGCGCAAGGTTTCTCAAAAATACATTATCGCCACGGGGTTCCATCATCGGGCTGGCCGCCGCGCAATGCGCGGTCAGGCGCACCCTTGGGTGATCCCAGAACGGGCTGTCCGCAGGCAACGGTTCGGTCTCGAATACATCCAGAATCACGCACTCCGGCACACCTCGCGCCAGGCTATCCAGCAGCGCCGCCTCATCGATCAATGCCCCGCGCGCAATATTAACCAGTACCGATCCGGGCTTCATGGCCGCCAGAAAGGGTGCATTCACCAGATGCCTGTTGCCGTCATTGGAATCGGCGGTCAGCACCACCACATCCATACGGGGCAGCGCCGCCAGCACGGCGTCAGGGCGCAGCATGGCGTTGGCTGGTTCCGTGCCGCCGGGGTTGCGGCGTACGCCGGTAACATGGGCCTCAAACGCCATCGCGCGCCTGCCGACCTCCTGACCAATATTGCCATAGCCGATAACCATCCAGTTGGTGGCTGCAATATCGCGAAAAGCCAGCCGTTTCCACTCATGGGCGGCCTGGAGCTTGCGGCGCGCCACATTCGGGTGAAAAAAATCAATGACACTGGCAAAGACAAATTCGGCAATGCCTTTCGCGGCGCCATTGCTATTTGTGTAGATTTCCGCCTTTTTGGCCAGGGTCTGGAAAATCGGATTGTCGAACCCGGCTGCGGCGGATTGCAGCCATTTGACCGGTGGCCCCTTGATCAACGTCAACAGAAAATCCCGTGCGGCGGGGCTGAAAAACACATCCGTGCTGATCCATGCGGCGTCCGGGCGGACTTCTTCGGGGCTTAATTCCCTGCCATCCTGCAGAATGCGGCTGTCCGGCATCATCAGAATGGGGCGCACATGTGGGCAAATGGCGTGAATTTGTTCCTGTATGCGCCGGTACGCAGGTTCATAGATAAATAACTGCATGGATTTCCTATACTCTCAAGCTTGACATCATTAGGCAGCGGGGCTAGTTTGCGCCCCTTATCCGGTGCGGGTAACCGCAGAAAACACAGGTCAGGTCAATGAAAGTCAGAAGCTCGCTGCGGTCCCTCAAAGCCCGTCACAAAGATTGCCGCATCGTGCGCCGCAAAGGCAAGGTTTATGTTATCAACAAGACCAACCCGCGCTTCAAGGCGCGCCAGGGCTAAACCTGGCTGCTGCATCGGGTCTGCGTTACCGCACGACCCCCGGCATGTGACGCAGCATATTGTTTTCGATCTCAAGGTCGGTCCGCTGCATTAAATCCTGCACCAGGTCTGCGGCTTTCTTTTCCAGCTGATTTAGAGTGGCGTCCTCGGGCATGGTGAAATAGCCGCTGGATTCCGCCTCTGCCTGTGATGGATACCGGCCGGGACTGGCGGGTTGGTGTTCCACACGTATATGGATGCGGCCATCGTAACGATATTTCTGATCATCGGTAAACCAGCCACGCACACCGCCTTTGGTCTTTAATTCCTGGCGTGTCATGCGTGCATCCAGAATAATCACCCTGATGATGCCGGGTGTGCCGTCTGCAACGAGCCGGGTTTTCACCCAATCGCGTATCGCACTTGCGGGCGTTACGCTAAACCCCTCTTCGGAATAGGGTTCGGAATAATTTTCTTCCAGAATAATCTGCTGCGCTGAAAGAACCAGTGGCGGACGGCGGTTGCTGGCGGGCTGGCTGTACCCATCGCCAGCAGACGCCAGAAATATGCTCAAAGCCAGCATGAAACAGGATGCCATTGTTCGCATGGGGCGCATGATTTCAGGGTTCAAGGACATTCTCCGGTGCAAGTTCATCAAGGGTGAAGCGGTAGGTTTCGTTGCAGAACTCGCAACTGCCGGAGATATGCCCATCCTGAAGCAGTTCTTCCAGTACCGGACGCGAATATTGCAGCAACACGCCCGCAAGCCGGTCCCGCGTACAGGGGCAGCCAAAGGCGACAGGCTGGCCAGGAAAAACCCGGACCCCATCCTCATGGAACAGGCGATACAGCAATTGCTCATTTGTGAGATCAGGATCGATCAATTCGGCGTCAGTGGCGCTTTGCATCAGAATGCGGCAACGCCGCCAATCTTCATGTTCATCAATGGGGTCTTCTGGCGCGCGTAAATCCTGCGTATTTTTGGGCAGATGCTGTATCAGCATGCCGCCTGCGCGCCACTGACCCGTGGCTGCTTCCGGCGCCATGCGATCCGGGGTACGCAGATAGGATCGCCCGACCGACAGACGGATGGCTGTTGGAATTTGCTCGGAGGTCTGAAAATACCGCTCGGCGCACTGCGCCAGACTATCTCCGTCCAGTGCGACAATGCCCTGATAACGCTCGGTTCCGGCGCCAGGATCAACGGTCAGTGCAAAATAACCGCTGCCGGTAAGTTGTGAAAAGTCATTTTCACAGGCGGCAAAATCCACTTCCCTGTCATACACTGCATAGCCGCGTATATGCCCAGGCTCCGCGCCGCCACTGGCAAGATAATCAGCAATCAGCATTGGTACGGGGCCATCGCCTTTCGTCTGTAGACTGAACGATCCTTTAAATTTCAGGCTGCTGCCCAGCAATATCACAAGGGTTAGCGCCTCACCCAATAGCTGCGAAACGGCCTCTGGATAGGCATGACGGCGAAGCACCTGATCCACCAGCGGACCCAGCCGGACAATGCGCCCCCGCACATCGGCGCCTTCTACTGCAAACGGAAGCACATGTTCGTCCCCCGCGCCTTTTGCGGTGTTGTGCATCATGCAAAGCACCAGGACAAAATGCCCTTTTGCGCATGCAGGCGGTTTTCCGCCTCATCGATCACAACGGATTGCGGGCCGTCGATAATTTCAGCCGTTACTTCTTCGCCGCGATGTGCGGGCAGGCAATGCATGAAGATCGCATCCTTGCGCGCCTTCGCCATCAGCTTTGCATCGACACGGTATGGCGCCAGAAGATTGTGGCGGTTTGCCGTATCGGTGTCGCCCATCGACACCCAGGTGTCGGTGACGACACAATCCGCACCGTCCACTGCGGCGCTTGCATCGTGCAGAACATGCACTTTCGCACCCTGCGCGCGCGCCCAGGCAAGGGCGGCGGCGTCGGGCGCCAGATCTTTCGGGCAGGCCAGGCGCAGCTCAAACTCGAACAGCGCGCTGGCGTGAATCCAGCTTGCGGCAACATTATTGCCATCGCCACACCAGGCAATGGTGCGGCCTTTGATGGGGCCGCGCTTTTCCTCAAAGGTCATCAGATCGGCCATCAACTGACAGGGATGTGTGGCGTCGGTCAGTCCATTGATCACCGGAACCGTCGCATTGGCGGCCAGTTCATGCAGCTTGTCATGCTTGGTGGTGCGGATCATGATGGCGTCCACATAGCGCGATAATACCCGCGCCGTATCCGCCACGGTTTCGCCATGCCCAAGTTGAATATCGCCGCCGCCCAGATGTATGGTCTGGCCGCCCAGTTGCCGCATGGCGACGTCAAATGATACCCGGGTGCGGGTGGACGGTTTCTCAAATATCATTGCCAGCACCTGGCCGTTTAATGGCGCAGAACTATCCAGCGCCGCCTTGCCGAGATTTACACGACCGGCTTTAAGTTTGCGCGCATGCGCCAGGATGCCATGCAATTCGGCCGCAGGCAGAACATGCAGATCCAGAAAATGCCGGGGGACTTTCTTTACCGTCATGTCTTTTTACTCAGCTTTGCGCAGGCGGCGTCAAGCGCCGCAATAGCTTCGCTGATCTGCGCATCTTCAATATTCAGCGGCGGCAGCAAACGCACCTGATTGTCACCGGCGCCAACGGTCAGCATTTTCTCGGCAAGCAGTGCACTGACCAGGTCCGTATTCACCACTTTGCACTTGATGCCGATCATCAGGCCTTCCCCGTGAATTTCTTCAATCACGCCGGGGTGCCGGTCGCGCAGCATGACCAGTTGCTGTTTCAGGCGATTGGCGCGCTTCAGCACCTGATCCAGAAATCCATCGGCCAGAATGACATCCAGCACCGCATTGCCAACCGCACAGGCCAGCGGATTGCCGCCAAAGGTAGAACCATGCGTCCCCGCCGTCATGCCCTTTGCAGCACGCTCCGTGGCCAGGCACACGCCCAGCGGAAATCCCCCGCCAATGGCCTTTGCAATCGCCATGATGTCGGGCGTGACGCCTGCCCATTCATGGGCGAACAATTTGCCGGTACGGCCCATGCCGCATTGCACCTCGTCCAGCACCAGCAGAATGCCCTGCGCATCGCACAGCGCGCGCAGTTCTTTCAGAAATCCGGATGGCAGCACACGGATGCCGCCTTCGCCGCGCACCGGCTCCAGCAACACGCCGGCGGTTTGCGGGCCGATGGCGGCTTTGATGGCGGCAATATCGCCAAACGGGACGTGATCAAATCCATCCACTTCGGGACCAAAGCCCTTGAGATGCTTTTCATTGCCGCCTGCGGAAATCGTCGCCAGGGTGCGGCCATGAAACGCGCCTTCCTGGGTGATCAGCCGATAGCGTTCCGGGTTGCCATTGGCATAATGATAGATGCGCGCCATTTTGATCGCGCATTCTACGGCCTCAGCCCCTGAATTACAAAAAAACGCGGTGTCGGCAAAGCTGGCGGCAACCAGCCGTTGCGCCAGCCGTTCCTGTTCCGGAATATGATACAGATTGGAGGTGTGCCACAGCTTCTCCGCCTGCGCCTTCAATGCGGCAACCAGTACAGGATGCACATGGCCCAGCCCATTGACCGCAATGCCGCCGCCCATGTCCAGATATCGCGCCCCGCCGGTGGTAAACAGATACGCGCCCTCGCCCCGCTCGAAAGCAAGGTCGGTTCTGGCATAGCTTGGCAATACCGGGGTGATCATGAGGCGCTCTCCTGAACGGCAGACGGCCCCGGAGTTTGGGACCGCCAGTGCAAACTTACGGAAAGCGGCGGATTATTGCGATGCGGGGACCGCGTGTCAAATTCTAAAAATCGCTGATGATGCCCTTGCGTTCCCAATCGCCATAGCGGGTGGGCTCTAGGCCTTGCGGGCCGTTGATTTCTTTGGGTTCCGGGGGCAGGGCGGCTGCGGCCTGACGCCGTTGGGCAGCCTCCGCCAGTGCGCGTTCGGCGGCCGGGGTCAGCTTTTTGGCAGGGATTTCAACCGCCAGACGCAATTCGGCCTTCGCCGGTGGGGCGGCGTCTATTACGCCAGGTTCAGTTTCATCGGCCATAATGACACGCTCCGGATATGGTTGCGCACCTCATCTTGATATGTCACGAGAGACGCTTAGATTCAGACTGGAATTGCTTCCATGCGGTCTTTTACAACAATCGGACACTGAGATGAATTATTTCCGCACCACGCTGCTGCTCGCGGCCATGACCAGCCTGTTTCTGGGCGTTGGTTTTATGCTGGGCGGTTCCGGCGGCATGATGATCGCGCTGTTGCTGGCGCTGGCGATGAACGGCTTTGCCTACTGGAATTCCGACAAAATGGTGCTGGGCATGTATGGCGCGCGCGAAGTGGATGAAGCCAGCGCGCCGGAATATGTGCGTATGGTGCGCTTGCTGGCGGAAAATGCCGGGCTGCCCATGCCAAAGGTCTATGTCATCGATAATGCGCAACCCAATGCGTTTGCCACGGGCCGGAACCCCGAACATGCCAGTGTGGCCGCGACCACAGGACTGTTGCAGATGCTCAGCCCGCAGGAGCTTGCTGGCGTCATGGCGCATGAGCTGGCGCATATTCGCAACCGCGATACGCTGATTATGACGATTACTGCAACCATTGCGGGCGCGATTTCCATGCTGGCGAATTTTGCTATGTTTTCCGGAGACAATCGCAATAACCCGCTGGGCATTGCCGGGGTTTTGCTGCTGATGGTGGTGGGGCCGATGGCCGCTGCCCTGGTGCAGATGGCGATTTCGCGTGGCCGTGAATATGAGGCCGACCGCAATGGGGCGGAAATTAGCGGACGCCCGTTATGGCTGGCCTCGGCGCTGGAGAAAATGACCATTGCCGCGAGCCAGATAGACAATGCGCCCGCCGAGCGTAACCCGGCGACGGCGCACATGTTCATTATCAATCCGCTGCATTCAGGGCGGATGGATTCGCTGTTTTCGACGCATCCGTCTACTGCCAACCGCATTGCGCGGTTACAGGAGATTGCAGCCGGGGCGAAAGACCTCTAAAAGCCCCCAATGAAAGATCAACAAGGCCTGATGGCCCGGGAAGCCGGGGTATGGTTGCTGCAAGCCGTGCTGCGCCGCAATCTCGGACTGGATGAGGCGCTTGCCGCCGCATTCGGCGAAGCCCCGTTCAATACACTAAGCCCGCGTGACCGCGCCTTTGCGCGCACCATTGCCGCAACAACCCTGCGCCGCATGGGCCAGATCGATGCGGTGTTGCGCCATTTTCAGGCGCGCCGTCTGCCGCCGCGTTCGGGGCCTGCGCAGAATATTCTGCGCACCGCCGCCGCGCAAATTCTGTTCCTGGGCACAGCAAGCCATGCTGCGGTCAGCAATGCGGTGGAACTGGCGGACAAGGATAAGGATGCCCAACATTTCAAGGGCATGATCAATGCGGTGCTGCGCAAGGTGGCGTCAACGGGCAGGGCAATGTTGCTGGATCAGGATGCGGCGCGGCTCAACACCCCGGAATGGTTATGGGAAAGCTGGCGCATTGCCTATGACAATGATACCGCGCGCGCCATCGCCACCGCGCATCTGAACGAGCCGCCACTGGATATTACAGTACGCGATGACGCAGCAGGATGGGCGGAACGTCTGGAAGCGCAACTGCTGCCCACGGGCAGTTTGCGCCGTGAAACAGGCGGGCGCATCGAAGATCTGCCCGGCTTTACCGATGGCGAATGGTGGGTGCAGGACACTGCGGCCAGCCTGCCGGTGCGTCTGCTGGGCGATGTGGCGGGCAAGCAGGTGATTGATCTGTGCGCCGCCCCCGGTGGCAAGACGTTGCAGCTTGCCGCAGGCGGGGCTATCGTCACCGCCATTGACCGGTCCGATACCCGCATGCGCCGGGTGCAGGAAAACCTCGCGCGGCTGAAACTGTCGGCGACATGTATCACGGCGGACGCCGCCCTATGGCAACCGCCTGCACCTGTATCTTATGTTTTGCTGGATGCACCCTGTTCAGCGACGGGAACGATCCGCCGCCACCCGGATATTGCCTGGCGCAAAACGCAACAGCAGATCGACGGCTTGATGGCGTTGCAGGACCGCCTGCTGACCGCCGCCGCAAATATGCTGGCGCCGGGCGGCATTCTGATTTTCTGCACCTGCTCCCTGCAACCGGAAGAAGGCGCAGAACGCATCGAAGCCTTTCTGGCCAAAGGCGCACCGTTCGTGCGCGTGCCCATAAAAGCCGAAGAAGTGGGGGGCATAGCTGAACTCATCACCCCCCTGGGCGAGCTGCGCACGCTGCCCTGCCATCTGTCCGAACTTGGCGGCATGGACGGGTTTTATGCGGCGCGGTTGCGGCGGAGGACGTAGCCACAAGTTCTTGTAGTTTATAGATATGATAACACCACAAATAGTTTATTCTATTAGAACATAAAAAGAACACTCTCTTGCGGATATAGTGAATGTATGTCACGATACGTCCAGTGCAGGTGTGGCGGGAAAGTAAAATGACTTTAACATCGGTGGAAATTTGCGCGGGCGGCGGCGGGCAGGCGCTGGGGGTGGAGCGGGCCGGCTTTGCCCATCAGGCGCTGATAGATGTGGATACCCCATCCTGTGAAACCCTTCGCCTGAACCGCCCTGAATGGCATGTGACCCATGGGGATATTTGCGCCTTTGATGGCAAACCCTATAGGGGCATTGATCTGCTGGCGGGTGGGGTGCCGTGCCCGCCATTTTCCGTGGCTGGAAAACAGCAAGGCCCAGCCGATGAGCGCAACCTGTTTCCAGAGGCCATTCGACTGGTGGATGAAATCAGGCCGCGCGCGGTGATGCTGGAAAATGTCCGGGGTATTCTCGATCCGGTTTTTGCGGATTACAGAACGCATATTTCATCCGTGATCGGAACAATCGGGCGTGGCTATATAACGGGATGGAAACTTCTGAACGCATCTGATTTTGGCGTTCCGCAATTGCGGCCACGCGCTGTATTCGTTGCGATTCGCAAAGACGCCGACGGCGCATTTGACTGGCCGCAGCCGCAAAACTTTTTGACGCCAACAGTTGGGGGGGCGCTGTATGATCTTATGGCGGCGGATGGCTGGAAGGGCGCGCGGGCATGGCGCAAGGGCGCGGACAAAATTGCGCCGACGCTTGTCGGCGGCTCAAAAAAACATGGCGGCCCCGATCTTGGCCCAACCCGCGCGCGGGCGGCATGGGCGGCTTTGGGTGTTGATGGGCTTGGCATTGCGGATGCGCCCCCGCCACGCGATTTTGCAGGCATGCCACGCCTCACCGTGCGCATGGCGGCGCGGGTGCAGGGGTTTCCGGACGACTGGGAATTTTCCGGCCGTAAAACCGCCGCCTACCGGCAAGTCGGCAACGCCTTCCCGCCGCCCGTGGCGCAGGCGGTTAGCCAGCAGATTGCTCTGGCTTTGACGGCGCGGCGTCTGTTGCGCGCAGCCGGCTGATGGCTGGCGCACGCGATAAGTTGCGGGTGCATTTCCTGGCTAATATCGGCCGCACCATGGATTCCACTGAATTACGCGAAGTGGCAGGTGGAATTACCGAATGGGCGCGCCGTGTACGGGAACTGAGAAACGAGGAAGGATATCAAATCCTCACCCATAATGATCGCAGCGACCTGAAGCCCGGGGAATATCTGCTTCTGGCCGCCAAACCGCAACCAGCATTTGCACGGGCAATATCCAAGGAGACCCGCGCTTTCATTCTCGACCGCAACGGCTTCACATGTCAGATGTGTGGCGCCGCTGCGGGCGAGCCGCATCCTTATGACCCGTCACGTAAAACGCGGCTGCATATTGGCCATATTGTGGATAAATCACATGGCGGCGCGGACGAGCCAGGCAATCTGCGCGCGGTCTGTTCGGTATGCAATGAGGGTGCGGCGAACCTGACGCTGGACCGGCCATCGGCAACAAAACTGCTTGCGCAAATCCGGCGTGCGACATCGGCGGACCAGCTTGAAATTTTGCAGTGGCTGGCCCGCAAGTTTCCCAAACAGGCCAGTGACCTTCGTTAACCCACCGTCTCAAACCCGAAAAACTTCACGTCCTCCAGCCCCGCGCGTTCTGATCGCAAGGTGTTGACCTTGGCGCTGGTGTCCTCAAAGCCTAGCGCCAGGCCGCAGAACACCATTTCATGATCGGGGATCGACAGCATTTGCGTCAGGGTCTTGTGCCAATTGGCCCAGGCTTCCTGCAGGCAGGTGGCCAGGCCGTGATCCAGCGCCAATAACGCAATGGTCTGGATATACATGCCCAGATCGGCCCATTGTGGCGGCCCCATGGTGCGGTCGATGGTGAAGATCATGCAGACCGGCGCATCGAACAATTCGAAATTGCGGAACATCTGTTTCAGGCGGCCGATCTTGTCGTCACGCGCAATGCCGGCCAGTTCATAAAGTTTGAAGCCGACATCGCGGCGGCGCGACATATAGGGTTCGCCCAGATCTTTTGGGTAGATGGCATATTCCGTGCCTTCGCCGAAATTACCGGCGGCCCATTTGTCGCGCAGCGATTGCACCAGCTCATCGCGCACCTTGCCTGCCAGCACATAGGTTTTCCACGGTTGCACATTGCCCCCTGATGGCGCGCGCGCCGCATCAATCAGGATTTTGCGGATGGCGTCTTCCGGCACCGGTGTTGAAAGAAACGCCCGCACGGATTTGCGGGCCTGGACGGCCTCGGTTACATTCACGGTTTTTTCTCCACAGGATAATAGAATATCAATCGCCGGGATTTTAGCATAAAAATACGTCATTGCGAGCGAAGCGTGGCAATCCAGGAGCCACACGGCACGGCTTTCATTTGTGACTCTGGATTGCCACGCTTCGCTCGCAATGACCGGTGAGAGGTATGATTCAATGTAAAGTCATCCTCTGGCGCGTAACAAGAATCCGTATGTAACAGGGAAGGAAAACCAATGAATGGCGCAGAAAGCTTAATGCAGACCTTTGCCGATAGCGGCGTCAATGTCTGTTTTACCAATCCCGGCACGTCGGAAATGCATTGCGTCGCGGCGCTGGACCGGATTGCGGGGGTGCGCGGCATTCTGGGCCTGTTTGAAGGGGCGGTCACCGGCATGGCCGATGGCTATGGGCGCATGGCGGGCAAACCGGCCTTTACCCTGCTGCATCTGGGGCCGGGCCTGTCCAACGCCTCGGCCAATATTCATAACGCCAAGCGCGCCGGCACGCCCATGATCAATGTGGTGGGTGATCACGCCACCTATCATCTGGAATATGACGCGCCGCTGGCGTCCGACATTGCCGGGCTGGCAAAGCCCGTTTCACACTGGTATCACGCCACCAAAGACGCCAAAAGCCTGGCCGCCGATGGCGCGCGCGCGGTTGCCGCCGCCATGACCTATCCAGGACAGATCGCCACGCTGACAGTCCCTGCCAACTGCGCCTGGGATGAGGCCGATGGCCCCGCGAAGCCCATCGCGCCGCCGGCCACCCCGTGCGCCGACGCCAGCACGATTACGGCAGCAGCAAAGATGCTGAAGAACGGCAAGAAGACGGTGCTGCTGATGCGCGGACCCGTGCTGCTGAAGCGCGGCACTACCGCCGCCGGGCGCATTGCGGCGGTTAGTGACGCGCGGCTGGTGTGCGACACGTTTATTTCCCGCATTGAGCGCGGCGCTGGCTGCGTGACCATCGAAAAAATGCCCTATTTCGCCGAAGACATGGTCGAGTTTCTGAAAGGCACGGAACAATTAATTCTGGTCGGCACCAAACCGCCGGTGTCGTTCTTCGCCTATCCCGGAAAGCCCGGCTGGCTGACGCCCGAAGGCTGTGAGACGCTGGTGCTGACCACGGCGGCGCAGGACGGCGTTCAGGCGCTGGAGGCGCTGGCGTCGGAATTGAACGCGCCGGTGCATCCCATTCATGTGCAGCAATTGTCGCGCCCCCAGCTTCCCAATGGGGGGCCGTTCAATGCGCACACCATCGGCGCGGCGCTGGGCGCGCTGATGCCGGAGAATGCGGTTGTGTCGGATGAGGCGGCGACATCGGGTTTTGCCTGTTATGCGCCCACCGCCGGAATTGCGCCGGTGGATTGGCTGAGCCTGACGGGTGGTTCCATCGGCCAGGGCATTCCGCTGGCGGCGGGCGCGGCGGTGGCGTGCCCCGATCGCAAGGTGGTCTGCCTCAGCGGCGATGGTGGCGGCATGTACACGCTACAGGCGTTGTGGACCATGGCGCGTGAAAAGCTCGACATTGTCACGGTAATTTTTTCCAACCGCAAATATCTTATTCTGCAAGTCGAACTGATGCGTGTGGGTGCGGGCAATCCGGGCCGCAAGGCGCTCGATCTGCTTGATCTGTCAAACCCGGAACTGAACTGGGTGCAACTGGCCAACGGCATGGGCGTTTCCGCCAGCCGCGCCACCACTCAGGAAGAATTCAACAAACAATTCAAAGACGCCTGCGCCACTCGTGGCCCGCATCTGATTGAAGCGGTGATTTAGCCTGTTTTTTGTTCAGCTTGACGCATCTCCTGAACCGGATCAGAAAATGCATCAATTCCTGTTTGCCACCGCAATCAGCGGGCGTGTCTCGCCGATTTTCATCACCCATAAATCATTTTCGTCATAGCCGTGCGCGCGGCCCGCAGCAAGAAACCGCACGGGCGGCTCAAACACCGGCTCTTCGGTTAGCTGCACGGTTCCCCAATGCATGCCGACAAGCCGGCGCGCGCCAATATCGCGGCCTATCTGCACCGCTTCTTCCGGGGTGGCGTGCGAGGCGTGCATGATGATCTCTGGCGCATAGCCGCCAATGCCCAGCATCGCCGTATCGAATGGGCCATGCCGTTCGCCAATCTGCCTGAACACTTTCCCGTATGCGCTATCGCCGCCAAAGAACAGATGCTGCCCCGCCCCGCGTATGGAAAAGCCTGCCCATAGCGTGCGGTTTGTGTCACGGGTATTGCGGCGTGACCAATGCACCACAGGAAGCGCTTTGATCGTCACGCCATCCATGCTGAACTGCTGCTCCCAGTCCAGCTCCACTACCCGCTGGAAACCACGCCGCAGAAAAAACTCACCCAGGCGCAGCGGCGCCACCACCTGGATATGTTCCTTATACGGAAGATGCCGCAGGGTGACCTCATCCAGATGATCATAATGGTTATGGCTGATCAGAAGAATATCAATGGGGGGCAGGTTTTGTGCGGCAATCCCGCTTTTAACAAACCGTTTTGGGCCCAGCCGGCTGGGCCCCGCATAGTCGGACAGATAGGGATCGGTCAGAATGGTTTTGCCCGCAATCCGGATCACAAACGCCGCATGGCCAAGCCAGGTCAGGCTATCGGCCCCGTTCAGCACCTTAAGGCTGGCGATGGCGCGGCGTTCCGGAATTATATGGTCTTGCGGCACACTGACGCGGTTACGGGAATTGCGCGCCATGCGCCCCAGATAGCGCAGCAGGGTGCGCATATCCACGTCGCGCTGTGGACTGCCGGGCGGGTTCCGGAACAACCCGTTCGGCAAATGATGCGCAGGCCGCCCTGCGGCGGCGGGGGCATCTTCGGGAACGCGGCGCGCGCCAGTCCGGCGAAAACGCGAAATTCGGGGGGCATATTGGTCCATGGTGCTACTATATAGGTGTGCGGTTAACCAAATCAAATCACCCATCCACGCGCCATGTCACATTCCGGTAACATGACGCCGGTAGAAATGCCCGCAAAAGCCAGCAATATGAGGGCGATTGCAGTATGGAAGCAAAACATGTGCTGTTTTTGTGCACGGGAAATTCGGCCCGCAGCATCATGGCGGAGGCAGTGCTCAATTTTTACGGCATGGGCCGCTTCAGGGCCTATAGCGCGGGCAGCCATCCGGCGGGGGCGGTTCATCCGCTAACCCTGGATACGCTGAATATCGCCGGGATCAGCACCAGCGGACTGCGCAGCAAATCATGGGATGAATTTTCCGCACCGGGCGCGCCGAAGCTGGATTTTGTTTTTACCGTCTGTGACAATGCCGCAGGCGAGGTTTGCCCGGTCTGGCCGGGACAGCCAATGACCGCCCATTGGGGCTTTCCCGATCCCGCCGCCTTCGAAGGCACGGAAACGGAAAAGCGCGCCTTCTTTCAGGAAATTTTCCGGCAAATCCGTACACGAATTGAATTGTTCATCAGCCTGCCCATGGCCAGCCTTGACAGACTGTCGTTGCAGCGTAAGCTGGACGAAATGGGCCATGAATAGCCATTAATCCGGGGAAAAGCGCCATTACTATTTCAAAACGATTGACCGCCGAATTCACCGGCAGCGCATTTCTGCTGGCCACCGTCATTGGTTCCGGCATCATGGCGGAGAGATTGGCGGGTGGTAATATTGCCCTGGCGCTGCTGGGCAATACGCTGGCCACGGGCGCGATACTGGTGGTGCTGATTCTGATTTTTGGCCCCATATCGGGGGCGCATTTCAACCCGGCGGTGACATTGTCGTTCCGCCTGCGCGGTGAAATCAGCACGCCGGACGCGATGCGCTATACGCTGGCGCAGATTACGGGCGCACTGGCGGGCATGCTGGCGGCGCATTTCATGTTCGAGGCCCCGCTGCTGCAAACATCCACCCATATACGCGCGGGCGCGGCGCAATTTGGTTCGGAAATTATCGCGACCTTCGGTTTGCTGGCCACTATCATCGGCTGTGTGCGCCATCGCCCGGAGGCGGTTCCCTATGCGGTGGGCCTGTATATCACCGCCGCCTACTGGTTTACCGCATCCACCTCGTTCGCCAATCCAGCGGTTACCATTGCCCGCAGTTTTACGGACAGTTTCTCAGGTATCCGGCCCGTGGACGCACCTTACTTCATTCTGGCGCAACTGATCGGGGCCATACTGGCCACCTGGGTCTTTGGCTGGCTGTTTTCAGCAGATAAAACAGCAAGAATCTAGCTTTTATCCCCTGCGCCCTTGCCGCTTTTGCCGCAAGAGGCTATCAATGCGCCTCAGATTTCACGGGAGGCTTTGATGCGCAATCTAACGCACTTTATCGGCGGCAAGCATGTTCAGGGGGCCAGCGGGCGCTATGGCGCGGTGTATGACCCCATGACCGGCGAGACGCAGGCCAAAGCGCCGCTCGCCAGCGCCGGTGAAGTGCGTGCGGCCATTGATAATGCGGCGGCGGCCTTTCCGGGCTGGGCGGCGGAAAATCCGCAAAAGCGCGCCCGGGTGATGTTCCGCTTCAAGCAGCTGGTCGAAGACAATATGGACCAGTTGGCGGAATTGCTGAGCCGTGAACATGGCAAGGTGATCGCCGATTCCAGGGGCGATATTCAGCGCGGCCTGGAAGTGATCGAATTTGCCTGCGGCATTCCGCATCTGACCAAGGGCGAATTTACCGAAGGGGCCGGCCCCGGCATCGACATGTATTCGATGCGCCAGCCGCTGGGCGTGTGCGCGGGCATTACGCCGTTCAATTTTCCGGCCATGATCCCGATGTGGATGTTCGGCGTCGCCATTGCCTGCGGCAACACATTCATCTGCAAGCCATCGGAAAAAGACCCCTCCGTGCCGCTGCGCCTGGCCGAACTGATGCAGCAGGCGGGCCTGCCCGACGGGGTGCTGAATGTCGTCATCGGCGACAAGGAGGCCGTGGACGCCATCCTGACCGATCCGCGCATTCAGGCGGTCAGCTTTGTCGGCGCGACCGCCACCGCGCAATATATTTACGCCACGGCGGCGGCCAACGGCAAACGGGTGCAGGCCATGGGCGGCGCCAAAAATCACATGATCATCATGCCCGATTCCGATATGAACCAGGTCAGCGATGCGCTGATCGGCGCAAGCTATGGTTCGGCGGGCGAACGCTGCATGGCCATCTCGGTGGCGGTGCCGGTTGGCAAAGGCACGGGCGATGCGCTGATTGCAGCGCTGCGCCCGCGTGTGGAATCGCTGAAGGTCGGCCTGTCTACGGATCCCGAAGTGGATTACGGCCCCATGGTCACCGCCGAACATCTGGAAAAAGTGAAGAACTATATCGATATTGGCGTCAGGGAAGGCGCGAAACTGGTGGTCGATGGGCGCGGCTTCAAATTGCAGGGCTATGAAAACGGCTTTTATATGGGCGGCTGCCTGTTCGATAATGTGACACCGGACATGCGCATTTATCAGGAAGAAATTTTCGGCCCGGTATTGTGCGTCACACGTGCGGAAAATTTTGAGGACGCACTTCGTCTGCCTACGGAACATCAATATGGCAATGGGGTGTCGATCTTTACCCGCGACGGCGATGCGGCGCGCGAATTTGCCTCGCGTGTGCAGGTGGGCATGGTGGGCATCAATGTGCCTATTCCGGTTCCGCTGGCCTATCACAGCTTTGGCGGCTGGAAACGATCCGCCTTTGGCGACACCAATCAGCACGGAACCGAAGGCGTGAAATTTTACACCAAAATCAAGACCGTCACCGCCCGCTGGCCCGCCATGGGTGTGCGTAGCGGCGCCGACTTCACCATTCCGACGATGAAATAAACAATTGAATGCAGGGACCGCGCGCCGTCTATCGCGAACGCGTGCAATCGGGTCAGGTAAAACCTGACCCGGCGCAGGAATTCGCCATCGAAAAATTGCAGACGCTGGAGGATGCGCTTAGGCAGTATAAGCATGTCACGCGCAATCGCGTTCTGTCCTGGCTGGGCCGTGAAACGCCGCCGTCCCCCAAAGGCCTGTATCTGTGGGGCGAGGTCGGGCGCGGCAAAAGCATGCTGATGGATCTGTTTTATGAAACCGTCCCCATCACGCGCAAACGCCGGGTGCATTTTCTGCAATTCATGCTGGAAACCCATGAAGCCATTCACGCATGGCGCCAGGCCAACAAGCGCGGTGAAATTTCCAGATCCTCAAAATCAAACGGCGACGATCCTATCGCCCCGGTGGCGCGCGCCATTGCGGACAAAGTGCAATTGCTGTGCTTTGATGAATTTCAGGTGTCCGATGTGGCCGACGCGATGATATTGGGGCGGCTGTTTACCGCGCTGTTCGAGCATGGGGTGGTGATGGTGCTAACGTCCAACCGCGCGCCGGACACGCTCTATGAAGGCGGGCTGAACCGGCAATTATTTGTGCCGTTTATCGAACTGCTGAAACAGCGCCTGGAAGTGGTGCATCTGGTCAGCCCAACCGATTACCGCATGGCGCGGCTCAGCGGCCATCCGGTTTATCATACGCCACTTGGGCCAGACAGCGATGCAGAGATGGACGCCGCCTGGCTGCGCCTGACCGATACGCCCCGCGGCAAACCCGTGAAGCTGGATGTGCAGGGCCGCAAACTGCTGGTCCCGCAGGCAGCTAGCGGCGTGGCGCGCTTCGACTTTGCCGATCTATGCGAGGCGGCGGTGGGCGGCCCGGACTATCTGCAAATCGCCTGGACATTTCACACTGTGCTGCTGGATCATATTCCGCGCATGGACCGTGGCAGCCGCAACGAAGCCAAACGCTTCGTGACACTGATCGACGCGCTCTATGACAATCACGTCAAACTGATCTGCTCCGCCGGCGGCCCGCCTGATGCGCTATACCCCGCAGGCGACGGCAGCTTCGAATTCGCCCGCACCGTGTCGCGCCTGATGGAAATGCAGTCGGTGGAATATCTGGCCATGGGCCACGCGGTTTAGGGTTGTCCCTCTACACCACCCCATAGGCCAGCATGGCGTCGGCGACCTTGACGAAGCCCGCGATGTTGGCGCCCTTGAGGTAGTTCACATAGCCGTCTTTTTCTTCGCCATACTGAACGCAGCGATTGTGAATGCCGGTCATGACGTCGCGCAGAAGTTTTTGCAGATCTTCCTCTTTCCAGGAAAGCCGGGCGCTGTTCTGGCTCATTTCCAAACCGGAAACCGACACGCCGCCCGCGTTCGCGGCCTTGGAGGGGGCGAACAGGATTCTGGCATGCAGGAATGCGTCAATGCCTTCCTGCACCGTGGGCATGTTTGCGCCTTCCGCAACCCCCATGCAGCCGTTTTTCAACAGCAGCCTTGCCTCATCGCCGCTGATTTCGTTTTGTGTGGCGCAGGGGAACACGATGTCGCAGGGAATGCTCCACGGGCGCTTGCCGGAAAAATATTCGCAGCCGATCAGTCTGGCGGCTTCTTCGATGCGGCCGCGTTTGTTGTTTTTGATGTCCATCACCTGGGCCAGTTTTTCGGCGGTAAGCCCGTTCTTGTCGTAGATGAAGCCATCGGAGTCCGAGAGGGTCAGCACGGCCGCGCCAAGCTGGATCAGTTTTTCCGCCGCATATTGCGCGACATTGCCGGAGCCGGACACCAGGCATTTCTTGCCCACAAAGCCGTTCTTGTTGCGGGTCAGCATGTCTTCCATCATATAGACCGCGCCATAGCCCGTGGCCTCTGTGCGGATCAGGCTGCCGCCATATTCCAGGCCCTTGCCGGTGAGCACGCCGGTATAGACATTTTCCAGACGCTTGTACTGGCCAAACATGAAACCGATTTCGCGGCCCCCCACGCCGATATCGCCTGCGGGCACGTCCACATCCGCGCCGATATGGCGGTGCAGTTCGGTCATAAAGGACTGGCAGAAACGCATCACCTCATTATCCGACTTGCCCTTGGGATTGAAATCGGAGCCGCCCTTGCCGCCGCCCATGGGCAGGCCGGTCAGGCTGTTCTTGAAGGTTTGCTCAAAGGCCAGGAACTTCAACACGCTCAGGGTCACGGTGGGGTGGAAGCGGATGCCGCCCTTATAGGGGCCGATGGCGTTGCTGTTCTGCACCCGGTAGCCGCGATTAACCCTTATATTGCCCTGATCGTCTTCCCAGCAGACCCGGAAAATCACCACCCGGTCGGGTTCGGCCAGCCGCTCCAGAATGCGCATTTTAAGGTATTTCGGCTTGTCCTGAATGAACGGGATGATGCTGCCCGCAACCTCCTGCACCGCCTGATGAAACTCGGTTTCTCCTGGATTTCTGCGGATCAGCCCCTGCATGAAGACATCGAGATCGTTGGCGGCGACGTTCATAAGTACTTTCCTTTTTGTATTGGTTGGCCTGGAAATCATTGGAATGACAATATTCAATGCTGACCGGATAAAAAACAATGGTTAAATACGGAAAGATTTATGAAAGATATTGTGTGTAAGTTCGTCCCGGCTTGGGGAAGGCCGCAAACAAGGTAGATACAAAATGATCGTGCGTGCCAACGAAAGAAAGGCTGCGCTCATCAGCGACGCAGTTGCGCTGATTGGTGAACGCGCCGCGCCCGGCCCCAGAGCGGATCTGGAAAGCTTTATCGGGCATTATTTCAAAAATGTAATCGCCGAAGACCTGCTGCAACTGACGCCGCAGAACGTCTATGGCGCGGCATTGGCCCATTACAAGCTGGCCGCCACCCGCCGGCCGGGTGAAGTGCTCATCCGGGTTTATTCGCCGCGCATCGAAACCCATGGCTGGCAGATACCCCATACGGTGATTGAAATCGTCAATGACGATATGCCGTTCCTGCTGGATTCGGTCAGCGCCGTTATCGCGCGGCGCGGGCTGGGCGTGCATCTTGTGGCGCATCCGGTGTTGCGTGTACGGCGTACATCAGACGGATGCTGGGCCGGAATTGCCGAAAATGGGGATGGCGGCGCCAAAGCGGAATCCTTCATTCACATCATGATCGATGAACAGCATGATGCGGAAAAGCTGAAAAACATCCGGGATCATCTGGCGGCTGTGCTGGCCGATGTGCGCGCCGCCGTCAGCGACTGGCGCGGAATGCTTGCGCAGATTGATACATCCATCGCAGATATTCGCCAAAGCAAAGTGCCGATCGCCGTTGAAGAAGTGGATGAATCCATCGCCTTTCTGGAATGGATGCGTGACAATCATTTCACATTGCTTGGCTGTGCGGAACTTGCACTGACTGGAAAAGGCGACGCTGTTTCGGCCGTGCAGCTTCCTGAAAGCGGGCTTGGCGTATTGCGCAATCCGGATGTTAAATTATTCCGTTCCCGCAGCGACGGGCTTGTGGCGATTTCTCCGGAAATTCTGGAAAGCCTGCAACGTCCCGGGCCGCTGATCATTACAAAAACCGATGTGCGTTCCAGCGTACACCGCGATACGCATATGGATTATGTGGGCGTCAAGCGTTACGGCGCAGATGGAAAAGTGACCGGCGAGCGGCGCTTTGTGGGGCTGTTCACTTCGGGCGCTTATAGCCGCGCGCCGGGGGAAATTCCATTGTTGCGGCGCAAGGTTGCGCTGACCATTGCCCGCGCCGGCTTTGCCCGCGACAGTCATGACGGCAAGGCGCTGCAGAACATTCTTGACACCTATCCGCGTGACGAGCTGTTTCAAATATCGCGTGAGTTGCTGTTTCAAAACGCCATTGCGATTTTGCGCCTGCAGGAACGCCCGCGCACCCGGCTGATTGTGCGCGCCGATCCGTTTGAGAGATATGTCTCGTGCCTTGTGTATATTCCACGCGAGCGGTATGACGCGGAATTGCAGCAACGCATTGGCGTGATCCTTGCGGAAAATTTCAAGGGTTCGGTCGTCACGATCACGCCGGAATATGGTGATGCGCCGCTGGCGCGGGTGCATTTCATTATTAAAACCAACCCTGGTGACATGCCAGAGTTCCAGATCGAACTGATCGAAGCGCAGATCGATCAGGCGGCGCGCACCTGGCGCGATGATTTGCGCGTGGCGCTGCTTGCGCATGCGGGCGGCGGACGCGGCCTGCAATTATGGGAACGCTACGCAAAGGGATTTCCGCCGGATTATATGGCGCATTTCCCGCCCGAACTGGCGGCCCTGGATATAGAGCGCATGGAAGCGCTGCTGGTGTCCGATGGCATTCATGTCTGCTTTTACCGCACGATTGAAGATCAGGAATCCTGTGTGCGTTTCAAACTGTTCCGCAAGAGTGAAGCGGTGGCGTTAAGCGATTGCATGCCGATGCTGGAGCGCATGGGTTTTCGGGTAACGGGTGAACATCCGTATGAAATAGATGTGGCGGGCGAGACGCGCATCTGGCTGCATGATTTTGAAATGCGCGAGGCGAACGATAGAGCTGTTGATCTTTCCGTGGTGCGCGAAAATCTCGAAGACCTGTTCACGGCGCTCTGGCATGGCGCCGCCGAAAATGACGGCTTCAATCGTCTTGTGCTGGGCGCAGGCCTGATGTGGCGCGAGGCTGCGTTGCTGCGCGCCTGTGGCAGATATCTGCGTCAGGCGGGCATTCCCTATAGCAACGATTATATGGAATGCGCGCTGAACGCCCATCCTAAAATCATCCGGTACATGATTGATCTTTTTCATGCGCGCTTCAATGTTGATTTTGCAGGTGCGCGTGAGGCAGCGGTAGACACATTGCGTTTGGCCATCACGCAGGAACTGGATGTGGTGGAAAGCCTGGACGAAGACCGGATTTTACGCCGCTTCCTCAATCTGATTGAATGCACCCTGCGCACCAGTTTCTATCAGCATGATCAGGAAGGTGCGTACAAGGATTATATCTCCTTCAAGCTGGACAGCAGTCTGGTCGATGAACTGCCGCTGCCGCGCCCGATGGTGGAAATTTTTGTGTATTCACCGCGCGTAGAAGGTGTGCATCTGCGCTTTGGCAAAGTGGCGCGCGGCGGGTTGCGCTGGTCGGACCGGCGTGAAGATTTCCGCACCGAAATTCTGGGGCTGGTAAAGGCGCAACAGGTAAAGAATGCTGTGATCATTCCGGTTGGCTCCAAGGGCGGCTTCTTTCCCAAACGTCTGCCCACAGGCGGTGCACGCGAGGCCATTCAGGAAGAAGGCATTGCGGCCTACCGCATGTTCATTTCCGGCCTGCTGGATCTGACAGATAATATTGTGGATGGCAAGGTGTCCCCGCCGCCGCGCGTGCGGCGTTATGATGGAGATGATCCGTATCTGGTGGTGGCCGCCGACAAGGGCACGGCGGCATTTTCAGATATTGCGAATGGCGTGGCGCAATCTTATGGGTTCTGGCTGGATGATGCGTTTGCGTCGGGTGGCTCGGTTGGCTATGACCACAAGAAAATGGCGATCACGGCGCGCGGCGCATGGGAGGCGGTCAAGCGGCATTTCCGCGAACGCGGCACGGATATTCAGACAGCGCCGTTCACGGTCATTGGTTGCGGCGATATGTCGGGCGATGTGTTTGGCAATGGCATGTTGCGCTCGCGCCAGATACGGCTGCTGGCGGCGTTTGATCACCGCGATATTTTCATTGATCCCGATCCCGATCCGGAAAAAAGTTTTGAGGAGCGCGCGCGCCTGTTTGACCTGCCGCGATCCTCATGGGCGGATTATGACGCAAA
>Ga0209867_1000050_pt1 | contig 39437 bp, 66 predicted proteins | sample GWRWmT4_4Nov14_FD_187197 | JGI IMG/M metagenome (GOLD analysis project Ga0209867, IMG submission 187197) | Sand microcosm microbial communities from a hyporheic zone in Columbia River, Washington, USA - GW-RW T4_4-Nov-14 (SPAdes) (version 2) | ecosystem: Engineered > Artificial ecosystem > Sand...
GACCTCGACCACGCCCCCGACCTCGACCTCGACCTCGACCACGACCACGACCTCGACCAAGCGGAGTCAAAGCCTGTGCGATTTAGAACTTGTGGTGTCATTTTTGGTCCCTCGGCAGGGCATGAAGCCATTCGCTCGCATCAATTATTCCGCCAAGAGGAACAATAACCTCGGACGGGAAAGGCTCGACCTCATTTAGCGATCCGTTTTTAAGCGCGGTCGCGAAACGCCCGCTATCAGCAATCCATGCGGCATCTGAAAGCACCATGACATGGGCATTTAACAGCTTTAGCTTGCCTGTGTAGTGCATTGTCACCGTTCGAATGAAATAGGATTTTCCCAATTCCATCGGCCAATGAAGTTTTTTCGCTTTTACTTTTTTCTTAACTGACATTTGTTCTCCTTTTTAATGATCCCTTGCCCCAATTATGTTTTCCGCGATAACGCGAACGCCAGGATAAATCAGATTTGCTTGAAGCGCCTTTGCCTGATTATTCAAAAATTTCATATTGGCCTCCAATGCGGACAACGGAACCTCTTTTGCCGCAACCGCACGAACCAACGCCATCAAGTCAATGACCTCGGCCTTGTAATTTTTGCGCGATGAAATACCAGAAATTTTCTGCGCCGGCATTGCCGCAACGATTGGTCTTTCGACAACAACCGGAGCCGCTAGAATTGCATCGGCTGCTTCTTTGCCAGCTATCTGTTCGGCCTCAACAGCCAATGCAAGACGCTCCTCTTCGGCCTGTTTCCTGGCGATTTCTTGCGCTTTGCGTTCAGCCTCACGTCGTTGTCTTTCGCACAAATCAATATATCCACTAATGAGATTTTTAATCGTCAATTCGGAACGTTTCAACGGCGTCATGTGTTTTGTTTCTGCCGCGCAAATCACCTTGTGCGTGTGATCTGCCGCCGCCTTTGGTTCGGCGAATGTTTCCTTAACTTCATTCATCAATCGCTTAACGTTTTTTAAAAGTTCACCAGCCCTGTTGTGTTGTTCTTCGGTCTTAATCTCAAAGCCATCAAGACTCGCGAGAAGAACGTTGGTGTCGAGTTCGATGCCGGAAACGTCCGGCGTATCTGCATTGTTTGTCATAATTCCGCTCCGTGGTTCACGTTGTTTCTTTTCCGCCAATTATTTAAACGGATTGCCGCTTTGAAATCTTCGAAATCGCTCAATTCCTTGTATGGAATCAGCCTGTAAGTCGCATCTTCCCTTAACCAAAGACCGTAACGCTTTGTCCATAGGTCGCGGTAACTTTCTCCAAGTGCCATGACGTAACCGGCCAATTGCAATCCCGTTGTCGCGCCAGGCAAGCCGCTTTTGATGTCCAAAATGATGCGATCGTTTGCTCGCAAATGATGCGCACATACACGATCCAACCGACCGACATATCCCATCGGCACATTGTGAACCATGTGTTCAACAAGAATCGGAACATAACCTGTGTCCTGTTTGAATTTGCGCCAAGCATGCGCGCGCGGCTCAACTTCCGGATGCAAATTCGACCAATCCAAAACCCCCGCATCTTCAAGTTGAGTCGCGGCGTGTACAGCATGCCCGCGTTGACGCGATTCCTCGGTAAACCATTGCGTATCAACAAGCCCGACGCCGCCAATAATCTGCGTTACCGAAGGAATGACCGCCCCATCAAGTCGATATTCGTGTTTTTCTTCATCGAAAGTTATCGTCACACGGCACCGTTTTGTTTGATCCAATCAAGAACCAACGAATACTCGCTCTTGAGAATCTTTTCCGTTGCCGAAAATCCAAACGTGTCTTTCATGAATTTTTTGAAAGCCCCCGTCGAGTTTGGATTCTTGCCAAGCAACTTGAAGATTTCCATTTGCTGAGTCTTGTCGATCGCCCCGTCCTGATAGGAAGGCGCGTCCGGAGCCGTATCAATGGGGTCAAAAGGCGGCGGCTCATCGGACGCTTTCTCCCGTGGTGCGTGTGTGTGAACTTGTGCCGACGGTTGAGTCTGAACAGGTGCCGCAACCGGCGGTTGTGTTTGGAGTTGAATCGGCGCAACCGCTGTCGGGGCGGGCGCTTCCACGGCTTTCGGTGCGTAAGGATTCACGCCCTGGCCATCGTCCGGATTGAAGATTGAGTCAATAGACGCATCGCCATCAACTATCGCGGTGCGCCATCCGGTCATGGTTTCCAAATCATTCAAATCGACATCTTGGACGCCCTTCTTACTAAGGGCCTTGAAAATCTTGTCGCGTGCAACGCCATACTTTTGTTCGAAGAACGCAATTGCCTTTTCCCTGCGCTCCGCCAGGGTTGACGCGTCGCCGACGGCCACCTTTTTCGCCTGCAAATAAATCGTATCGACAAATGTTTTGGGCACCACTCGGAAGATCGCGTTTCGCAAGGCAATCGAACAAGCCGCATTCGCCGTTTGATTAATCATATCCTCGCTGTAACGCTTGCCGTCCTTGGTCGTGATGCGCCGCCTGACCTCGACCGAGAAAGCGACATTACGCTCAAGGTCGTGCGAAACGCCCTGCGCCACAATGAATTTGCCTTCGTCACGAATGACACGCGCCTGGTTGCGCATGTTGCCCCAACAGGAACCAACGATCTCAGCCAACCTCACAGACGGCCCCTCGATCCGCTTGTCCTTGCGCGGCAAGATGTAGAAGCAGGATTCCGCCGTTTCCTGATTCATCGTCGCCATGAACAAGGCGTCTTCCTGGAATTTTTTAAGCGATCTCGGATAACGGTGGGCCGTAGCAACTTGGACGTCAATCGACGCCCGGTCGAGTTCGGCGGCAATCATCGCCGTCGTCTCGACCACTTCAATGTCTTCATTCATGATTTTGCTCCTGTTGAATTACCTGGCGATCGGATCGTCGAACCGCAAATCGTCAGCCGATACGCCCAAGACGTCGGCGATGAGAAAAAGATAATCAGCGCTTGGCGTTGAAGATCCTCGTTCCCACAACATCACCGCCGACGCCGTGGTCGAGACTCCGCAAGCGCGTAACGCCTCCGCGAACTTTCTCAACGTCTTGAATCCCGCCCGGATTCTGAGCGTCTTTAATTTGCTTCCGTCAAATCCCATGTCAATCCTGTTTAATATATTGCAAGGAATATGCAAATTAATTTTAGTCGAGTTTTCCATTTCCGCATTTTTTACAATTCTCATTATCGTCTTTCCCGATGTTTCCGCCATGTCCATTCTTGCCGCCATTATCGCCACTGTCTTGATTATCATTTTCATTATCAACGGTTGACGAATCAGGCTTGCCATTCGATCCAAGTGTTTGCCCATCATGATTTCCTGCCGACCATTCATCTTTATATCCTTCGCCATGATTCCATTCTGTGCATGGTTTTTTCGCTGAGATATAAGCTCCTGTGCACGCATTATAGTCAGTATTGTCCCGTATGTTTTGTTGAAATTCACATCGTGAATCCCACGGAGCGGTATAACAAATTGAATTGTCACTTTCGGATTCTCCGTCATTCGATGTCGAAGCGTCATCAATTGATCCAGGATCACGCACAAGAATAGAATCAAAAATTCCGTCTCCATCCATGTCGGCGACAACAAAATCGAAAACCCCATCGCCATCAGAATCAACGCCAATCGCATCAAGCGCGTCATCGCCGTTGGCATCAATGCCTTCCTCTTGGCCATACGAATCAGCCTCGGCCGCCGGGTCATTGAAGTTCTCCAAGATCGATGTTGTGGCGCTGTTGTCCTTGCACAAGTCCGGGAACTCGTTACACATGTTTTCATGCTTATAATATTGATAACCCTCCATGTCCGCGAGCGTCGACAACAGCGAACTTGATGAATCGTCTGAAGACGCCTCGCCAAGCTCCGCTTTACACCCCGACAATCCAACAACAACGGCCGCAAAACTTACGGCTAAAATCACGCTGCTTCTCATAGATGCCCCCTTGATGTCCCCTGCAATGAACCCCACGATCCATTGCAGGGGCCTTGTGCCGGTTCCGCCGGCGCGGTTAAGCCCAACTCAAACTCTTGCAATCGCAATATCCGCCATCACCCACGCGCGGCGCATGCGATTGAAACAATAGTCACAAACGATCTCGTTATCGGCCAATCCTTCCATCATAGCATAATGCCGAAGGAATGGCTTCGATTCTTCAGGTTCCTCGTCAATGCGCTGCGAAATTCCGTCTTCCTCTTGGTTCGATCGATCATTGCCACATTTGCAAAAATTCATGGCTCCCCCCTCAAAAAAGAATGGCCAAAAACAAGAACGCCATCACGAAAGGCGCGCTTATAACCGCCAAAACAATTGCGTTATTCCGTAAATCCATGAGTTCGTCAGTGATGTTCATTTGTCCCCCTTGATGTTTTTGATGCCCAATAAATGCGTAAGATCGAAGGTCAGGTCCCGAAGGCTTTTGGCCTGAATGCGGGCGCTGATGATGTCGTTATTATGCAAGGCTCCGGCAACCTGCCCGGCGGCCTTCACAATGCTTTCGATCTTGGTTTTGATTTCCTTGTCCATGTTTAATATATTAAACAGGATGGGCGGTTAAGTAAAGCCTTTTGTTTAATATATTAAATTATTCAATGGTTACAATGGAATAAAAACGGGGCGGATCGTGGGGTCCGCCCCGTGGAGTGAGCCGCATGCCCTGGGCGTCGGGCTTGCGGTTGTGCCCGGCGGAGGAACGCCGCCGGAATTTGGTAGGTTCAAATCAACTTCTCAGCCCGTAAAATCGATTCCAAATAATCAATGTAATCATCCATTTCGATGAGTTTTTTTTTGATCTCAACGAAATCCCTCGCCGTGATTTTGAGTGCTGATTGGTCACCGACAATCGCACATTCGGGACAATCCGTCGGCGTGCCATCATGATTCATCGGCGTTACCGATGGCCGCTGTTCGAGCAGAAACGGCGAAGGATCTGGCTTAATGATTTTTGTCGCGCTCGCGCAACTCGTGCCAAGCGTCGCGAATATCAACGACAGTAGAAACATTCTGAGAACGTTCTTTGTCACGCTTTTGTTTTTCAAGATTCAACTCCCTGTTGATTCTTTCCCGATCTTGCAACGTATGAAAATTGACTTCGATCACTGCCGACTTTGACTCGATTCGTTTGGCGCGACGTCGCCAATACCATGTGCAAAGCGAAAGCCAAACACATCCGAATGCGTAATAAAGCCAATGCTTCATTTGCCGCCTTCCATTGACGAAACATCAGTGCCCATCTTGGCAATGGCATGCCTCAAAGACGCAAGCCCCGCCGGGGTCAACATGGCCATCGAAATATTATATTGATCTTGTGATATTTTCCCGGCCGCAAGCATGCCAGAAAGGATCGCGGCGACGCCAGAAATGACATAAGTCTTGTGATCGAAAAGAAAATTCCAAACTTTTTTTAAAACGCCCATTGCATGCTCCTTTTATTTTGCAGGTAATTTGTCCCAAACAGCCTTCATGAATCCGACTTTCCAAAGTGCTTCGGCGGCCCGAATTGTTAATCCTGGATGCCAGTCAAAATGGCCCATGTCCTTAAGCGATTTCCAATCACCGCCCCAATCCAAACCAATCGACTTACCGATCTTGCCGAGGTCTTGCCACTGGCATTTCGCGTCCCACGTCCATGCCCCGGTCTTGTCTTGAAAGATGATGTCCACGGCCAATCCGTAATTATGCCAGGACAAGCCCCCGCGCGCTTTTGTGGACCCTGTTTTTCGCGCCAGAATCTCGTTTTGTTGGGCGATCGACCTGTACCCGCTGTACAAGCCAACCTTAAGCCCGTTCGCCTCGGCCTGAGCCAATAGGGCCTTAACCTTATCGATAAAGACCGGATATAAACCGGCAAACTTGTCTTCAATCTTTGCCATCAAAATGCCCTTAAAATCTTATTCCAGTGAATAATCACCCACCCGACAAGGCTCGTGAAGGCCGAAACCGAAAGTGCCATCATGCCGGCCTTGACCTTGAAAGCATCGACCTCGCGTTCAATGTTTCGAAGACGCCCTTCAAGTCCGACCATTTCATCGAGTTTGGATTCAATGCCTTTGAGTTTTTCGTTGATGCCGCCGAGCTCCCGCGCGAGCCTCAATTCGTGTTCTTCGATAGTCATTCAATGCCACCTTTCGAAAGAACGAATCAATAAACGCCGAGCATGATGCGAATAACTCCGTATCCGGTCGATTCTGAATCGTCGCTCTTTTGACGAATCACTTCCATGACGCGGAACTTGGTCTTTTCTGCGCTGTTCATGGCGCAACCATTATCCCCCCACATCACATATTTTGAAGTGATGTCTTCGCCTGTGCGCACGCAAAGCTGGCCGACAAGACCGACCTTAACTTTTTCTTCACGTTCTTCGGTCGGAACATAAATTGCGGATGGGTCAAAGGAATCACTGAGAATTTTGAATTTTGCCATTTCATGAATGGCATCGTCAGGAACGGTCACGCCTTCAGGAATTTCCTCAATATAGAAGATCACAAGATCCATCACGCGAACCGCGTCATCAGGAATCGTCACATCCTCCGGAACCATGAATTCAATATAAGACTTGTGTTCATCTCCCTTGCCCCATGAGACATAACTCGTCATCCATTTTACAACTTCGCGTTCGTTGTATTTGAATCCGCCGAACTCGTTCTTTTTGTATTTCCCCTTCCAGTGGCTCCAATGATTATTTCCGCAAACGGCCGGAGAGGTAGAAATAACACCAATACAATGGTCATCGTCTGACTTTGTTGCACGAATCTTTCCAATATTATCATCAGACAATGACACGAACGTACCGGGAGCAATTTCGTTTCCGTCTTCGCTTTCAAAATACTCAGCATAATCCGCGCCGAGTGAATTCCAAAGACCGTCAGCATAAGCCTCGCCATCACCACGGAGACGGAACTCAAGGTCTTCTCCGCCGGCATCCGCATCAGAATACGCCGTGTAAAATGAATAAGCTGATGTTGCCGCACGACGCACTCCGACAAGCTGCGAAGAATCACTGAATGTCGAACTCGCGTTCGTCATGGCAATGGAATTTTTCCCGGCATGTCTTTGAAGCAAGAACATCGCTCTTACGTTTTCAGAATTCGTTGCTTCAAAACGAAGTTTTGCGGTGGTGTCATCGATGCCGGAAAACCCAGTCCCAATCTGCATGTTGTTCGCATCAGAGATTGTGACTTCCGTGGAGTTTTGAACAGCCGTTCCACCAGTGCCATCCCAACGAACAATGGCGTTATCGGTTGAGGAACCTGGCCCGGTAATTCCACCGCTCGAAGTCGAAGCCTTCGTCGTCGTGTCATTGAAATTTACGCCTGACATAATTCACTCCTCACAGAAAGGAAGGCTCTCCGACATCGAAGAGCCTTGAATTTATTACAACGAGAACCACGCCGAACCTGAACTGTATATCTTGGAGACTCCATAGGCTGCGATAATCTCAACCGTTGTTGACCCATCGATCGTTTCAGCGCCGTTTCCATCGATAATGATTTTCACAGTTGCGGAGGCCGATCCCGATTCATCTTTGATGAAATAGACTTTGCCAGCGGTTGCCGATGCGGCCGTCGGCAAGGTGACTGTGCGGGTCACGCTGAGCGAGGTATATCCGATGATTGTATCGCCGGCGACCGCCGTGTAGTTTGTGTCCGCCACCGTGGTCCGATTCAGGTCGAGCGTGGCATTGGCAAGTGCGGCATTGATCGTTATCGCTCCCGGCGTGCTGTTATCGATGGAAACGTTTGTCCCCGCCGTTAACGTCGCCAGAGTATATCCAGAACCATTTCCTATAAGGAGTTGCCCCGCCGTTGGTGTTGTCGACAATCCTGTTCCGCCATCGGCAACCGAGACGTCCGTCCCGCCAGTGACATAAATAATTCCGCTCACGTCCTGGGCGGTCAATGTTCGAGTCGTGCCGGTCGTGATGCTTGAAGCCTGGAACTTCAAAACCTTGGTTGCATCGCCATCATCGACAATGGAAGTCGAGGCATCGACAAGAGACTTGTTCGTCAAAGTCTGCGTGTCAGTGGTTCCGACAACGGTTCCCGAAGGCGCAGTCTTTGTCGCCCACGAATCAAGATCGGAATCCCATGCTTGGACATCAGTGCCAATCGCAAGGCCAAGCGCTGTTCTCGCGCCGGACGCCGTGGAAGACCCGGTGCCGCCATCGGCAACGGAAACATCATCGCCACCAACCGCATAAGCTTTGTTGGTTGTTTCGTTAAAATTAATGCCTGACATTTAAACCTCTTGTTTAGAGTGAAAACCAATTAACGCCGTCTGAAAACAGTTTGATCAATCCATGATTAGCCGTGATTGTCATCGATGCCGCGCCATCCATAGTTTCCGCCGCAAATGGTGAAACCGTGATGTTGTCAGTGCCGGCATTGCCAGAAGTGTCTTTGATTTCGAATCTGACGTAGGCGTTCAATGTTGGGTCAGGAAGTGTGATTGTATCCCCGCCGCCGGTGATGGCCGTTTTTGTCACCAGCGAAGCGCCAGTCATCGCATTGTTTCCGGCCCCAAAAATATCAACCGAAGAATATGCGAATGAAGATGAGGTCGTGCGCCCAAAACTAACGTCGGCACCTTGATGCAATCTCTGATTAAAGTTGAAAGCCCCAAGCGTCCCGTCAAAATTCAAATCGGTATCGACGCCATTGACGTCATTTATATTTAAAAAATCACCGTTCTCATCGACCAATCTTTGAACGTGAGGGCCGACAAGATCGACAGCGCTAACACGTCCATAAAGCGCGCCATCAGGAATATCATCAAGGTCGAGAGAGACCGCGGGGCCTGTGTCTCCGTTTACCGAAGTAATCGTTCCACTTCCACCGCCGGTTGTTCCGCCAAGTTCGGTTGACATAAAAACCTCACTGATAATTTACAAACACGGAAGCGTCCGTTGCTGATACGGGATTGCAAATGACATCATTATCGGAGACGCAAAACCCAATACCAGTTGAGAACGTGACCCCGGAAGTCGTGAAGAAATCAGTCCCGATGATTGATTGCCGTCCCGAACCAAGGATAAACGAAAGAGTCGGAACGTCAGTCGCAATCGGTGCCGAGGCTTTGTTATGCAAGAGAAGGTAACGCTGCGCCCCGGTTCCGTTCGAGGCCGACGCGGAAAAAACAACACCGCTAGATCCTTTTATGCTTCCGGTTGATGCAGCCTGAAGCGATGTGAATGATGATGGCGGAGTGCCACCAGAAAGACTCCCGCTTACCAATAACTCACCACTTCCATTTGCATGAAGCGGAACGATGTCATTATCGGAATCTGCAACACCGATCGATTGCACGGTCTGATTCGTGATCGGTTCCATTGCCTTTGCAGCAAAGGCCGATCCCGGAAACGCCGCAATAAGTGCGGCCGCAATTATCTTTTTCATTTGGTCCCCTTTGCCACAACGTTTTTGAATCATTCTTCCGGCGGAACAAATCCCGCATCGAGCATCATTTGAATTTTTGCTTTGACCTCATCAAGACGGGTCTGTTCCGCCGCAACGCTTGCTTCAAACATCGCCTGATCGCGCATCAATGTTTGATAACGATCACTTGCAGAAACAGTTTCGAGAACAATAGGTGCCTCTTCAGGCACGCTTTTCACAATAAGATTTCCCGCATCATCAAGTTCATAAGTTTCTTCAGCCATTTGAATCTCCTTTTAAAGTCCTACCGCTGTAAAATTGAAGTCTCCATTTGTTAAAGTTCCAACTCCGTTTTGCGCGTTTGTCCTGCCTAATGTCGCCGTTGTTGTGGTCTTGCCAATTTGAGTAATGACGAAATCATCGCCGTTATTTCCTCCGACAACAGACGTTCCAGTAAAGGCATAAAGCGCATCGCGCGCAGCGGTTTGAAAATTTACCTGATAAATTCCGGTGGCTGTTCTTGTAACGCTTGCGACATTGTGTCCTCTCTGAATGGCCATCGGAGTCCCGTTGGCTGCGCCGGTATCAACAAAATAACACCATGCACCATTAACATTATTGTTATAAGTTGCGGCCACAACCGGAGTTGCTGGCGAATTCGTTGTGGAAGTAATACTGCCATTGACAGTCAAGTTCGCAAACGCCTCAATGCCACCATTGGCATTCTGAGAAATGCGAAGCCGCTGCGCGTTCTGCGTAAAGACTTCAATCCAATTGCTTCCTGTGTTGTAATTGATCCAATTCACGCCAGTGAGGCCATCGAAGAAAAGTCTTAAATCCGCATTGACAGCAACGCCTTGTCTCGTCGGGCCGCTGAGATTTACGAAATGGAAAAGAGACAGACTGTTGGCAAAAACTTCGATATTCCCCAACGCGGATCGCAACATGTATTCGGTCTTTGCTCCGCCGTCGAATCCGAGTTGCATGCCGGCGGGAAGATAAAGTCCTTGGCGGCTTGGCGTTGTGAGGTTCAGGAATTGACCAACAACCGAACCGGCGGCCGTGATGTCGACCGACCCATTGATCGAACAACGGATCGCATTTAGATGCGCCGCCCCATCGAGATAAAGGAACTTGGCCGTCGTCAATTGCAAGTCAGCGTTGTTGATCTGAACGTTTACTGACGAGTTGATCTTAAGAGTCGTTGCGCCGCCGACCACGAAATCCAGGACGTTTGCCGATGATTGCGTGATGTATGATTGAAGTAAATGGTCGAAATAAACCTTTTTATTGATTGTGATCCAAAGATCGGCATTGCTTATTCTGACTTCCGACGATGAGTTGATCTTCATCGTGGTCGCGCCGCCCAAAACGAAATCGAGAACATTGTCTGAACTTTGCGTTATGTAAGTGTCGGCAGCGTTATCGAAATATAATTGAAATCCTGCCGGTAACGCGATCCCTTGGCGGGTCGGTCCAGTCAGGTTGATGAATTTAGCTACGACTACGTTTCCGGCGGCAATCTCAAGCGTCCCTGTGCCATTCTTACGAATCCATTCATTGCCGACGCCGGAATCGAAATCGATCTTGGCCCCGGTAAGAATCGACAATTGTCCGGTGGCACCGTTCCATTTTCCTGAAAACGTGACTCCGTTATCGGAAAACAGATTTACGCTTTTTCCATCATATAAATTGATGTCGCCAAATCGATTGCCGCCTGGAAAGAATCGAACCGTTGTGCCGGTATTTGCTGAATAAAGCGTGCCGTTCGGGATGACTTCGATAGTCGAGAATCCAAGGCCATAAGGATCATTTCCGATACTCGTGGTCGTTCGTCTCAACACCATGAAGTCGACGTCAAACTTTGTGGCATCAAGTGATGCCTCGGACACAACGACGTATTGTCCTGTCGTCATTGCCGCATAACTTCCGGCAAGAGTAAGCGTCACAGTGGACGCGGATGTATCAAGCCGCGCAACGACGACCTGATTCGCAGCCAATGTCAAAGTCGAGGCGGGGATTTTGTTCGTGTACCTGACTCCGAACTTGAAAAACTCAATGTCGAAGGTTTTCGATAGGACGGTTGCCCCCGTCGATTCAGTGAAAAGAGCAGGACCATCGCTGCGAATGATCGGCAACGGATTCGTGAAGCCGCGAAGAAAATTCAGGTATTCATAAGTCTGTCTTTGGAGCCAATTGAAAGTATTGTAGGGAGGTTTTTGAAGCGCGTTCCAACCTTCGTCTTTTTGTGCATTCGATGGTTCAACGATGTCGATGCCTGGGTTGTCGGGAGCGGTTGCCCATCTTGGCAGTGTAGGTTCAGTCATGAATCAACTCCTCAAAAAGCCGAAATCGCTGCAAGCTCGCCGCCGGTTGTTGGCGCAAAAACATCGCTGAAACCGAATCCATCAGGATTGCCTTCGAACACGAACGCGTTGCCGTTGTCGTACCATCCAATATGGTAAAGCGTCACTCCGGCGGGAATGATCTCGCGACATAAACTGAGAATTTCGGCGGGCGTAATGACCAAACTTTCAATGTCAATGCTCGCCATGATCGTGATCTCGGCCGGGCGATAGGTGGCATAAAATGATTCCGGCGATTCTGTAATGGTATTGAAAAGACGAATCAGGTTTTCCGCAACGCCCTTGGACGTATTGATTTGAACCCGTGCGCGCAGAAATCGACGGTAGACTTCATCGGTTTTGCCTTTGCGTTTCTCGCCGACAATGGTTCCGAGATTGTCAAGCTGAAGCCCGGTTGCCGTTTCGAGCCAACGCAATTCTTGGATGTCCTTGAGCGCGTCTTCCTGATCTTGGAACGGTCCAACGAACGCGCGGACAACCCCCTCGATTCTTGGTTTGCGAAATTCAGCGGCGAGCCTGGCGACAGCCTCGTCTTCGTGGTCTGTTATGGGTGTAAAATCACTCATATTATAAAATCGTTATCGTCGTTCTTGATGTGTCGAAATCGCCGATCTCATCAAAAGCGTTGACCACGTTATCGTCGAGCGTCGGCGAAACCGTAGTGCCAACGCGAATCACGTAATCTGTGATGCCCTCGATGTCAGAATCGGCAATTGCCGAAGCGATCGATTCCGAGCCAAAAACGATCACGTCGTCACCTATTTTGAAATTCGTCGTGCAATAGGTGACCACGAAATCCCTCAAGGCCGTGTCGCCATCGATCGGGAAATTACCGTCCGTTGTGAGGTCAATTTCGATCCATATATTCACGTCGATCGGACGCGAGAACTTGATGTCTTGGGCGAACCCCTGGCTGTCCGTGATCGTGAAGGTGGTCGTCCCCAAGAGTTCAATGCCGGCGGGGGAAACATCCCAAAGCGCATTTGCAATAATTTCATCTTCGGCACCAAGAACAATGGCCTGAATCGAATGCGGCGGTCGTCCATCACCGTCGGTGACCTGCGTCGGGTTATGGTAGACCGCCGCATCTTCGACTTCATCGATTTCTCGAAGCTTGGAATAAATGGCATTAAGGGTTGCTGTGGCCGATGCCCCAAGGGTTTGATCCCGACGAAGCCGCAACTCGGCATCGGTTTCGATCTCGTTGCCAACAAAGGCGTCCTCGGCATTGGTAAAGGCGTCCCATCCTGCGATAACCGTCTCGATGACTGTGAGACTTCCCGAAGGGGCTTGAACAGCCCCGGCGGTCTCGGCCTCAAGCGTGCATTCGACGTTCGGGAGGACGCCTGTTGTCGTGTTTGTGATCGTAATAACGACGGGCGTTGCCACCAAAAGGAGGGTGTTTGTCCCAACCGTAATGAGATTTTGAGGTTGTTGTCCGTCCCCGCCATCGAACGTTATCGTGAACCCGGTTGTGAAGTTCCCGGTGACCGTAACCGACGTGATCGTCGTCAGGGTTTCAAGGGCGGATTCAACGAATGCCGCACTGGAACCGAACGGTATCGAAGCCGTTTCGTCTCCGTCAAAATTGAGAGTAAAATCCCCCGAATCAGGGACGGCACTGAAATCGATGTCTTGAACGGCATTTGTTCCAGGTCCAATCGTGAATGGCCCGGTCATGACGAATCTCGCATCGGGATTGCCGTTGACTGAAACCACCGCGCCGGACGTTATAATCGTGCCTTGCGTCCCCGTGGCAACCCCTACGGCCGTCGATTTGGTCGCGGCCAGGCGCTCAATCGCTGTGATCGCAACGACGTTATCTAGGCTCGTTCCTGTCGCTGTGGCAGGGTATTGAGAATTGTAGACGACTTCCATGAGTTCCCAAATCAGTGCCTCACGTTCACTGAAAATCCCAACGATCTGACCCAAAAGTTCGGTTGGCAAGAGATTGATGCCGACACCGAGCACGGTTTGAAGTCCCGACTCGATTTCGGCCTTAACGTCTTCAAGCCTCTTAATGACAAGGCCCTGGTCTGTGAGTCCGAAAGTGGTCATTGTATGATCAAGAAATCTCTAAAATCGAGGATTCCCTCTTCAGTGTTTGCCACAAACTCAACATCGGCTTCGCGTGTCGTCGGGAAGTAATCGAAGAGGAAGCTCAAAAGTCCAATCACGCCGGGAGTGTTAATCACAACCGACTTTAAAACTTGCTGCACTGCGACGAAGTTCGCCTGTTTTTGAAACACCGTTTCGAAGTAAGGAACGCCAATCCCGATGTCCAAAAACCACTCGCCAAAAAACAATCGATAACTCGTTTGAATGTGTTGCCGTATGGCCTCGCGGCCAGTCGTCAGCGTCAACTCGTTGTTCGTGACGAGAAGATCGCCGTCATTATCGAGTTGAAAACTGCTCAACGCAACCTCAGTAAATGGTCATCGCCAAGCCCGGCAGTGTTGACCCCGTAAGCCTCGCCGCTGAGTTGAATCTCTTCGACCATTGCTTCGGCGATCGCCTGGCATAATCGATTCAAATATTCGTCAAAGGTATATCCGGTTAAACGTTCGTCATCGATGAGTGCGCTGTCATCGTAAAAAGGCGCAACCAGGGACAACATTTTGCCCTTAAGCCTGGTTTGTAACGCGCCAGAATTTAACATTGCCGCCCCCTGTAAAAGCGTAACACGGTCATTTTTCCGTAGATAAAAAGGTTTTCAATCTTTTTGCCGTTAACGCGAACTCATGATGCCTGAGCTTCTGCGCCCCGGTAGACGTGTAAACAACGGCCTGACGAATGACGCGCAGCATATCATTCAAGATCGAAATCAATTCTTCGCCCTGATTAAATATCTGAATCTTGCCGTTTTTCTTAAGACGGATTTCGAGTTTGTTTTGTCCCTGTTCATCAGCATGATGGATAATGACGTCCTTCTCATTGGCCAAAGGGAACGCTTTGCCGTGAGGATAACCACCGGGGTAGGCCACCGCGTCAGAAAGATGCGTCTGTCGAGTGTCTTCCGGTGCCTTCGTCGCCCCGTTCGACTTCCATTTGTCTAGGCTTCGATTCGAAAACGACAACCAAACATGATCTCCTTTGGCTACCGGCACCGAAATCATGGACGATCCGGATCTCATGAACTTCAAAGGCACGTTATAAATGACTGGCATTTCCTGTTCTTTGCCGTCCTTGTACTTGCGCTTGTATTGTGGCTTGACGTCGACGGTTTGTTTCTTGTGATCATATTTGATGATCTCGGCAGGCATGCCGACGTTCATTGCTCCGGTCCCGGCTTCCACGGCCTGTTTAATGACCTCGGCCATTGTCGGCGGAGCCGCATTATGCGTGTCGTCCTGTTCGACCTTGAAATCTGAGAATGAAGTTTTGAACCCCATGTTATCCCGTCACTCCTTCGCATTCGGCAAGGAAATCACCCTGTTGGCTGTCGCCTGCAAACTTGACCTTCGTCATCTTGAAGACGCCTTGAATGAATTTGCTGTCGAGAATGACCCGCTTGCCTGGCGCGATTCTCGGATTAATCAGACATTTGAACGTCACGCCCTTGTCGGTCTTGGATGGCTTCCCAACAAGTCCCGATGAACTGTTGAGCGTTATCGGAAGGTCGAGAGTCCCCAACGCCTTCGGTAGAATCTGCAAAGCCTCATTTTGAATCGACCATTCAAGATTGTTCGCCTTCGTGATGTCGTTCAAATGATCTCTGGCCATCCCTGAAATCGAATAACCATAATCGTATTTGGTCGTCGGAATGCCAATTTGTGCCCCGCGTGCCAGGCCCATTGCAGTATTCAATTCCTCGATGACCTGCCGCACCGTCGTTCCCGGTGGAAACCCCCGGTCAAGGCGCGACGTGCGAAACCGATTGTCGCCATCGCCGCATTCCAAAGTCGAAATGATGTCGACGTCGTTTTCGGTGTCGTGCGTGCATTTAGTGATGTCGCCTGTGAAAACCACTTCGGAAATGTCGCGATAACCCACCTCCAAACTGACCTTGGCGTTCGACGCCTCAAGCTGTGATCGTGTCGATTCCGCCAGGTTATAGACTTTGATGGTCGCTGTGTTCGGGTTCGATTCGCTCGTTTTCTCGATCTCGAATTGAATCCGAAGTTGGTCGATCGTCCCACCTTGACCGAAGCGTGGTGCTACGTTCAAAACCGCTTTCCTGAGATAAAGTTCGGCCATTTATTCGAACCCCCGGAACAACAATAATGCTTTATCGCCAAGCGCGTCTCTGTCGGCCTCGACGATCTTCTCTGTCGTGTCAAAAAGGATCATCAATCCTTGAGGCAATGACAGGCTTCGGAATCTGCCCATGAGGTCGGTATCGATATGAAGCGGCACGCCCATGAGAATCGGCGTTTCATCCTCGCCCATGATGTCCATAAGCCATCGCGCGAATCGATCGTTCCAACGCACGAAAAAAGTAAGAACTTTATCATCGACCTTCGCCACAAACTTTTGCGCTGGCGTGCCGTTGGTCACCGGAATTTTGATGAGGTCGGCCATTATTGCCTCACATTCGCGAAGTTATCGAGCCATGACTCCGCCCCCGTACTGATGTTTGTAGTGTTCGCGATATTGGTCCCTGCGACCGATGGATTTGGAGGCGGGACAATGCTCGTCGATTGGTTGCCGAGATTGCTCTTTTTCGCGCCTAAGTTCTTTACGCTGTCGGCAAGATTTTCTGTCGAAACAATTGCCTGAGTCTTGGCGATTCTGATTTCCTGCAATGTCGCCGTGAAATAAATCGCGTTTGCTTTGGTGGCCTCACGATCAACCTGAAGGCTTGAAAGGATCATGTTATTGTAGACCGTCAATCCCGTCGTAACCGTGAATGGTTCGCGAGTATTCTGAAGGTCAACAAGGCGGTTGTAAGCATCAATTGATCTCTTGGTTTTCCCAAGCGCATTGAAAATCGTATTGGCCGCGCCTGTGATATTATCAACGACAGCAAAGTTGATGGGCGAGTCTGAAATAACGCCTGTCATGGTCAATTGTTTGGGCTTGATTTGAACGTGGTCAGTGATCTTCGCGCCCTCTTCAACCGGATTCTCTGTGATGTCCGCGCTTGTCACATGGGATTCAGAAATGGAGGCGTCGACGCTAATCGATCCGATCTTCGCTCGCGAGGCTCCGAATAAAATACTGATAAGACTCATCAGACCACCCCGCTTTGCACTGCCCTCGATGTCTGTCGCAAGGCTTCGTTCCACGCTGTTTTAACGGCCTTATTGGCTTCGGCGGCAATGGCCTTCGGATCTGCGTTTGTCGTGGCATTGACGGTGATTGTGCTCGCAACCTGATATGAATTATTGCTGTTAACCGTGCTCGATGTCGGCGCAACCGAACCAGGACCACGGTTAAGAAGTGACGCTCCACCCCCTCCGCCGCCGCCAATTCCCGCGCCTGCTCCCGCACCTGCCGCACCGGCCCCGGTCGTGGTCCCAAGTCCAGGACCACTTAAAAGTTTTCCGGCCTGAAAAAGAAGTCCGATTCCAGGCAAGGCCGACAACAGGTCAGGGAGCGCACTCGCAAGTCGCGTGAAGTCGGCTATGATTGAATTGACTGCCGCCTTGGCCGTTGATTTCATGCTATTGAAAGCCCCTGAAATAACGGTGCCAAGTTTGCTTATTGCGGCACCCGCCGCATCAACCGCATCAACAACTCCATCCAAAATTAACACAATGAAGTCAGAAAGATCCTGAAATGATTCTTTCGCCGCATCGAAAAATTCTGACGCAAAGACATCGCGCTTGAAACCAAGATTTTTGACCCCAAGCATTTTCCCGATGGAATTGAATACCTCTAAGCGTTGCTTGTCGAATTCCATGAGCCGCTGTGAAGCGGCGGCATCGCCATTGAGTGCGCGCTGATAATCGATTGCCAACGAAATTATCTTGCCCCAAACGCCAATCGCCGAACCTATCGCTATAATAGGAATGAGAAGCGGACCAACGAAGGCCAGGGCGCGGCCGAGATTATAGAACGCAAAAGCCAGGTTGCCGACGATATTGGCCAGGTGGAATCCGACAAATAATTTGAATGCGAGAATGATCTTTTCGAAGATCCCTTCGACCCCGCCAAGTTTGTCGATTAGTTCTGGAAGACGCTCCACAAATGATCTGAATGCCAATGCGATTTTGACGATGATCGGTTTTAAAGCCTTGGCAGTCGATGTTAATTGCTTTTGAATCTTTCCGGTCTTGAGTCCGGCGGCACCCCAATCGAGAAAGCTTTTGATGACCTCATGAAATGCCGGCATGAGTTCTGCGCCGAGAAGGTTCGCAAAACCACCAACAACGCCTTGGGCAAGCTGAAAATCATCATTGAATTTGTCGCTTTGCTTAATGACGTCATCGGAAAGGATGAGCCCCAACGCTTTCAGAGCGTCACCAATTTTTGCGATGCGCGGTCCGCCCTGATTCAGCGTAGGAATCAATTCAGCACCGGCGCGACCAAACAATTTAAGTGCCAACGCGGTCTTTGCCGATCCGTTTTCCATCGCGGCAAACTTGTTGGCAACCTCGCCGAAAAGAACTTCCGTCGGTTTGACTTTTCCACTCGCGTCTTTAACGTTGATCCCGATGGACTTAAAAACCTTTGCCGCATCTTTACCGTCTGTCGCGGCCTTCTGAATGGTTTTGCTGAAAAGTTTGAGGCCAGAATTCAATGCCCCTTGTTCAATGCCGGACTGCTTTCCAATGAACTGAAGTTTTTGAAGAAATTCGGCATTGATGCCGATCTTCTGAGAGGTTTCTCCGATTGTATCGCCGAGGTCAGCAACACGTTTTGTAAGAAAGAACAGCGCCCCGCCGGCAGCCCCGGCCACCGCAAAGGCTTTCGTAATACTTCGAACGCTTGAACTGATGGACTTTGCGTTGGCTTTAACGCGGTCCATGCCGCGCTCATATTGTTTGAGCGGGCCTTCGTTGAGGTCAAACCCTAGTCGGGTAATGAGTTCCCTGACCACTGTCACAAATCACCTCTGGCGTTGCGCCCGTTCAATCTCGCGGGCTTCCAATTCCTGCTTTATGTCGAGGGCTTCGTTGGCGTCGGCGAGGTCGTTAATCGTCCAGTGTTCTTCGATCTCGCGCAAAGTGGCGACCTGTGCCAATACCACGCGCCAAACTGCCCAATCGATCATTCCAGAATCTTTTATCGGCGTCCCGCCATCCTCGATGCGCCGAGGGCGGAAGGACTTTCGGCTAAAAAATCGGCGTACTGAAACGAGAGAACGGACTTGAGGAGGTTGAACAAATGACGATAACGACCGGCGAAATGAATGTCGAAGTTGATCGGGACGTTTTTGTACAAGGTCGTTTCGAGAATTTCCTTGATGAGAGCAACAACGCTGTCCTCATCGATTGATTCTCCAAGCGCCGACACGGCTGCGGCAATAAGCCCGATGTTCTGCGTTGCCACATCGGTATCCGCCGTAATGTCTCCGTTCGCCGCCATAGCGGAAAGCGGCTTGCCTATGACCTTGCTGAGTTTTGCCAAGAGCTTAACGCCCTTGGTCGCCGTGTACTGCGTCGTCGAATAGTCTTCGCTATCGACGTTAATCTCCTGCGTCCTCGCCCCCATTCATGCCCCCTTGAATCTTTTTAATTGCCCCCAACGAATGCCACGAGATTGTCCACGCTGAGCACCCACTCGCGCGTACCGGCTTCACGAGCGAACTCGCTGTCCGGAATCTTTTTAACCCAAGCGCTTTCGGCGACATACAACGAGTCTCCCGACGCGTCCTTGATAAGAAGCGGAAAAGAACCGCTGTTTGAAACGCGATCGGCTTCGGCAAAAGCCGAAAGGAACGCGTTGGAATCACTCGATTGCATAAGGGTCGCGGTGACTTCTGCTGAGAAGTTGTTGGATTTGCTGCGCGTGCCTTCGCCATCGGTTCCGACAACGTGCGCCCAAGCGTCTTCGTTGTAAGTGACGGTGACAACCGAACCATCCGAGAATCCGGAAAGCTGAAACCCTCCGGCAATGACGATGACCTGTTTAGGGTCGTAAGTTTTAACGGCCATGTTTCCCCCTCAAAATTAAAGCGTGATCGTTCCGTTGATCTCGACGTTATGGATCGCACCGGCACCGCGCGCAGTGAAGTCGACGTCCGGCAATAGGCGATTTGCCCTGTCGGTAGGACTCACGTCAGCGGCTTTCGGAACGGTCACAACCGGCCGAGGATCGTCGGCCAGGATTTTCTTGGATACGAAGTTGTTCAGGACGCCATAGACGTCGTTTTGGATGATCGCGATGCCGGCATCGGTATAAGGCACCTTTTTCGCGTCAACCAAGGTTTGAAAGACGGCCTCTTCGATTTTGGCTTGGAGGTAGTCTTGCAAGGCATGCGTGATGTCGATGAAACGGCCACTAACCATCTTGCCTTGCATGGTCATGTCCGTGCCGCCGATGGTCACATAGACGTTCAGGTTCTTGTTTTTGGCATTGGTCAATTCGTTGTTGGTCAATGCGTCAGCAACGATCGAGTTCAATTCTTTGAACATCCAAGTCGATGTGCCAGGTTCGTCAGGGAGAACCTTCCCGGCCCATGCGGCATCAATGAAATCGTTGGTGTCGGCATTGTAAATGATCGCGGTACGATCATAATTTTTGGCCTGAAGAACCGACGCAATGTCATCCGTTGCACTCGTAATGACGTCCGCATCCGCCGTGCGCGCGATGTAAATCTTGCGCTTGGATTCGATGTAGGCTGCCGCGACAAGCTGTTCGGCATTGATAACCGATGTCGTGATAAGCAAATACCAGTCCGTGCTTTCGTCGGTGATCTCGTCCAAATCCTCGGCGATGCCGTGATTTGCGATGGTTTCCGTCAAGGTGAAGGTTGGCTGCGAGGCCCCGCCTGTCACCGCGATGTTAGTGATCTCGAAAGGAACGCCGGCAAGAGCGGCCGGAATGGTGAAGTTGTTTCCGGCCACGACCACGGTGCCAATCGAATCGAAAGCTTCGAGAGCGGCCTTCAATGCGGCGGCGGTGGTCGCCTGGTCAGTGGTGAACGTCACCGGGGTCATTGCCACGCCATCGACCTTCAAATTGATGACGTTGCCGGTAATGAAGTCCACGCTGAAGTCGAGTAATTGGACCTGAGCAACGGCGGTTTCCCTGCGCCCAATGGCAATCTGGCGCACTTGCGGTTGCTGCGAGAAGGCCGCCTGCGCGGCCAAATATTCCTCGTCGGTAATTAAAAAGTCATCGGCAACATCAGCGGTGCTCGCATAATACCGAATGCGTTCCGGAAACGTGGCATTATCGCCTAGAATGAGCATCGTGCCGAATCCGGCCTGGCTCACGGTTTTGTCTTGGATCGTGATGTTCACGTCCACGATTTCAGAAATCTCGATCGTCATGAATTCCCCCTTAGTTTAGGCTCACCGTAAATTCGTCACCCGTTTCCGTGTTCGTGAGTTCCACGGTTTCGATCAATCCAACGTCGTCCGTATCGGTAGAGCCGTACCCGAAAAGGACATCCAATTGTGCCCGGTCCTCGAATTCCGTTTCGAGCAAGGCCGTAATGTTCGTGACCTGCGGATCATTTAAAACCGCGAGGCCCTTCGAATAGAAAAGGTCTTCCAAAACCGAAGGCTTTTGAAGCGATGCCCGCGCATCTTCGGCGCGTTGCAATGACCCCGCACCGAAGAATTGCATCATGAATGCGGCGGTCCGTTGTTGTTTGATCGTTTGCATTCCGCCGCCGCTAATCGTTTGTAAAAGCTCATCCTGAAGGCCGAGTTTGGTCACAGTCAAAAGCCTGATCGCGGCGTATGGCTTGGGCGGTTGTGGTGCCGTTTGGTCCATGTAAATCACTGTGACGCCGCCTCCGAGTGTGTCAGAAAGCCATTGCCAAACCGCTGCACGTAATTGGGTGATCGTCACGTATTCACCTCTTGCAAGAACACCTTCCAAAAGTTGAAATCACCCTGCCATTGTTCAACCCTTTGAACCTCAAAATCTCGTCCGTCGTATTCGACCAGGTCCGCTTCGGTGGCGTCTTCTTTGCTGGTCGTATTCAAAAATGTATCCGTGTATCCCTTGATCGTGCGCCGCGTGCGTTGTGCTTCCGGCAGGTCCAAAAGTTCTTTATCGGTCAGCGGTTGAACCGACATCGTGATGTCAAACGTACTTGGCGTTCCTGGAACCCAATCCCCCGCCACCCAAGCCCCGGCCGCCCGACGATTTACCGTTACGGTTTGCCCGAAGGACTGAATGAGGTCGGACGTTTCACTCACGTTTCAAGCTCCCAATTGATCGATTGTCGGAGTCTTCCGGTATCGATTAGAGGCTTACTTGATCCCTTCTGCCTGATCGTCGCGGGAGCATTTGCCGCGAAACCACCGCTTGCGATCTCGCGTTGAATCATCCCCTTGTACTTCTCGCCGATCTTTCCCAAGGCCCCGCTGAACGTCGCCTTGCCATCAAGGACCGCATCCTTTTGCTTGGCGATGAACTCGGAAATCTCCCGATTGCGTGTCTCGAAAGTCTGAGCCATGAACGGACGCGGAGGTATCCCGCGAGACGTTCCAAACTCGTTGTAAGTCGCGACCGATGCCAACGATTGTCCGCCGGCTTCCGATCCCGCATCCGAGAGCACGCCGACTTTCACGGCTTTGCCATCGACCGCCGTGAGTTCGGCGACGATGCGTTTCCAACCCAAATCTCTGTCGATGACGGTGGCCATCAGCAAACAAGGATTGGAGTGATGACGAGGGTCTTGCGAAGTTCTAGGAACTCCAAGCCGTAACTCGTCCCGCCCAAACCCGACATGAAGGTTGTGATCGTTTCGACGCCAGCCAAGTCCGAATAAGATCGCGACAGGTCACCAACGGTTTCGTCAGTGACTTGCCCTCTTGGACTTGCGCCTGAGCCGGTGCCACCATTGGCTCCGCCGGCAACGCTCAACATGTGCGCAGTTAAAAGGATGACGGCCAAGTCGCCAAGGTCAAGCCACTGATCCCGATTCACCCTCAACTCGGCAAACGCGATGAACGTATCAACGCGTGCATCGAGGACAGGCGTTAACTCCGGAGCATAGTTTTTGACCTGTGCCGCAGTTACGCTCATGCCTTTTTAACCATGACGACCTTCTCGATTTGCTTTTCGATCAATGCACGAATGCCGGCACGTTTTTCGATGCCGAGCCATTCCTCAAGGACCGCATGATCGAGGCAATTCGAAACGATCGATCGCGCCTCTTTTTCGCCGACTTTTGAAAGCCCGATCTTCTCGTCAACATTCACGGTGTCATCACTGACCACGTAAACGCCCTTTTTGATGTCATCTTGGACAATCGAATTCGCCGATGCCTTGGCCCATGTCTTTTTGCTCACGGCATTTACGCCAGGCATGAGACGGACCACGGCGGAGGTTCCACGTTCTCCGGCGTAAGCGATCGAGTTAATACGGGCTTCCGTATTGGTTACGAGAACACTTTCCATTCATTGCTCCTTTGGACTGTTTGCTTAAATGCCCTTGGCGAACGAACACGCCAAAGGATAGTAAACGATGACGCCGCCCATGCGCTCGTGGCACGGAACAACGAAATCGAGACCTTCCTCTTGCGGCGCGAATTGTTCGAAATCGGACGGGATTTCCAAGGTCAAAACTTCAGGATCACGACGGTAAGCAACCATCGCATCGAGTCCGCTGAACGAGGCCGACGCATTGAGTTCGTTCAACCAATCCCACATGGTGATTTCCGGGTGATTGGCTTTCAGGAACTCCAAGATCGTCGTGTCGCTCGTGGACGAACGCGGGGTCGTGCTCATGTAAGTGAATTGCTCAATGGGGAACAACACGGTGTTCGCCACTTCGATTCCGAACGTTGCCGATGGAATCGCATTGATGAGCGTATTCACGTCACGAATGATTTGGTCCGGAGTCTTGGCCGAGAAGAACGTCGAAGCACCCGTGCCATCGGCAGGAACCGTCACCAACGGGATGTTGGTGTTCGAGAAAAAGCCAGGCAGGTTGTACTCGGAATCACCGGCAAACGCGATCGTGTTCTCAGCTTGGAGAATCGCACGTTTCGCGGCGCTCGCACGGCGTTGTTCCAACGGTTTGTTGGCCAAAGCGGCAGCGCGGACCTCTTGAATGTTGTAACCATAGGAAGCGCCCAACGATTTGATCGGGGAGCGGAATTCCTTTCCCTTCACATCGGCGCGAGGAAAATCGTGTGCATAAGACGACACGACTTTTGCCAGTCCGACTTGATCGAACTGTTCATATTTGATGGTCTCAGCGCCGGGACCGGCTTCATAAGAAACCGGAAACAACGAACGAGCCTTCAACATAGGATATTTGACGTCGTAAGACCGCGCCTTCGTGGCTTCGAGTTCTCGTGCGAAGAAAATATTTTCATTCGCATCGAGTCTTTCGGATTGAATCTTTTTCATGGTAAATTTTCCCCTTTCAAAAATTAATCAAGGTTCAGGTCGAGCATGGCGACACCGCCGGCCGACGCCGAAGTTAAGAATTTGGCACCTGGCAAAGCGACAGCGGTCGCAGTGTCGGCGTCATTACGGAAGATTCCTTTTTCGGAACCGCCCGCCCCCGTGGCGAAACGAACAAAAACGGTGTCGTCAGGCGTCACCGCTTCTTCGACTTCGACATAGATTTGGCCGCGTTTCATAACGCCGATCTCGCTTTGAACGAGGTATTTGTCTTCGGGGCTATGGACATTGCGGATTGCAACGCCGAGGAACACGTCGGTGCCGGAGACGGGCAGCTTACAGCCGTTGTCGTCGCCGGAAATCTTCACAACCGCGCGGCCGAATTTCACTTCGACGACAGGATTGTTGAAGGTTAAGCCGAGGTAATCCGCGATCGTCGCGGGTTGGCCGGAGATTCCGACCCCTTGATTGATTGCGTAGGTAGTCTGGGACATATAAATTCCTCCTGTTTAGGCGACTTTGTTTTTCCAAGCGTTCTGCGCATCTTCCATCATCTTTTTGCGCGCGGCGGCGGCGTCGGTGACGGTGCCGTCATTGCGGGGCGCATCTTTGATCGCGTCCGCAACTTTATCCTTGGAACCGTTCGCCAAGGTTTCACGCAACACATCGAAGCGACCATTGAGGTAGTCTTCCGACTTGCCTTCAACAGCCACATCAGGATTGCGTTTCTTGATGACTTTGGCCTTGATTTCCGAGTCAGACAACGCATCGAGTTTTTCGTCAGCGCCCAAGATTTCCTTGGCAATGCCTTCGAGAGCGAGGCGTTCTTTTGCGATCGCGAGCATTTGCGCGCGGTCCAATTTCTCGGTTTTCGCTTTTTCCAACTCTTCGGTCTTGGCCTTGAGTTCGGATTGGAGCGCGTCAACGCGTCCGGTAAGCGATTCGATTTCTTTTTTGGAGCCGTCCACCGCCTTGGTGAAAGCGTCCATCTTCGTCGAAACGACAGAGGCCACGGCCTCGGAAAGTTCGTATTCAACGGCGTCAATTTTGACCTTTGCCATTTGTCCCCCTTGATCTTGTTTAGGTTGTTCGGCGGGTGCGCCGACGCCGGCAGCCTTAGCGGCGGCCTGCAACTTACTCATGGCCTCGTCGCCAAAAGGCGATTGAGGCGCGCGCGACAGCGCATTCCGCAAGTGAGGAAGATCAACTTCCCCATTGGAATTCTTGTATGGAAAATGCCGCAACGATCTCGGCACAGTCTTCCCGTCAGCGTCTTTATCGCCACCAGATTCGATGTAGGCGAACGCTGAGTCCGGCAAATTATTGATGTAGTTCGTGTCCCAATCCGCATCGACGGATTCCTGAATGGCATCAGCGGCATCGAGACGAATCCTTGCCATCGGTCCAGCGCGGCCTTTGGTGACAATGGCGAGGTGATTGTAACGGATATTCTTTTGAACGGCGTCGTATTCTTCGCCTTGATAAACGCCCTTTTCGTCGAGAACGTCACAAGTATAACCGCAAGAAAGTTCGGCCTTGCCGTTCGCGGTGATGTCTTTAACCGCCTGGGCATCGGTAACAGTCATTCCGACCTTGAGGAAGGGAGCCGTGCTTTCGACGGCGTTGTTTGTGAAGCCAACGGCGAATTTCCCCGTGTTGTTGGCGTTAAGCATTTCGGGCGGGTGGTCGTTCGTGACGCCGATCTCGGCCAAAGACTTCATTGAATCGGGGCGATAAACCTGGTCAGGCGTGCGAAGTTCGCGGCGCACAGTGCCGTCGGGTAGAACGTAACGAAACACGCCTGTACGCGTGGCAAAAGCATCGGCGCGAAGGTATCCTTCAGGCGTTACCTCCGCCTTCCTGAACTGTCCAAGATCGAATCGCCGAACTTCTGCCAACGTAAACCCCCGAAAAAATTACAATGTAAGAAAAGCGTATCAGAGGTTTTGTGAATTGGAGCAAAAGGAAGAGAATTATTTTTGAATGGAATGATTTTTGATGCGTGATGTCGGATTAATCGAAAACCGCAATCGCGACACACCTGCAATTAATCGGTTCGCCAGGATGTCCATCTTCCGGAGGATCGTCCCAAGAGAACGTCTTGCCTTCTCGCACATAATGAGACGGCCTTGCCTTCGGGTAAAGCCCGCTGGGATTGCCTCGCACGCGTTCGTCGAGCGAAGTTGACCAGGTATATTTTGAAATACCAAGATCGGTTTGTCGCACTTGAGTCAATGTTCCGTTGAATTTCGCCACCTGATCCCTTGCGATCAATTTCGCTCGATTCTTCGTGATGCCATAAACGTTTTGAATATCGGCGGCGATTGCCTTTGTCGGCCGACCTGTCGCGGCCCCGCGATGAACAACCTGTTCGATTCGTGCGAAATACTGGTCCGGGATGGTCTTGATGAGGCTCACGTTCTCTTTAACGAACGAGTTAAATTGATTTCGGATGGCCGGCGTCGTCACGAGATTGTTCACGTCGATTCCGAGAACGCGCTTGAAAGACTTGCCAACTTCGCGCCTTGAATGTTCTTCGGTTGCCGTTGCCGCATTCGTCGCATAACGTTCGATTTCTCGATCTGAGAGAGCGCGATAAAAAGAAAATTTGATCCCGTCGACGATGCGGGAAATCATTTCAGGATAAGCGTCACGGCGTTCACTGTCGCTGCGATTCAGGTCAGCCTTTGCCTCTTCCACGATCTTGTTGATTTCAGGCCCAAGTCGTTGAGAGACAAGATCATTCATGTGATTGACGATGCCGAGAAGCCCTCGATAATAGGCCCGTTCAACGGCATCAGGGCGCACCGGCTTAGGCGGCCTGGGAAGCTTCTTTGCTTTCTTGCCACGAATATCAGCGACGAGTTTGCGTTGTTGGATGATTCGCTGAATCAATCCGTCTTGGCGCTGTTGTCTCGTTGGCACGGTTTAAACTCCCGTGTTGGGCGTTGTGTCCGGAGGAGTTGCCGTCCCATAATCCGGATTTGCGCGGGCCTCACTGTCGATTGTGGTTTCCATCGAATATTTGCCGGTGCCCCAACGGCTTGCTGTGACCTCGGCAGCATCAAGGACGCCGTTGTTGATGTAAATATCGTCCGTTTCGGCCACGATCTTACGCGTTTCAGCCTGATCTTTTTCGGTCGGTTGAAACAGCGGCTCGAACTCAACTCCAAAATCATCGGGGATGACTCCGTTCGAAATTGAGTCCTTGGCGGCAAAACAAAGCTTTACAAGTTCGTTGACCTTGGGGCGCAGGTCGCATTCCTGCTTGTTGCGTACATGGTCATACCAAACCATCCGTTCACTGTCTCCGGTTGCGCCAAGCCCGCTTGGAGAGTCACCGAAGAGAATCGTGTGAGGCATGTCGGCGGCCATCACGAGGCGGCTATCGAACATCTTCAGCGTTTCCGGAACCCCGGTTAAGGTCGCTGTTTCTCGTTTGAACTCTTCATCCTTCTGAATCACAACGGCATTGAGAATCGATTTCTTGACGTTAATTAGTTCGAGACGGCGCTGTAAAAGCTCTTCCTGATTTGAACTCACGAGTTCGGCCAGGTTTTCCATCTTGAAGATTGACTGAATCAGGTCTTGCATGGCGGCAGCAATGCCATCGTAAGAAAGTTGATAGTCACGCACGACCGGATAGGCACGGGAAAGAACCGAATCGCCCCAATACTGATTTTGAATGCGTTGAATATAAGGCAACGTCACCCCATCAAAACGAATGACCCGCGATGAATGCACAACGAGGTTCGCGGCATTGGTGACGATGCGATAAAATTCAGGTTCGTCGAAGTTCGGCTTACGTGGGTCGCGTTCAATATCGACCTGTTCCGGATATATGCGCCACCGATCCAAGACGACCAAATACTTGATGGTTTGAATGGCATTCCAGTTAAGCGGCTTTTCCGGGGTTTCGAGGTTGCCGTCATCCGCCCCGACATAGATCACGGATCCGCCATAAAGACGCGCCCATTTCATTGCAAGTTCAAGCTTTTTGTAGATCCCACCGTTCGTGATCTTGTCATTGATCCATTGCGTCCAGTCTTGTTCATCAGGAATGCAAACTTTGAATCCTTCGCGAAGCATTTCTTCCGGCAATTTGTCCACGATCTTCGCGCAAATATCGTCGGCACGATAAAGGGCTTCGGCGGTCGCCCTGTCCATGATGTCGATCCCAATCTCGCCGGCAAGTCTTTTGTCCTTGTTCTTGACGCCGAGGTTCGTCAGGACGTTCTTCCATGCCATGTCCATGCGATCCCAAAACTTGAGTGTGTTATTTCCCATTTTTTACATCTCCAAGAGGTCTTTAAGGCGCTTCAATGAAGACCGCAATCCGATCCTCTTCAATGCCTGCGTGGTGGCGTCAACTTGGTCGTCCTGATTCCCTGATTCGCCAGTGAAGCTCAAAAGCTCGTCGAGGTAGTCTTGAATCCATGGGCAGCGGTCCTTCGGCGGAAAGTGAACATTGCCGGACTCGAAAAGGAACGTCACGGCATGCGCTCGCGCAAGTTTTGAGCCTTCAGGATTCTCCGGAACGATGCCAGAAATCTTGCTCTTCAAAACGGAAATGATCCCCGTGCCGTTTGCCTTGTCCTCGACCACTTTGATAGTAGCACGCGGATGTTTTTGGATCATAGCAAGAAACATATCGACGGTTTTAGGGAAGTCCCATTGCCCGCGCACCTGATCCAAGAAATAACATTCGACGCCGACGCGCCCCCATGCCTGACCGACAACGAAATCGCTGGTCTTGAGGTCCTTGAAAGCCATGTCCCATGACAAAATATATTCGTCGAATTTCTCCGGCAACGCATTCCAATGACGAAACCATTCCGGTTTGAACACGGCTCCGCTGGCCCCCATTGGCTTTTGCTGCATTTGTGCGGAATAGGCCCTTGACCCCATCTTTTTGATGGTCGTGATGAACTTGTCAGTGAATCGCGCCGGGAAGAAAGACGTCCCACCATAATATTCAGCGAGTTCTTTGGGTTTGATGTTGTCGTCGGGTTCGAGAGGCAAACAAATGTGATCGTGGTCTTCGGGACGATCTTTGAGAAGCATGCCCGAAGGGTCTTTCTCATGGACGCGCTGCATCACCACGATTCTTAAGCCGACGTCCTGGTCATTCAAACGGGTGAATAAGGCGTTCTTGTAATGTTCATAAGCTCCGTTAAGAGCGGATTCGCTTTCGGCATCCTTGACGTCCACAAGGTCGTCGGAAACGATGATGTCCGCACCATGACCGGACACGGCACCGTCAACTGATGCGGCAAACCTGATGCCTCCCTTGTCGTTTTCAAAATGACTCTTGACGTTCTGATCCCCCTGCATTTCAAACCTGTCGCCCCAAATTCCTTGATACCAAATCGATTCAATGACGCGCCTGCTCTTTACGCAATGGTCGATCGACAGGGCTTTCGAATGCGACGAGTTGATGAACCGAAGATAGGGGAATCGCGTCCATGCCCAAGGCGTAAGCATGATCGTGCAAATTTGAGATTTGGCCGCGCGTGGCGGCATATTGATGATGAGGTCTTTGTCCTTTGGGAGACGCAACGCGACGCGTTCAACCTGATCTTGAAGCGTATCGCAAAGAAACCTTATGTGCCAATTGTCTTTAAGCGGCGTTGCCGGCTCAAGAATGGTCCACGCATATTTGAAAAACTCGTAATATGAACGCTCACAGCGCCGCCGAACCCACTCGTCCCTGGCCTGCAAGAGTTTTATTTGGGTTGATCGTTCTCGCACTTGAGTTTTTCAATCTCGCGGTCGAGTTCTTCGTCACTCATTTTCTCGTAAGGATTGATGATTGGAGCGCCATCTTTTCCGGTGACTTCCTGACGCGGACTGAAGTCTTCTTTCATGCGTCGTTCAAGATACCACTGTGCCACGGCCTTGTCGCCTTTCTTGATGTTGTTTGCGATGACTTGCAGCGCAGCCAATGCCGGTGTGGTTTTAAGGGTTTCTTTCCGGTCCCTAAAGTTTTCGTTTTCTTGGCAATAACGATAAAAAGCGGTCGTGCTCACTCCCGCGAAAAGACAAGCATATCTGTCCGATGCTCCGAGAGAAAAAGCTTGTTCGAGTTTGCGGAGCGATTCCTCATTGACGGACGGTGGCCGTCCCATCGGTTTTCGATCGGCTTTTTTCTTTCGTTTTTTCATGATAATTTGAGCGCATTGGTCTGAATTGCACAGCCCTCTTCCGCGTGGAACGCGGACGCAACGCTATCTTTGCTTAATGCGCGTTTGGGATAAGGTCTTTTCAATCTTTCGATTTGAATTTTCATTTTATCATCAAGAGGCATCAAATATCTGTGTTTTCCTGACTTTATTACATATTTTACTTGGCCCCTTTTGACTTTCCCAGCTTTAACCAACAAAGACAAAGTTCTTGGATGGGCCACCCGACCATTAATCACCGGGAATTTGCAATCAATTGATTTGCCGGTATAGATCCACCCCCCCCCTTGATATATTCCACCATGATGACCCTCGCCAGGATCGGCAAAAGAAACAACCAATCGTAATCCTGGGTTTTGTTTTTTCAACATCTTCAAACAAATTTTAACGATTCTTGTGACGGGAGTTTTGTGTCCGCTTTTTAATGCGATCCTTACCAGTTCGCACCCATCAATTGATTTCAAACCATAGGGAGATAATAATTCCGATGTTGCACCAACGCCAAAAATGACAACTCCAACAAATTTTTCATCTTCCCAAACTCCAATTTTAACAAGTTTCGATTTTGGCATTCTCTTGGAATAATGCCAATTTTCAATCGCGTATTTTGCCGCGTCATAAGTGCACCAATCAATAAAACATGGAGCCTTTGCTTGTGGAAATTTTAATTTCATTTTGTCCATTCATGGCCACATTCAGGACAAATCAAAGGATCTTTCTTGTCCAATTGAGATTGATCGTTTTCATTGCCTGGTTTAAATTCTGGGATTGCGATTGATGCAAAATCAATGTTGAACGGAACAAAATTATAATCGATCGTATTTAAGTCAATCGTCAAAAGATCGCTGTCCCATCCGGTTTCGGCGATGCGATTATCGATGAGTCGAAGCGCCTTTACTTCGTTCTCATTCAACCCATCCATTCGGACGACAGGAATTTTTTTAAGTCCTGCGAGTTTTGCGCCTTCGAGACGTCCGTGTCCGATAATGATTTCGTCGTTCTTGTCGACGACAAGCGGTTGTGTAAATCCGAATCTTCGGATTGATTCTGCGAGCCCATCAATTTGCGATTGGGGATGCTTCTTGCTGTTGAGTTTATACGGTTTGAGTTTATCAATATCGATTTCGATGATCTTCATTCTGTCCTCTCATCATCCTGCACGACAATCACTTCCTGCGTTGTCAATACAAACGTGGCTTCGGTCATGCCGCCTCCACCGATCTTTATCGATGCGGACAAGAGGCCATTGAGTTCGACACCATTCAGATAAACTTTGGCACGTTCGAAACATCGATATTTTTTGTCTGACGTTTTCTCTTCATGGACGAATCTTATTGAATTCATTGAACAACCTTTTCCTCTTCCCGTTTCTCATGAAGGAAACAAATCGCATCAGCGAGAAGTTTGTCCGAGATTCGTTGAGCGCAATTTTCGGCCATTTCCATTCCGACTTTCTTGCCGGCATCAAAGCCTTTCCAATAAGAGGCATGATGACGATCGATGCGCAATGCGCCGGCGGAAAGGAACACAAACGTTTCAATGAGAATCCTGCGCCCAATGCCGATGATCCAATTGAACGGAATCGGCGCGAGAACGTAGTGTTTTGTTTCGACGTCCGCCCATGCAATGCCGAACCAAAGGCTTGAATGTGCATTGCCGAGGCGCGCGTCCTTCCATGAAATGCGCCTAAAGAACTTCATTCGCCCACCGCGTTGGCATGACTGAAATTATTTTCGATCGCATTATTGATTCTTTGGCGTGAGACAATTTCTTCGGCGCGTTTTTCGGTCATGACATCATCGAGCCAATTCATTGCAAATTCGAGTTCTCGACGAGAAAGGACTCGTGCTTTTTTGATGATGTTGTTGATGACTCTGACATTGCTCAACAGCCCTTTATCCATGTTCAAGTTTCTTTCCACGATTGCTCCTTTTTAAATTTCCACGATTTCGATTTCATGAATCGCCCGCATGAGTTTGTTTTTGATTTTGTACTCACGCGTGCGAAAGCCTTTTGCATCTTCGATCACCCAATACTTTTTCTTGTTATCGAAATATTTAAAGTCCGCAACGTATTTGCAAATGTGAACGCCATTTACGTCGAGTCGATAATAGACTTGCCGTGCGAGGTGCGAGATTTCTTTTGATCGCTCAAGCAATTGAAGTTCGCCCCAACGGTCGGCCTCGCGTTTGGAATCGAATCTTAGTTCGCCGATATACACGCTTGTGTTGCCGAACTTCGGTTGTTTCTTTGCCGCTTCCGCGAGCAACCTTTTGCCGACGGCAGCACTCACGCTTGCGCCGTGTAAGATCGGACCTTTTTTTTTCATGCTTGCCCCATAACGCCTGATTTTGCGGAATGCAGCATTACCAATCGAAGCCACTCCCGCTCCGTAAGATCGGCACCGCTGCGCACGATTTCGCGGTAATAACTTATCGGGAATTTTCCGTCGACAAGGATTTTGCCGTACAGCGTATCGATGTCAGAAAGAATTTGAAGCGTTGCGTCGAGACTCGCGCGGCCCATTCGTGCTCCGACGCAATTGACCCAAATGAGTTCATCGAATCCGATGTCGATTCCGAATCCTGAATTCGTATCCATTCACGCCCTTTCGAAAAAGTCCTCATCGGTATCGTAAGGGACAAGGTTCTCGACGTCGCCTGTTACGACCGAGGCGGGGTTGGTTGAATAGACTCGTTGAATGGTTTCACAATGGCCTTCATGGTCTTCGGTGAATACGTCGCAGGCATGAGCGTAGGTTGAAGCCTCAACGACTTGCGTGAGGCCGCAAACCTGGCAGGCGACCTGGAAGTAAGAGAACACCTTATGACCATTGTGACATAGGCCAAGGAATCGAGAGAAGAGAGTTTTCATTTGGCGCGAAAAAAAATCACGAGAAAGAGCGTGAGCATAAAGGCCCAAACCATCACGATTTTGAAAAGTCCGAACCCCATTTCAAAACTCCTTTCCGTGTTTATGCGACCTTGTTGCGTTGTAAATCATCTTGAGCTTGATCGCATGTTCAAGATCCCATCCCTTTGACCCGCAATAATCGGCGATGCGGATTATTGCGTCGGCAAGCTCGATCAATACCCCTTCAGGCTTCGGAGGTTGGCCCACGATCGTCGATCGTGTTTTGTTCGACACGATGTCCCCCTGCCCGTCTCGCGCCGCTTCTAGGGCCTCTGAAAGCTCAGAATGAACGAGGGCGATGAATTCGCCAAAATTCCTGTCGCCATTCTCATAAAAACCTTTTTGTTTGGCATTGGCGTGAGCGCGATCGCAAAGTTCGTTGATGGTCATGCGGCCCCCTTTTCGTTTTTGAAAACCCGGATTTCTTGGGCACCGGTATAGTTTCGACGCGCCCATCGTAAGGCTTCCTCGATCGAATCGGCCCAAAATTCTTTTTTTTCGATTTGGATTAGGATCGCCGGCATTGAATCAATCTCGCCCCGTTTGCGCAGGCATCGCTTGATCCATTGCGATTCCGCCAAAGCCTCAACCTTGCCGTTCCACATTTTTACCTCCTGAAAAAGTTTCGCCATTCCTTGCTCGCTGTTTGAATCGTTCAAGCTTTTCATCGAACATTCGCGTGAAATGCGCTCGTGCCGCATCGGAATTCGTGGAATTGCAGAGTTCAATCCATCCGAAAGCCCTGACCGTATCCGCCACGATCTCGGATTTGAATTCCGGGGGTTTGCCATGTCCATGCCGACTTATTGCCGTTCGAACCGAAAGCCACGCGTCGGCCGCCGTTGGCAACGCATCGAAATTGAACGCGTATTCGCGAATATAAGCCATAACGTTCGTACCAGGATAAACATCACGATGGGTCAAAACAAACTTTTCAACCCCCCTCGCGACCTGGCTTTCCGTCAGGTTGCGAAACGATTGCCAAAACATCACCGCCAGCGTTTCGCGATCCACCCCGTCCCAAAGTTTCGGGAAATTGAAAGAGAGGATCGCTAGGAATTTCGCCGCGTTCTTCGGCGTCAATGATGCGTTGAATGCGATCGGCTCCTCGCGATAATTGCTCAAGGGTTTCTCTGGTTTTGGGGTGAAGTCCGCCTTTTCCATTTTGTGTTCCTATCGGTTTATCGATCTTGTTGAGCCAATTCACCACGAATCGGCGATTTTTAGTTCGTCCAGGATGCGCCAAAAGCCAAGTGTCCATTCGCCCCAATTCGAAATCGATGTCGATATGCGAATATGCCGGAGCCGCGCGAATGGCTTTCAAAAAATCATCGTCAGAAATTTTCACGCCGCCGCGCGGTTTCGGTTTCGAAGAAATCGAAACGTCACTCTTCGATGGTGAAGGTGAAGGTGATTCTGAAGGTGAAGGTGAAGGTGAAGGTGAAGGTGAAGAGGACAACGTTACGTTGGTCGTGACGTCACTCGTTACGTTGCGATCATCATGCCCGTTACGTTGTAGTCTTGCCGCCGTAGCCTTCCTTGTTCGAAGAAATTGGGCTTCTTTTCGTTCGATCGCTGCATCAAGTTCGATGTCGACGCGATCATGACGCCAATGCCCGTTTTCGGTTTCGAAAAAATCGGCCAATGTCTCTCGAAGTTCTTGCCATTCATCTTTCGAAGCATGACAAATATTGCGAAGACTATTTTGTGTTTCTGGAAGAGGCCCGCGATTGCGCCAATAAGCGCAAATCAATCGCATGTAAGCCCCAAACTCATTATTGGAAAGATGCGTTGTGTCGGCTATCAAATCAGCGACATATAAAGGCATCCAAATATCTACTTTGGCCATTGACCCCCCGGTCAAAAAAGGACCGGCCCCTTGAAAGGCAATCACCGCAAAGTGTTCCGATGTCGGGGCCGGGTTCAGCGGAGAACGCTGAAGTCTTAAAAAATTTTCATGTTCATCGAATTTGGACTTTGCGGTTCGATAACCATACTCAAACGAATGCGGGTGTAAACCGTTTTTTAGGGGAATCCCTTACGACGATATGGGGATAAGTCCCATTTGAATTCAGGGAAACGCACGAGGATCGTTTGTGGCGCGCTATTGCCGCCGATCTTAAACACGGGGAGGCTTGTGGATAGTTTTGCCGCCACGCGGCGACGTCGAAGGAATCAGGCGGTCTTTCGATCGGCATCGGCTTCAACGATCTTTGGTTTGAATCTTTGGATTGCTATCCATTCGGACCATTCGCGAATCAGGCGTTGAAAATTGTTTGAACCATCAGGCCCATACTTTGCTTCGACGACGGCAATGCCGTGGCACCAAATGCAAAATCCGGTATTTGAACATGTGCAAGGGGAAGATTCGGACATAAAATCGAGTTCGAGCAAACCATGATTAAGAAATTTTCAGAGAAAAGTAACCATCTCTCAAATTGAATAGATGGTTACAATCTGGAATTATTAAGCTTTGATAAAATCTTATCGAACCGGAACAACGCGAGCATCGCCAGTTTCTAAGTCGATTTCAATTGTCACGTATTCGCCGAACTCAAACCATTTGCGAGTTTTTTCACGAGTGCTTTCGAGACGTTTTTCGAAGACGGCCTCTTTTTCTTCATTGTCAAAACCATCAAGATCGCCGATGGATCGTTTTACGAAATTCTCGATTGCCACTTCGCACGCGTCCGGATCTTTGAATGTGACTTTCAATTTCATAACATCCTAAAAAATGGTCGAGGCGTTGGATTCTAACCAACAGCATGGCGATATTTGCCCAGGTTTATTTTCGCCTTTGCCGCTAAAGGCGGCTGACGGTTTCATGCCCGTCGCGCTCCCCGTAAAAAGCGGATCTCTCTCCGCTGTCACACCACTGAACTTGCAGGTGTCGCAAAGTTGATGCCCCCTCAGGTTGTGAGCCTGCTGTTAACCGCCTTTTTAAATCCTTCCGGATCGGCATCGCGCCATTTAAGAAGTGCAAGACACACGGCCCTTGTTGATGAATCAGCCGTTGCCACGAATGAACCTAAAATTTTAGTTCCAAAAACGCCTGCACAAAACCATTGGCCGCCGCTCTCGCGACGCAATGACGGGCAAACCATCAACTCCAACAACGGACCGGCATATTGCCATGAGGTGGAATAATCAAGAATCTTCGAAGCAGAGCCATCAATCTCATTGTAGGCACAAAGCTCTTCCGGGCATGTCCCCATAACAACCTTGATGCCAAGGGCCTTTGCCACTTCAACATCGAGTTCGCGGTCGCTGAGTTTTGAATGGTTAGTCATTTCTTCACCTCCGCCGAATAACCTCGGTCCTTGGGATAACTGCGTATCATGCCGTGATCGTCACAAACCTGCCACGCCTTGTTCGTCTCGCGAAAGTGTTGGCCGCGAGCTAAGGTCACACGCGACGCGTCTCCTACGATCGCCACAACATCCGTTCTGCGCACAGCCTTAACGCGCGTTACGTTCTTGTTGAACTGAGGTCCGAGTCTATATTTTGGCTCAATTGATTTCATGAGTTATCACGACCCCGAAAACTTTGATTTTCATTTTGCCAAAATTGTCTTCAAAAGGTTGTTTATGCCACGTCCACGCCTCTTGGCTGCTCGCTCAATGAACAGACCTGTCGAAGGCCAATAGTCGAACGCTCCGACGCGGACATGGGATTCCGACAGCACGACAAAATCAATTCCTGCATCGCGCAACGCGGCAATTCCATTGACGAGATTTCTTCCGCGTCGTTCCTGTGATTCCGTGCGCGCGGCCCGGAATATATCGCCCATGTCACCCATTGATTGAGTCCTTGATGCGACGACGGAAATGGTCGTCTGATTCGATATAATAACCATCTAACTCACTCCAAGCCATCCATGGTTCAGGATTTTCCACCGCAATCAAGCGAGTAAAACTTGGCTGCATTGCCAGAGCATCGAGAATGGCTTTTTCATCTTCCGTCATGTTGATCTGCTTTCGAAATAACAGCCTGATCTTTCAATTCACGATCCGACACACGGATCTTCGTGAACGGATATTTGGCGACGTTGTTCTTGATGTTCATGCCAAAGAATTTGCCAACGGATTCGGCCGCCATTAACGCCTCGAAGGTTTCTTGTTCGACGTTGTCATATCGATAAACTGACCCCGTTGAGAATTCGATTTCTAAAATCTTATCTTCAAACCCGACGCTTCTTATTTGTGAGCTTTGCACGTCTTGTCGTTCCATTTTTATTCTCCTTTTTTAACGGTTCGAGCGTCTTTTGTTTCTCTCATAACCGCTCTGGTTGATGCCCATACTTCTTTGGATAAGGCCGGACGATGCCATGCGCGTCGCACACCTGCCAGGCGGTCGCCGTCTCGCGAAAGAACTGTCCAGGTCCAAGCGTGACGACAGAATTCGGCCCGACCAAACGTCTAATGTCATGTCGCGCACTCTCGGCCAGTTTTTTCCCCGGCCACATCTTCGCGCCAGGAAGTAACGGCGATCTATTCATTACCATTCGACCTCCCCATCAATTCAGCATAATCAAACTTTTCTCCGAGACAATTTTGAATCGAAACCATCTCAGAATCATCAAATCCGATGCGCCTGCCATCGTAAATTTTCACGTATTTTGGAACAGTGATTTTGCCGTTTACGAAGTCGATGCCTCGTTGCGTTATGCGCCAAGATCCGTTCGCCCGTTTAGTCTTGTCTTTTTCATCCTTTGGCATTGGCTCAATCAATTCCCATAACGCAAGCTTTGCAAAGTCCCCGCTGAAAACAACCGACCTGATTGTCGGGACATCAATTTTACTGACATGAACGAATGAAAAATCCGGTCGCGAAACGGCATGAAGTCGAATCAATGCCGCCGCCATCTTGCCATAAATCATTCTCGGATAAACCTTGGCGAATTGCTTGCAACAAGGACATGTCTCGCCATCATCGACGCGTTGTCGCAGCCAATCGCGGGCGTCTTTGAGAGAAGAATTGTCGTTAATGACTAGGTTCAATTGTCCTCCACAACGACCACCGACGGCGTTTCAAGCGCATCGAGGATCATCCCAACTTCATCACTCGTTAACGTAAACGACCAAGAGTTCAGCGCATTGTTCTCGGCGCAAGTTTTAAGCCATTTCCGCATGGCGATCTTAATTTGTTCAAGCTTCATGCCGCCTTCCGTTTCTTGCTTGGCTGTTGAGGCCCGCAAATCTTGCGTGCAATAAATCCGATCTCGGCAAGATGATCTCGCGGCATCGTCTTTGTCGCGCGTTCGACATGAATCTTGTGTCCGTCGGGTCCAATAGAACGCAAGATTCCAACCCCGTATTTGTTGGCAAGCCTTATTGCCAATGTCCATTCGCTGAATTCGGAAATCATCAGGAACCATTCGCCGCCGACCCTTGCTTTCAAAATCGCGACAAGCGTGCGTTCGACATGTTTTTGAACCGCCCAAGGCTCGATGACTATGACGCCGGTTGAGTTGCCGACCGCCCCGAACCCGACCACGCCACGCGCATCAGGAAGGCCCAATGGCGTCCGAATGACCATCGGCGAACGCCTTGACTTGGACAACCATCGTTCGGCCCGCTCAAGCAATTCTCGGCTGGTAAAAGTGTGTTTTGCAATTGGCACAACATTGTTTTTTTTAGGCATAATTCTCCTTAAAAAGCCGCCCCGCTTTTGACGGGACGGCCTCAACCATCACGGACTATGAACGTCTTAAGCCGCCGATTTCGGCACGGTATAATTTTCTGCCGATTCGATCGCATCAAGGATCGGTCCCGCGACTTGGCGCATCGGCATATTGAAATCCCTGGTAAAGAAATCTTGCAGGAACACATAATCGTCGGCATCGATAATTAGATCGCCGCCGGCATTAAGCCCGACCTCAATGCGATCCATTTTTTTCATGCGATCTCGCGATGCCGTGATCGGTCGCCCTTGTGGATCGATGCCACCCTGATCGAATGCAAACGAAATAAACGAACGAACAGTTGCTTGCGCACCACTCGGCGATGGCACGGCGCGCGTTTTTTCCTTGTCGATGAACAATTCAACATCCAACACTTCTGACTTGATGATCTTTGCCAAGACTGCCTCCTTTTTGTTTTGCTCCGTTGCCAACTTGAGTGGTGTCTTGCCTTCGTTGTTTCGGGCGTTGACATCGGCGCCTGCTCGCGCCAGTTCATCAACTGCATCAGCACGACCCCAATAGAC
>Ga0209867_1000051_pt1 | contig 37373 bp, 37 predicted proteins | sample GWRWmT4_4Nov14_FD_187197 | JGI IMG/M metagenome (GOLD analysis project Ga0209867, IMG submission 187197) | Sand microcosm microbial communities from a hyporheic zone in Columbia River, Washington, USA - GW-RW T4_4-Nov-14 (SPAdes) (version 2) | ecosystem: Engineered > Artificial ecosystem > Sand...
TGGCCCGCATCACCCCCGTCGCCGATCTTGATCGCTTCAAGGAAGTTGATCTGGTAATAGAAGCAGCGGCGGAAAAGGAAGATGTGAAACGCAGCATCTTCGCCCGGCTCTGTCCGATGCTGCGGCCGGACGCCATCATCGCCTCCAACACCTCGTCCATTTCCATTACGCGCCTTGCGGCGTCAACAGACCGGCCCGAACAATTTATCGGTCTGCATTTCATGAACCCGGTGCCGGTGATGAAACTGGTCGAGCTGATCCGGGGCATCGCCACGGGCGAAGAAACCTTCAAGCTGGCGCGCGAGTTCACCAACAGGCTGGGCAAGACTACGGCCAACGCCGAAGATTTTCCCGCCTTCATGGTCAACCGCATTCTGATGCCGATGATCAATGAAGCGGTGTACACGCTGTATGAAGGCGTCGGTAATGTTGAGGCGATTGACACCGCCATGCGGCTTGGCGCCAATCACCCGATGGGGCCATTGCAGCTGGCGGATTTTATCGGCCTGGACACCTGCCTTGCTGTGATGCAGGTACTGTATGAAGGACTGGCCGACAGCAAATACCGCCCCTGCCCGCTGCTGGTGAAATATGTCGAAGCGGGCTGGCTGGGCCAGAAAACCCAACGCGGCTTTTACGATTACCGCGGCGAGGTTCCGGTTCCGACGCGGTAGTTCATAACCAACCCAACATCCCCCGGCGGTCAAAAAAAACCCCACACTCACGCATGGGGTAGTTTGGTTCTGATCACTCAGAGTCCGAGGCACGGACCAGGAGGGTGTCCTTCAATTCAAAAGAGGGGTCTTCAAGTCGAAGTCACGGATGGGATATGGTGACGCCAGCGCCCTTCGCCAAGTGACCGCCATCACATATTTTGCAGGCCCGTTTTAACACCCGTGATGGTTAATGCCGGAAATGCCGCATGCCGGTAAACACCATGGCGAGGCCTGCATCATCGGCGGCGGCGATAACCTCGGCATCGCGTATTGATCCCCCCGGCTGAATAACAGCGGTGGCGCCCGCTTCGGCTGCGGCCAGTAATCCATCGGCAAACGGGAAGAAGGCGTCCGAGGCGACGACGCATCCGCGTGTACGCGGCGCGCTCAGCCCTTCTGCCGCCGCAACGTCTTCGGCCTTGCGGGCGGCGATGCGCGCACTGTCCAGCCGGTTCATCTGCCCCGCGCCGATGCCCACTGTTGCGCCATCTTTGACATAGACAATGGCGTTTGATTTTACGTGTTTGCAGACCTTGAAGGCGAACAGCATGTCGGCCAGTTCCTGTGCGGTCGGCGCGCGCCTGCTGACGATTTGCAGATCGGCGGCGGCAACTGCGCCATTATCCCGGCCCTGTAGCAGATAGCCACCAGCAAGTGATTTAATCATACGCCCCGGCGACAGCGGATCAGGCAGCCCGCCCGTCAGCAACAGGCGCAGATTTTTCTTTGCCGCGATAATGTCCTTTGCCGCCTGATCGGCCTCAGGCGCAATAATTACTTCGGTAAAGATTTTCACCATCTCTTCTGCTGCCAGCGCATCCAGGGGACGGTTGCAGGCGATGATGCCGCCGAATGCGCTAACCGGATCGCAGGACAGCGCGCGCAGATAGGCGTTACGCAAATCCGTACCCGCCGCCACCCCGCACGGATTGGCGTGCTTGATAATCGCCACCGCCGGACCATCAAATTCCGCCACCAGTTCAAACGCCGCATCGGTGTCATTCAGATTATTGTAGGAAAGCTCCTTGCCCTGAATCTGTGTGGCAGTCGCCACGCCGGGACGCTTTTCCCCGCTGACATAAAACGCCGCACTCTGGTGCGGGTTTTCGCCATAGCGCAGGGTTTGCTGCAAAGTCGCGCCAATGGCGATGCGGGACGGAAATTCATCACCCAATTGCGCGGCGAACCATTCACTGATCGCCGCATCATAGCTGGCGGTATGCGCGAACGCCCTGGCCGCCTGCCGCCTGCGCAGATCAAGGCTCGTGGCGCCATGATGCGCGGCCATTTCGGCCAGGATTGGGGCGTAATCCTGCGCATCGGTGGCAATCGTGACATAGGCATGATTTTTCGCCGCCGAGCGGATCATCGCGGGGCCGCCAATATCAATATTTTCGATACATTCCGCAAAGCCCGCGCCCCCCGCCACGGTGGCCGCAAACGGGTACAGGTTCACCACCAGCAGATCGATGGCGCCAATGCCATGCGCCTGCATCGCCTCAACATGCGCGGCATCCTCGCGCAGCGCCAGCAGGCCGCCATGCACGCGGGGATGCAGGGTTTTCACCCGCCCATCCATCATTTCCGGAAAGCCGGTAAATTCCGATACATCACGCACCGGCAAGCGCGCGTCACGTAGCGCCTTGGCGGTGCCGCCGGTGGACAGGATTTCAATGCCATACCCGGCCAGCGCCGTGGCGAATTCAATCAACCCGGTCTTGTCGGAAACGGAAATAAGCGCGCGCTTGATGGGGATAATCGTCATGATGACCGGGGCATAGCATGATTCATTCCATCGCGGCAATGAAAGAGGCGGTTGCGCGCACAATCAGCCAAAGCGCTATCAAACCCAGTGCGGGAAGCCCTGATTTTCCCAAAGAAACCGGGTTTCGCGCCCAGCGCAGCGCGCACCATGTTCCGGCGGCGGCAACCCCAAGACCACTGGAAAAAACCAGTATCTGATCCAGCGATAACACCGGATATGCCGCTGCTATCGCCAGGGCAAGCCCGGCCATAATTAATAGCGCCCAATGCGCCCGCGCACCCAGCGCCGCCTCGCCTTGCAGCCACTGGATCAGAACAAGCAGCGCGCTGACACCGCTCAGCAGCATCACGGCGCTGGCCAGCGGCGCGCGGCCCGCCGACAGGGCTATCAGTTGCCAGAAGATCAGCACACTGGCCAGCGCCGCCAGGCTGGGTTCCTGTTTCAACCGCATGGCAATCCGCGCCAGGGCGAAAGATAGCGGGCCGCCCGCAAGGACAATTATAGAGATCAGCAACAGACTGTTCATTCGCACGGCCGCGCATACAGGGCCAGATTGGCTGTGACAAAACGCGCCACCGAATATTCCTTCACCGCCAGATCGCGGCCCCGGATACCCATTGACGCTCGCAGCACCGGGTCGCGCAGCAAATGTTCGATGGCATTGGCAAGCGCATGCGCATCTTGCGGCGGGATCAGCACCGCCGTTTCACCCGCCCGCACCGCATCCCGGCAGCCGGGCACATCACAGGTTACGATAGGCAGGCCGGTTGCCGCCGCCTCTATCAGCGTTTTGGAAAAACCTTCGCGATAACTTGGCAGGCATACAATGTGCACCTGGCGCAATGTGTCCGGCATGGTGGTGGAATGGCCCCACCATTCGATAACGCCGCTATCGCACCAGCCGCGCAGCTCCACCTCGCTTATTCCGCCGGGCCGGTCAAAATCCGCATAACCGGCCAGAACCATGCGCACGGCGATCCCGCGTTCGCGCAATAATGTTGCAGCGGCGACAAATTCCCGCACCCCCTTTTCCTGCTGCAACCGCGCGGGCAGCAACACGATCAGCGGTTCGGGCGGCGCAATGTGGGCTGGATAAAAAACCGCACTATCCACACCACAGCCGGGGATCAGAACGCTCTGGTCTCGCGGCGTCAGATGGGCGCTCACAAACAGGCTGCGATCATCTTCATTCTCGAAAACCGTCATGCCGCGCCGATACGGCAGAACCATCCGATAGGCCAGCATCACCAGACGGCGCAACAGATACGCCTTGCTTCCTTGCGCAATAAACACATGCCCCAGCCCGGTGATGAAAAAAATCACCCGCCGCACCCGCAACAGCCGCGCCGCCAGCCCGCCATACAGTACCGGCTTGATGGTGATGCAATGCAGAATATCCGGACGCAGACGCACAACCAATCGGCCAATGGCAAGCAGCGCCGCCAATTCACCGAACCACGCCATGCCGCCCCGGCGAATGGGCAAATCATGCAGTTGCGCGCCGCAGCCCCGAATGGCCGCCAGATCATCCGCCATATCCAGCGCCGCCCCCTGGAACGGCAGCGCCACATGGGTGTCGAACCCCGCCGCCACTGCGGCGCGCGCCAGCGGCAGAATATGCGTGACAAAAAACCGTGCGTCATTGATGAGAAACAGCAACCGCGTTGCGCTGCGGTGCTCAGTCATTTTCATCCTCAGCAGCTTTCAGGAAGGCGTCCATATCACCGTACAATAACGGTTCAAAACGCCGGATTTTTTCGTCCGGCCACTCCCACCAGCGAATTTCCAGCAGCCGCGCCACGATCTCTGGCGCAAAACGCCGCCGCACCACGCGCGCGGGATTGCCCGCCGCAATCGCATAGGCCGGAATATCGCGCGCCACCACGGCGCCCGCGCCGACCACGGCCCCATCGCCAATACTGACACCGGACAGAATGATCGCCCGGCTGCCGATCCACACATCATTGCCGATGCGCACCGGCCCGCGCGTCAGGGCCTGGGCGGGCTTTGCCTCCGCCATGAAATATTGCGACCGAAACGGATAGCTGGACGGGCTATCCAGCGGATGTTCCGCCTGCCCGTAGATCAGCACTTCCGGGCCGATGGCGCAGAACGCGCCGATGCTGCACGGCGCCAGCGCACTGGCGCGCACAAAAATATTGCGGGTAACCCCATAGGTGTAACGGCCCACGGTCACATGATCGGGCAGCGTGTCGCGGTGGCGCGGGAACCCTATGGCTGTACGAATTTTGTTAAAAGTTGACATTCAGCCCGCCTCTTTGCTCCCGGACAATACGCGCACCATCAGACGCCGCCATTTGACCGCCTTGTAATTGCTATAGACGGGAAGATAGGCCAGGCAAACGGCTTTTTCCCATACCGGCAGGCGGCTTTGCCGGACCTCCCGAATATAAAAGCGCAGGAACAACCGCAGGAATGGCCATAATTGCGCCGCCGTCTGCGGCCGGTAGCGCCCTTCGGAAAGCCCTGTCTCGCGATTATAGAAACTGGTTTGCGGCACCCCCACCGCACGGTCATTGATGAAAAACGGCAACATGGTCAGATGGTCCGCCGCCCAGACATAGGGAAAATCGCGTTCCGCCCGGTCATAGGCCGCCTTGATCGCATCCGTGCGATACAGACCGTAAAACATGCCGCCCGCACTTAAAGATAACATTGCGAGGATGCGGCGCAGGCGCGTGAGATTGCGCATCGGCGGCATCTCTGTGATGCCCGCAATACTTCCGTCCATACGGGTGCGCACGATGCGCGGCACGGCCATGTGCAAGCCCGCATCCGCCGCAAGTACGCCGTGCAAAGCCTCAAGATAATGTGGATCATGCCAGTCATCATAGGCCGCCCACATATAAAACTCACCGCGCGCCGCCTCCAGCACATAGCGGAAATTCGCCAGGCCCCCGATATTTTCGGGCTGCCTTCTGGGACGAATCCGCGGATCGCGCGCGGCATATTCCGCAATGATCCGGGGCGTCGCGTCGGTGGAGCAATTATCGGAAAGGATGATTTCAAAATCGGTAAAGCTTTGCGCCAGCAGCGACTCCAGCGCCTGCGCCAGATGCGCCGCGCCGTTAAACACCGGCATGCCAATTGAAATGACGGGGGAAATAACGGGATGCGTGGCCGGCATGATGGCGCTGGGTTCCGATTCGCGGGTTATCTGCTGCTTTCAGCATGCCATTTTTGATTGCTTGCGTATATGCCGGGGGCTTGCTAACCGGTACCTATGAGCGAACGCATTAAAGACTATTGGAACCAGCGCGCCGGGGAAAACAGCGGCCGCCTGACCGCAACCACCCAGGATATCTGGATGCGGCGGCTGGAGGTGGCCTGCCTGATTGGCTGGCTTGAGAAGCTGAACCTGCCGCCCGGTGCGCACATCGCCGATATGGGCTGTGGTGACGGCAATACGATCCTGCTTTTGGCCCGCCAGTTCCCCGATTTTCAGTTTGTGGGCTTTGATTATGCGCCGCAGATGATCGAAACCGCACAGGCGCAACTGGCGGCGGCTGGCGGACTGGATGGCAGGGTGCAGTTTCGGGTGGGCGATGTAAATGATCCGGTGGCCAGTGCAGGCGCCGGGCAACTGGATGTGGCGATGACGGACCGCTGCCTGATCAATCTGGAAAGCAGTGATGCGCAATATGCAGCCATCGGGCGCATCAGTGAATGTGTGAGGCCCGGCGGCATCTATCTGGCGATCGAGAATTTTCACGAAGGCCAGGACGCCATGAACGCGGCCCGCGCCGCCATGGGGCTGCCGGAAATTCCGGTGCGCTGGCATAATCACTTTTTCAGTGAGACGCAATTCCGCACCCGGACGGCGGCGCATTTCAGCAGCCTGGAATTTCATGAATTCGCCAGCGCCTATTACTACGCCACGCGCGTCATCTATTCCGCCCTGTGCAGGATGCAGGGCGTGGAGCCGGACTATGATCACGAAATTCACCGGCTGGCGGTGCAATTGCCCCCCATGAGAGAAAATTTCAGCCCGATCCGGCTGGCGGTGTTGCGCAAGGCGGGTTAGGCGTTCCTGCGCAAAATTTCCCTGAGCGCAGTACAGACGCGCATCACATCCTCGCGCGATAAATTAAAACCGCTGGGCAGATTAATGCCGCGCGGCGCAATGTCGTAGGATACCAGATTGCGCGCGCGCGCCGCCGCTGCCTGTGGCGTGGCGGAAAAAGCCGGGATATCACTGAGCGGATCGAACATGGGCCGGGTGGCGACGCCATATTCCCGGAACGCCGCCATCAGCGCAGGCTTATCCAGGCGAAACTGTTCTGGAAAAATCACCGTCACCATCCAGTAGGAACTACGCACCCCCGCACCCTCGCCATTCAGCGTAATGCCAGGGACGCCTGCAAGGCATTCCCGATACCATGCAAAAATTTCCCGCTTGCGCGCAAACAGCTCATCCAGCCGTTCGATCTGGGCCAGGCCCATCGCCGCCTGCATCGCAGACATTTTATATTTAAAAGCCACTTCGGTGCTGCGGAATGAAATATCACCGGGCGCACGGCCATGATCACGCAAAAACTGACAGCGTGCAAAAAAGGCCGCATCATCGGTCAGCAGCATACCGCCCTCGCCGGTGGTCAGGGTTTTCGATCCATGAAAGCTGAAAACGCTGGCATGGCCAAAACTGCCTGCGCGCCGCGCGTGGTATTGTGAACCCGCCGCCTCTGCCGCATCCTCGATGACGGGAATATTATGTCTGGCCGCCAACGCCAAAATCTCATCCATCGGCGGCATGGCGCCATAGAGATCAACCACAATCATGGCGCGGGTGCGCGGCGTGATGCAGGCGGCAAGGGATTCGGCGGTGACGCACCAGCTTGTTGCGTTCATATCCGCAAACACCGGCGTTGCGCCGACATAGCTGACAGGCGCCACGGTGGCGATCCAGGTCACGTCCGGCACGATCACTTCATCGCCTGCACCAATGCCCAGTCCCGCCAATGCCAGATGCAGGCCCGCAGTGCAGGACGGCAGCGCCATGGCGTAACGCCGGTTTACCGCGCGGGCGAATGTTTCTTCAAAACGCACAAGATAATGGCTGGCGTTTTCACCCCAGGCATTTTGGGCGGCATCGCGCACATACTCCACCTCGCGCGCCGTAATGCTGGGCCCCGCGACCGGTATGTTTTTTAGGGGTGATTGATTCATTTAATTATTTTTCGATTCGGATGGAATTACTGTCATCATCATGGTTAGTTCTATTATGGGCCAAACTGATGAGGAAAAGCATTTGCTGGACTCTTTTCGTATAAAAACTCTGCTCAATCAAGTGGTTGGCTGGCCGCACGGCAGACGTCCTGCGTCCCTGCCCGCCGAGACAGTGCCGGAGAACTTCTCGCTTCCCGCAATACTTAACGCCTTTCCAGCCCCCGTTTTGCTACTGGACGCGCGGCGCACCGTGATAGAGGCAAATCAGGCCGCGCACGAAATTTTCGGGACACGCCTGAAAAACCATGATCTGGCGCAGTCTCTGCGGCATCCCGCCGCCCTTGACGCCGCGACTGCGGTTCTCGCGGATGGCAAACATATCAGTGCGCAAATCATATTACAGACACCCGTGGCGCGGCATTATGAATTACACGCCATGCCGGTAAATCAGAACCATGATGCAAAAGTGCGCGCCGCCCTGGTGCTGCTGGATGTCACTGCTGCGCATAATGTTGAGCAAATGCGCGCGGATTTTGTCGCCAATGTCAGCCATGAATTACGTTCGCCACTGGCGGCGCTAACTGGCTTCATCGAAACCCTGAAAGGACCGGCAAAAGATGATGTGGCTGCGCGGGAACGATTTCTTGATATCATGGAGGGCGAAGCGAAGCGCATGGCGCGGCTGATTGATGATCTGCTGTCCCTGTCCCGGGTGGAAGCCAACGAACATATGCGCCCCAAGGGCGAGGTCAGGATCGCAGAATTACTGGCGGCCTCAAAGGCGGCACTGGGGCCCCGGGCCGCCAGCCGGGGCATAGAAATCGAACTGCTGTGCCCCGGCAACCTGCCATCCGTTGCAGGCGATTATGATCAATTAAACGAGGTGTTTCACAACCTGCTCGACAATGCCCTGAAATATGGGCCATCCGGCCATCCTGTAAAAATCACAGTGCAAACGGTTGACCGCATTCCGGAAATAGGGGGAAAAGGGGTACGCGTCTGTGTTCATAATATGGGTGAGCCTATCGCCCCGGAACATTTGCCCCGCCTGACAGAGCGTTTTTATCGCATCGACAAGGCGCGTTCGCGTGATATTGGCGGCACCGGACTGGGGCTAGCGATTGTAAAACATATCATCAACCGCCATCGTGGCCGCCTGATCATGGAAAGCAACGCAGAAAATGGCACCAATTTCAGTGTTTATTTATCAGAATACCGAAAGGATCCGGCCACTGTCACATAATTGTAACCTGATTGTCATAGAACGGTTTTGCGCTATCCATAGATTGACCTCAGAGGCGAGGACAAAAGGGTTCTGGCCCGTCACTTATTTGGGAGATGGCCCTGAGATGATTAAAAAGACATTCCTGGTATCAGCCATTGCGGCGAGTGCTTTTGCATGCGGTGCACAAGCGCGTGATCAAGTGCAAATTGTTGGTTCTTCAACCGTGTTTCCATTCGCCACAGCGGTTGCCGAAGAGATCGGCAAGTCCTCGGGCGGGAAAACCCCGATTGTGGAAAGCACCGGCACTGGCGGCGGTTTCAAGCTTTTCTGCTCTGGCGGCGGTGACAACACTCCCGATGTCGCCAATGCCTCGCGCGCCATTAAAAGCTCGGAAACAGAGCAATGCGCCGGCAACAAGGCGGGCGACATCATTGAGGTTAAAATCGGATATGATGGCATCGTGGTGGCCAATTCCCGCAGCGCGCCGCAGCTTAGCCTGACCTTAAAGGACATTTTCCTGGCCTTGGCCAAGGATATTCCCGATGCCGACGGCAAGACCAAACCCAACCCCTACAAGACGTGGAAGGATGTAAATCCCAGCCTGCCGGACACCAAGATCGAAGTGCTGGGCCCGCCGCCAACCTCGGGCACCCGCGACGCTTTTGTCGAACTCGCGATGGAGAGCGGCTGCAAAACCTTTCCCTGGGTTAAAGCCCTGGCGAATGACTATAAAGACGCCTTCGCCAAAATCTGCCACGGCATCCGCGAGGATGGCGCCTTTATAGAAGCGGGCGAAAATGACAATCTGATTGTCCAGAAACTGGTGGCCAACCCGAACGCCGTGGGCATTTTCGGTTTCAGTTTTCTCGACCAGAACACCGACAAGGTGCAAGGCAGCATTGTCGAAAATACCGAGCCCAGCTTCGACAATATCGCCAGTGGCGCCTATAAGGTCTCGCGCCCGCTGTTCTTTTACGTGAAAGCGGCGCATCTTGATACAGTGCCGGGGCTGAAACCCTATCTGGCTGAATTCATCAGCGAAAAAGCCTGGGGACCAGAAGGGTATCTTGCCGGAAAGGGCCTGATCCCGATGCCCGATGAAGAACGCGCCAAAGTCCGTAGTAACGTAGCGGCAAATGCCAAACTCTGATAAAATCACACTGGCGGCCCCGGTCCTTTTAAAGGACCGGGCAAGTGCGCCGACTGGTTTCTCTGATGCTGCTTTTGCACGGCGGCGCTGGTTGCGATCGCTGTGGGAACGTCCGGTATATCTGTTACTGGTGCTCAGTTCCTTGCTGGCCATCCTGACGACGATCGGAATCGTACTTTCTTTATTATTTGAATCTTTGCGCTTTTTTGAACAGGTTCCATTAACCGAGTTTTTATTTGGCCTGAAATGGAGTCCGCAAACAGCCCTGCGCGCCGATCAGGTGGGATCATCAGGCAGTTTTGGGGCTGTGCCGCTATTTACCGGCACCCTGTTAATCAGCCTCATTTCTCTGGTTACGGCGGGCCCCATCGGACTTTTTTCCGCTGTTTATCTTGCTGAATACGCTGGCAAGAAGACACGCGACGCCGTCAAACCGCTACTGGAAATTCTGGCGGGCGTTCCCACGGTTATTTATGGTTTTTTTGCCGCCCTGATTGTCGCCCCTATGCTGCGTGACGCCGGTGGCTTTATGGGAGTAGGGATTTCATCCGAAAGCGCGCTTGCGGCGGGCCTGGTCATGGGGGTGATGATTATTCCCATTATTTCATCCCTGTCGGACGATGTGATTGCATCGGTTCCCAATGCGTTGCGCGAGGCGTCCTACAGTCTTGGGGCAACACAGTCGGAAACCATCCGGCAGGTTGTTCTGCCCGCAGCCCTGCCCGGCATTGTATCGGCGATGCTGCTTGCGGCCTCGCGGGCCGTTGGTGAGACCATGATCGTGGTAATGGCGGCGGGCCTTGCGGCGAATTTGACCGCCAACCCTTTTGCAGCCGTGACGACAGTTACGGTGCAGATTGTTGGCCTGCTTACGGGCGATCAGGAATTTGACAGCCCCAAGACACTGGCCGCATTCGCCCTGGGTCTTGTGCTGTTCATCGTCACACTGTGCCTCAACATCACGGCCATGCGGGTTGCAAAAAAATATCATGAAAAATATGACTGACGGTACGGAAATTCCCAAAGCCGTTGCGGCGGCGGCCCTGTTGCAGCGGCGCTACCGGGCTGAAACCCGCTTCCGCTGGTATGGGATTCTGGCCACCGCGACGGCGCTGTTTTTTCTTGGCGCCATGCTGATCAGCATTGTCGTCATAGGGCATAGCGCGTTTCGCCAGACATTTGTAAAGCTGGACATTTTCTTCGATCCGCAAATTCTTGCCGCTGACGGTAAAACCGATACGGACAGCCTGCGGCGTGCGGATTATCCGGCGCTTGTCAGGACATCGCTGCGGGAAATGTTTCCTGGTGTTTCCGGACGGCGGGAGCAGCGCCAGCTATACGACCTGGTCAGCCGGGGTGCGCCGGACAGCCTGCGGGAACAGGTGGTGAAAAACCCGGCCCTGATTGGGTCAAGGGCAAGTTTATGGCTGCTGTCTTCGGATGATGTGGATCTGTTCGTTAAAGGCGAGATCAGCCGCAACACACCTGAAAATGAGCGTCAGCTAACGGATTTGCAACTTGACTGGGCAGAACAGATCGTTGCGCAGGGTGCAGCGGAATTGCGTTTCAATACCGCATTTTTCACTACCGGGGATTCGCGTGAGCCGGAAACAGCGGGGATTTGGGGGGCGGTCGCTGGTTCGTTCTATACCCTGATAGTGACGATGCTGTTGTCGTTTCCCATCGGTGTGATGGCGGCGGTATATCTGCAGGAATTTGCGCCCAAAAACCGTATCACCGAGATGATTGAGGTGAACATCAACAATCTGGCCGCCGTACCTTCGATTGTTTTCGGATTGTTGGGGCTCGCGGTGTTTCTCAACTTCTTGCAGATGCCGCGTTCGGCGCCTCTGGTTGGCGGCATCGTACTGGCGCTGATGACCCTGCCGACCATCATCATCGCGGCGCGCGCAGCCATGCTTGCGGTGCCGCCGTCAATCCGCGAGGCTGCGCTTGCCGTTGGGGCGTCTCCCATGCAGACAGCGTTTCATCATGTGGCGCCGCTTGCAGCCCCAGGCATGCTGACCGGCGCCATAATTGGTATGGCGCGCGCGCTGGGTGAAACCGCGCCACTGCTGATGATAGGCATGGTCGCGTTTATTGTTGATATTCCAGAGAGCGTCTTTGACCCCGCAACCGTATTACCGGTGCAGATATTTCTGTGGGCGGACAGTCCCGAGCGCGCCTTTGTAGCCAAGATGGCGGCGGGAATTATGGTGCTGCTGACATTTCTGATAGCCATGAATTTGATCGCAGTAATTTTACGCCGCAGATTTGAACAAAAATGGTAACGCCCGCAAGGAGCCCTATATGAGTCAGGCATTGAAACTATCCGAAACGCTGGCAACCGCGCCAATCAAGGTACAAGCGCGTGGTGTCTCAGTTTTCTATGGCGTCAAACAGGCATTGACGGGCATTGATATCGACATCCCGGAGCATTACGTTACCTCACTTATTGGCCCGTCGGGTTGCGGCAAGACGACATTTTTGCGCTGCATTAACCGTATGAATGACATTATTGAGGGATGCCGGATCGAGGGCACAATCACCATTGACGGCGTCGATATTTACGCAAAGGACCAGGACGTGGTGCAACTGCGCGCGCGCGTCGGCATGGTGTTTCAAAAACCCAACCCATTTCCTAAATCCATCTATGAAAATGTCGCCTATGGTCCGCGTATCCACGGCATGGCGGCCAACAAAAAACAACTTGATGATATTGTGATTGACAGTTTAACGCGCGCGGGCTTGATCAATGAGGTTAAAGACCGCCTGGATTCGCCGGGTACGGGCCTGTCCGGCGGACAGCAGCAGCGCCTGTGCATTGCGCGCGCCATTGCCGTAAAACCGGAACTGATATTGATGGACGAGCCGTGCTCGGCGCTTGATCCGATCGCCACCGCCAAGGTAGAGGAATTGATCGACGAACTGCGCGAGCACTTCACGATCGTGATCGTCACCCATTCCATGCAACAGGCCGCACGGGTTTCGCAGCGGACTGCGTTTTTTCATATGGGAGAACTGGTCGAAGCTGGCCCCACCGAACAAATATTCACCAACCCGAAAGATACAAGGACTCAGGCCTATATCACCGGGCGTATTGGTTAATGGCACACAAACCGGAAGGAACTGCGCACATGGTTTCTGAGCATATCGTCAAGTCATTCGATGACGAGCTTAACAGGCTGGCCAGCATGATTGCGGAGATGGGCGGTCTTGCGGAAAGCCAGCTTGCCGACGCCATTTCCGCGCTGTCCAGGCGCGACGAGACACTGGCGTCCAGCGTCATTGTCCAGGATGTGCGCCTTGATACGCTGGAAACAGATATTGACGCGCAGGTCATACGCATGCTGGCGTTGCGCCAGCCCCAGGCGCTGGATCTGCGCGCTGTTATAGTGGCGCTGAAAATTTCCGCCGAGCTTGAACGCATCGGCGACTACGCCAAGAATGTCGCCAAGCGCACGCTTACCCTTATGCAGGCGGCTGCGGTAGGGACTGCATCCAATACAATTGTCCGCATGGGAGCGATTGCCGGCGGCATGATCAGCAATGTCATTGACGCCTATCTGAACGCCGATATTCTCAAGGCCGAAGAGGTCAGGGCGCGCGATCATGACGTGGATCAGATGCACACCAGCCTGTTCCGGGAATTGCTGACCTATATGATGGAAGATCCCCGCAACATCACCGCCTGCACGCATTTATTGTTCATTGCCAAGAACATCGAGCGCATCGGCGATCATGTCACCAATATTGCCGAGAATGTGCATTTTCTGGTCGCGGGTCAAATTCCCGGGCATGACCGGCCAAAAAGCGACTTCTCAAGCTCAACCATTGTCAACGTGGAGGATAACGCACCATGAAACCGCTCATTCTCATCGCGGAAGACGAACCCGCACAGATGGAACTGTTACGCTACAATATGGAATCTGCGGACTTCAGGACAGTTGTGGCGACCGATGGGGCATCGGCCCTGGCGCTGGTGGAGGAAGAAGCCCCCGACCTTGTTGTGCTGGACTGGATGTTGCCTGAAATGTCCGGCATTGAAGTGTGCCGCCGTATTCGCGGGCGCCCCGAATCCAGATCTTTACCCGTCATCATGCTGACCGCGCGCGGCGAGGAAAATGACCGGGTGCGCGGGCTGGAAACCGGCGCAGATGATTATCTGGTCAAGCCGTTTTCACAGGCGGAACTGATCGCGCGCATTCGCGCCCTTTTGCGCCGCTCGCGGCCTGCATTAACTGACGAACAATTAAGTTATGGCGGCATTATCATGGATATCGCCAGTCACCGGGTCAGCCGCGATAATACGCCGGTGCAACTGGGCCCCACGGAATTTCGCATGTTGCGCTTTCTGATGGAGCGTCCCGGGCGCGTATACAGCCGCGAACAATTGCTGGACCAGGTATGGGGCCGCGACGTGTATGTCGAAAGCCGGACGGTGGATGTGCATATTCGCCGCTTGCGCATGGCGCTGGACGTGGAAGGCGCGCCGGATATTATCCGCACCGTGCGCGGTGCAGGGTATGCGCTGGATATGAGTGCGAATTAAGTCGGTTTTATCCGTTTCACGGTTTGCATAAGGCGGCCCCAGCCCATTTCGTGCTGCCCCAGCATGCTATCACGCGCAGATCGTGTAAATAGCGCATCATAGGCGTCGCACATGCGCGCCAGGCTGTAATGCTTGCGCGCGTGACTGGCGTTTGCAGCGCCAAGTTTTTTACGTAATGCAGCATCTGCGCAAAGCTGCATCATCGAATTTGCAAGTTCATCGTCGAAACATCCATACACATAGGGCGTGCTTTCCAGCGGCAACATGCGTTTTACATCACCAACATCGACAGCCGCGACCGGAAGCCCGGCGGCCATCGCCTCCAGCATGCCAAGCGGCATCTGTTCCGTATCTGATGACAGCGCAAAAATATCGAACAGTTTGTACGCGCGTTCCGGCCTCGCAATATGTCCGGTAAATGTAACCCGGTCACTGATCCCAAGCGCCTGCGCCTGACGTTTTGCGTCTTCTTCTGCTGCCCCCGATCCCGCGATCACCAGACGTGCGTTTGGATAGCCTTCCAGCATCGCAAAGGCGCGCACCAATCGTGGAAGATTTTTCTCAGGCCGCAATGCGCCCAGCGTGCCAATGATAATTTCATCATCACGCCGCGGAAATAACGGCCCTTCGGGATCCGTGCGATCCTGCGCAAAGCGTTCGCAATCAATGCCATTGGGAATGAAGCTGACCTTGCGTTCTGGCAGCAGCCAGTTTTGGGTGGCCAGTTCGTACAATGTGCTGGACGGCACAACCAGATGCTTTCCAAACAGCAATCCGGCGCGCCGCAGCCATACCCGCCGGGCCAACTGCCTGCCGTCCGCCTCATCGGGGCCAAAGCCATCCTCGATATGAATATGCGGATGCTGTCCAAAAAAATTGGCCAGCGCCCATTCGATGGCGCCAAAATTATAGGTCAGCAACAGATCGGGACGCCATTCCTTCAGCTTGTTCCAGAACAGAACAATATTTTCCCGCGTCGCACCCTTGGTAAATTCCAGTCTGTGCAGATCATATTCGACACCAGACTCGAATTTTTCCGCGCAGTCATACACGCCATCCATGGCGATAATCGTATGGCGGTATTTTTTACCCCAGTGATTGGCGAGTGCAACTGTTCTGGCTTGTGCGCCGCCTACGGCAAAACTTGGGAATATATGCAGCAGATTAACTGGGGACATGACCTAATCCATACCGAATCGATAAATGTTAAAAAAGATTAACCTCATATAGATTACTGTTACTATGTAGCGCGGTTTATTCCAAAATGGTTAATACGCAAGTAAAAAAAGGGAGGCGCGGATGGATCTGGGGTTGAAGGGTAAAAAGGCTTTCGTAACCGGGGCGAGCCGGGGCATTGGCCTGCGCATCGCCCGTCTTCTGGCGGCCGAGGGTGCAGATGTCGGGATTTGCGCCCGTGATGCGGGGGCCGTCCAGGAAACTGTCGCGGAATTAAAGGGACTGGGGGCCAGAGCTTTTGGCGCTCCAGCAGACCTGAAAGGCGACGGCGCCGATCTCAAAGCCGCCATTGGTGGCGCGGCACAGGCATTCGGTGGGCTGGATATTCTGGTACAGAATGTCAGCGCCATGGCGGTGCAGATGCGCCAGAAAGACTGGGACGCCGGCTATCAGGTGGATATTCTGGGCACCCTGCGCACGGTGGACGCCGCCATGCCCTGGCTGCAAAAATCATCCGCCGGATCCATTGTGGTGATCGGTTCCATCGCCGCCGTTTCCGGCAATGGGGGGCCGCAGCCCTATGGCGCGCTCAAGGCGGCGCTGGTGCATTATGTCAGCGGTCTGGCGCATTCGCTGGGGCCGCAAAATATTCGCGCCAATACGGTCTCGCCCGGTGCGGTATTTTTCGAAGGCGGTGTGTGGGACCAGGTAAAACAGGCGGCCCCAAAACGCTTTGACGAAACCGTGGCGCGCAATCCCATGGGCCGCATGGCGACGCCCGAAGAGGTGGCGAATGCCGCCGTTTTCCTGGCCAGCCCGGCGGCAAGCTTCATCACCGGGGTAAATCTGATTGTCGATGGCGGCACAACGCAACGGGTACAGTTTTAATTCGTGGGGCTAAGCATGAAATCGGGTTCCTATCGTGTCCTCATCGGCCTGTTGTTCTTTGCAACAACTGCCTTCGCAGGCGAGGCCGAATTTGAATTATGTCAGGGGACATCGGAAAATGCCGTCATCCGGGCCGCCAATTGCGACATTGCCATCCGCATGGGCGGTCTTTCAGATGAACAGCTGATTGTCGCCCTGTTTAACCGGGGCCAGACTGCCCTGGCCTCAGAAAAACCGGATAAGGCGCTGGAAGATTTTGACGCGATCCTGAAACTGGCCCCGGATGATAAGAAAGCGCTGTTTACCCGAGGCATTGCGCATCGGCAGTTAAAACAATATGAAGATGCCATTGCGGATTTTGACCGTCTTCTGGCACTGAACTATCAACCGGCGGCGAAAATCTACCTGAACCGCAGCATGGCCTATCACATGCTTGGGAATAAGGAAAAGTCCCTGGCCGACCTGCGCCAGGCCAAAGCCCTGGATCCCAAAGACCCGGTTATCACTGATCGCCTGTGGAAGACCGAGCGTCTGTACAAGCAACAGGGCGGATAAGGCTCAGGCCGCGTATGTGCTGCGCCCGAGATGGACGGGTTCCGCTTCGGCCGGAACAGGCTGCGCGAGGGGCGTCCACTCCTGGGCGGTCAATGATATTGGCCCCCGCCGAATATATGCCCGCAGCCCAGGCAACCGCCTCAATCGCATGAGCGATTAAACCACACTTATAGGTTGAAATTTTCCTACGCCTTCCCTGTCCTCAGCGCTGAGAAGGCCAGCGCACCCCAGCCCGTCATAAACGCCAATCCGCCCATGGGAGTCAGCAATACAAGGGCGCGTGATCCGGTTACCCCCAGAACATAAAGTGATCCGCAAAAAAGCACGATACCAATGTTAAACCCCCATCCAGCCAACGCGATGGGACGTGCATTCGGGTATTTCTCTGCGCGCCAGGCCACCGCCAGCAAGACCAGCGCATGATACATGTGGTACTGCGCGGCGGTACGAAACGCCGCCAGATCGCTTGGCGGAACATGGCCTTCCAGCCCATGCGCGCCGAACGCCCCGGCCGCCACCGCCAGCAGGCCATTCAGCGCACCGGTCCATAACCAGGTTCTCGCGTGAAGCACTTGCTTACTCAGCGCCGTTCGTCACAACTTCATCCGTTGGCAGAGCATAACGGCGCATCAAACCCATTTGCGCTGCACCAAACACAATCGTCAGCGGCAGCGTTCCAAACAGCTTGAAACTGATCCAGAAATCCGTGGAAAAATTCCGCCAGACGATTTCATTCAAAATTGCCAGCACAACAAAAAACCACGCCCAGCGCCAGGTCAGCAGCCGCCAGCCCTCAGCGGTTAATTCCATCACCGATTGCAGCAGGGGTTTCAGTAGTGATTGCTGCCGTGCAAGGCCGGTGAATAATATCACCGCAAACAGGCTGTTCACGATCGTCGGCTTCAGTTTGATAAACAGATCATTATTCAGATACAGCGTCAGCCCGCCGAAAACCAAAACAAATACCGCCGTAATCAGCGGCATCGGCGGTATTTCACGCGCCAATATCCATGTGGCGGTAAGCGACGCAATGACCGCCACCATGAATGCAGCGGTTGCCGGAAAAATTCCATAGGTGGCGTTGACACCAAAAAACACGACCAGCGGACCAAGATCGAGGCCCAGTTTTGTAAGTGGATGCATTAAAATTTTTTCTCCTGGGAACTGCTCGGATGCATGATGGTTTCGGCTCCGCTCATAGCCTGATCGTCATTGCAAGCGAAGCGCGGCAATCCAGAGTCGCAAACGAAGGTCTTTGCGTGTGGCTCTGGATTGCCGCGTCGCTTCGCTCCTCGCAATGACGAAAGTGTGAAACGGTAATGTTGTTACTAAAATTTGACATCATGTCTAAATCAAAAATGCCAGATTGGCGATGGGCTCATCCGCATCGACCAATAGAATTTTCTTAACCGCCATGCGCAACCGGCCATCGACGCGGCGCAAACGGTACAGGCACCGCCCGCCCCAGAAATTCATATTGCGGGTGGATTGTATGGCCAGCTCCATCAGCATGAAATTGGCGCCCACTTCATATTCATCCGCGCCCGCACGGGCGATTTCAATGTTGGACAGCACCCGCCGCATGGGCGATGCAGGCGTCTGGCTATAGCGGAAACCGGATTTCAACTGCCGGATGCGCGTGCCGATACGCTGACGGTTGTCATAGATATGGGAGACCTCCTTTGCCGGATCAAGATCGGGACGGCGCGGAACCCAATATAATGCATCCTCCGTCCACAGTGCTTCCCATGCATCATACAGCGCTTCATCCGCCAGCCGCGCTTCCAAAAACAGAAACGCCTCGACCTCTCGAATTTCACTTTCCGGTAAAGTCATGATCAGGCCGCCCTGGACATCAGTTGCAGATATTCCTTCCAGAACGACCGGTTGGTGATTTCATCAGATACCGATGAACTGAGCAGGCCGGTTTCAGGATCGGTATATTCGCGTTCCATGCCCCGGCGCAGATCAAGCCATTCCGGCGATTGTGCCGCCAGGCCAAGCTGGTTGCGTTCCGCCATGCAGGCGTCATCGGGCAGCAGGAACGAGCCCGGCCCCATGGCGCCTTCGGTCTGGCGCAGCGCGCGGGCGTTCACTTCCGGCGCGCCCTTCAGCAGCATCGGCGTGTAATATTGCACCACCTCATTGGCGCTTACCGGGATCACAAACGAGATATTCAGTTCGGCCAGAAACAGATTGGGGAAAATGATTGCGTGGGGAGGCCCTTCTATCATGTGTTTTTGCGCCAGTTCCCTGCCATAGGTCTGTTCCATCCGCGCCATATAATCCGGCAGCTTTGCCGCCGGAACGCCGCCAAACCACTGGAACGGCCTGCCGGTCTGGTGATAGCGCGCGGCGAAATCAAGTTCCGTATGCCCGCCGTCCCAATCGCGGGTCATGGAATTATCGCCTTTTTCTTCATCAAAGGCCTGAGAGGAAAAAGCGTTGACCGCGCGCATCAGCGATGCGTGCGCCACATTCACATGATAGCCATCGGTATTATTTTCCGGCAGCATTTTCCAGTTGGCGTGAAAGCGATGCTTCAGCCAGCCCGCACTGAGGTCAATTTCACCTTCCGGCGACATATCGCAGGCGCGGTCCAGCAATTTCCGCGCCTTTCCCAGATAGGCGTCAAAAGAGGGGCCTTCGGCGGCAAGACTGGCGAAGATAAAGCCACGGTAAATCTGCAGCCTCGGCACATTGGCCAGCCCCATGGCCGACTTGTCAAAATCCTTGCCCATGCCGCCCTGCAGCGGCACCCCGCGCAATTCACCGCCAACCCCATAGGTCCAGCCATGATAGGGACAGACAAAGCTGGCGGTATTGCCGCTTTCTCTGGCGCAGATCATATTGCCGCGATGGGTGCAGCGGTTGAACAGCAGCTTCACCTCATTGCCGGGATTGCGGGTAATGATCACCGGCTGGCGGCCAATCTGGCGCCGTCTGAAATCACCAATATCCGGCACTTCGCTGGTATGTCCCACGAACACCCAGCCCTTATGGAAAATCTTTTCCATTTCGTCGGAAAACACCGCCGGGTCGGTATACAGGCTGCCATGCACCCGGTCGCGCTGCACCAGCGCGTCATAAGCAATTTTCTGCTGCATACCCATTAGCTTTCCTCTCCCCGTATTATGCTCCGGTTATCCGTTTTATTCTTTCTTTCCACGCATCGCGCAGGCCATCGCGAAACTGCGGCGCGGCAATGGCGATCAGCGCTTCGGCGGCGGCGGCAAGCGGCTGCCCGCGCACCTTCGCCACACCATATTCGGTGACGAAATAATCCGCGTCGGTACGCAACGCCGTCACCACCGCATCGCCGCTGATGGCGGGTACGATACGCGATAGCTTGCCGCCCCCGGCCGTCGCCGTGAAGGCCACAATGCCCCGCCCGCCTTTGGAGCGCAGCGCGCCGCGCATGAAGTCCACCGAGCCGCCGGTGCCGCTGATCTGCTTGCCCCCGACCATTTCGGAGTTTAGCTGGCCCAGCAGATCCACCTCAACCGCCCCATTGATGGCCACGAAATTATCGATCTGCCCCAGCAGCGCCACATCATGGGTATAGTCCACGGTTTTATAGGAAATGTCCGGGCATGTGCCCGCCCATTGCATGACCGCGTTACTGCCCGCGACAATGCCGGTGACGATCTTGCCCTTATCAATCGTTTTCATCCTGCCATTCACCACGCCCGCATTGGCAAGATGCATCACCCCATCCGATATCAGGCCGGAATGAATGCCCAGATCGTTACGGTCCTTCAGCGCATCCAGCGCCGCGTTGGGAATAGCCCCCACCCCCATTTCGATGCAGTCGCCATCGCGCACCAGGCTGGCCACGTTGGCGCCAATCTGGCGCGCCACATCGTCGATGGGCACGATGCGCAACAATTGCAATTGCGTGTTGGATTTCACCGCATAATGAAACTTCGAAATATGGGTTTTCGGCAGATGCGGCGGCGCAGGCAGAGCCTCATTGATTTCCGCAATCACAATTTTCGCGCGCTCGATAACGGCGGGGACGAAATCGATGCCATAGCCGGGGCTGCACATGCCATCGCTGTCCGGCGGCCCATATTGCACCATCGCCACATCGATTTGCAGCGGACCGCTGACAAAGAAATGCCGCTGATGATATTGCATCGGAATGAAATCAACCTTGCCCGCAGCAAACGAACCGCTCATCCGGTCGGAAATAAAATTGGTGATCAGCCGCGCCTCGGGGTGAAATGTCGCATAATCAATCCGGCTTAGCCCCGGCACCGGATTTGTGATATAGGTAACGCCCCGGCTCGCCTCCGGCGCTTCCTTCAGCGCCGCCAGCAGCGCCAGCGGCTCCATCACGCTGCCGCCGACAAATACATGCATGCCGGGCTTCAGCAATGCGGGAACCTCAGACGCCTCAATCCATTTGGTCATTCAGTGCTCCCCGTCTGCTTATTTTTTTGAAGACTTCTTTTCAGATTGGAAAATCGTCCATCGAGACCAGCCTATATTCCATCACCACGAACAGCGCCGTCCACAATATAATTGCAACAATGGTGGTGATGCCCACTTTCAGCAGCATGCGCGGAGCGACCGGCGCGCCGGGGTCGGTGCCTTTGACAATCTCCACGCCTGCCTCGTGCGGATTGCTGATGCCCCATGGCAGCACGAGAAACAGGCTCACCATCCAGATGCAGACAAATGCAACAGTACCGCCAACGGGGCCCATGGGCGTATTCCTATACCTGTTCGAGTTCGATCAGTGTGCCGCTAAAATCCTTGGGGTGCATGAACACGACGGGCTTGCCGTGTGCGCCGATGCGCGGCTCGCCCGTGCCGGTAATGGTCGCGCCCATTTTTTTCATCTGGGCGCAGGCGGCGTTGATATCCTCAACTTCATAGCAGACATGGTGCATTCCGCCCTTGGGGTTTTTCGCCAGGAACGCCGCAATCGGAGAATTGTCGCCCAGCGGTTCGATCAGTTCGATCTTGGTGTTGGGCAGTTCCACAAACACCGTCCATACGCCATGATCGGGCTGCGCGACCTTGCCAGTGACTTTTGCGCCCAGCGTATCCCTGTAGATTTTTCCTGCAGCTTCGGCATCCGGCACTGCGATGGCGACATGATTTAATTTACCGATCATTTTTTACCTCTTTCTATAAACACATTCGTCATTGCGAGCAAAGCGCGGCAATCCAGAGTCACAAGCAAAGACTTTCCGTGAGGCTCTGGATCGCCACGCCGCTTCGCGGCTCGCGATGACGCCGTTATGTGATAACCTACAACAAAAAGGCTTTAAATCCGCACCACTTCAACCTGTGTCACAGGCTTTTTGCCAATTGAATCCTTGACCGCGCGGCGCGCGCCGCGCAGGGCGGCCTCTTTCACCACATTATCATCGCGGGCCTGTTTACCGCGCAGTTTGCCTACGGCTTCTTCCACGGCCTCCGCCACGGCCCCGCGCAGATTGATCAACTGTCCGTCTTCGGTCGGCAGGCCAAATGCGGTTATGCGGGGGGGCGCCGCCAGTTTGCCGTCCTGTCCCACCACCAGCATAACCCCAAGATGACCGGCGCTGGAAAGTTTCAGGCGTTCATCCACCTGGCCATCGTCCACCGGGGTCAGCACATCGCCGTCCAGATACAGGCGGCCTGTATACACTTCCTCGACAATACGGGCCTTGCCTGGGGCAAGCTGCACCAGATTGCCGTTCGGCGCCAGGATGGTTTGCGGTATCTGAATGTCCTGCGCCAGCTTGACATGTTCCATCATATGCCGGATTTCGCCGTGCACCGGCACCGAAATTTCAGGGCGCACCCAGCGGTACATATCCGCCAGTTCGTCGCGGCACGGATGGCCCGACACATGCACGAAATGATCTTTTTCGGTGATCACCGAAACGCCGCGTTCCGCCAGTCTGTTCTGCAGACGGAAGATTGAGCGTTCATTACCCGGAATGATGCGCGACGAAAAAATCACCGTATCGCCGGAACCAAGGCCGATGCGCGGATGATCGCCATACGCGATGCGCGAAAGCGCGGCGCGCGCCTCGCCCTGGCTGCCGGTGCAGATATACAGCACATTATCGGGATGCAGGCTGGCGGCTTCTTCTTCGCGCAGCACGGGGGGGAAATCTTTCAGATAGCCTGCCTCGCGCGCCGCGCCCACCACCTTGTGCATGGAACGGCCGACCAGCGCGATCTGACGCCCATGCTGGGCCGCCACCTTGCCGATCGTGTCCACGCGCGCCACGTTGGACGCAAACGCCGTCACCGCCACCCGGCCTTTCATGCCGCTGAGCAATGTGGACAGGCTGGACTTTACCGCCGCCTCGGATCCCGCACGGCCGGGTGTGAACACATTGGTGCTGTCGCACACCATGGCCAGCACGCCTTCATCGCCAAAGGCTGTGAGGCCAGCAATATCGGTGGGTTCGCCCAGCAGCGGATCGGGATCAATCTTCCAGTCGCCTGTATGCAGAATATTGCCCAGGGGCGTGCGGATCGCCAGCGCATTGGGTTCAGGGATCGAGTGGGTCAGCGTGACATAGGTGATATCGAACGGGCCAATTTGCAGACGGCCTTCCAGCGGCACGATCGTCACCTTGGCGTCGCGCACAATGCCCGCTTCTTCAAGTTTGGAGCGCAGCATATTGGCGGTGAACGGTGTCGCATAAATCGGACAGCGCAAATCCGGCCACAAATGGCCGACCGCGCCCAGATGATCTTCATGCGCATGGGTCAAAACGATGCCCAGCAAATCCTCGCGCCGTTCTATGATGAAATCCGGGTCGGCCATGATCAGATCAATGCCGGGCACGGTGTCATCCCCAAAGGTGACGCCCATATCGACGATGATCCATTTCTGTTTTCCCTTGGGACCATAGCCATAGAGATTGAGGTTCATTCCAATCTCGCCCGCACCGCCCAGGGATAAGAAATACAGTCCGTCGCTCAAGCGCTCGTCCTCGCCGGGCGCGCCTGGGGGCGGTTGCGATAATAAATCTCGGCCAGTCCCTTAATGGTAAGGTCCGCATCGAAATGTTCAATCACCGGTGTGCCGTGGCGCAACAGATGCCCGAGCCCGCCGGTGGAAATCACCGTCATGGGCGCACCGAATTCTTCCTTGATGCGCGCCACCAAACCTTCAACCAAACCAATATATCCCCAATAAATGCCAGACAGCATGGCAGCTTCCGTATCCTTGCCGATCACCCGGTCCGGGCGGCGCACGGCGATATGCGGCAATTTCGCCGCCGCATCGTGCAGCGCCGATAAAGAAAGATTTACGCCCGGCGTAATGATGCCACCTTCAAAATCGCCCTTTTCAGAAACAATATCGAACGTAGTGGCGGTGCCGAAATCGATGATGATCAGATTGCCCGGATAGGCGCTGTGGGCTGCAATCGCATTGACCAGCCGGTCCGCGCCCGCCTGTTCAGGCCGGGTGATGTTAACCTTCAGGCCGATATCCACGCCATCCTCGCCCACCACCAGCGGCTCGCCGTTGAAATATTTGCGGCACAAAGTGCGAATGTCGAACAGCGCCTGCGGCACCACGGTCGAGATAATCGTGCCGTCAATCTGACCGGGCGCAATGCCCTTTAACTGCATCAACTGGCTGAGCCAGACCATATATTCGTCGGCGGTGCGTACGCCATCCGTGGCGCTGCGCCATTCACCCAATATCTCCATGCCTTGCAGCACGGCGAATACCGTATTGGTGTTTCCCACATCGATAGCTAGCAACATGCGTATAACTCAATTTTCGGGGAAAAACACATCCCCGGCTGAAATCAGGCGCACGGTCCCGTCTGCAAGGGTCAGAACCAGCGCGCCGCTATCATCCAGTGCGGTGAATATCCCGGGAAGGGTCTCTTTGTCGAGTCGCACCTCGATGGCCTCTCCCATACGCGCTGCGCGGGCCAGCCAGGCCGCTTTGACAGGAGAAAATCCTTCGTTGCGCCAGCGGGTCAGCCAATCCGCGAAACGGGCGGCCAGAACCTCCAGCGCCGCAGGGGGGCTGGGCGCATCCACGCCGGCAGCAGCCAGGCTGGTAGCGGGCCAGGCCGCACCTTCCGGGTACTGGGACAGGTTTATGCCGATGCCGATGGACAGCCAGGAGACGCCACCCTGCTTGTCCGATGCAGATTCCAGCAAGATGCCCGCCGCCTTGCGATTGTCCAACAGCACATCATTTGGCCACTTATATCGGATACGTAACGAACTGCCGAGAAAATGGCCGAGGGTTTCTCCCACACACAGCGCCGCCAGAAACGATAGTTTCGCCGCCTCGGCGGGGACCACGCCGGGGTTCAGCAGCAAGGTGCAGAGCAGATTGCCAGCGCCCGATTCCCAGGCCCTGCTGCGCCGCCCACGGCCTTTGGTCTGGCTTGCCGCCACAATCCACAATGGGCCGGAGACACCCCCAGCCGCCCGCCTGCGGGCTTCGTCCATGGTGCTGTCCACCGTGTCGAAAACGGCGATTTCATAGCCCTGGGGCATGCGGGGGGGCAGGCGCAGGCCCATCCTATTTGAACAGGACAGATGCAGCCGTGGCGGCGCCCGTCAGGAACGGCATGGGATAGGCAAAGAAAAACAGGCTGAACAGGCTGGACCCCGCAACAATAAGCCGCAGCGGTACATTCATCGGCCAGTCCTGCGCCTCGGCCGGTTCGTCAAAATACATAACCTTGATAATGCGCAGATAATAATAGGCCCCAATCACGCTGGCCAATACGCCGATGATCGCCAGCGGGTACAGGCCCGCATGCACTGCCGCCAGGAATACGTAGAATTTGGCAAAGAACCCGGCCAGCGGCGGAATGCCCGCCAGCGAAAACATCAGCAGCGCCAGCGCCAGCGCCAGCATCGGATTGGTGCGCCCAAGGCCCGCCAGATCCTCGATGGCTTCCAACTGGCCTGCCCTGTCGCGCATCGCCAGAATGATGCCGAACACGCCGAAATTCATGGCGACATAGATCGCCATGTAAATCAGCACCCCCTGCACGCCTTCTTCGGTGCCCGCCGCCAGCCCGACCAGCGCAAAGCCCATATGGCCGATGGAGCTATAGGCCATCAGCCGTTTGATATTGTTCTGCCCAATGGCGGCAATCGCGCCCAGCACCATCGACGCAATAGAGATGAACACAATGATCTGCTGCCATTGATCAACCATGCCGAGCAGGGGCTGCGCCATCACCCGCACGAACAGCGCCATCGCCGCCACCTTGGGCGCGGACGCCAGCAGGGCGGTAACAGGCGTCGGCGCGCCCTCATAGACATCGGGCGTCCACATATGGAACGGCACGGCGGAAATCTTGAACGCCAACCCGGCGGTCAGGAACACCAGGCCGAAAACCAGGCCAAGTCCCGCCTGCCCATGATCATCCCCGAACAGCGCCGCGAGCTTGACAAAATTGACCGTGCCAGTGAAACCGTAAATCAGCGATGCGCCATACAGCAGCATGCCCGACGCCAGCGCACCCAGCACAAAATATTTCAGGCCCGCCTCGGTCGCGCGCTGGGAATCGCGCTTGAACGCCGCCAGCACATAGAGCGACAGGCTTTGCAGTTCCAGCCCCATATAGAGCGAAATCAGATCCCCCGCCGACACCATCATCATCATGCCCAGCGTCGCCAGCACCACCAGCACCGGAAATTCGAAACGGTCCATGTTTTCGCGTTTCAGATAGCCCTGCGCCATGACCAGCATGACGCCGGAGCCCAAAAGGATCAGGAGCTTGGCGTAACGTGAAAACGCATCGGTCACAAAGCCGCCCGAAAATGTCTCAACACGGTCGCCACCCTGCAACATCACCAGAGCTGCGGTCAGCAGCATCAGCAGCAGGGATCCCTGGGTAACGAGACGCGATTGCGCCTGCCCGCGAAACACCCCCAGCATCAACAGCGCCATCGCGCCACACGCCATCACAATTTCCGGCAAAGCAGGAAGCAAATTCGGTGGGACGAAAGCGATTGAGGTCATTTTCAGAGAGTTCCTAAATTAAAGGGTGTCCTGTTTTGACCGAAGCACCGCCCCCCCGCGCCGTCATTGCGAGCCGAAGGCGCGGCAATCCAGAGTCCCACGGGAAAGCCTGAGTTTGTGACTCTGGATTGCCACGTCGCTTCGCTCCTCGCAATGACGCAGAAGGATATGACTGAATCTAAATTCATCATGTTCTAGTGCGCAGCATGGGCAACAGCATCGCCTACGCCATAGCTGGCAAGTGACGCCTGATAATGCCCGATCAGATTTTCAACGGTGACAGCCGTCGCGTCCAGCAGCGGCATCGGGTACACGCCAAACCACAGGGTCGCAACGATAAGCGGCGCAAAAATCAAAACCTCGCGCCGGTTCATATCCAGAATGGTTTTCAGATTGTCCTTGGTCAGTTCGCCAAACACCACCCGGCGGTACAGCCACAGCGAATAGGCCGCCGCCAGCACCACGCCCGTCGCCGCCACAAACGCCACCCAGGTATTCGCCTGATAGGCGCCAGCCAGGATCAGAAATTCACCGACAAACCCGCTGGTTCCGGGCAGCCCAATCGTCGCCATGGTGAACAGCATGAAGGTAAAGGCATAGACCGGCATGCGTTCGACCAGTCCGCCATAGGCGTCAATCTCGCGCGTATGAATACGGTCATAGATCACCCCGACGCATAGAAACAGCGCGCCCGACACCAGGCCGTGGCTGATCATCTGCACCATCGCGCCCTGCACGCCCTGCTGGTTCATGGCGAACATGCCGATAGTCACAAAGCCCATATGCGCGACCGAACTATAGGCGATGAGCTTTTTCATGTCCTTTTGCACCAGCGCCACCAGCGAGGTGTAGACAATGGCCACCATGCTAAGGCCAAACATCAGCGGCGTGAACATGTCCGAGGCCACCGGGAACATCGGCAGCGAGAAACGCAAAAACCCGTAGCCGCCCATCTTCAGCAGAATGCCCGCCAGAATGACCGAGCCTGCAGTTGGCGCCTCAACATGCGCATCCGGCAGCCAGGTATGCACCGGCCACATCGGCACCTTCACCGCAAAAGACGCAAAGAAGGCCAGCCACAGCCATGTCTGCATGCCGGGATCAAAGCGATGCGCCATCAGCGCCGTAATATCGGTCGTGCCCGCCGACCAGTACATGGCCATGATCGCCAGCAGCATCAGCACCGAACCCGCCAGCGTATACAGGAAGAATTTGAACGACGCATACACGCGGCGCTTGCCCCCCCACACACCGATGATCAGGAACATCGGAATCAGGCCGCCTTCAAAGAACAGATAGAACAGGATCAGGTCCAGTGAACTGAATACGCCAATCATCAGCGTTTCCAGAATCAGAAACGCGATCATGTAATCCTTTACCCGAACGGTAATTGATTCCCATGACGCAAGAATGCATAGCGGCATCAGGAACGTGGTCAGGATAATGAACGGCATGGAAATGCCGTCAATGCCCATATGATAATTGATGTTACCGCCCAGCCAGTCATGCTTTTCGACAAACTGATAGGCCGCCGTGCTGTTCTCAAAACCGGTCCATAACAATAGCGACAGCGCGAACGTAAACAGCGTCGTCCACAGCGCCACCATGCGGGCATTGTGCGCCACCATTTCTTCTTCGCCGCGCACGAGCAGGATGAATAACGCCCCGATCGCCGGCAGGAAGGTGACGAGCGATAATATCGGCCAATCGCTCATTAATGCGCCCCCCCGCTAAAAATATAATAGGTCGTGATCGCCGACAGGCCGATCAGCATGGCGAACGCGTAATGATAGAGATAGCCGCTTTGCAGTTGCACGGCGCGGCGCGTTAGCATCTGCACACTGGCGGCAATGCCATCGGGACCAAAGCGGTCAATCACGCCGCCATCGCCGCGTAGCCACAGGAAGCGGCCAATGGCCATTGCCGGGCGCACAAAGATCAGATCGTACAGTTCGTCAAAATACCATTTGTTGAGCAGGAACTGATAGAGCGGGTAATGGGTTTGCGCGAGGCGTTTGGGCGCTTGCGGGTTGCGGATATACATATGCCAGGCCAGCGCCAGCCCGATAAACCCAACCACCACCGGCGACCACTTCACCCATGCGGGCACATGATGCATGGCTTCCAGAATATGTTTGTCCGGCATCACGAACAGCGCCTTGCCCCAGAATTCGCCCGAATGTTCGCCGATAAATGGCCCTGCAAACGCCAGCCCGGCAAACAGCGCGCCACCCGCCAGCAGCACCAGCGGCACGATCATCACAGCCGGACTTTCATGCACATGCTCCAGCGTATGGTGATCGGCGCGGCTGGCGCCGTGGAAGGTCATGAAAATCAGACGCCAGGAATAAAACGCCGTCAGGGTTGCGGCGATCACACCCATGGCGAACGCATATTGCCCAACGCCACTGCCCGCCGCATAGGCCGCCTCGATCACCGCATCCTTGGAGAAATAGCCCGCCGTCAGCGGGAAACCGGTCAGCGCCAGCGTGCCGATGAGCATCAACATCCAGGTTGCGGGAATGAGTTTGTAGATACCCCCCATTTTACGCATGTCCTGTTCATCAGACATCGCATGAATGACGGAACCCGCCCCCAGGAACAACAGCGCCTTAAAGAACGCATGCGTGAACAGATGGAAGATCGCGACATTATAGGCCGACACCCCGGCGGCGAAGAACATATAGCCAAGCTGTGAACAGGTGGAATAGGCGATCACCCGCTTGATATCGTTCTGCACCAGGCCGATGGTCGCGGCAAAGAATGCAGTCGTTGCGCCAATCACCGTGACAAAGGCCAGCGCATCAGGCGCAAATTCAAACAGCGGCGAACAGCGCGCCACCAGAAACACGCCCGCCGTCACCATGGTCGCGGCATGGATCAGCGCCGACACCGGCGTCGGGCCTTCCATCGCATCGGGCAGCCAGGTATGCAGCATGAACTGCGCCGACTTGCCCATCGCGCCCACAAACAGCAACAGGCAGATGGTGGTCAGAATATCCGGCTGCCAGCCCAGGAAGTTAAACGTCTTGCCCGCCATTTCGGGGGCCTGCGCAAACACCGCATCAAACGACAAAGTGCCGAACACCATAAAGATCGCCATGATGCCCAGCGCAAAACCGAAATCGCCCACCCGGTTCACTACGAACGCCTTGATCGCCGCCGCATTGGCCGCCGGTCGCTTGTACCAGAACCCGATCAGCAGATAGGACGCCAGGCCCACGCCTTCCCAGCCAAAATAGATTTGCAGGAAATTATCCGCCGTCACCAGCATCAGCATGGCGAAGGTGAACAGCGAAAGATACGCCATAAAGCGCGGCTTGTGCGGATCGTGCGCCATATAGCCAATGGAATAAATATGCACCAGCGCGCTGACCCCGTTGACCACCACCAGCATCACCGCCGTCAGCGTGTCGATGCGCAAGCTCCAGTCCACTTCGAACGCGCCGGAATCTATCCAGCGCAGCACCTGTATGGTCTGGGGTTCATGCAGGAAGCCAACCCGATACAGCGCCACCACCGACAGCAGCGCCGAAATCACCAGCCCGCCACAGGTTACGATCTGCGACGCCGTATCGCCAATGCGGCGGCCAAACAGGCCCGCAACAAGGGCGCCGATCAGGGGAAGGAAAACAATCGCGCTATACATTCCGGTTTGCCCTAACCCTTCATCAGATTGATGTCTTCAACCGCGATTGAACCGCGATTGCGGAAATATACGACCAGAATGGCCAGGCCGATAGCCGCTTCACCCGCCGCAACCGTCAGCACCAGCAGCGCAAACACCTGTCCCGCCAGGTCGTTCAGAAACGAAGAAAACGCCACCAGATTTATATTCACCGACAGCAAAATCAGTTCAATCGACATCAGAATAATAATGATGTTCTTGCGGTTCACAAAAATGCCCAGCACGCCGATGGCGAACAGGATTGCCGAAACAGTGAGGTAGTGGGTGACGCCGATTTCCATGCTGCTATATCCCCTGCCCCGGCTTCATATCTTTCAGTTCCATGCCCAGCGCGGGTGTGCGCGCCACCTGTTCGCTGATATTCTGTCTGCGTACGCCCTCACGGGTGCGCAGCGTCAGCACGATCGCGCCGATCATCGCCACCAGCAGCACCAGCCCCGCCGTCTGAAACAGATAGACATAATCGGTATAGAGAATACGGCCCAGCGCCCCGGTGTTGGTCACATCCCCCAATGCGGGCGTGGGCGACGCCGCCATGCCCTCTATCGGGGTAACAGAATTCGCGCCCACCACCAGGATCAGTTCCAGCGCCAGAATGAACCCAACGAGCCCGCCCATCGGCAGGTAATTCAAAAAGCCCTGCCGCAGTTCCACGAAATCAATGTCCAGCATCATCACCACGAACAGGAACAGCACCGCCACCGCGCCGACATAGACAATGACCAAAATCATCGCCAGGAATTCCGCACCCAGCAGCACGAACAGGCCGGCCGCATTGAAAAACGCCAATATCAGAAACAGCACCGAATGCACAGGATTGCGCACGGTAATCACCAGGAAGGCCGCCGCGATTGTCACGGCCGCAAACAGGTAAAAGGCCAGCGCCTGAATGATCATTCCTTACTTCCTTTTTCCGTCATTGCGAGGCGCAAAGCGCCGTGGCAATCCAGAGTCACAAACACAGGCCCTCGCGTGTGGCCCCTGGATCGCCACGCAGCTACGCTGCTCGCGATGACAATTTTGATATCCTACCTATACGGCGCGTCCAATTCGATGTTCTTCGATATTTCATATTCCCAGCGGTCGCCATTGGCGAGCAGCCGGTCCTTGTCGTAGAAAAGTTCCTCGCGGGATTCCACCGCAAATTCGAAATTCGGGCCTTCGACAATGGCGTCGACCGGGCACGCCTCCTGGCAGAAACCGCAATAGATGCATTTGGTCATGTCAATGTCATAGCGGATGGTGCGCCTGCTGCCATCATCCTGGCGCGGGCCGGCCTCGATGGTGATGGCCTGGGCAGGACAAATGGCCTCGCATAATTTGCACGCAATGCAGCGTTCTTCACCATTGGGATAGCGGCGCAGCGCATGTTCGCCGCGAAAGCGCGGCGACAGCGCGCCCTTTTCATAGGGATAGTTCAACGTCGCCTTCGGCTTGAAGAAATATTTCATCGCCAGCACAAAACTGGAGACAAATTCCCCCAGCATCAGGGAGCGTGCGGTGCGGTCTAAAAATGCCATCTGTTTATTCCTTTCATGGCGCCAGATCGAAGGCAACCAGCACCCCCGCCGTCAGCACCACCCACACCAGCGAGAAGGGCAAAAACACCTTCCAGCCAAGCCGCATCAACTGGTCATAGCGATAACGCGGCACAAACGCCTTCACCATCGCAAAGAAGAAGAAAATAACCAGAATTTTCAGCACAAACCAGATGACTTCCGGCACCCAGGTGAACGGCGCCACATCAAATGGCGGCAACCAGCCTCCCAGGAACAAAATAGTGGTCATGGCGCACATCAGCACAATGTTCAGATATTCGCCCAGCATCAGCAGCAGATACGGCACCGACGAATATTCGGTCATATAGCCCGCCACCAGTTCGGATTCCGCTTCCGCCAGATCGAACGGGGGGCGGTTGGTTTCCGCCAGCGCCGAGATCAGAAAAATCACGAACATCGGGAACAGCGGAATAAAGAACCAGATATTTTTCTGCGCCCGCACAATGTCGCTTAAATTCAGCGAACCCACACACAGCAGCACCGTGACGATGACAAAGCCAATCGAAACTTCGTAGGACACCATTTGCGCCGCCGAACGCAGCGCGCCCAGGAACGGATATTTCGAGTTTGACGCCCAGCCGGCCATGATAATGCCATAGACACCCAGCGAGGAAATCGCAAAAATATACAGCATGCCGACATTGATATCGGAAATCACCCAGCCGTCGGCGAATGGAATGACCGCCCAGGCGATGAACGCCAGCACGACGGTCACCACCGGCGCCAGCAGAAACACCCCCTTGTTGGCGGCGTCTGGAATGATGATTTCTTTCAGAATAAACTTTCCGAAATCCGCAAACGACTGCAACAGCCCGAACGGACCGACCACATTGGGGCCACGGCGCAACATCACCGCCGCCCAGATTTTGCGATCCGCCAGCAGCAGGAAGGCTATCGATATCAATACACTCATCAGCACCAGCAAAATCTGGCCGACCATCACGGTCAGCGGCCAGCCATATCCGGTCCACAGTAACGCCCAATCAACCATGCGAACCTGCCGCCTGTTTTACTGACCGCGCTGCAAGCGCGCTGCATTGCGCCATGATTGCGGATGCGCGCGCAATCGGGTTGGTCAGATAGAAATCTTTTATCGCGGGCGCAAACACCGCATCAGTCATGCTGCCTGCCGCCGCATCCGGCGCGCTGGGGGTAGCCGCCTGCACACGCCCAACTTCACGCATATGCGGCGCCGCCTCAATCATGCGTGCCCGCAATGCCGCCAGACTGTCATAAGGCAATTTATGGCCAGCCGATTCCGACAATGCGCGCAATATCGTCCAGTCCTCGCGCGCCTCGCCCGGCGCGAAGGTGGCGCGCGCGCCCACTTGCACCCGGCCTTCGCTGTTCACATAGGTGCCGCTTTTTTCCGTATAGGCCGCGCCCGGCAACACCAGATCGGCGCGGTGCGCACCCGCATCGCCGTGATGACCCTGATAGATCACAAAGGCCTTGCCCAACTGGCCCAGATCAAGTTCGTCCGCGCCGAGCAGATAGACCAGATCGATCGCACCGGATTTTGCGCCCTCAAGCATGCCCGCCACATCCAGGCCGCCCGCCCCCGGCAGCAATCCCAGATCAAGCCCCGCGACCCGCGCCGCAGCCGTGTGCAGCACGTTGAAGCCGTTCCAGTCGGCGCTGATCGCGCCCACATTCTGCGCCAGCTTTTTCGCCGCCGCCAGAACCGCTGCGCCATCTGTCCGCGCCAATGCGCCCATGCCCACGATCAGCATCGGGCGTTTCGCCTGTTGCAGGGTGGCGGCAAACGGATGCTTGCCGTCAACCAGATCCTGCAAGGTGCGTGGACCCGCCCCCAGCGTCTGGCACGGGAAATTATTATTGAACGGCGCGCCAATGCTGGCAACCGGAAAATTGCCGCGCCGCGCGCGCTGTACGATACGCGCGTTCACAACCGCCGCTTCCCAGCGCGGATTGCAACCGATCAGCAACAGCGCATCGGCCGCCTCAATCCCGGCGAACGTCGAATTGAACAGATAATCGCCGCGTGACGCTGCGCCCAGTTTTGCGCCATCCTGGCGGCAATCAATATGCGGGCTGCCGAACCTGTCCCACAAATCTTTCAGCGCCATCATGGATTCGGCACAGGCCAGATCGCCCGCGATTGCCGCCATGCCTGTGGGCGTCGCCGCCTTGATTTTTTGCGCGGCCAAAGACAGCGCTTCATTCCAGCTTGCGGGACGCAGCCTGCCGCCTTCGCGAATATAGGGCGTGTCCAGACGCTGGCGTTTCAGCCCGTCCCAGATGAAGCGGGTCTTGTCGGAAATCCATTCTTCGTTCACATCATCATTATTGACGGGCAGAATGCGCATCACTTCCGCGCCGCGCGCATCGACGCGAATATTGCTGCCAACCGCATCCATCACATCGATCGTTTCGGTCTTGGTCAATTCCCATGGCCGCGCCGAAAACGCATAGGGTTTGGAGGTCAGCGCGCCCACCGGGCACAGATCGATCACATTGCCGGACAATTCAGAGAGCACCGCCTGTTCCAGATAGGTGGTGATTTCCATATCTTCGCCGCGCCCAGTGGCGCCCAACTCAGACACGCCCGCAATCTCGGTCGTGAAGCGCACACAGCGCGTACAGTGAATGCAGCGGGTCATCACCGTCTTGATCAATGGCCCCATATTCTTGTCTTCGACGGCGCGCTTGTTTTCGAAATAGCGCGAACCGGAAACGCCATAGCCCATGGCCTGGTCCTGCAGATCGCATTCGCCGCCCTGATCGCAGATCGGGCAATCCAGCGGATGATTGGCCAGCAGAAACTCCATCACCCCTTCGCGCGCCTTTTTCACCATCGGCGTATCGGTATGCACCACCATCTTGTCGGCGGCGGGCATGGCGCAACTGGCCACCGGCTTGGGCGGCCCGCCCTCCACCTCGATCAGGCACATGCGGCAATTGCCGGCTATTGAGAGACGTTCATGATAGCAGAAACGCGGAATTTCCTTGCCGGCCGCCTCGCACGCCTGCAACAGGCTGGCGCCCGGTTCGACCTCTACTTCAATGCCGTCAATGGTCAGTTTTGGCATGGTTGCTCCGCCGCCAAAAATCGTACATATTTGTACGATTTTACGTTGAAATTCGAACATTTATATGCGAGAGTAGGGATATGAACGGACGCGATTTTATTAGCAGGGTTCGAAAATTGGGCCGCAAAAGCGGTGTGCGCGTCACCCTTGACGCGCAGCGTGGCAAAGGCAGCCATGTGACGCTTTATTATGGCGCCCGGTACACGATTGTGCCGGATCGCAAAAAAGACATCCGGCCCGGCCTGTTTCACGCGATGTGCCAACAGCTCGGTATCACGCCTGAGCAACTTTAGGAGACAAACATGACCCGATTTGCCTATCCCGTCGAACTTGTCCCTGACGAAGACGGATTTCTGCTGCGCTTTCCCGATCTGCCGGAAGCCTTGACCGACGGCAGCACAAAAGCCGAGGCCTTGATCGAGGCCATCGACTGTCTTGAGGAAGCTATGGCGGGCCGGATCGCGCGGCGCGACCCCATCCCCGTCCCATCCTCCGCATACGGACGGCCGCTGGTCGCACCTGGCGCGCTGATTGCGGCCAAGGCGGCGCTGTATGACGCCATGCGCGCGGCAGGCCTGTCGAACGTTGCCATGGCGGCGCAATTGGGTGTTGCCGAAAGCGAGGTGCGCCGCATGCTGGACCCCCGTCACGCCACCAGGATCAGCCGTCTTGAAGGCGCCCTGGCCATTCTGGGCCAACGCCTGATCGTCTCCGTCGAGGCGGTATGACATCAGGTTAATGTCAGGTTTCAACATCTCTACTCCGCCGCAATCTTGCCGGTGCGCTTGACCCGGTGGTTTAATATCCGTTCTTCCAGCACGGGGCGGAAATGCCGGATCAGGCCCTGGACCGGCCACGCCGCCGCATCGCCAAGCGCGCAGATCGTATGCCCTTCGATGCGGGTGCTGACATCCAGCAGCATGTCGATTTCCGAAATCTCTGCATCGCCTGTCACCATGCGTTCCATCACCCGCCACATCCAGCCGGTGCCTTCGCGACACGGCGTGCACTGGCCGCAGCTTTCATGTTTGTAAAACGCCGAGAGACGCGCAATCGCCTTGATCAGATCGGTCGACTTGTCCATGACGATGACCGCCGCCGTTCCCAGGCCCGAGCGCACTTCTTTCAGCGCATCGAAATCCATCAGCACCGTATCGCAGATGGATTTTGGAATCATTGGCACACTGGCGCCGCCGGGAATGACCGCCAGCAGATTATCCCAACCGCCGCGCACGCCGCCCGCATGTTTTTCAATCAGCTCGCGCAGGGGAATGCTCATGGATTCTTCGACGTTGCACGGATTGTTCACATGCCCGGAAATGCTATAGACCTTGGTGCCGGAATTATTGGGCCGCCCGAACCCCATGAACCAGGCGGCGCCGCGCCGCAGAATGGTGGGCGCAACCGCGATACTTTCCACATTGTTGACCGTGGTCGGGCAACCATACAGGCCCATATTGGCGGGAAATGGCGGCTTTAACCGGGGCTGGCCTTTTTTGCCTTCCAGGCTTTCCAGCAACGCGGTTTCCTCGCCGCAAATATAGGCGCCCGCACCATGATGCACATGGACATCAAACTTCCAGCCCGAACCACAGGCATTATCACCCAGCAATCCGGCGGCATAGGCCTGATCGACCGCCGCCTGCAAGTGTTTGCGTTCCAGAATAAATTCGCCGCGCACATAAATATAGGCCGCATGCGCGCCCATGGCGAAGCCCGCCACCAGACAGCCCTCGACCAATTTGTGCGGATCGTTGCGCAGAATTTCACGGTCCTTGCAGGTGCCGGGTTCAGACTCATCGGCATTGACCACCAGATAGTGCGGGCGGCCATCATTCACCTTTGGCATGAACGACCATTTCAGGCCGGTCGAAAAGCCCGCCCCGCCC
>Ga0209867_1000055_pt1 | contig 35231 bp, 28 predicted proteins | sample GWRWmT4_4Nov14_FD_187197 | JGI IMG/M metagenome (GOLD analysis project Ga0209867, IMG submission 187197) | Sand microcosm microbial communities from a hyporheic zone in Columbia River, Washington, USA - GW-RW T4_4-Nov-14 (SPAdes) (version 2) | ecosystem: Engineered > Artificial ecosystem > Sand...
GCATTGAACGCGCCGTTAAACTTGACATTGGTATTGCTGATGGCCGCCCCGTTAATAAAGCCCGCACCATCCAGCGTAGCCTCGCTGGTGAACAGGCTCAGCGACAGCGCTTTGACAAATAATGGCGTTGTGGCGGAGCCAATAGCCACATCGTTCGCGGAATCCAGCACTACATTTTTCAGGGGCGTGGTTGCCCCGAGCGCACCTAGCGTTATTCCGAAACCGGCATTTACCGTCAAATCGGATGTGCCATTAATGGTCCCTGTTGTCACCGACGAAGTGCTGGCCGTAATCACCGTGTTTCCGGTCAGGATCGTTGGTCCAGCGATTTCAAAACTGCCACTACTGACTGACAGGTCTGTGCCAAGTAAAACCCTGTCACTGCCCGCCGCCGTCACCAAAACCGACGCATCAAAGCTGGACGGCGCGCCAGTGAATGAGATGTCACCGCCATAGCTGGTTACAAAGACAAAATTGCGCGGCACATAGCTATCAACCAGTCCATTGACGGTGAAGCCGCCAAAAGTCGCGAGGCGCAGGGCAGGCGTCGTCAGATGTCCGAACTCGGCACTGGAAAGGGTCACCCCTGCGGTCACGCCAACCGGACCAAGGGTAAACGGGATGTTCGTGCTCGGGGTGATGTCGATGCTGTCGGGACTGACTAGGAAACCATCAAGCAAGTAATCGGCGGCCCTGGTATTGATGTAGCCGGTGCCGCTCGTGCCATTATATTTGACCGTCACGCCGCTGTGGATAAACAGATTGCCGCCGTCGCCGCCATCCGTATCGGCAAACAGTTGCAGGCTCGCATTGCCCGACTCAATGGGCACATTGGTATGCGTCGCGGTCAAATCGGCCAGAATATCAATGCTGCCACCGGCCCGCGCATACACGCTTTTGAATGTTGACGCACCGTCAAAGGTGATGGTGCCCGTGTCGGCAAGGTAAATATACTCAAAACCACCGCTCTCCACCGCCGCGACGGTGCCTACCGTGATGCCGCTGGTGTTTATAACATGCAAACCACTGGCGGTAATTGCGGCAAATTCCGCGCTGGAAAGAAAACCGGATGCGCCGCCCAGGCTGATATTCCCGGACCGGTTGTAGACTTGCAGCACAGTGCTTGTCGGCGCGCTGTTGATCTTAGCGCTGGTTGGCAAAATAATGTCATTGCCCTGGATCACGAAGACGCCGCCGCCGTTAAAGCTAAGCGTCTTGCCGGATGCAATACTGACATCGCCCCCGTCTAAAAAATCCGTGTCGGCATAGAACCGCGCGCTGCCTGTTGTGATTGTAAGACCGGCATCCAGATTGATGCTGCCTTTTGCGTCAATTTGCAGCGTCTTGAAGGTGGAGGTTCCGCCGGCCGTACTGACATCGTGACCGAGCAGATACACATTACCGGCGTTAGCAGTGTCAGCCTCCAATACGTCCTGAATGACAAGAGCGGCGGCGCTGTTAATCTTCAACATGCCCGCCGTGATATTGGCCAGTTCGGTGTTGTCTATCACCATGTCCGCGCTGCCAGAGGCGCCGATATGAATATTGCCGCTCGTGTTGTTGATGGTGACGTTCCCGCTGCCGGAGTTCACCGCGCCAAACAGGCCGACATCCTGCGCGGTGATATTGATCGCACCGCCGCTGGTGCTGATCCCCGCCGGATTAATCGTAACTATCGTGCCTTTCAGGGTCAGCGCGCCGCTACCCAGGGTGAGTTTGCCCACATCGATAAAGCCGTCGCCAGCGCGGCCAACGCCGGTGATGGCGTCGAGCGTAAGGCTGCCGCCGCCGGTGAGTTTGATTTCATCATTGATGTCACTGAAGATGATGCCGCCTGCGCCGGCCTCGAATTTGACCAGGCCGGAAGCCTTGAGTGTCAGTACATTATCGCCAAGGTTGTTGAGTGTGATGCTGTTGGTGGCCTGCAAAGTCAAGGCGGTACCTGCTGACAAGGCTTCGAGGGCGTTCTCGGAAATTTTATAGGTACGTCCTAGTGGGCCATCGGGATCATGGAACTGAATCTCACCCGCAGGACCTCCGAAGGGAACGCCAGCGTCAAGTTCGTCGTCCTCAGCACTCGGGGGGCTGGTGGGTGAGGGGCTGTTCTCGATAACAATGAATTCCGGATCGAGCAGCAGCGAGCCGCCGTTGCCGTTGGCGGCGGAGGTATCCACCTTGCCATCAAAGCCGAGATTTTGTTTGCCCGACACTTCGACCAGGCCGCCATTGCCGGATTGCGCGCCGCCCTTTGCGCTGATCGAACCGTAATAGCGCGTGTCGCCATCGGCCCACACCACCACCTTTTGCGCATCGCCCGATGTGATGGCGTCGGCCTTGATGGTCACGTCGCGGCCCACAAAGGTGCGCGCGGCGGTGGGGGTGTCGCCCTGGCCCTGATAATCGCCGCCGATCAGAATTGTGCCGCCGCCCGCATCGCCGCTCGCATCCAGGCCGGCCTTGCCGCTCAGCGCCACTTTCCCGCCCAGCACTTTTATGCTGCCGCCGGTTTCGCCCGCATTGCGCCCGCTGACATCGACCGTGCCTGTAACATTCACAATGCCGTCACTGGCGCCGTAAAGCACCACTGTGCCATTTTCCATGCCGGCTGAGCGCGCCTCGATGACGCCGCCCATATTGATCAGCCCGTCCACCACCGCGGCGCCCGCCTTTGCGCTGATCTCCACCACACCGCCATCGGCCGAGATGCGTCCCGAATTGACCACCGAGGCCAGCGCCGCATCCGAAACCCCGATATGGATCAGATCATCGCCATACAGATCCAGCGTAAAGGTCTCGCCCGCCGCCAGCTGTACCCGGCCAAGGCGCGCCGTAATCGTGCCGGAATTTTCCACGCCGGGCGCCACCAGCGCCGCCAGCCCGCCCTCGCGGATGCTGATGGCGCCCGCATTGGTGACGCGCGCCCCCGCATGGCCCGGCGCCGTGAAATCGCCGCGGCCCGCCATGAAATCCTGATTGGACATATTGGCCGTGCTGGCCACCAGACCCGCCACATCAATGCGTGCGCTATCGCCAATGGTGATGCCCGAGGGATTGACCAGGGTCAGACGCCCCTGCGCCTGAAGCGTGCCCAGAATCTGGCTGGCCCCGCCGCCGCCTACAACGCGGTTCAGCAGGCTCGCCATGGATGAGGGCTGAAACACCTCCACCGTTTCATGCGCGCCAATGTCAAAGCTCTGCCAGTCAATAATGGCCGCCATGCTGGCCTGGTTGATCGCCAGACTGGCCGCGCCGGTTTGCGTAATGCTGGCCGCGCCCGCAACCACCACGCCGTCCTGCGGCAAAGCGCGCGCGGGCAGGGGCGCCAACGTCACCCCCGCCAATGCCGCCAGCGAAACCCCCAGCAGCGGCAACCCGCTAAGCGCCGAACGTGACAGCAGGCGCTGTTTAAGCCGGGGCTGTTCGAGACGGTAAGAGGCGCTATCCATCAAATACATAAAATTATACCCATCGTAAAAATGAATCAGTTAACAAAATTTAACATGTCTCAGCCAGCGGCCGGATAACAGAGACCGGCATCACACAAACCGTAAAATCACGGCCAAATGATAACTGATTTATAAATTGCTAACAAGCGCAGAATTCTGCGAAAAACTTAACCATAAGGGGCAGGGCGCAAGCAGAATCAGGCACAGGCCAGGGCGCTATCTATGTTGAAAAAAACGTGATTTTCTGCGCCCCGCACGCCTGCCGCATGGCGAAGCGGGGAGGGCTGGAATGGAATGACATCAGAAGCATAAATGTGAATCAAATTGAACCGCATCAGGGCGCATTGCGGCCCGACAGGGCCCCGGTGTCACTCTCTTGCAGGGGGGTAGCTTTCTCTTGTCTTCTGGAATGTGCAGTCAATAAAATTTAATCGGTTAGTGTCAAATCATAATGTGCTGGATTAATTTGAAATCGGGTTCGTTCACTGCTGGCTGTTTCAGTGATATAGGCGGCCTTGCCTGGCTTGGCTTTCGCCAAAGTCCGGCCCCCACAAAAGTAATAGTGCGCGGGGGCCGGCAAATGGCAACAGGCGGGACTCAGAACGGGGAAATGATATCGTAGAACTGCTGGCCGTAGCGTGCCTGTTGCACGTCGGTAAGCTGGCCCCGGCCGCCATAGGAAATACGGGCTTCGGCGATCTGGGTGTGCTGTATGGTGTTCTGATTGCTGATATCTTCGGGACGGACAACGCCGGATATCATGATTTCGCGCACTTCGAAATTAATACGCACTTCCTGGCGCCCCTGGATGACCAGATTGCCATTGGGTAAAATCTGCGTGATGATTGCCGCGACCGTGGTGACAATGGCTTCTTTACGGTCAACCGATCCCTTGCCGGCATTATTGCTGGAAGATTCTGCCTCCATCAGATTTGTGGGATCTATCCCTTCCGGCAATATCTCCTTAAGGCTTTTTTCATAACCCAGAAGCGCCGGGGCCTTCGCCCCCTCTGTGGCGGTACGGGTGCGCGTGGTGGCGTTATCCACCTTGGCGCTGTCGGTGATATTGATGCTGACAGTCAGAATATCCCCGATTTTGGTGGCGCGCTGATCCTTGAAAAAGGCGCGCGAGCCGGTTTTCCAAAGGGAATTGGGCTGTGTGGTCGTGGTTTCAATGGCGGGCATGGGCAGACTGACCTGGGTCGCCTGAGGCACGCCGGCCTTGACGCCTTCCAGCGGGGTCAGCGCGGGCGGGCTGCCGATGCTGCCCAGCCGGTCGATGGTTCCCGCACAGGCATTCAGGCCGAGCAGCGTCAGTGTCAGAAATGCAGCGCGCATATGTTTTGCGCCGCTTATACCGGCTTGTGTCTGATGCAGCGCCTTTGAAGGATGAAACAGGGTCATGGGAATGGCTTTCAATTGCTTATGGTGCGGGGCCAATGGCCGGGGATACCGAATATTCAAGCTGTGAAGTTTGCGGGTTGGCCGGTTCATGACGGATCAGCGGGGAAACCAGAACATAGCCTGCGCCAGTCACGGTACCGTCAATGATGCGGCCGGTCTGCGTATTCAGGACACGGACAGATTGTCCGTGGATGCCGTCTTCCAGCGCCTTGCCGCGTGCTGAAAGGCTTAATCCCGGCGCCTCAAAGGCAATCATGACCAGATCGCCCTTGGCGACAAGGCGGGGCTGCATCAAATCGGTGCTGCGTAGCGGCACGCCTGCGCGCAACGGGCGCTTTGCAGCCAGTCCGGCGATGGAAGCGCTGTTGGTGATATAACCGACGCCTGCGGGGGAACGCTTCATCTCCTGTAGCACCAGGATTTCGTTGCGGATGATTTCGCCGCGCGCGACCTCCGTTGTGAGCACGGGAACCATGTGCATTTCCACGGCTGGCAGGGCCGGAGTGACAAAGGCGAGCGCCAGGGTCAATCCGATTACCAGGCGATGCAGAAAATTTGACCGGTTCATCTCATTTACCTGCGCAGATTGGTGGTGGTGGACAGCATTTCATCCGAGGCGCTGATCACTTTCGAATTCATCTCATAGGCGCGCTGCGCGGTAATCAGCGAGGTAATTTCTGAAACCGGGTTCACGTTGGAGGTTTCAACAAAGCCCTGCAAGACTGTGCCATAACCCAGCGCGCCCGGCGTGCTGACCTGGGCAGCGCCCGAGGAAGGCGTCTCGTTAAACAGATTGTTCCCCTTGGCTTCCAGGCCGGCTTCATTAAAGAATATGGCAAGCTCCAACTGGCCAACGGTTTGGGATTCCACCTGTCCCGGCAATTTGGCCTGCACCTGCCCCTGTTTGTTGATGGTGATTTCCGTTGCCTCGGATGGAATGGAAATCCCCGGTCCCACCACAAATCCTTCCGGCGTCACCAATTGCCCCTCAGCGCTAATGGCAAGCGATCCGGCGCGGGTATAGGATTGTTCGCCGCTGGGCTGTTGCACACGTAAATAGCCGCGCCCCTGAATGGCTATATCATAGGGATTTCCGGTGGAAACCACATTGCCCTGTTCAATGATGCGATAGACGGAGCCTGTCTTGACGCCCGAACCAACCTGCACACCGGAGGGAACGATAGTGCCGGCGTCAGAGGAATTGGACCCCACACGTTCCAGGCTTTGATATAGCAGATCCTGGAATTCCGCACGCTGGCGCTTGAAACCGGTGGTGTTCATATTGGCGATATTGTTTGAAATGACTTCGACGTTCAATTGCTGGGCCAGCATGCCGGTCGAGGCGATATTAAGAGATTTCATAATTGTTACCTTCTGTTGCTGCCATTGTTGCCAGTTGAATCTTCCGTACGCCTACCGGATACGTGACAACTGGTCGATCGCTTTACGGGTTAAATCATCTTCATTGTCGGTGAGTTGCGACGCCGACTGATATTTGCGCATCACCTCGATCATGCGGGTGATTTCCGTGACCGGTTGTACATTGGAGGTTTCGAGACTGCCCTGAACCAGCGCGACTTTCCCCTTGGCCACCGGGACGCGCTCTTCATCGGTAGTCAGAAGGTTGCCGCCAATCTTCTTCAACGCCTGTTGATCAGTGAACGTGAATACACCTAGCTTCTGGGGGGTCAGGCCCGGGCCTGAAATGGTTCCGTCGGACGCGATATTGGGCAGTTCCGAACCTTGGGGAATGGTAATGCTTTTCATATCGGCGTTAAGCACAGCATATCCATCGGCGTTAACAAGTTCGCCTTTATCGTTAAGGTGAAAATTTCCGTTGCGCGTATAGGCGATCCTGTCCTTGAATTGAACGGCAAAATAACCATCACCGCTATTGGCCACGTCCAGCGGGCTGCCGGTTTGGACCATATTGCCCACTGACATGTTCCGCACCAGGCCATAGTCCAGAACAAAACTGATTTCCGGCACTTTGCCCGCGCCTTCGGTGTTAGCGGCGATATGTTCCTTGAACAGAACAGATTCCGATTTGAAAGAGTCTGTATTGGAATTGGCGATATTGTTGGCAATGACATCCATCTCGCGCTTAAGCGAGCTGAGATGAGAAAGACTGACCAGAAATGCGTTTTCCATTTAATCCTCAGGCTTCTGCCATTCATTGGGTGCGCCAATGCGCCTGCAAACACGGATGCATGCGGCGTGCCAGTCTGTAACGGGAATTTATCGCTAATTTCCGCCATTTTCCGCTTCTGACGGAATGGCACGATGCGCCGGCCAGGATAATTTACCCGGCAATTTTTACCGGCAATGGGTGCTGGCGGGGAAAAAAGAAAGGTTTCCTTTACCCTTAATAGTTAGGTTCGATTAATAGAAAGCCTTCAATATGTGAACTGATCCAGGGACCAGGCGGCATTATGGCGAAAGCACCTGCAAAGATCGTCAAATCATCTGAGGAAGATGAAGCGCAACCGGATAATGCCGCTGAATTGCCTCAGCCCGGCAAGAAGCCGATACCTGGAAAAATGATCGTGCTGTATGCCGGCGCCGCGCTGCTGGTTCTGCTGATCGGGGGCGGAACGGCAGCCTATTTCATGGGAATGTTTGATAGCCAGGATGAAGCGCATGCGGACAGCGCAAAAGAAGAAGAAGCCGAGCAAAAGGCGGTCTTCTATGATCTTCCCGAAATTCTGGTCAACCTGAACAGTTCTGGCAAAAAGGAAACCTATCTCAAGATCCGGATCGCGCTGGAACTTGAAAACGGCGAAATATTGACAGACCTGGAACCGCTGATGCCCAGGGTAATTGATAATTTCCAGGTGTTTTTACGGGAAATGCGGGTTGAGGATATATCCGGATCGGCCGGCATGATCCGACTGAAGGAAGAAATGCTGCAACGTATCAATCTATCGGTGGCGCCACTGAAAGTGAAGGACGTGCTGTTTAAGGAAATGCTGATCCAATAGCGCATAAACCACCAAAAGGAACTCTGTCACAATGGCAGACATTGAAGAACTTGACGATGATGCCATAGCCGCCCAATGGGAGGCGGAAATGGCGGTTGATGACGGCGCCAAAGACGGCAAGGGCGGTGACGCCATGGCGTCCGAATGGGAAGCTATGGCGGACAAGGAAGAGGATCCAACAGCCGGCGTCGTTGGCCGTGTTCTGAATCAGGACGAAATCGATAGTCTGCTGGGTTTTGATGGCGACGATTCCGATAGTGATGACCGCAACGGCATCAAGGCGATGATTAATTCGGCGCTCGTTTCTTATGAGCGCCTGCCCATGCTTGAAATCGTCTTCGACCGTCTTGTCCGGATGATGACAACTTCATTGCGTAATTTCACCTCGGATAATGTTGAAGTAAGTCTTGATAATATTACCTCTGTCCGGTTTGGCGATTATCTTAACTCCATTCCGCTGCCGGCAATTCTGGCGGTGCACCGTGCCGAGGAATGGGACAATTTTGGCCTGTTTACCGTTGATTCCAACCTGATTTACTCAATTGTTGACGTTCTGCTTGGCGGGCGGCGCGGAACTGCCGCCATGCGTATCGAGGGGCGCCCTTATACGACGATCGAGCGATCGCTTGTTGAACGCATGATTGAGGTGGTGCTGGAAGATATGTCGGCGGCGTTTGAGCCTTTGTCGCCGGTCACTTTCAAGCTTGACCGGATGGAGACAAATCCCCGCTTTGCCGCCATTGCCAGACCCGCCAATGCGGCAATTCTGGTGCGGTTACGTATTGATATGGAAGATCGCGGCGGACGCATTGAACTCGTTCTGCCCTATGCGACGCTGGAACCCATCCGGGAACTGCTTCTGCAAATGTTCATGGGTGAAAAGTTTGGCCGGGACTCCATATGGGAAAACCATCTGGCTACCGAACTCTGGAACACGGAAATTCCGATCGAGGCGGTTCTTGATGAACAGGCATTGTCGCTTGGTGAAGTGATGAATTTTCAGGTTGGCCAGACTCTCATGCTTAACTGCAATCCGGATGCTCTCATCAATATGCGCTGCGGGTCGGTTAGCCTGCTGACCGGACGCATGGGGCGTATGGGCAACAAAATCTCTGTATTGATTACTGAAAATATCAAAAGTGAACTTGCAGTCAAACTATAGGAGGCGCTGATGCCTGCTGGAATGATATTGGAAAGCCTGGTAGCCGTGCTTTTGCTGGTGACCATCGGCTATTGCTTCATTCTGAATAAAAGACTGTCTTTGCTGCGCAACGGGCAGAGCGAACTAAACGATGTTGTGCGCCTGTTGAATGAAGCAGCCGAAAAGGCCAGAGTCGGCGTCGAACAGTTGCGGCGCAGTAGCCTGTCGATAGCAGAGGATTTGACGGAAAAAAATCGTGTTGGCAGGGCATTGGCGGACGAATTGAGCATGATTGTCGAGTCCGGCAACAGTCTGGCGGACAGACTGGCCGGCGGTTTATCCTCCAGCCCCGCGACAGGCCGCAAACCGCAACCATTGGAAGCCTTGTCCCGTTTGGACGAAGGTTTTCGAAAAAAGGTAATTCGCCCCGATCATCCGCTGCGTGATGCGGAAAAATCACAGTCTGATCCGGTTCGCAAAGATACTGCGGCCGAAAGCGATCTGCGACTGGCGCTGAAGGCGATGCGATAATGGATATCGGCGTAAACAAGCTGCTGGACCGTATTCGTTTATTGCCGGTTGTCATGCTGAGCATTGCCATGCTGCTTGGATTAAAAATTGACGGCATATGGAATGGTGTTAGCGAAATACGGGCAGGGGTATCCGTGGCTAATGCCGAAACCGCACCGGCAGAAGCTAAAGGCGCAGAACCGGCGGCCGGGCAGGCCGCCCCGGCGTACAAGGCTGAAAACAAATCCGGCGGCGTCAATGACATTTCCTCCATGAGCGAGTCTGAAGTTGCCCTCTTGCAAAAGCTTTCTGAGCGAAGGGAGGAGCTGGAACGCCAGTCGAAAATTCTGGAAACCCGTGAATCACTCCTGACAGCAGCCGAAAAACGAGTTGAAGAGCGGATCACACGTTTGAAGGAAATTGAATCCAGCGTGTCCGCGCTAATCGAACGTTTTGACAAGCAGGAAGAAGAGCGTCTGGCCAAACTCGTCCAGGTTTATGAAAGCATGAAGCCCAAAAGCGCAGCCGCTATTTTCGACCAGCTCGACATGGAGGTTCTGCTGGCAGTGGCCAAGCGCATGGATGAGGCAAAAATGGCTGAAATACTAAGCAAAATGACCGCCGATGCAGCAAAGCGCCTGACTATGGAAATGGCAAAGCAACTAAAACTCCCCAGTGTAACGGGTTAGCCGTGGCGGCGGTTTAAAAATAGCGGGAATAAAAAAATGAACAGTGCGGCATTTGAAAACTTTATCTCAACACAGATTGACGATCTTAGGCAATCATCCGGCGGCATGGTTCCTGTGGATCAGCTAGCAGTGCTGCTGCGGACAGTTTTTACCATGATGGATAAATCACTAGCCCCTGATATTCATAATTTGCGCGATCAAATTGATGAGATGAGCAATTTTATCACCAATGCGCGCACGGAAATATCCAATATTCGCCCTAATTTTATGCGCGAAATTGAAATTCCTGAGGCGACGGACGAACTGGATGCGGTTGTTATGGCGACCGAGGAAGCAACAAATACGATTCTGGATTCCGTCGAAAAGCTGGAAAATATTTGCAAAAGCTTAACCGGATCAGATGCTGACGAGATGAATGCGCTGATTGTAAAAATATACGAAGCTTCAAATTTTCAGGACATTACCGGGCAGCGTATCAGCAAGGTTGTTACCACGCTTCAGGGAATTGAGTCGCGGGTTACAAAACTGGTGGCGCTGTTTCCTGTCTCAGATACGGCCGGCAGTGACGGGCATGATAGGAAGGACACTCTTCTGAATGGCCCGCAACTGGCATCCCTGGCCAATGATCAAGACGATATCGACGCGCTGTTCGATAATAGTTAAGCCATTTGGCACATCTGAAAGCCTTGCAAAACATGTTCGATGAGTCAGACATTCCGGTTGAGGCCCCAGCCGTTGCAGGCTCGCAATGGATTACGACATTTTGTGATCTCATCGCGCTTATGCTGACATTTTTTGTGATGCTTTACAGCGTGTCCGCAAGAGATCCCTCGCGCGTAGATGCGACGGTCAGCAGCGTGACGGATAAATTTGCCAAATCCCGCGTCATATCGGAATTCGGAACGGTGGCCTCGCAGGCCGGCGTAGTGATGTTTGATCAGGAATATCTTGATTCAGTTATCAGCACCATCCGGGGGCGGGATGCGAATGGGCAGGTTAAACAGATTAGCGTCACCAATGGAACTTTGATGGTGCGTTTTGTCAGGGACAATATTTTTGTTTCAAATACGGGTGTTTTGACACAGCAAGGCGCAGCAATGGCGCGCGATATCGCCAGCGCCATGCGGCGGCGGGATGTGGGCGTTGTGCTTCCCGTGATTGAACTCAGATTAACTGTTCCGGCTGAAGAAATATCTGCGGGCGCCGCACCGGATGATACGCAATCTCCGTTAGCCATCCGCCAGGTCAGCCGTTTTGCGAAAAAGCTTGTTGAAGAGCAGGTTCCTGCTGAAGCCATCTCCACCCTGGTGCTTGAGGGGGATAAGCCTGCCTTCGACATGGCCTTTTACCTTTTATCCGATATTGAAAATTCTGAATCTGCTGCGCCAGGGTGGAATTAATGCAGCAGGATGATCAGGATAATTTTTTATCGCCGCCGCCATCACCGCCGGGTAATCAGGCATGGCTGGTAACATTCAGTGACCTGATGTCCCTGATGCTGGCGTTTTTTGTAATGTTGTTCAGCATGTCGCAATTGCAGACACAGGCATGGAAATCCATCGTCAGCGGGTTAAGCAATGAACTGTCTCCCGGCCGTGAAAGAATGATATTGCAGCTAGAGACAGACGCGCGCCCGCTGCGCGTGCAGGAACCAAAGGGGATCGATCTGGGTTATCTGGAGACTGTGATCCGTGAAAAATTCCGTAATCATGCGGTTCTGGCCAATGCGCGCATCGAGCGGCGCAAAGACCGGGTTGTCATCGGGCTTCCGGTAGGGATGCTTTTTTTGGCAGAGACGGCGCAACCCGCCGCTGAGGCCGGATTTGTGCTGGCAACAGTGGGCCAGTCACTTTCATCCATAAAGAACCGCGTGGAAATTCATGTTTATTCACAAGATATGGACCGGCCCGCGCTTTCAGAAGATAGCCGGTTTGGCTCGGCCTGGGAATTGTCGCTTGGCCGTGCGGTAACGGTAAAAAAATTACTGAAACAGGGCGGGCAAAGCCTGTCGATAGTACCTGTCGGTCATTCTGTTGCTGCAACCGCGGATTCCGCCCGCGGCGATATCGTGGAACTGGTGGTCAGGGAGTTAAACTCAAAATGAGCTTCACCCCGACACGCCGGCTGCTTATGTGCGCCCTGGCGGTTTTTATTTCCGTTCTGACGGCCCCTGTGCAGGCGCAGCAGGCAATTAAAATACGCGCTGGTGCGCATTCGGAATATGGGCGCATTGTTTTTGAGTGGCCCGCAAAGACCGGGTTCAAGGCCGCCATCACAGGCAATGAACTGACCGTTACTTTCGATAAACCATTCAAATCCAGCTATGCCGCCGTTACTAGCCAACTGTCAGATTATATCGGAACGCCAAAATCAATGCCCGGCGGGAAGGAAGTGCGCTTTCCGCTGCGCCGTGAATTTGGACTGGCAACACGCCAGTTTGACAGGCTCGTGGTAATTGATCTGCTGAAGACGCCGCCGGAAAAAAACCAGTTAACTGCAGCCGTTACGCCTGAGAGTAAACAGACGCTGCCGCGTGCAAAACCTGTTGCGCCAATATCCAAACCCGATAACCCCGTCGCAGAAACCGCACCCCCCCCCGTCAAGGCTGCCGCAGTGACATCAGAACGTGATGCAGCGGCAGCAGCCGCAGATCGTGAAAAAACTCTGGCCCTGGAACGTGAAGCAAAAAAGCGGGCGGAAGAGGAAAAAGTGGCCGCAGCTTTATTGCAGGCCAAAACCATCGAGGATGAAAAACAGGCTTCGATATCCAAAGCGGGGCAGATTGAATTCGAATTGCGGGTGAAAGAAATTGCCGGCGGGCTGCGGTTGCGCTTTCCCTTTCCCAAGGATGTAGCAGCATCGGTATTCGTCCGGGGGGATTATTTATGGGTGGTGTTTGACAAGCCCGCACATGTTGATTTGGCGATTCTGAGTTTGCTGAAGCGCGATGTGCTGTTGAGCGGCGAGCAGCTCGATGATCAGGACGCCACTGTTTTGTCATTCAAACTGGTGCGCGGATTTCTACCGCGTGTAGAGCGGCGTCATTCCGTCTGGCAGATTGACCTGCTCCCCGAAGCAGGCGCACCAGACGGTATTCTTCAGGTGATCCGGGAGCCTGAGGCGGAACCAGGCGGTCTGGTTCGCGTTCGTGCGGGCAATCCCGCCGGCCCCATTCATGTGATTGACCCGGTCATTGGCGACCGGATGATTATTGCGCCGGTGCTCGAAGCGACACAGGCTGTTGTTGACAGCCGCAAATATGTTGATTTTGAATTGCTGGCGACCAGTCAGGGGGTGGCATTGGTCGCGGGATCGGATCAGTTGAAAGTTGGCGTGGCGCCCGGCTCGATTGAAATTACCGCCACCTCCGGTTTGCAGATTTCTGATGAAGCAGCCCGCGCGCTGGGCGGCGCACAAATAGCGGGCGTGGTCCCGCAACCCCCGGCCTATATGGATTTTGAACGCTGGCGGCGCGGAAGCGCCGAAGAATATGCCGAAACACATAACCAGCTGCGCGCTGCCATCGGGTCAAGCAAACTGACGGCGCGCAAAGGCGCCCGAATGTCACTTGCGCAATTTTATCTTGCCCACGGGCTGGAAGCCGAAGCGCGCGGTATTCTCGACATCATGGCCAGCGAAGATGAGAATATCGTCAATGATTCCTATTTCAACGGCCTGTCCGGCGTTGCCAATTATTATCTTGGCCGGTATGGCGATGCAGAGAAAAACTTATCAGCCCAAGGGTTGAAAAACGACTCCCATGCCAAACTTTGGATGGGTGCGGTGCGGGCACGTCAAAATCTGTGGAAGGACGCTCTGACGGCATTTGATAGCGGTTTCGCCGTGCTGGGAAAATATTCCCCCGAAATCCGTTCGGAAATGCGGATATTGGCAGGCACGGCAGCGCTGGCAATGGGAGAAACCGAACGCGCGGAACGCGAACTGAATAATGTGAAAATTGCAACCCTGCCTCCGAACAGAAAAAGTGAGGCGCAATTTTTGCAGGCTAACCTGCTGGAGGTTCGCGGCAAAACGGATGCGGCGCTGGACATGTATGACAAGGTTATCGCGGCCCATTACCGGCCAAGCGAGATTCCCGCGCGTCTGGCGCGTCTGCTGCTGCTGAATAAATTGAACAGCCAGGACAATGCCACGGTCATCAACCAGTTGGAGACGCTGCGTTATGCATGGCGCGGTGACGACACGGAATTAAAAGTTCTGGAGGCATTGGGCGCGCGCTATGCCGCCAATGGTGACTATCGCGAGGCCTTATCGGTGATGCGAAGCGCTGTTACCTATTTTCCGGCAACTGAGCGGTCTGCGCGCATTGCAGATCAGATGAATGAATTATTTGCCGATCTCTTTCTGAGAAATGGCCTGGACAAGATGCCCGCGATCAAGGCGCTGGCGCTGTATTATGATTTTCGTGAACTGACACCACTTGGCACGGATGGCGATGAAATGATCCGCCGGCTGGGCGAACGCCTGGTTGCGGTTGATCTGCTTGGTGAAGCGATTGAACTTCTGGATCACCAGGTCCGGTTCCGTCTGGAAGGAACCGCCAAGGCCCAGGTCGCGGTCAGGCTGGCGGTGATACAATTACTGGACAAGAAGCCTGCGATGGCGCTCGACACTATCCGTCGCACCCGTCAGACACGCCTGCCCGAAGATCTGACCTACAAGCGGCTGATATTGGAAGGGCGCGCACTATCGGAACTGGCTGAGTTCGAACAGGCGCTGGAGCTTATCGCCGGCCTGAATGATGTGGAAGCCAATCTGCTGCGCGCCGATATCTACTGGGCTGCGCAGGATTGGCCGATGGCGGCCACAAGCCTGGAGAAAGTGATAGGTGAGGGGGTCCCGCCGCCGGACAAGCCGCTTGATCCGGCCGTGCAGGGGCGCATTATGCGGGCTGCCATCGCCTATGCGCTGGCAGGCCAGCAGGATGGGCTGGATAAATTGCGCGCCCGCTATGAAACGCAGATGGCGGTCAGCGCTTATGCCGACAGCTTTGATGTTATCAGCCGGTCCAGCACCCGCAATGGCGTCGCCTTCCGGCAACTGGCCAGCACCATCGCCGATCTCGACACGTTGAAAGACTTTATGGCGACCTATCGCCGCGACTTATAGAGCCGGAATGTGCCGGAAGGGGCATGGCCGGTGTCATTACCGGCCTTGGCTGTTACCAGCAGGAATAGACAAAGCTCTGCTTTCACCTTATGAAAAGTGAATCGGGCGGTTAAACGCCCCAGCGAAGCAAGCGCGGCGGTCTGCCCTGACATGGCATATGAAAAAATAGCCTTTGTTGCCTCTGATTCTGGCAAGGCGCAGGAAGCTCTGCGGCTGCTGCTTGCGCGTTATTCGCATGTCGCTCCGGATACGGCGGATGTGATCGTCGCGCTGGGCGGGGATGGGCAGATGCTTCAGACCATCCATCAATTTATGGGACGAAATATACCGATCTATGGCATGAACCGGGGTTCTCTTGGCTTTTTGATGAATGAATATAATGCAGAGGGATTGATCGAACGGCTGGATAAAGCAGAGGTCACCACGCTAAACCCTCTGCGGATGCGCGCCTCTGACGCTATGGGAAGAAATTTCGAAGGGTTGGCGATCAACGAAGTATCGCTGCTGCGTTCCACGCGCCAAGTGGCGAAGATCCGCATATCAATTGACGGGCGGGTCCGACTGGAAGAGTTGAACTGTGATGGCGTCATGGTTGCGACGCCTGCAGGCAGCACGGCCTATAATCTGTCGGCGCATGGGCCGATCTTGCCGATAAAGTCCGGTGCGCTGGCGCTGACACCTATCAGCGCCTTCCGCCCAAGACGCTGGCGGGGCGCATTGCTGCCCAAAAATGCCGTTGTAACTTTTGAAATTCTGGAACGTGACAAACGCCCGGTCAGCGCCGTTGCCGATATGCTCGAAGTGCGCGATGTCTCGCGCGTGGAGGTGTTCATGGCGGAAGATGTTTCGGTGCCGCTACTGTTTGACGCCGGGCACGATCTGGACGAACGCATCCTGATGGAACAGTTTAACGATTGATTTAGGGCGAATTCCCGCATGTTCAAACGATTGCTGTCTGAAGCTGGCCTGCCGGCCCGGCTCGGCGGAACCCTGGCCCTGGCAGCGCTGGGCGGGGCCATATTCAGATGGATTGGCACGCCGCTGGCCTGGATGCTGGGGGCGATGTTTTTGATAACAGCGGCCAGTCTGGCCGGCGCACCGACTTATATGTCGCTAACACTCAGAAAGGTCATGCTGGCCATTCTTGGCATCATGCTGGGCAGTTCTTTTCATCCCGGCATTCTGGGCCAGGCCGTGCAGTGGCTGCCTTCGATGGGCATCATGATCGCCTTTATGGCGCTGATTACGGTTGTGAGCTACCAGTTTTTCCGGCGTGTAGCTGGCTTTGACCCGGCAACCGCCTATTTTTCCAGCGCACCGGGCGGCCTGACCGAAATGATCATGGTTGGCGAAAGCATGGGTGGTAATCCGGCGACGATCAGTCTGGTGCATGCGACCCGGATATTGGTTGTCGTTGGCACTATCCCGGTTTATTTCCGCTATATTGAGGGCCTGGACATTCCATCCATGCCGCCTGGTACCGATGGCTGGCCGGATCTGGTGGATATGCTGCTGCTGGCGGCCTGCGCCGTGATCGGGGTGCCCTTGGCGCCGAAGCTGCGCTTGCCGGCGGGCGCCCTGTTGGGGCCGATGCTGTTAAGCGCCATTCTGCATATTTCCGGGTTGAGCAATGCAGCCCCGCCCGGGCCTGTGGTGGCCGCAGCGCAGATTGTGATCGGGGCCGGCATCGGCTGCCGCTTTGCTGGACTGAGCCTGAATAGTGTATGGCGCACTATCCTGTTTGCGGCGGGGTCGGGGGTGATGATGGTGATTGCGGCGACCGCCACAGGAATGCTGGCCGCGCCCTTGATCGGGGATCTGCCAAAACCGTTGATCCTTGCGCTCGCTCCTGGCGGATTAGCCGAAATGAGCCTGATTGCCCTCTCGATCGGTTCGCAAACCGCCTATATTTCCTTCATGCATCTGGCCCGGATCATTCTGGTCGTGGTCATTTTTCCATCTTTATATAACAGGATTGCGGGACCCGGCCTGAGGCAGCCATAACCCACTGCATGATAGATTTTTTCTGTTTGCAGGCTGAAATTTAACTTGCCAAAAAAACCAAACTATCCCAAATGTAATTTACGTATTTTTTTCGTAAAATGACGGGGTATGAATGCAGCCGCTTGTAACCGGGTTTTTTGACACTGCGACCTTCACCGTCAGCTATGTGGTACAGGATCCGGGTTCCAGGGCCTGTGCGATTATCGATCCGGTACTGGACTTCGATGCTGCCGCCGGGCGTACACACACGCAATCGGCAGACAGGATCATTGCGCATATTCGTGCGAAAGAGTTGCAGCTTCAGTGGCTCATTGAGACCCATGTGCATGCCGACCATATAACCGCCAGCCCCTATTTGCAGGAGAAGCTCGGCGGCAAAATTGTCATTGGTGAGGCTGTCACCACTGTGCAGAAGGTGTTTGCCGAAATTTTTAATACGAAATCCGACTTTCCGCCTGACGGAACGCAATTTGACCGGCTGATAAAAGATGGCGATAAGTTGCCGCTGGGCAGTCTTGAGTTTCGGGCCATGCATACGCCAGGCCATACCCCGGCTTGTATGACCTATGTCATAGGGGATGCCGCCTTTATTGGCGATACGCTATTCATGCCTGACTATGGCACGGCGCGTGCTGATTTTCCCGGAGGGGAGGCCCGCGCATTGTATCATTCCATCCAGAAGATTTTGGCTTTGCCCCCCGCGACACGGCTTTTCCTGTGTCATGATTACCTTTCGCCACAGCGCAAGGAATATGTATGGCAAACATCCGTGGCGGCGCAGAAGGCGGAGAATATTCATGTTCATGATGGCATTAGCGAAGAAGCCTTTGTCGCCATGCGTAAGGCGCGGGACGCCACATTAAACATGCCCGCGCTGATCCTGCCGTCTGTGCAGATCAATATGCGCGCGGGGCATTTTCCGCCGCCAGAGGATAATGGCGTAAGCTATCTGAAATTGCCGCTAAATTATTTGTAGGTAATCCGCAATGCCAAAGGCCCGGAACGATCCCTCAGTCAATGATGTGGCCGTATGTTAAGGCAGTATTTTCCTCTCCTTGATTGGGGAAGGGCTTATAACGGCGCCACACTGAGCAATGATCTGATTGCCGCTGCCGTCGTCACCCTGATGCTGATTCCGCAATCGCTTGCCTATGCCATGCTGGCGGGATTGCCGCCGCAGGTTGGCCTGTATGCCAGCATTTTTCCATTGCTGGCCTATGCGGTTTTTGGCACCAGCCGGACTTTGTCTGTGGGGCCCGTGGCGGTTATTTCTCTCATGACAGCGGTAGCTATCGGGGATATCGCCGCGCAGGGAAGTTTTGATTATTATCTGGCGGCGATCTGTCTGGCGTTCCTTTCCGGGGTGATCCTGGTGGTAATGGGGATTTTCCGTCTGGGTTTTCTGGCCAATTTTCTCAGCCATCCTGTCATAGCGGGATTTATTACAGCCTCAGGCATATTGATTGCATCCGGGCAGTTTAAACATATACTCGGGATAGAGGGCAGCGGGCAGAATCTGATTGAAATTTATTCCGGCCTGTTTGCGCATTTGGGAAAAACCAATATGCCAACCCTGATTACCGGAATGTCGGTGATCGGTTTCCTCATTTTAGTCCGTACCCATCTCAAGTCCATTTTGTTGCGCATCGGGTTTGAAACGCGCATTGCGGATATTATTGTAAAAAGCAGCCCGATTTTAGCCGTAATAGGCACCACGCTTTTGAGCATGCATAATGGCCTTGAAGCGCAGGGGGTGCGCATTGTAGGCAGCATCGCCAGCGGATTACCGTCCTTTACCGCGCCTTCGTTCGATCTGGATCTGTGGCGATCCCTTGCTGGTCCGGCATTGTTGATCAGTGTCATCGGATTTGTGGAATCCGTGTCGGTTGCGCAGACACTGGCCGCTAAACGGCGTCAGCGCATTATTCCGGATCAGGAACTTACCGGTCTTGGCGCCGCCAATATTGCCTCATCATTGTCCGGCGGTTTTCCCGTCACTGGCGGCTTTGCGCGCTCTGTGGTGAATTTTGACGCAGGCGCGGAAACACCGGCGGCAGGCGCATTCACCGCAGCGGGTATTTCCGCCGCAGCCATATACTTGACCCCATATCTGTTTTTTCTGCCCCAGGCGACGCTGGCTGCGACGATCATCGTTGCGGTACTTTCGCTGATTGACATGCGCGTGATTTACCGGACCTGGACTTATTCGAAGTCGGATTTCGCAGCCATGTTTACCGCTATTATGCTGACTTTGCTGGCGGGAGTGGAAATTGGCATCATGTCAGGTGTGATATTGTCGCTATTGATCCATCTGTACCGCACCAGCCGTCCGCATTATGCCATTGTGGGGCAAGTACCGGGTACGGAGCATTTCAGAAATGTCCTGCGCCATAAAGTTGTGACAAGCCAGCATGTGCTGAATCTGCGGATTGATGAAAGCCTGTATTTCCCGAACGCACGGTTTCTGGAAGACACGGTTCAGCACCTGGTGTCGCAAAATCCTGATATCAAACATGTGGTGCTGATGTGCGCGGCCATTAATTCCATTGACGCCAGTGCCCTGGAAAGCCTTGAGGCGATCAATGCGCGATTGCGCGATTCAGGCGTAACGCTGCATTTTTCGGAGGTCAAGGGGCCAGTGATGGATCAGTTGCAACGCAGCCATTTCTTGCAGGAATTAAGCGGCAGTATTTATCTGAGTCAGTATGACGCCTTTGCCGCCCTCGATCCTGCGGCCGCCCGTCAGGCCCTGGGCCATTAACGGTTTAGCCCCTTGTTTCAGGCAAGATCATCATCAATACGCCCCTGCCTGAGAAAAGTGACGATGGCTTGCGCCGCGCGTTCCGGCGCGGGCTGTGAACTGTTCGCAAAACTGTAATCGAAAGCTTTTCTTTGCGCTGCTTCATAGCCGGGTTGCCATCCGGCAGACTGCAACAGCGCCGTATGCATCGCGGAAATATTTTCCGCTACTTCTCCCAGTGTCCACCAGAAAAACTTTTCCTTTCCGCGCCATTCGAACTGATGCGGGTTCAGAAATATGACAGGCCGCGGCGATAACAGAAATTCGTAAACCTGACTGCTCCAGTCCCCAAGATAGATGTCGGCATTCAGGCTATAGCTCATATCAATGCTGCGCGCGCTGCCGGTATCGATCAAAATATGCGGCAATCCGGCATAGGGGCGCAATTCCCCGCTGGTAATGGCGCCATCGTCCAGCATGCGGACATGCGGCGCAAAAATCAGATTGAACTGATCAGAGCGCGCAAAATATTCCAGAACCTGATGTCCTATTTTATGCCAGGAACTATGCTGCTTGTTATGATGCGGATTATACAAAACGGTTTTGCGCCCATTGCTGAAAAAATCTGTGCGCTGCCGGTTCATGCGCTGCACCAGATCAAATTTATTGTATCCGCTTACAAAATAATGTCCCGGGCGCAGCAATCCATGTTTGAGCAGGCGGTCTCGCCGTTTGGCCCCCGGCAGCAGCACCAGATCAAATTCGCGGATTCGGGTGTCCCATTCCCTTTCATCATCGCCGGCCCCATGTGTGGTATGAATAAAGGACGTATGGCGCACCCCCAGGCGTTTCAATATCAGGCTGGTGCGTTCCGGCATGACCAAAGCGTCAAATTGGGAAAATATTCCCCGGTTCCAAAGCAGCGTCAGAAGTTTTGGGGCGGAATGCACCAGTGAACCCCGCGAAAAGGGAAACGGCGGCGCAATGCATCTATAGTGCAGCCCTGTGGCGCCATAATAATGCGCCAGGCCTTGCAGATAATTTAATTGCGCCGGATTTTGCGCCAGCAATGTTACGTCAAATTCGGGATAATCCCGCGATAGCACACAGGCAACCGGCAGGCTGTGGAGTATCTGATGCGATTGCGCGTTGAATATAAAACCGGTTTTCATGTTATTTCGCTGATTTCCTGATCTTCTGCCTGTTTGTGTTAACTTGTAGCGGGAAAGCGCAATCTGCTACAAGCGGTGCAGAACAGGTTCACTAAATGGGAGTATTTCATGCGGTTATCGGCAGTGGCGCAAAAATTATTCAATTCCGTGCGCAGCAGAGGCGATCTGAACATGAACGCGCCCTGGGAGATTCCCCATTCTCCGGAAACCTCGCCCGAAGATATTTATTACTGCTTTCGCCTGTTGCTGGGCCGTTCACCCAATAAGGAAGAGTGGAAAGGGCATAGCGGGCATGCCTGGAATACGGCTTTGGATGATGTTGTGATGTCCTATGTAAACTCACTGGAATTCGCACAGCGGAAAAACAACCTGTTAAGTAAAAGATGGGACGAGGATCTGTTTTTGAAACAATTGGATGGATTTTCAATTTATGTCCGGGAAAGTGACGCGGCTGTCGGCAGGGGTGTCAAGACTGGTTCTTATGAACCGAATGTGACGGCGGTTTTTCAAAAACATCTGAAACCTGGCATGCATGTTTTGGATATTGGCGCGAATATTGGTTATTTCACGATGCTGTCCGCTGCGCTGGTGCAGCAGCAGGGCAGTGTCATGGCGATTGAACCCAACCCGGAAAATGCCAAGCTGGTGGAGCTTAGCCGCCGTGCGAATAAGTTTGAAAATATTACAATAGTACAGGCTGGCGCGGGCCGCGCGCTGGGGCTGCTGGTGCTGAATACCGCTTATAGCAATGGCACTACATCCGAACTGTCGGAAGATGTGGCGCACCTTGCGGATGCGGTCACCGTGCCTTGTCTGCGGCTGGATGATATCGTCCCGAAGGATAAAAAGATCGGGTTTGTCAAAATAGATATTGAGGGGGCGGAATATAATGCGCTGCTAGGGGCATCGGAATTGATCAGAAGATGCCACCCGGTCATCGTCAGCGAGTTCAGCCCGGGTCTGATGCGCGGTATTTCAGGCGTTGACGGCGAGGAATATCTCAGATTTGTGCTGGATTTCGGCTATGATGTCTCGGTCATAAATCCCAATTCCAGCCTTACCCCCTGCGGCAAAAATACTGATCAGGTGATGCGCGCCTATGCCGATTGCGGCGGCGATCATATCGACATTGTTTTCGAATAGCCTGAGCGGCGGTCTAGCGCAGCAGATGCCGGTGCAGTAATTCCAGTGCGGCGTAAACGGCTTCCATGCGGATTTCTTCGCGGCCGATATCGCCAAAATGATATAGCTCATGCAGTATGGGCTTGCGCTCACGCGCGGCGGCGATATGCACCAGGCCTACGGGTTTCATTCTGGTGCCCCCGCCAGGCCCGGCAATGCCCGTCACGGCCACAGCCAGATGCGCATTGGAGTTTTCCACCGCCCCCTCAGCCATCATGCGCGATACCGGTTCGCTGACAGAACCCACATCCGCCATCAGATCGCCCGGAACACCCAGCAGATCGCGTTTTGCTTCATTGCTATAAGTGATAAAGCCGCGATCAAACACCGATGATGCGCCAGGTATGGAGCACAGGCACGCGGCCACCAATCCGCCTGTGCAGGACTCGGCCGTGGCAATACGCAGCCCCGCCGCCTTGCAATCGGCAAGCAGCATTTCAGCGAGCTTCAGGGTTTTGGTCGGGAACATGCCGGTGTCTCCTGTTCAATTTATTTGATCACATTAAGCCCCAGATGCATCAGCAGTAATGCGTAGCCGCCGGCAGCGATATCATCAAGCATTATACCCGCTCCCCCGGATAATTTCCGGTCTGCGAGGCTAACCGGCCAGGGTTTGAGAATGTCGAAAGCCCGAAATAACATAAAGGCCGCGAAATAAGCCATTACATCTAGCGGTATAAACAGCAGCGCCAGCCATTGTCCCGCGACCTCATCCACAACGACATTCTGGCAATCCTTCATCCCGGCCGCCAGCGTATAGCGTTCCGCGGCCCAGACGCCGATACAAAACAATCCCGTAACCGCCAGCAGCAGCGCCCAAGGGCCGCCAAGCCAGACCAGCATCCAGGCAAAGGGCAGGGCCGCCAGTGAGCCCCAGCTGCCTGGGGCGCCCGGCAACAGGCCGGCGCCAAACCAGGTGGCGATCAGGCATACTGGATCACGCCATTTCATTCCCGCGGGTGGCTGCGCCAGATTCATGCGGGCATACGCACTACTGCAACAGCCTGGGCGGCAATGCCTTCATTGCGTCCGGTAAATCCCAATCCTTCTGTCGTCGTGGCTTTTACGCAGGCGGAACCTGGCGGCAAGCCGAGTATCTGCTCAATGCGCTGCTGCATCTGAATGCGATGCGGGCCGATACGGGGCGCTTCGCAGATCAGGGTAATATCCAGATTGGTGATTTCCCCGCCCGCATCGCGAACAAGTTTTCCCGCATGCGCCAGAAAAATATCGGATGCAGCCCCCTTCCATTGCGGATCAGATGGCGGAAAGTGCTGGCCGATATCCCCTTGGGCGATGGCCCCCAGAATTGCGTCCGTCAGGGCATGCAGCCCCACATCCGCATCTGAATGTCCATCAAGCGCGCGGTTATGCGCAATTTCGACACCGCACAGAATGACCGCCTGACCCGGTTTGAAACGATGCACATCATAGCCCAGCCCCATGCGCGTGCGCCTGGGTACGGCCGCAAACATACGTTCGGCTCGGGCAAAATCCTCCGGATGGGTGATTTTGAAATTATCGGCAGCGCCCAGCGTCAACCTCACCTGAAGTCCCGCCTGTTCGGCCACCTGGGCATCATCGGTCAGATTCAGGCCAACCGCGCCACGATGCGCTTCCAGGATAGGCTGAAAGTGAAATCCCTGCGGTGTTTGTGCGCGCCACAGATTTTCCCGCGCAATCCCCTGAAGGATATTTTGTCCCTGGGCCAGTTTCAGGGTATCGGTCACCGGAATGGCGGCAATCGCGCCCGGCGCCTCTGTCAATGCCTGAATGACACGGTCTATGGTACTCTGACCGACAAAGGGGCGGGCGGCGTCGTGAATTAAAACCAGATCCGGGGCAAAGCCGGTCAGTGCTTCCAGTCCCAAAAGCACCGAGGCCTGGCGGCTGTCACCGCCATGAACCGGCGCATCAAGCGGCAATCCCGCCGCCGCCTGCTGGTACAAATCCCGGTCTTCCGGGTTGATGACGGCAATCACCCGGTCTATGGCCGCATGCCGGATAAACCGCAACAGCGTATGGCGCAACACCATTGCGCCGGCAATTTCCTGATATTGCTTGGCTATTTCGCCGCCGGCGCGAAGCCCTTTACCAGCAGCCATGATCAGTGCAACCGTTTGCATGACACCTCTATCGTCTATTTTCCGGGGGATGGTTCATGGGTTTTCCATTTTGCGTGCACCGCAACAAACAACTTGCAGCGGTGTGGAGTTTAACATAAACTGCACATAAATTAATCACGCTATAGAGATGCCTAAATTATGAACATTATGCTGGGTGCCATAGAAATAACCCATCCGGTATTTCTGGCGCCGCTGTCAGGCATAACCGATTTACCGATGCGCCGTATAGTGCGTGAACAAGGGGTTGGCTTGGTTTTTTCCGAAATGCTGGCGACCCGGGAACTCATGTCCCGCCCGGTTGCGCAGCAGCGCCGCCTGCGCCGGACCGAGGATGAAAAACCGCTGGCTATACAACTTGCCGGTTGCGAGGCCTATTGGATGGGCGAAGCCGCGCGCCGCTGCGCCGATTTTGGCGCTGAGATTATCGATATCAATATGGGCTGTCCGGCCAAAAAAGTTGTGAATGGCTATTCGGGCTCTGCGCTGATGCGCGATCTGGATCACGCGGCATCCCTTATCCAGGCCACCGTACAGGCCGTGTCCATTCCGGTTACTTTAAAAATGCGTACCGGCTGGGATGATTCGTGCCGTAATGCGCCGGAACTGGCGCGCCGGGCCGAAGCGCTGGGGGTGCAATTAGTGACCGTACATGGCCGCACGCGCTGCCAGTTTTATACCGGCCGGGCCGATTGGGATTTTGTGGCGCAGGTCAAACGGGCCGTGCGTATCCCTGTCGTGGTTAATGGCGATATTGAAACGGAGGAAGACGCCCGGCTGGCCCTGGCGCAATCCGGCGCAGACGCGGTGATGATAGGGCGCGGCGCGCAGGGCCGCCCGTGGTTTCCGGAGCAGATACGCCATTATCTCACGACCGGACAAAAACTGCCCGCGCCGGAAATTCCCACCCGTTATGCCATCCTGCGCAAACATTATCTGGAGATGATCGCGCATTATGGCGAATCCATTGGGGTCCGCATGGCCCGCAAACATCTGGGCTGGTACCTGCGCTATCTGCCGGGAGGCGAAAACCTGCGCCCGGTGCTGGTGCGCCAGGACAGCTCTGCCCTGGTTCTGGAGGAACTGGACCGCCACTATAGCGGACTGATTTCCAGGAGGGCAGCCTGATGACGCAGACTTTGTCGCAAGACAGCGCGCCGAAAACTGCGAACGCGGTGGATCTTAATTCCAGCGCCGCCATCATACTTGACGCTATTCCCGATCCGGTAATTGTCGTGAATGCGGCGGACAGGATTGACTATGTCAATTCACAGGCGCAGCAGTTTTTCCAGTCCAGCATGCATATTCTGGCTGGTCAGCCTTTGTCGAAACTGGTTCCCTTCGGCAGCCCGGTATTGGAAATGATCGGCCATGTGCGCCGTGATGGCGCCGCAGTTTGGGAGTATGAAGTCAATTTAAGCACGCCCCATACCGGTGCGCGCATTGCCGATGTTCAGGTCGCACCCATTGGAGACGATGGCAAATCCATATTGCTGGTGCTTCGTGAAACCAGCATCGCCCGCAAGATGGACCAGCAATTGACACATCGCGGGGCTGCGCGGTCCGTTACCGGCATGGCCAGCATGCTGGCGCATGAAATAAAAAATCCATTGTCCGGCATTCGAGGCGCTGCGCAGCTTGTCGAACAAAATGCCAGCGAAACGGACAAAATGCTTACGCAGTTGATTTGCGCCGAGACAGATCGCATTTGCGAACTGGTTGACCGGATGGAAGCCTTTAGCGATCAGCGCCCCTTGCAACGCATCCCCGTTAATATTCATCAGGTGCTGAACTATGTCAGACGTATCGCAGAGGCAGGTTTCGCCAAACATATCCGTTTTATCGAGGAATATGATCCCTCTTTGCCGGAGGTGATGGGCGACAGGGATCAGTTGATTCAGGTATTTCTGAATCTGGTGAAAAATGCGGCCGAGGCGCTTGAAGGCGTTAGCAATGCCGAAATCACGCTGAGCACCGCGTACCGGCATGGCATGCGCCTGACTTTGCCCGGCAGCAATGCGCGGCTGGCGCTGCCATTTGAAGTTTGCGTCCGTGATAATGGGCCGGGCATTCCCGAGGATATTCGCGCGCATCTGTTTGAGCCTTTTGTCAGCGCAAAACCCAATGGCACAGGTCTCGGCCTTTCGCTGGTTGCCAAAATCATCGGCGACCATGGCGGCATGATTGAATTTGAATCCGCGCCCCGGCGTACAACTTTTCGAACCCTGTTGCCCATTCGCGGGCGCGCAAAATCAAGTGGTGCGCAGTCATGAGCATGCCTTCAAGCCTTTCCATTCCCGAAACCATTATCATTGCGGACGATGATAACGCCATCAGAACTGTGCTTAATCAGGCGCTGGTGCGGCTGGGATACAATGTGCGCACAACTGGAAATCTGGCCAATCTCTGGCGCTGGATGTCGGAAGGAGAGGGCGATTTGCTCATCACCGATGTGATGATGCCGGATGGTAATGTTTTTGATATGCTGCCACGCATCAAGAAACAGCGGCCGGGGCTGCCGATCATTGTCATGAGTGCGCAAAACACTCTGATGACCGCGCTCAAGGCGGCAGAGAAAGGCGCTTATGAATATCTGCCAAAACCATTTGATCTGAATGAGCTGACCAAAGTGGTTAAGCGCGCATTGGCGGTAAGAAGAAACGCTGGCAACGAAACGCCGGATGCCGCACCCCCCGATGAAGAAGAATTGCCGCTGATCGGGCGTTCTCCCGCGATGCAGGATATATACCGCATTCTTGCGCGGCTGATGGGCACGGATCTGACCGTTATGATCAGCGGCGAATCCGGCACCGGCAAGGAACTCGTGGCGCGCGCCCTGCATGATTATGGCAAACGCAAAAACGGGCCTTTTGTCGCCATTAATATGGCGGCCATTCCGCGCGAACTTATCGAAAGCGAATTATTCGGGCACGAAAAAGGTTCCTTTACGGGTGCGGCCAACCGCGCTTCGGGACGTTTTGAACAGGCCGAAGGGGGCACACTTTTTCTCGATGAAATCGGGGATATGCCGCTGGAGGCACAGACCCGTCTTTTACGCGTGCTGCAAGAGGGGGAATATATGACCGTCGGCGGGCGGACCCCGATCCGCGCAAATGTGCGCATTATCGCGGCGACAAACCGCGATCTGCGCCAGCATATCTCACAGGGTTTGTTCCGGGAAGATTTGTTTTACCGCCTGAATGTAGTGCCGATGCGCTTGCCGCCCTTGCGCGAACGCACGCAGGATATTCCCGATCTGGTGCGGCATTTTCTTGTTCGCGCCGAGGGGGAGGGGCTGCCTGCAAAAACCCTGGAACCAGCCGCGTTGGAGCTGATGAAGCGGCACCGCTGGCCAGGAAATGTGCGCGAGCTGGAAAATTTTACATTACGCCTGGCGGCGTTATATCTGGATGAAGTGATAACTGCGGAGATTGTCGAAGCGGAATTGCTGGACAGCCAGAATCTGCCTGCAGATGAAAAAGCGGCACCGGATGATGACAGTCTTGGGGCGGCGGTGGAACGCAATCTGGCGCGGTATTTTGCCGGTCATGGCGAGCAATTACCGCCACCGGGCCTGCATGACCGCATATTGCGCGAGATCGAACGGCCGCTGATTTCGATATGCCTTGCCGCCACCAGGGGTAATCAGATCAAGGCGGCGGAACTGCTAGGATTAAACCGCAATACGCTGCGCAAGAAAATCCGCGATCTGGACATTGAGGTTCTGCGTAATATTTTTTAACCCGCCGCAAATTGGATCATCATCGCAGCTTGCCGGTCCAGCGCCGGTGTGACGCCGGCCACATTCCGCATCACAATCGAGTGATTTGCAGGGCGTGTCATTGACGTTATTATGGCCGGTGTTTGACTGTACGGGATAGTCCTGAATGAATGCTCAGCCATGTTGCGCGCTAAAAGCGCAATGGAGTTGCCCAATTGCCGGAAAAAAATCCATCTCCATTTGATTCACATAGCGTCTCACTGCCGCCTGCGCCATTACAAACCGTTATCGCATTTCCGCATACTGGCGATTACCGCAAGGACGCACTTATTGAATCGCTGAATTTCCGCTGGAATGCAGGATCACCGGTTGGCACGCCGGTTACTGTGACCTACAGCTTTGCCGCCGCCCCGCCGTCATATGTACGCGCAATAGATATTCAGGGATTTGAGCCCTTTTCCGCTTATGACCAGAATCTGGCCCGGACAATTCTGCAAAGAATTTCCAGCTTCACCAATATTGATTTCCGTGAGGTGGCGGACAGCAGCGCGTCTTACGGGCAAATTCGATTTAGCAAGTCGCAGCAAACTGACTCGGCCGGATTTGCCTTTTTGCCTTTCTCCAATCGTGCTCCGATAGATGGTGATGTTTTTATTGATACCGGCAGTGTCACCAGCCAGACATCCTATGCTCAGGATTATTCGCTTTTTGCGCATGAGATTTTTCATGCCCTGGGTTTGAAGCATCCGGGCAATTATGACGTTACCAATAGTCAATCGGCCAATACGGCAGGAAATTTTCTCGGGCGCGGGGAAGATTCACATGCCTATACCACACTGTCTTATCGCAGCGTACCCCAACATCAGCCCTCTTTTGGAGGGGTTTACGATATTCTGACCCTGCAATATCTTTATGGGGTGCGTCCGCACGAAACACGCAATACCGGCTATCAGCTGACCGATGGAACCGGCGCGTTTCTTGATACAATCGTTGATGGCGGCGGCATTGACGATCTGGATCTCAGCGCTATTAGCCTGGGCGCCAGGGTCGATTTGCGCGAAGGAAATTTCAGCTCCATTGGGACCATAGCGCCGGGTATTGCGGCCATCAATAACCTGGCCATTGCCTTTGGCACGACGATAGAAAATGTCATTGGCACCAGTTTTGCCGATAATATTACCGGCAATGAATCGGAAAATTTTTTCCTTGGTATGGGGGGCAATGATCAGTTTGATGGCCAGGGCGGCCTGGATACTGTCAGCTATCAGAATGATCCAGCGGGGGTGCAGGTCTCGCTGGAAACCGGTATTGCGCTGGACGGTTTTGGCAATACCGACAGTTTACTAAGCATTGAATTTGTGTCCGGTTCCAGATTTGCGGATATTCTGCGCGGCAATGGCGGGCGCAATACGCTTGCCGGGCTGGCCGGCAATGATACGCTGGATGGCGGCGGGCAGGCAGCCTATGGGATAATTCCGCAATTCATTGGCGATGCTGCGGACTATTCAAACTCCGGCGCGGTATCGGTGATCGTCAATCTTATGCTTGGAACGGCACAAGACGGGCAGGGCGGGATAGATACACTGATCAACATCGAGGATGTTCTGGGTTCATCAGGCAGCGATACACTGATCGGGGATAATGGCAGAAACGGGTTCCGCGGCTTTGCCGGTGATGACAGCATCGACGGGATGGGCAATGACCCGCAGCAAGGTGATTTTATCAGCTATTTTCTCGACCCGGCCGCCGTCACTGTAGATTTGAAGACCGGGATCGCGCGCGATGGCTATGGCGGAACAGACAGTCTGCGCGGAATTGAAAATGTGAACGGTTCCAGATTTTCAGACAGTTTGCGCGGCGATGACGGCAGAAATATTTTTCAGGGCCTGAACGGAGATGACAATATATCGGGTGATGCCGGCTTTGATCTGTCCATCTATCAGGGGGCGCGAAGAGACTATGGCATTACTTCAAATTCGGGTTTGCGCACTATTACCGATTCAGTCACGGGCCGCGACGGAACCGACAGTCTTCTTGGCATAGAAAGGCTGTTATTCAATGATGGCGTGCTGGCCTTTGACAATACGGCGGCAGACTCAGCGGGCATAGGCTATCTGCTCTATCGTGCCGCTTTTGACCGGGAGCCAGATTTGACCGGTCTGGGCTATTGGATTGGCGAACTGGACCGGGGTCAGGACTATGTCAGCGTGGTTGCAGCCAGCTTCATTGCCTCGCCGGAATTCATCAGTAAATATGGGTCCAATCCCAGTAATGAGGCTTTCATTGATCTTCTTTATCGGAATGTGCTTGACCGCGCCCCGGACAATGCGGGCTACGCCTATTGGCTGGAACAGATCAATGGCGGCCAGGCACGCTCCAACGTTCTGACCTCTTTCGCGATCTCGGATGAGAATATCAACGCCGTCCGCCCGTTGATCAATGACGGTATCTGGTTCGTTTAGACTTTTTCCTGCACGGAAATTGTTCTGGTCCCGGACAGAAAATTGTGCAGTGCAATATAATTTTCTTGACACGAAACAACGTGTAAAGCTATACCGGCACCGGGTCGCTTCCTCCCAACGGGAAGTTTTACAGAAGGATGGCGCCAATGGTTGCCACACACACGCCGGTTAAGCCGAATATTCTGCCTGCTAACCCGCATTTTTCCTCCGGTCCTTGTGCAAAGCACCCCGGATGGTCCCTGGAAAATCTGCAAAAAGCCTGTCTGGGCCGCTCGCACCGCTCAAAGCCCGGCAAGGCGAAACTGGCTGAGGCCATCACCCGCACCGCCGCGCTGCTCGGAATGCCGGCGGACTATCGTCTGGCCATTGTTCCTGCCTCGGATACGGGCGCGGTGGAAATGGCCTTATGGTCGCTGCTGGGCGAACGCGGGATTGATATACTGGCCTGGGAATCATTTGGTTCCGGATGGGTGAATGATGTCACCAAACAATTAAAGCTCAAGGATGTCCGGGTTTTTGAATCCGAGTATGGCGTCCTGCCCGATCTTGCGCAGGTGGACAAGGATCGCGATATTATTTTCACCTGGAACGGCACCACCTCTGGCGTGCGCGTACCGGACGGAAACTGGATCGCAACAGATCGGGGCGGACTGACGATTTGCGACGCGACTTCTGCCGCCTTCGCACAGCATTTGCCGTGGGACAGGCTGGATGTGGTTACTTTTTCCTGGCAGAAAGTGCTGGGCGGAGAAGCAGCGCATGGCATGCTGGCGCTTTCGCCGCGCGCGGTGGCGCGGCTGGAAACCTATACGCCGCCCTGGCCGATGCCAAAGCTGTTTCGCATGACCAGCGGCGGCAAGTTGACCGAAGATCTGTTTCAGGGGGCGACTATCAATACGCCCTCGATGCTGGCGGTGGAAGATTATCTCAGCGCGCTATCCTGGGCTGAAAAAATCGGCGGCCTGCCGGCATTGATCGCGCGCGCCGATAGCAATCTGAAGATCATTGCGGACTGGGTGGCGCGTACGCCCTGGGTTGAATTTCTGGCTGCCGATCCGGCCATCCGCTCAAATACTTCTGTCTGCCTGCGGATTGCCGATCCCTGGTTTGCCGCGCTGGATGCTGCCGCCCAGGCCAAGGCCGCGAAGCAGATTGCCAGCCTGCTGGAGGCGGAAAAAATCGCCTATGACATCGATTCCTACCGCGATGCGCCACCGGGTCTGCGGATCTGGGCCGGGGCGACTGTGGAAGGCGGCGATTTGTCCGCGCTTCTGCCCTGGCTTGACTGGGCCTATGCCCAGGTACGCGCCTGATTTCCATTATGTCAGCGACCATATAACAGGAGCATTCTGATGCCGAAGGTTCTTATAGCGGACGCCATGAGCGATCGCGCCGCAGATATATTCCGCGAACGCGGCGTTGATGTGGATGTCAAAACCGGCCTTAAGCCCGCCGAATTGCTGGCGGTCATCGCTGAGTATGATGGTGTGGCGATCCGCTCATCCAGCAAAATCACCGCCGATGTGATTGCAGCGGGAAAAAATCTGCGTGTTGTCGGCCGGGCTGGCATCGGCGTTGACAATGTGGATGTGCCTGCCGCTACTGCGCGCGGCATCGTGGTTATGAACACACCGCATGGCAATGCCATTACTACTGCTGAACATGCCATATCGCTGATGCTGGCGTCTGCACGGCAAATTCCAGAAGCCACCCTGTCCACAAAGGCTGGCAAATGGGAGAAAAACCGCTTTATGGGTGTTGAAGTGACCGGCAAAACCCTCGGCATTATCGGTTGCGGCAATATCGGCGCCATTGTCGCGGATCGCGGTCATGGCCTGCGCATGAAAGTGCTAGCATTCGACCCGTTTCTGTCGCCGGAAAAAGCCAGGGAACTGGGCGTCGAGCGGGTGGAGCTTGATATTCTGTTCAAGAGGGCGGATTTTATATCGCTGCATACGCCGCTGACAGATCAGACGCGCAATATTATTGACGCCGCTGCGATCAGCAAAATGAAAAAGGGCGTGCGCATAATCAACTGCGCGCGCGGCGGGCTGATCGTCGAAAAAGATTTGCTGGCGGCGCTGAATAGCGGCCACGTCGCCGCCGCTGCGCTTGACGTGTTTGAAGTTGAACCCGCTATTGATAATCCGCTGTTCGGGCATGAGAATGTGATTGCAACCCCGCATCTTGGCGCCTCTACCACCGAGGCGCAGGAAAATGTGGCGCTTCAGGTAGCCGAACAGATGGCGGATTTCCTGATAGATGGCGCCGTGACCAATGCGCTCAACATGCCATCGCTTAGCGCCGAAGAAGCCGCAACGCTTGCCCCCTATATGAAACTGGCGGAACAGCTGGGGATGTTTGCGGGTCAGTTGACAGAAACCGGGATCAAGGAAGTCGAACTGGAATATGAAGGTGCCGTGGCCGATCTCAACACCAGGGCGCTGACCTCAATGGCGCTGTGCGGATTGCTTACGCCGCTATTGTCGAATGTGAATGTCGTCAGTGCGCCGTCTGTCGCCAGGGACCGGGGCATTCGCGTCAGCGAAACCAAGGGGCCGCAACGCGGCGCCTATCACACTTATATGCGTCTGACCGTGGTGACTGAAAATCAGCGCCGTGGCGTTGCCGGAACGCTGTTCGCAGATGGCAAGCCCCGCCTCATTCAGGTCAAGGGCATCAATATGGAAGCCGAATTGGGGCCGCATATGCTTTATGTGACTAATGAGGACAAGCCGGGATTCATTGGCCGTCTGGGTACGGTTCTGGGCGAGGCGGGCGTGAATATCGCCACATTCCATCTGGGGCGCGAAAAGGCGCAGGGCAACGCCATTGCGCTGATCGAAGTGGACGAAGCGATCAGCGACGCGGTGCTGGCCAAGGTTCGCGCCATCCCGCTGGTGGTGCGGGCCAAGGCGCTTAATTTCTAATTCAAACTGGGATATAGATAAGGGGTTTGCTTCCTCCGGCAGTGCGTGCCGGGGGCATTTTTGCGCGGATTGAGGAAATAAATGGCGAATGTGGTGGTGGTCGGCGCCCAATGGGGTGACGAAGGTAAAGGCAAGATCGTGGATTGGCTGTCGGAACGCGCAGATGTAGTTGTGCGTTTTCAGGGCGGGCATAATGCCGGTCATACGCTTGTCGTGGATGGTAAAGTGTATAAGCTCAGCCTGCTGCCGTCCGGCGTGGTGCGGCAATCCAAACTGTCTGTGATCGGCAATGGGGTTGTCGTGGACCCCTGGGCGCTGCTGGATGAAATTTCCCGGCTGGCCGGGCAGGGGGTCAGTGTTACCCCGCAAAATCTGCGCCTGTCGGAAAGTGCGGCGCTGATCCTGCCCATTCATCGCGAACTGGACGAAATCCGCGAAGACAGCAACAGCGGCACCAGGCTTGGCACCACACGCCGTGGCATTGGCCCTGCCTATGAAGACAAGGTTGGCCGCCGCGCCCTGCGGGTGATTGACCTGTCCGATCGGCACGTGATCGAGACCCGCGTGGATTCGCTGCTCGCGCATCACAATGCGCTGCGCCGCGGCATGGGCAAGCCGGAATTTGACCGCTCAGGGTTGATTGCCTCTCTTCTTGAAATTGCGCCGAAAATTTTGCCCTATGCCGATCCGGTGTGGCGCACGCTGGGCGAAGTGCGCAGACAGGGTAAACGCATCCTGTTTGAAGGCGCGCAGGGCGCAATGCTGGATGTTGATCATGGCACCTATCCGTTTGTCACCTCGTCAAACACGGCGGCGGGGCAGGCGGCTGTCGGCAGCGGCATTGGCCCCAATGCGCTGGATTATGTTCTTGGCATTACCAAGGCCTATACCACCCGCGTGGGCGAAGGCCCGTTTCCAACCGAACAGAATAATGAGATCGGTCAGGGCCTGGGCAAGCGCGGCAAGGAATTCGGCACCGTTACCGGGCGGCCGCGCCGTTGCGGCTGGTTCGATGCGGTGATGGTGCGTCAGGCGCTGAAAACCGGAGGCATTAACGGTATCGCGCTGACCAAGCTGGATGTGCTGGACGGCATGGATGAATTGAAAGTGTGTACCGGCTACCGGCTGGACGGCAAAATCATCGACTATCTGCCCGGCACTCAGGGCGCGCAGGCGCGGGTCGAGCCGGTTTATGAAAGCATGGAAGGCTGGTCGGCGGCCACTGTCGGCGCGCGAAGCTGGGCGCAACTGCCCGCCAGTGCCGTAAAATATATCCGCCGCATCGAAGAACTGATCGAAGCGCCGGTCGCCATGCTGTCTACCAGCCCCGAACGTGAGGACGTAATCCTGGTACATGATCCGTTTACGGATTAAAATTACGCATTAATATTCTCAAACACCCCGGACCCCGGTACAGGGCACAGAATGGGGCCGCTGATGTCAGCGGCCCCATAATGCGTTATTGCAGCATTAAAGCAGGTTTTGCGCGCCTACCATGCAGAACAGCATCGGCACCGACAACATGGTGTTGGTCCGCGAGAACAGCATCGCGGTGCGTGCGGCAGCCGCTTTGTCCGGCGCAGAAAGGTCCGGGAA
>Ga0209867_1000060_pt1 | contig 33898 bp, 33 predicted proteins | sample GWRWmT4_4Nov14_FD_187197 | JGI IMG/M metagenome (GOLD analysis project Ga0209867, IMG submission 187197) | Sand microcosm microbial communities from a hyporheic zone in Columbia River, Washington, USA - GW-RW T4_4-Nov-14 (SPAdes) (version 2) | ecosystem: Engineered > Artificial ecosystem > Sand...
AAAACAGTGAGAAAGCATTCTGAACCAGATTCGCCATTCAAGTCGGTGACACCTGTAAATCATCAAAAATAACAGGTATCACAAGATGTTGCAGCCAACCGTGTCGTCAATAACCGGACAGTAGTGGGACAAGCCGGGTAATGACATATGGGGTTCTGTGATGTCTCAATCAGATCAAAAAACGGTCTAGCGCTTCCAGCGATCCTCATCATCGTCATCTTCAAAGGCGGTGGGTTTTACCTTTAGCCCAAGAAAGCGCACGACCTCCTGTTTGAAGTCTGGATCGCCCATGATGGTATGGTGGCTGGCGCCTTCGATCGTCACAGCCTTGGCGCCTGGGATCAGCGCCGCCAGCGGCTCCGGCTTGCCGCTGAGGTCGTCTTCCGAACCGGTAATGACCATCACCGGCACGGCGATTTTCGACAGCGCCTGTTCATCAATGGGTTCGCGCCGCGCGCTGATGCAGGCGGCCAGCGCCTTCATGTCGCTGCCGGTGGATTCGGCAAAGGCGCGAAACGATAATGCGTGTTCATCCTTGATCGCTTTGGGATCGCTGCTGGTCAGGCCTTCCGCCATCATTTTTCTGTCATCGCGCTTTTCCAGCATGCGTGCGCCAACGCCACATAACACCGCCGATGTGAAGCGCTGCGGATGTTCGCTCAGCAGGCGCATCGAAAGCATTGCTCCCATGGAATGGGCAACAATCACCGCCTGCTTGGCTTTCAGATAATCGAGAAAATTTATGATGTCGGCGATCATTTTATCAATCGCATAGGCGTCGACCTCATGCGGCTTGTCGCTTTCGCCGTGCCCGCGATGATCCATCGCGGCATAATCGATGCCGGCCTTGTCAAGCAGATCGAACCAGCCGCTGGCCCGCCATGCCTGTCCACGATTGGCTGCGAAACCATGCAGCAGCAGTACCGGATCGCCATAGCCCACTGCATTAAACGCAATCTTTAACCCGTCGGAGGTGAAGCTCGCCATATCCGTTTTCCCGCCCTGTTATGAATATTGATGCCAACATTAAAGCAGCAAACAGGATGGAGGTCGCGCATAAAATTATATGCCCAGACGAAGTAAATAATCTTCCTGTGCAGGGGTCTCAATGGCGCCAGGACGTGCGGTGCGAACGCGCGCCATCGCCAGGGCAGGGTCTTCGCCAATTTCGATCAGCATGCGGGTTACGGCAAGCCCGGCGCGGCCCCGGCCGCCGCGACAGTGAAAGACAATATTATGCCCAGACTTTATCAGGGTGTGCAGTTCAGGACCGTGGCTTTCCCAACGGCGTTCCCACTGCATGTCTGGAATGTCACAATCGACAATCGGCAGGTAAATATGCTGCATTCCAAGCGTTGCGCAGGCCGCGCCCAATTCAGGCAATGCGGGGCCAGCCCAGTCAAGCTCACCCATTTCCATCAGGGTTATCAGCACTGCGGCGGGAAAATTTCGAATAGCCTGCAAATCCTGCGTCAGGCTATGTTTTTGGATGGTCCCCAGAACTGGCGGATATTTCCGGCCGGGGCATGAACAAATCCCGATTTTTCCGCTGTGCCGTGTGGTGATGGCGCTGATCGGAAAGGGTGGCGCACGCAAGCCCGGTTAACCTGCGCTGATACAGTCTTGCGGCCGGGCCTCATTGGCGCCAAGCGCCGGATCATGGCGAAACAGCGTCCCGCAATAGGGGCAGCGAATTTGGGCATCCCGCCCCATATCCAGGTAGATATGCGGATGATCATGGGGCGCCGACGCCCCCATGCATTCAAATTCCTTAACGCCAATGGCGATTTCATCGACACCGGAATCGTTAACAAATCGTGCACGGCCATGTGACGCCATGTTGTAACTTCCTTCTATTAGTCTGGGCTGGCTCTGTGTTTGTTAACAGAAAATTTCCGATAAAGCCATACAGTGGAGCATCCCCGATCCTGAATGGGTCATGGACTTTTGTACGCGCAATTCGACGGTCACCCGGTAATGAGCATGGCTGAAACACATCGCGATATGTCTTCCCTGATCGCCATGGCGCGTGAAGGTACCCGGCGTTCACGTCGGATATTGGCCGAGAATGTGCTGGATCTTGTCCTTTCGCAGGACGGGCGGCTGAGTGACCAGGAACGTGCGCTTACGGATCAGGTTCTGACCCGGCTCGTCAAGGACATGGAATTGCAGGTGCGTCAGCAATTGGCCACCCAGCTTGCCGGATCTCCCCATGCGCCCGAAGGCCTGATCGAAATGCTGGCCAGGGATGATATTTCCGTCGCCGGTCCGATCCTGCAGCACTCCCAGTTATTGCAGGAAACGACACTGATCGAGATCATCCAGCTGCGCACACGCGAGCATCAGCTATGTATCGCCATGCGTGCATCGCTGTCAGCGACCGTCAGCGATAGTCTGATCGATCATGCAGCGGATCCGGACGTGGTGGAAGCCCTTATCCGTAACCCGAACGCCACATTATCGCATGCAGCCATGGCGTATCTGGTTGCAGAAAGCCGCCGTTTTGACCAGTTTCAGGAACCCCTTTTATCACGGGCCGACCTGCCGGCAGAGCTTGCAAACCAGATGTTCTGGTGGGTTTCTGCAAATCTTCGGAAAAAAATACTGAATGAATTCAACATTGCCGAGCATGTACTGGATCCCACGCTGGAGAATGTGACCAGGGATATTCTCGCCATAACAGAGGCCGAAAAACCAGGTGCGACCGACGCGACGGCCACCAAACTGGCATCCGCATTGCACGATGAAAATCAACTAAAAGTTGAAGTTATCATCAATATGTTACGCAATCTGCGTATCCCCGCTTTTTGTGCGGGACTGTCAAGTTTGGCCGGAATTTCATTCACAACTGTAAATCGCATTGTGCTGGACAAGGACATCACGCCTTTTGCTGTTTTGTGCAAGGCCCTTAAGTTTAATGAGGCGCATTTCTCCACGATGGCCTTGCTGTTGTTACAATCACGCAATAATAGTCGTCAGTCTACGAAGGAATTACGAAATGTACTTGAATTATTCCGGGAAATATCTTCTGATCATGCTCGGCTGACATTAAACTACTGGCATAACGACTCGGAGTTACAAAAGGCGGCGCAGAAAATCCGATAGGATTTTAACGTGGTTTTGTTGTGTTGATGGGCGATTAAAATGCAGAGATATACGTTTAGCGGAGACGCGGCCTCCACTCCGTCTGCCGGACGTCACGCTAGTGGCGATCCATCCGATGCGAGTATATTTACGCGGCTTCTTGAAGAGGTGGCCAGCCGGATCAGTTTTGCCGACGATGCGGCATTTTACGTTTGTGGACCTTCCGGACAGGTTTTGTTTGTCAGCGCGGGCTATCCTTCTGTTGCTGGCGCGCCTCCGGAAAATGGACATATTGCCAGTGATGTTTTCCAGTTTATTTGCAATAATAAAGAAAGTTATGCCCGCGATGAGGTTATGGTTGCGGCCCCGGATGGGCAACCCCGGCATGTGCGTTCTTACCATTATCCCCTGTTCGATAATTCAAACACCCTGCTGGGAGTGGTAGGGCATTATGTGGAGGCGGGCGGCCAGGCAGCGGCCATGCTTCACGCGGGGCAGGATTTGTCCCGCATGCGGGATCAATTGCGTGCAAGTTCCGATTTATTCTGGGAGATGGATGCGGAGGAAAAGCTGATTTCGCTATCTGACCGTGCAACCGATATTCTGGGTAAACCCGCCATATTTTATGTTGGCATGGATATTGGTGAAATAGGCCGTTTCGTTGACCGCTCTGGCAAGGACGTCCCGCCTCCGCAAAGCTTTTCCAGACACCAGCCATTCCGCAACGCCATCTTTTTGATGCATGGCCAGGGAAACCAGCCATATTATTTTCATATGAGCGGCGTTCCCGTTTTTGAACCTGTCGGTGGCAAGTTTCGGGGCTTTCGCGGTGTTGGCGTCAATGTCACAGAACGCTTTCAGGCAGAAGATGCGGCGGCGGCGGCCTATCGCGAGTTGGAGAATGCAAAGGAAGCGCTGACAAATCGCAATATCCAGCTGGACATAGAACGTGGCCGCGCCGAAAAAGCGCTTAAAGTCAAAACAGAATTTCTCGCCACCATGAGCCATGAATTACGCACACCGCTAAATGCCATTCTTGGTTTTTCCGAAGCGATGACGATGAAACTGTTTGGCAATCTGAGCGAGCAATATGCGGGGTACGCGGACGATATTCTGAAATCCGGACAGCATCTTTTGTCACTTATTGATACAATGCTGAAAACTGCGCAAATCGAAGGGGATGAAGTATCTCTGAACCTGCAAACAGTCGACATTGCCGGCCTGATTGAACAGTCCGTGAGTATTGTGCATATGCGGGCTCGCGCCAAAAACCTGGACCTTGGCAAAGCAATGCTTCCGCCAGGCTGGCTGGTTAAGGCTGATCCGCTTCTTGCAACGCAAATCCTTGTCAATCTTCTGAGCAATGCCGTAAAATTTACAGGGGAGAATGGCTCCATTGGCATAGAGATTACGGCGGATGTCCATGGCGGTATTCCTGTCGCCGCGATCACTGTGTGGGATACCGGAATTGGCATATCACCGGATTTGCAAAACCGGATTTTTGACAAATTTGTGCGCGGAGATAATGCTGGCGCCTATGATGATACAGGACAAGGCATTGGCCTTGGCCTTGGCCTGCATATCTCGAAACGTCTTGCCGAATTGATGCAGGGCGGTATCCGGCTGCAAAGCGCGCCGGGAAAAGGCAGCAGGTTTACCCTTGAGCTGCCGCTGGTAAGCACGCCTTAAATCTTCAGAACATTCCGCAATTCTTCCAGCCGGACGGGCTTGCTTAAACGCACGACATCATGAAGCCCGCCAAGTTCGCCAAGGGCCTTTGCAATTTTTGAATATTGCGGATTGTACCCCGTGACGATGATCAGTTTTCCGGAGAATTTTTCGTCCACAAGCCATCGGGTAATTTCTGCGCCGTCAAACTCTGGCATTACCATGTCCAGAATAATGGTGTCAGGCTGAAAAGAACTGAATGTTTCGGCAAATTTTCCGGGATCGGACAGGGGCCGGACTTCATAGCCAAAACCCGTCGCGACATCCTCGACAAAATCGCAGAACATCGCTTCATCGTCCATGACTAAAAGTTTTGGCTTATTCATCATCCCCGTCTTTAGGGCGCTCTCTGGTCGGATTGATGCATGTCCCATATTCCCTCATTGCCATGCCCAGGACAAGCCCGGAGCATGGCAGACAAGGCCTGGAGATGCTTCAACCTGATCACGTCCTACGCTAGACTGTTTCATTATTTGACTGAAGCGCCCCGCTTAAGCGTCATTGCGAGGAGCGAAGCGACGTGGCAATCCACCAAGCCTTCGCAAGAAGGCTACGGCTGGCAAAGGAGCCACAAACGCAGGCCTTTGCGTAAGACTCTGGATCGCCACGCTTCGCTCACGATGACGAAGTATAAGTTTGTGATTCAGTCTAAACAGAAGCCGCTCTAAAATACAAATCACTTAAACCCGCCGCCTTTTGCCGCCAGTTCTTCCAGCATCGGTGCGGGGGTCCAGAATGCCGCATCGTCCTTGGCGAAATCACGCATGCGGGCCACGATCCTGTCCAGACCGTAGCCGTTCGCCCAGTGCATCGGGCCGCCGCGATAGACCGGCCAGCCATAGCCGTGCACCCATACCGTATCGATGTCGCTGGCGCGGATCGCGATGCCTTCGCTCAGGATTTTCGCGCCTTCGTTGACCATCGGGATGAGGCAGCGTTCGAGAATTTCCTCGTCGCTCACATCGCGTTGCCGGATCTGTTTTGACGCCGCGAATTCGCGGATCATCTTGACCACATCTTCATTAGGGATGGGGGTGCGGTCGCCGGGCTTGTAATCATAATAGCCGGCATTGGTTTTTTGCCCGCGCCGCCCCGCCTCGCACAACCGGTCGCGCAGGGTTTCGCCTTTCGAGGTTTTCGCATTCCAGCCCACGTCCACGCCCGCCAGATCGCTCATGGCGAACGGCCCCATGGGGAAGCCAAAATCGGTCAGCACCTTATCGACGCGCGCGGGCGTGGCGCCTTCCAGAATGATGCGGCTGGATTGCGTGGTGCGCGCAAACAGCATGCGATTGCCGATAAAGCCATGACACACACCTGCCAGCACCGCGATCTTGTTGATGCGTTTGGACAGCGCCATGGCGGTGGCGATGACATTTTTCGCCGTCTTCGCGCCGCGCACCACTTCGACCAGTTTCATCACGTTGGCGGGGCTGAAGAAATGTGTGCCGATGACATATTCCGGCCGTTTGGTCATGGCCGCGATGGCGTTAATATCCAGCGCCGAGGTGTTGGTGGCGAGGATCGCGCCGGGTTTGCAGATACCATCCAGCTTCTGGAAAATATCCTTCTTGATGTCCATGTTTTCGAACACCGCCTCGATCACAATATCCACATCCGCCAGGTCCGCCAGATTGAGGCTGGGTTTGATCAGCGCCATGCGCGCCTCAACATCGGCCTGCGTCATCTTGCCCTTGCGCGCGGTGTTTTCATAATTGCCGCGCACCACTTTCAGCCCGCGATCCAGCGCTTCCTGGCTGGTTTCAACAATGGTCACCGGAATGCCCACATTCACCAGATTCATGGTGATGCCGCCGCCCATGGTGCCCGCACCGATCACGCCTGCTTTATTGATTGGAATTTGCGGCGTGTCGGCCGGCACATCGGGAATTTTTGCGGCCTGGCGTTCGGCGAAGAACATATAGCGCTGTGCGGCGGATTGCGGCCCCTGTAACAATTCGCGGAACAATTCGCCTTCGCGCTTGATGCCCTGCTCGAACGGCAAATTCACCGCTGCTTCAATGCAGCGGATATTATATTCGGGCGCCAGAAAGCCGCGATTTTTGCGCTCATGCAGTTTGCGGAAATTGGCAAAAATTTCCGGCTTGCCACGTGCGGGCGCGACCTTCGCGTCATTATCGCGCACCCGGATCAGCGGACGCTTTTCGGCCAGCAGTTTCCTGGCGAAGGCGATGCCACCTTCTGTCAGATCGCCGGTCACGATTTCGCTGATCAGTCCAACCTCCAGCGCCTTGGCCGCGCCAATCGGATCGCCGATCCCCACCATCTCCAGCGCCATTTCCGCGCCCACAATGCGGGGCAGGCGCTGGGTGCCGCCCGCACCGGGCAGCAGGCCCAGCTTCACTTCCGGCAGACCAAACTGCGCCGAGGCGACCGCCACCCGGTAATGGCAGCACAGCGCAACCTCAAGCCCGCCGCCCAGCGCCGTGCCATGAATGGCGGCAACCACGGGTTTGGGGCTCGTTTCCATCATGTTTTGCACATCCAGCAGGCTGGCGCCTTGCGGACCGCCGGAGCCCAGTTCGGTAATGTCCGCGCCCGCGATAAAGGTACGGCCTGCACAGACCAGCACCACCGCCTTGACGGCCGGGTCGGCGATCGCCTGCTGAACCCCCTTGTGCAGCCCGTCACGGACCGGGCCGCTAAGCGCATTCACCGGGGGGCTGTTCAGCGTCAAGACCGCGATGCCGTCACGCACATCCAGATCGGTTACTTGGTTGATAGCGGTCATAGTGGGTCTCCCTGCTTATTGTTATTTCGCTGCCAGACAGCATAACGGTTCTACAGGCGCATGAACACCCGGTCTGCTCATCAAGCGGACGGATCTTTTGGTCAGCCCGAACTGGCCGCGCATAACTGTTCTCAAATGGCTGTAAAATTAACCTGATCTTTGCCAACACCCGGAATTTCTGACGTAAATAGCCAGCCAAACTGGACTTGCCCGACGCAAGCTGCCATGCGATTTCCCGGGCGCCATTTTCTATTAGTGGTGCGGGTGGTCGGAATCGAACCGACACTCTGTCACCAGAACTGGATTTTGAGTCCAGCGCGTCTACCAGTTCCACCACACCCGCATCATGCAATGAGCGCGCATCATACGGATGCGCCGGGGTCCGTCAATCAATTATGAACGATTGCCGCCGATTATCGTAAAACCGTGTTTTTCAATGTCTCGGAATGGACAAGAATCTCCTTAACGGCTATGGGTTAGGCATGTTTAGAAATCTGTATGACTGGACCATGCGGCAGGCGGCGGGCAAACATGCGCTGCCAGCACTGGCTGTGGTTTCATTTGCGGAAAGCTCGTTCTTCCCGATCCCGCCAGATGTGATGCTGATTCCCATGGTGCTGGCCCGGCCGGAACGGGCATGGCTGATTGCGGGCGTATGTACGGCTGCTTCGGTGCTTGGCGGCGTGCTGGGGTACGCCATCGGCTATTTTCTGTTTGCCACGCTGGGCCAGATGATTATCAATTTCTATCATATGCAGGCGGGTTTTGAATCCTATCAGGCGATGTTTGCCGATTACGGCCTGTGGATCATTCTGGTCAAGGGGCTAACGCCCATCCCCTATAAGCTGATTACCATTGCGTCCGGGGTGTTCAGGTTTGATTTTCTCGTCTTCATGCTGGCCTCGCTTGCCACCCGCGGCGTACGGTTTTTTGCGGTTTCTGCATTATTGTGGAAATATGGCGCGCCAATCCGCGAATTCATCGACAAACGGCTGACCGTTCTGGGATATGGCTTTTTGGGATTACTGGTTGGCGGTTTTGTTGTGGTAAGGTTCGCGCTTTAATCCATCAGCATAAGGCGCAAGCCGTGCCCGCCAGCCACGACATATACCGCGAACAGGTCGCGTTCATGGCGCGGCAGACGCCATCCAATACCGCCGTGACTGGCGGCGTCGGACTGTTCACCTCGGCCATTTTATGGTATTCAGTGCCGGATTTATGGCTGTTCATCTGGACAATGGGCCATCTGGTCATGACCAGCCTGGCGTATATACGCTGGCGGCGAAGCCTGTCAAAAAAACGCTGGGCTACGCCAAGCACTGCCGGGGTGCGGGAAAAAAGCCGCAGACGCTTCCTCCCATTAGCTGTGGGATGGGCCACGTTGTCCGGCGCCGTATGGGGATCTGCTGCGTTCTTCCTGCCGGAACTTCAGCCCGTAGAACAGCTTGCGCTGATGATTGTGATGGCCAGCATGGCCAGCGGCGCATCCTCGACGCTGGCGGCGGTGCCATTGGCGGCGGCGGGGTTCATTCTTGCCGATCTGGTTCCCGCAATAATTTATTTTTTTCTGCAAGGCACGTTTATCTATTCCGCCCTTGGGGTCATGGCTGCGATGTTTGCGCTGGCGCTGTTGTCTTCCACACGCACCGTCTATGGTATTTTTCTTGAAGCATCGCGAAATCGCCGGGAAAATTTGGCGCTGCTTGACCAGATCCGGGATGAACGGCAGGCCGCTGCGGAAACCCTGATGCATAGCGAGGAGCGCTATAGCGACGTGGTGGAAACTATCGGCGATATGATTGCTAACACAGATGCCGAGGGAAACTTCCTGTTCGCAAATCGTTCCTGGCGGACGACGCTGGGCTATACCGATACAGATCTCGCCCGCCTAAAATTTCTCGATATTATTGATGATGATTACAAGGAAACGGTCCTCGATATGACCAGTAAGATTGCAAAAACAAAATTACCCGGCATGGTGGAATTTATCTTCAGGGCGAAAGATGGGCAGCCTGTTTGGGTGGAAGCCAATGCCAGCCCGATATTTGAAAATGGTAAATTCGGACGCATTAACGGGGTCTTTCGCGATATCGGCCTGCGCAAGCAGGCCGAGCGTACACAGATGGAAGTCCAGGCCCAACTGCAACAACAGGTAGCCGAAGCTACCCGCGATTTGGCTGAAATAAACACCTCCTTGCAGTCAGAAGTAACCGAACGCCGCCAGGCCGAACGCGCCTGGCGTAACAGCGAGGCGCAGCTGCGGCTGATTCTCGATTCAACCGTGGAAGCCATATATGGTGTTGATCGCAACGGCAGATGCACGTTCGCAAATTCCGCATGTGCGCGTTTGCTGGGCTTTGAAGAAGCAGCCGAATTGCTTGGCGCCGATATGCACACACTAACCCATGACCATGTAGTCGATGAAACACAAGGCAATTGCGCAATATGCCGGGTGCATCAGGAAAATGCAGCGGCACATGCAGATAGTCAAAAATTTATGCGCCACGACGGACAGCCGTTTTCGGTTGAATATTCCGCCCGGTCCATCATACGCGATGGACAGGTTGTTGGCGGGGTGGTTGCATTTCTTGACATAACGCGGCGGCGCATGGCCGAAGAGCAGTTACGCCAATCCCAAAAGATGGAGGCGATCGGTCAGCTAACCGGCGGCATCGCACATGACTTCAATAATCTGCTGGCCATTATTGTGGGCAATCTCGATCTGCTGGCGTCAACCGGTGACGAAAATTCTGCGCTGCGTAACGCCGCCAATCGAAGGCGCACCGATGCAGCCCTGCATGCGGCGGAACGCGCCAGCCTGCTGACCCAGCGCCTGCTGACATTTTCACGAAAGAAAATGCTGAGCCCGCAGGTCATCGATCCCGGCGAGATGGTGTCGGAGATGAGCGAAATTTTGCATAGCACTCTGGGTGATGGCATTACAATCAATATTGATATGGCGGCGCCGCTTTGGGAGGTTGTTCTTGATCCATCGCAATTTGAAAACGCGCTGCTTAATCTTGCAATCAATGCCCGGGACGCAATGGCTGGCAACGGCGTTCTGACACTTGAAATCAAAAATATCAGCATGGATGCCCCACTGAATATTCCACGATTACAGCTTCCAGCGGGGGATTATGTGAGGCTGAGTGTGCGCGATACGGGAGCGGGTATTCAGCCGGACATTCTGGACAAGGTTTTCGAACCTTTTTTCACTACCAAGGATGTCGGTCAGGGGACCGGCCTTGGCCTTAGCATGGTGTTCGGCTTTGTCGAACAATCCAGTGGTTATATCCATCTGGAGAGCGCACCCGGAATTGGAACCGGGGTGACGCTTTATCTGCCGCGCGCAACAACAGCCGGAACAAAAGTTTATGGGCGTGAAAAGCAGCCGCTGAACGGCGCATATGCGTCCCCTGTTATTGCGCCGGAAAATTTCTGCATTCTTGTAGTGGAAGATGACCCAGCTGTGCGCCAGAGCTCGGTCGCCCAGATAAAAGAGCTTGGGTATAAAGTTCTGTCAGCGGAAGATGGGCCCAGCGCGTTGGCGCTGTTCACGGCAAACCCGGGCATCAATCTGGTTTATTCTGACGTGATGATGCCAAATGGAATGAACGGGCCGGAACTGGCTGACCGGATTCGTGCGATTGCCCCGGAAATTAAAATACTGCTGTGCACGGGCTACGAAGGCGATACGCCAAACCTGTCCGGCATGGCGCAAAAAATCACAATCCTGCAAAAGCCGGTACGCAAGGCCGTGCTTGCCGCCAAGTTACAGGAAATATTGAGCGCATGACCGGCATATTCAGGGCTGCTGACGCACGGCAAATTATAACCGTCATGCTGCTGATGAATGGCGCGGTGCTGCTGGGCGCCTATGGTTTTGAAATCATTGGCGGACTGGCCCCCTGTCAGCTATGTTATTATCAGCGTATTCCATATGTGATGGCGATCATTCTGTGTGCGGGGGCCCTGCTTAGGCCCGCAATGGCACAGGCAATATCCGCTGTTTTAATGATCAATTATATGGCTGGCGCCGGACTGGGAATCTATCATGCGGGCGTTGAATGGCATTGGTGGGCGGGACCGGCGACCTGTAGCGCAGGCGCGGGTTCGGGCGGCTCTGTAGAGGCGCTCATGGCGCAAATACTGGCGGCGCCCGTCGTGCGTTGTGATGAAATTCCATGGTCTCTGTTCGGAATTTCTCTGGCCGGATATAATGTGCTGATTTCCGCCGGCCTGTTGGCGCTGTCGGCATATGTTTTCCTGCGCTGGAAAAAGGATCGGGATCATGACATCTGACACCAGTTTACCCATGCCGGGAGAGGCGGTGAAAACGCGCATCGCGCGGATGTTGCGGGTGGACCATGCCGGTGAAGTGGCCGCAAAACGCATCTATCAGGGTCAGCTGGCGGTGTTGAAGCAACAGCCGCAGGCCCATGCCAGCGCCGCATTGATCGAGGAAATGGCCACAAAAGAAGACACCCATCTTGCGGCGTTTGACCGCCTGATTGTGGCGCGGCATGTGCGGCCCACTTTGTTAGGTCCGCTTTGGGATGTTGCCAGTTACGGCCTTGGGGTGGCCACTGCGTTGCTGGGGGAGCGCGCCGCGATGGCCTGCACCGCAGCGGTGGAAGAGGTGATTTGCGAGCATTACCAGAAGCAGATCAATGATCTTGGGACGGATGATCCTGAATTATCCGGAATAATCACGCAATTTCGCGCCGATGAAATGGCGCATCGCGAAACGGCGCTGGCAAACGGCGCGGCGCAGGTCCGGGCCTATCAGCCCCTGAGCGAAATCATCAAGGCGGGATGCCGCATCGCCATTAAATTATCAGAGCGGATTTAGCCCGTTTTTTGACCGGATTGATGCGTCTCCAGCGGCCTGCCTGCCGCCCCGGATGACAACAGGCCGGAAATCATGCGAACTGGATTATTCCACTATAATGGTGACCACTTCTGATGCAACCGGGGCCTTATGCGGGATGTGGTTGTGATCGCCCAGCAATAATTGCAGCGTGTGTTTTCCCGGCGCCAGTTCCACCTTCGCCTCGGTCTGGCCGCCGCCGAAATGCAGATGCTGCGCATCCTTGGCGATGGCTTCATTCAGCGCGGCACCTTCGGGCAATGGCGCATCGACAAACAGATGATGATGCCCGGTATTTTCCTTTTCGACACCGGCGGGCGCAACCCCCATGCCGCTTAGGCCGAATACCACTTTCACCGGAGATGCAAGCTTTGCTCCATCGGCGGGGCTGATAATATAGAGCTTCGCGCCATCGGGTGCGGGGGTTTCGCCCGCCTGTGCCGGGACAGCGCATAACAGGATTGCCCCAATCATCAGTGGACGCACAAAACATTTCATGCCGTTTTCTCCTCATAATCGATCAGCGCCAATGCGGCGCGGAATCCGGTTTCAGGACTGCTCCAGATGGGTACAGTAATTTCAGGGCAATGCGCAACCGCCCCGTGCATGGATGCCTGCGCAAGTATGATGAGATCAGCGGTCAATGCCGCGCCGCGCAGGCCGCGCGCCACTTCGCGGTGATAGGCGTCCATATCGCCCTGCTGAAAATATTTCCAAGAACTGGCGAACAGGTGGTCAACTATGGTCACATTGGCGCGATCCATATCCTTGGCCGAAGAATACATTAGGTCCATGGCCGAGACAAGCGACGTGGAAACCGCGCCGCACACGGCGATATGGTTGCCCAGCATCACCGCATTGTCCGCCATCGGACGATCAATACGCATGACGGGGATGGGCGCATCAGCGTCAAATGATTCCGCGACCGGGCCAAGCGTCGAACAGGTGCACACAATCGCCTGTGTGTCCCCGGTCATTATTTCGGCCAGCACGGCAGTAGCCGCTGCTTCAATTTCTGGCGTCACGCCGCCTTGCGCGACCGCCCGTTCCAGCAGATCTTCGCGCACCACATGGCGTATCGCAAGATCGGGCGCAAAACGGTCCCGCAGCCCGTCAAAGGTGGCGATATGCACCGGTGAGGTATGCAGGAAAACAATCACGCTTTCATTCCTCACGCCCCGGATATCAGATTTTCTGGCCGCTTTTTTCCCAGTCGGCCAGAAACGCCGCGATGCCCGCATCGGTCAGCGGATGGCGGATCAGCTGGCGCAACACATTGGGCGGAATGGTGCAGATATCGGCGCCAATGCGCGCCGCTTCCAGCACATGGGCCGGATGGCGCACCGAGGCGACCAGAATTTCCGTCTCCAGATCAGGATAATTGTCATAAATATCGCGTATGTCGGCAATCAGCTCCATGCCTTCCTGACTGATATCATCCAGGCGCCCGACAAACGGCGACACAAACGCCGCCCCCGCCTTGGCCGCCAGCAGCGCCTGGTTGGCCGAAAAGCACAAGGTGACATTGACCATCACGCCCTCATTGGCCAGTGACCGGCAGGCCTTCAGCCCGTCCCAGGTCATCGGCACCTTGATGGCGATGTTTTTTGCGACAGCGCGTAATTTTTCAGCCTCGCGCAGCATGCCGGCCGTGTCCAGCGCCGTCACCTCGGCGCTGACCGGCCCCGGCACCAGCGCGCAGATTTCCTTTAGCGCTTCAATAAAATCCCGCCCCGCCTTGGCGACCAGACTGGGATTGGTGGTCACCCCATCCACCATGCCGGTGACGGCAAGATCGCGGATTTCATTCAGATCGGCGGTGTCGATGAAGAATTTCATAGGATGTGTTTCCGTTTGCGTGTGGTGGCGCACTATAGACCATGGATTCGCCAGACGCCACTTTAGCCCGTCGCCCCCGCACTGACGGGCAGGCCAAATAAAGTTCCGGCCTTTAGCAGCGCCTTGTCGAGACTGTAAATGGCGGTGGCGCGATGTGTGCTGGCGATGGCCAGATGCAGGGCGTCACCGGCGCGCAGCCCGCTTTCATAGCGTGCGATATAGCGCCGGGCCAGATCAAAGGCCTCCGGGCCGGGCAGCAGCACGCTAAAGGATTCAGCGATAATGGTATCGAACAGGGCAGACGCTTTATCCGCCGCGCCCGCATCCCTCTTACCCATGCGGACCTCCCGCGCCAAAATGGAAGAAAACTCGACCTGGGTCCAATGGCTGATGGCCAGCTTCTCTTCTGTAAACCCGGCAAGGAACCTGGCGATATCGGCGCTTGTTGATTCCGGCAATATGAGTGGGACAATGAAGCTGGTGTCGAAATAACGCATCAATATCCTTCGTCGCGCATCTCACGGATCAATTCGACACTTGGGCGGCTTAAGGGCGCCATCGCCGCGCGCAACTCCGCCAAATCCGCCCGCAGCGGAAGTTTCGGGCGCGTCACCGGGGAAAGCTGCGCCACCGGACGGCCATGCCGGGTGATGACCACCTCCTGCCCGGCCTCAACCTGTTTCAGCAATTCACTCAGATGCGCCTTGGCATGCGCCAGATTGACCGTAAGCATAAGATACCTCCCATATTGGTACCTGCATCTTCAGGATATGACCAGTTTTCTGGTCATAATATAAGGGTGGCGCCGGTTTATATCAAGGGTTTACTGCGCTGGCGCAACACCAGATCAGGGGTCGCTTTATGGCGTCCTGGAATGGCAAACTGGTATCCATGGCTTCGACTGATTCTATCCTCTCCACTTCGCGTATCATCGCCGTGCTGCTGCCGCTGCCGCTGGCGGGGCCGTATGATTATGCTGTGCCGGATGGCGTAAGCCTGTCGCCAGGGGATTTTGTGACGGCGCCCCTGGGCGTACGCCAGATGGTGGGGGTGGTGTGGGGCGCGGCCCAGGGCGGCATTGATCCGGCCAGGCTGAAGCCCGTCCGTGCAAAACTTGATCTGCCGCCATTGCCGGAAGATTTGCGCCGTTTCATTGATTGGGTGGCGGATTATACGCTGGCCGCGCCCGGCGCGGTGCTGCGGCTGGCGATGCGGGCGCCAAGCGCCGCGCAGCCAAAAAAGCCAAGGCGCGCCGTGGCTTTTGATGCGCCCGATGCGGAACATCCCGGCCCGCAACTGTCTGTACAACAGGCCGATGCGGCGCGCGCATTGGGTGACGCCGTACAGGCGCAAAACTATTCCTGCACCCTGCTGCAGGGCGTCACCGGTTCGGGCAAGACCGAGGTATATTTCGAGGCCATCGCCCAGGCCCTGCGTCAAGGCAAACAGGCGCTGGTGCTGCTGCCGGAAATCGCGTTGACGGTGCAGTTTCTGGAACGCTTCCGGGCGCGCTTTGGCGTACTGCCTGCAGAATGGCATTCGCAATTACCCGAAGCAAGGCGCCGCAATATCTGGCGCGCCGTGGCGTCGGGCGAAGCGCGCGTCGTGGTGGGGGCGCGGTCCGCACTGTTTCTTCCGTTCACGGATCTTGGCCTGATCATTGCGGACGAAGAACATGATGCGGCCTACAAACAGGAAGACGGCGTCATCTATCACGCGCGTGACATGGCGGTGGTGCGCGCGCATCTGGGCAATATTCCCATTGTGCTAAGCTCCGCCACGCCATCGCTGGAAACTGTGGTGAATGCGCAGACGGGGCGTTACGGGCATCTGATATTGCCGGACCGGCATGGCGGCGCGCAATTGGCCAGCATCGAAGCAGTGGATATGCGCGCGGCCGGCCTTCCCGCCGGGCAGTTTATCTCGCCACGCCTGCTGCACTTAATGGGGGAAACGCTGGCGCGCGGCGAACAGGTGCTGCTGTTTCTCAACCGGCGCGGCTATGCGCCGCTGACATTATGCCGCGCCTGCGGACAGCGCATGGAATGCCCGAACTGTTCGGCATGGCTGGTTGAGCATCGTTTTCATAACCGCATGCTGTGCCATCATTGCGGGCATGAAGCGCAAAAACCCAAAGCCTGTCCTGCATGCGCCGTCGAAGATAAAATGGTGGCGCTGGGCCCCGGCATTGAACGGCTGGCCGAAGAAGTGGGGGCCGCATTCCCGGAATTCACCCCGGCCATACTGTCCGGCGATCACAGTGTCGATCAGGTGCGTGACACCCTGGCGGCCTTCACCCGGGGAGAGACAAAATTATTAATTGGTACACAGATTATCGCCAAAGGACATCATTTTCCCGATCTTACCCTTGTCGGTGTGATTGACGCCGATCTGGGGCTGTCTGGCGGCGATCTGCGCGCGGCGGAACGCACCTTTCAGATGCTGCATCAGGTGTCGGGCCGTGCGGGCCGCGCGAGCCGCCCCGGCCATGCGGTGATGCAGACCTATATGCCCGAACATCCGGTGATGCAGGCGCTGATTTCCGGCGATCAGGCGCAATTCCTGGCGGCGGAATCAGACGCGCGGCGCGCCCGCAACCTGCCGCCGTTCGGGCGTCTGGCGGCGCTGATCATCTCCGGCCCCGATCAGATACAGGTGCGCGACTTCGCCACCCAGCTTGCCCGCTTTGCCCCCCACGGCAAGGATGTTCATGTGCTCGGCCCCGCCCCCGCCCCTCTGGCGCTGCTGCGCGGGCGCCACCGCACCCGCCTGCTGCTGATGACCACCCGCCGGCATGACGTGCAGGCCCTGCTGCGCCACTGGCTGGCCCGCGTCAAAGTTCCGCCGAAAGTGCGCCTTGCCGTCGATGTCGATCCGTACAGCTTTATGTGAGCGTAGGCGGGTGCCGCTATCGGCGTTGGCAAGCTGTTGGAGCGTCCTTTGTTGTTCTTTTCCTTCTCCCCTTGTGGGAGAGGGAGGCAGGATGCGGAAACAAAGTTTCATATATGATAGCCGCGCGCTCGACATAAAAGCGCGTGCGGGCAAGAAACTGGAAGCGGCGCCCCGCCACATCATGGATGAAGTTCTTGCCAGACTGGCCCCGCTGTTCGAATAAAGCTACCCCCAAACCGCCACATGCCCTTGCACCCATAGCGTCGGTATGTTAGGACACGCGCGGCTTTGAGGGTATGGTTGTTGCGGGTTTACCCGTTGCCCTAAAAAGCCGTTCATTTTCATGCGGTTAGTTTTTGCCTGCCCGATTGTGGCGGGCGCGATTGAGGGGCCTCAATTGGCTGAACAAACACAACAGGTTGCGGGCGTGTCCGGGTTGCCGGGGCGTTATGCGACCGCTATTTTTGAACTGGCGCGTGAGGCGGGGACGCTGGATGCGGTGGCGGCTGATCTGGCCGCGCTGACAGCGATGCTGGGCGCCAGCGCCGATTTAACGCGCCTGGTGCGCAGTCCGGTATTCAGCCGAACGGAGCAGGGCAAGGCCATGGCCGCCGTGCTGGCGCGCATGAAGGCGCAAGACCTGACCACGCGCTTTATCGGCCTGGTGGCCTCAAAGCGCCGGTTGTTTGTGCTGCCGGCCATGATCACGATATTCAACGCCCTGCTGGCGAACCATCGCGGCGAGGTGTCGGCGCGGGTGACATCTGCCCATATGCTGGACGGCGCGCAGCTTGACGCGATCAAATCCGCGCTGAAACAGGCCGCTGGCCGCGAGGTGCAGTTACAGGCGGACGTGGACAATTCCATACTGGGCGGGCTGATTGTGCGCATGGGAAGCCGCATGATTGACGGCTCGCTGCGCACAAAACTGAACAATTTACAGATTGCTATGAAAGAGGTTGGCTGATGGACATCCAGGCTGCGGAAATTTCCGCGATCCTTAAACAGCAGATTACGAATTTCGGCGTTGAGGCCGAGGTTTCCGAAATCGGCCAGGTTCTGAGCGTTGGCGACGGTATCGCGCGCATTCATGGCCTGGACAAGGTGCGCGCCGGTGAAATGGTCGAATTTTCCGACGGAACCAAAGGCATGGCGCTGAACCTGGAAAGCGACAATGTCGGCGTCGTGATTTTCGGCGATGACCGCAACATCAAGGAAGGCGATGTGGTCAAGCGCACTGGCGCCATCGTGGACGCACCCGTGGGCAAAGGCCTGCTGGGCCGCGTGGTCGATGGTCTGGGCAATCCGATTGACGGCAAAGGCCCGCTGGTCAGTTCCGAGCGCCGCCGCGTCGAAGTCAAGGCGCCCGGCATTATCCCGCGCAAATCCGTGCATGAGCCGATGCAGACCGGCCTGAAGGCCATCGACAGCCTGATCCCGGTGGGCCGTGGCCAGCGCGAGCTGATCATCGGCGACCGCCAGACCGGCAAGACCGCCATCGCCATCGACACCATTCTGAACCAGAAGTCGATCAATCAGGGCACCGACGAATCCAAAAAACTGTATTGCGTCTATGTCGCCATCGGTCAGAAACGCTCGACCGTGGCGCAGATCGTCAAGACGCTGTCCGAAGCGGGTGCGATGGAATACACCATCGTGGTCGCCGCCACCGCATCCGACCCGGCGCCGCTGCAATTTCTGGCGCCCTATACCGGCTGCACCATGGGCGAATTTTTCCGCGACAATGGCATGCATGCGCTGATGATCTATGACGATCTGTCCAAGCAGGCCGTGGCTTACCGCCAGATGTCGCTGCTGCTGCGCCGCCCGCCGGGCCGCGAAGCCTATCCGGGCGACGTGTTCTATCTGCATAGCCGTTTGTTGGAACGCGCCGCCAAATTGAATGATGATAATGGCGCGGGTTCGCTCACCGCCTTGCCGGTTATTGAAACCCAGGCCAATGACGTGTCGGCTTATATTCCAACCAACGTGATTTCAATCACCGATGGCCAGATCTTTCTGGAAACCGGCCTGTTCCACCAGGGCATCCGTCCCGCAGTGAACGTCGGTCTGTCAGTGTCGCGCGTGGGTTCGGCCGCACAGATCAAGGCGATGAAGCAGGTGTCCGGCTCGATGAAGCTGGAACTGGCGCAATACCGTGAAATGGCGGCGTTTGCGCAGTTCGGTTCCGATCTGGACGCCTCGACGCAAAAACTGCTGGCGCGCGGCGCGCGTTTGACCGAACTGCTGAAGCAGAACCAGTTTTCGCCGCTGACCGTGGAAGAACAGGTTGTGGTGCTGTTCAGCGGCTCCAAAGGCTTTCTTGATGGCATTGCCGTTGAAGCCATTGGCCGCTATGAACAAAGCCTGCTGCGCCACATGCATGACAAGCATGCCGCCGTGATCGCAGCGATCCGCGATGAAAAAGCCATTTCGGATGCAACCGACGCCAAACTGCGCGAAATTCTGACGGCGTTCACCAAATCGTTCGCCTGAAAATAGCACACCAACAGGATAGCTGATGGCCAGCCTCAAGGAACTTAAAAACCGCATCGCCTCTGTGCGCTCAACACAGAAGATCACCAAGGCGATGCAGATGGTGGCCGCCGCCAAACTGCGCCGGGCGCAGGATGCAGCCGTGGCGTCACGTCCGTATACGGAACGTATGGGCCGGGTGATAAACAATCTGGCGGCAGGCGTTGCCGGGCGTGATGGCGTTTCACCGTTGTTGAGCGGCACGGGCCGCGACCAGGTGCATCTGCTGCTGGTGGCGACCGCCGAACGCGGGCTGTGCGGTGGCTTTAATTCCAGCATCGCACGTCTGGCGCGCGAGCATATTATTAAGCTGCAACGCGAAGGCAAGACGGTCAAAATCCTGTGCGTCGGCCGCAAGGGGCGCGATGCGCTGCGCCGCCTTTATGGCAATCTGATCATCGACACCATCGAGCACAATAATATCCGCAATATCGGCTTTGTGAATGCCGCCGCAGTGGGCGAGCGGGTGCTGGCCATGTATGAAGCCGGCGAATTCGATGTCTGCACCCTGTTCTTCAGCCGTTTCCGTTCGGTCATTCTGCAAATTCCCACGGCCAGCCAGTTGATCCCGATTGATTTGGCGGCGGTTGCGGGCGGTGCGTCTGACATGGGCGGCGCGTCTTATGAATACGAACCGGACGAAGCCGAAATTCTGGCTGATTTATTGCCGCGCAACGTCTCGGTGCAGATTTTCAGCGCATTGCTGGAAAACGCCGCCAGCGAACAGGGCGCGCGCATGAGCGCCATGGACAACGCCACGCGCAATGCGGGCGAGATGATCCAGAAATTGAACCTGACCTATAACCGCACCCGTCAGGCGTCGATCACCAAAGAACTTATCGAAATCATTTCCGGCGCAGAAGCGCTGTAAGCAGATACGAGGATTAGAACATGAGCAGCAATGTTGTTGGCCGTATTTCCCAGGTCATCGGCGCCGTCGTCGACGTCACCTTTGATGGCGGGCATCTTCCATCAATCCTGAACGCGCTGGAATGCACCAATGACGGTAACCGGCTGGTGCTGGAAGTGGCGCAACATCTGGGTGAATCCACGGTGCGCACCATCGCCATGGACGCGACAGACGGTCTGGTGCGTGGCCAGGAAGTCACCGACACCGGCAACCAGATCATGGTTCCCGTGGGGCCCGAAATGCTGGGCCGCATCGTCAATGTGATCGGCGAGCCGGTGGATTTGCGCGGGCCGGTTAAGTCCACCAAAATGCGCGGCATTCATCAGCCCGCACCGCCTTTTGTCGATCAATCAACCGAATCCGAAATTCTGGTCACCGGCATCAAGGTTGTGGACCTGCTGGCCCCTTACGCCAAGGGCGGCAAGATCGGTCTGTTCGGTGGCGCGGGCGTGGGCAAGACGGTTTTGATCATGGAACTGATCAACAATATCGCCAAGGGCCATGGCGGCTATTCGGTGTTTGCGGGCGTCGGCGAACGCACCCGCGAAGGCAATGACCTGTATCATGAAATGCTGGAATCCGGCGTGAACAACCTTGAAGACACGGGTTCCAAATGCGCCCTCGTGTATGGCCAGATGAACGAGCCGCCGGGCGCGCGCGCACGTATCGCGCTGACCGGCCTCACACAAGCGGAATATTTCCGCGACGAAGAGGGCCAGGACGTGCTGTTCTTCATCGACAATATTTTCCGCTTTACCCAGGCGGGTTCGGAAGTATCGGCGCTGCTGGGCCGCATTCCGTCCGCCGTGGGCTATCAGCCAACGCTGTCCACCGACATGGGCACGATGCAGGAACGCATCACGACGACCAACAAGGGTTCGATCACCTCGGTGCAGGCGATTTACGTGCCCGCCGACGATCTGACCGATCCCGCGCCCGCCACATCCTTCTCGCATCTGGATGCGACCACCGTGCTGGACCGTGCGATTTCGGAAAAAGGCATTTATCCGGCGGTGGATCCGCTGGGTTCCACCTCGCGCATGCTGGACCCGCGCGTTGTGGGCGACGAACATTACAATACCGCGCGTCTGGTGCAGCAGATTCTGCAACGCTACAAATCGCTGCAGGACATTATCGCCATTCTGGGCATGGATGAACTGTCCGAAGAAGACAAGCTGGCCGTGGCCCGCGCCCGCAAGATCGAACGCTTCCTGAGCCAGCCATTCTTTGTGGCCGAAGTGTTCACCGGATCGCCCGGTGTGTTCGTCGATCTGGCCGACACCATCAAGGGCTTTGCGGCGCTGTGCAAGGGCGACTATGACCATCTGCCGGAAAACGCCTTCTACATGGTTGGCACCATGGAAGAAGCCGTGAAGAAGGCCGAACGTCTGGCGGCGGAAGCGGCGTAAATTATAAAGCGTTCTGTAATTGTTTCGTAGTCTATCCAACTCTCTCATTGTCATGCCCCGGCTTGTCCGGGGCATCCAGGGCCCAGACCGAAAGTCTGCTTTTGTGGCTCTGGATTGCCCGGATAAACCGGGCAATGACAGACAAAGGATCACATCATGGCCGACAGACTGACCTTTGAACTGGTGTCACCGGAACGCCTGCTGCTGTCCGCGCAGGTGGACATGGTGGTCGTGCCCGGAACCGAAGGCGAATTCGGCGTGCTGGCCGGACATGCGCCGCTGGTCTCGACCCTGCGTCCCGGAGTGATTTCGGTGCATGACGAAAAAAGCATACAACGCATTTTCGTGCGCGGCGGTTTTGCCGAAGTTACCGCAGCCGGGCTGACCGTGCTTGCGGAAGAAGCCATTGATCTGGCGACCCTCGACGCGGCTACGCTCAGCGCGCGTATAAAAGACGCCGAAGAAGATGTGGCCGACGCCAAATCCGACATTGCCCGCGCCAGCGCCCAGGCGCAACTGGACGGCCTGCGCGCATTGCAAGGCAGCCTGTAGCCCTAAAAAAGCTGCGCCGCTAACAGCCCCGCCGCCCCAATAGCGCCCAGCGGCGGTATCCAGCGCGGGGCGCGGATAGTCAGATCCGGACGCGGTTCCCTGCGGTGCAGCCGCATCAATGCCAGATTGGTCACAATGAAAACGCTGAGCAGCACATTGCTGGCGGCGGCGGCCAGCTCTGCCACGTCAAACGGTATAACCAGCGCCAGCAGAATGACGCCGGTAATCAGCGTGGCGCGCACCGGCGCATGGGTGCGTGGCCAGACATGGGCAAGCTGATGCGGCAGCCAGCCGCGATCGGCCATGCCATACATCATGCGCGACACCATCAGAATTTCAATCAGCACGCCGTTGGCGGTGGCGGTGAGCGCAATGATGCCGAATAATACGGCATTACCGAAGGGCGAACCAACCACCACGTCCAGCAGCGGTGTTGGGGAGTTTGACAGCACATCCAGCGGCGCAACGTTCACCGCAACATAGGCCACAATCACATACAAAGTGGTTGCAATACCCAATGACAGCAGAATGGCGCGGGGCAGCGTCTTGTCAGGGTCATGGGTTTCTTCCGCCATATTGGCAAGCGCCTCGAAACCCAAAAATGCAAACATGGCGATAAATGCGCCTGACGCAATCGCATCCGGCGCAAACACGAATGCTGGCGGGGTATAGGCATGCGTCTGATACAGACCCGCCGCGATCACATAGAACAGGCCGCCAATCTCGACCACCGTCATAATGGCGGCCGCCGTCACGCTATTCGCCACGGTCAGGCATGCAACGCCAGTGAACAGCATCACAATAAGCGCGCCGCCAGCGGCAATGGGAATCACTGGCAGCAGCCCCGTCAGATAGGCGGCACAGCCGCGTGCGATGGACGCCGCAGCCAGAATACCCACCGCAACGATGGCAAAACCGATGCAACGCGATAATAAACTATTGCCAAATGCGCTATGCGCGTAGGCGGCCTGACCCGATGCCTCGGGATGACGCGCGGAAAGTTCTGCAAAGCTGATGGCCGTGGGCGCCGCCAGCAACCCAGCCAGCAGAAATGACAGCGGCGCCCCCATTCCGGCGGCGCCAGCAACCTGCCCGGTCAGCACATAGATGCCAGCGCCAATAATGACGCCAACCCCGTACAGGACAAGCAAACCCAGCCCCAGGCTTCGCTTAAGGCGCGCTTTATCCGCTGATGGTTGCATCGGCTGCTGCATTGCCCGGCTCTTTTTTCAGTGGCCGTTCCAGCCAATCGGCGCAATGTTCAGCGATTTTCCGCCAGTTTGGCCCATCAAGCAGCCAATGGCTGACTTTATCAAAACTATAATAGTCTGCGCGCGGGCCATAACGCCGGGCGATTTGCCGTACGGTGTCCGGTGGATTAATGGGGTCATGGCTGCCTGCAAGCGCCAGCACAGGGCAGATTACCTTGCGCGGGTCAACGCGGCTGGCCTGTTGCGGGTCCATCATCCAGCACATGATTTCAAATAACGCATAACCCGATTCCGATGTCAGCCTGTCCAGGATTGCTTTTTTGGTATCGCCCGGCATGTGCGCCAGCGCGTGGTCCGCCGCCGTCTTCCTGTCCGGCGCCAGAATGTTCTGTCCCCAGCCCATGCCGCTGGCGAAAACACCGAAAGACGTCAGCATTTCCATTGAGGATGCCGGAATGATGCCCGCTGGCGGCGAGGGGGCCAGCAACACCATGCGCGCGCCATGCCCGCGCGCCGCCAGCATCTGACACAACAGCCCGCCCATCGAATGGCCCATCAGGATTATTTCGCCATCCAGCGTTTCAATCAGCGCCTCAAGATCGCGCCTGTAATCTTTCAGACCGGTACGGGCAAGCTCCATGGAAACCTGGCGATCCGGCGCAGCGTCATGGTGACGCAAATCCGGTGCAACACAGCGATAGCCGCGCGCCTCGAAATAACTCTGGAAATTTTCAAACGCCCAGCCGCCGCCAAACGCGCCATGCACCATCAGGATTGTTGGCTTGCCCAAGGCTTTTTTAACGCTCATGCACGCGCCGTGTGTTGCAGCGCCATGGCGTGCGGACGAAACTCGTCAACGACGCGCGCATAGACATCGCGCTTGAAGGCAACCACCAGATCGCACACATCTTCAATGTCCACCCATTTCCAGGCGTCAAATTCCGGATGCCTTGTGGCGATGTTAATCTCGCTGTCCGCGCCGTCAAAGCGCAGGGCAAACCATTTCTGGGCCTGTCCGCGATATTTTCCAGACCATTTCATATCCGCAATTTCCTTTGGCAGATCATAGCAGTGCCACTGCCGACTTTGCGCCAGTATGGTCGCATTATCGGTACCGATTTCTTCCAGCATTTCACGCATGACGGCCTGCGCGGGCGTTTCGCCAGGGTCAATGCCGCCTTGTGGCAATTGCCAGGGCTTGTCTATCAGCCTGGCGATCACATCATCCGTATCCACATCATTACGATGCCCGGCAAACACCTGTCCACGCCGGTTCAGCAAAAAAACACCGGCGCAGGGCCGGTATTTTTCCGGCAAATGGTCGCTGACAAATTGGCTTAACGCGCTCATTTTATGTCTTCGGAAATTAAAGCTGTAACTGGCACCAGAATTATTCCTTTTGCGTTTAACTGTTCCGCCCACAGATTGATGCGTTCAATCGTCAGCGGAAAGGGCGATCCAACTGCGGCAGCGAAACCTTCTGCAACGGCTTTTTTTTCCAGATCCGCCAATTTTGCATCGATGCCTGCGGCAGTCAAATCCGTATCCAGTTGCGAGGTCGCAGAAACACACGGCAGATCAATCTGTTTGGCGACATCAGAAATTTTACTGCGCGACGCCGATTGATTATCGACAATCATCAGTCCCCGTCCTTTCAGTTCCGCCATAACCGGGCCAAGCGCTGTTTCAGCGGTAGAGAACTTTCCGCCAAAAAAATTAATAACCCCTGCATAACCGGAAAACCGCGACAGCAGCCATTCCAGCCGGTCGGTATTTTCTTCCGCCGACAGGCTGGTCAGCAGCGCATGCGGGCCGGGGTCATTTTCCGGATAATCATAAGGCTCCATCGGCAGTTCCAGCAGCACCTCATGCCCCGAAGCACGGGCCTGCGCCACCCATTCCTGCAATGCCTCGCCATAAGGGGTAAAGGCCAGTGAAACCGGCGCTGGCAGGCGCTGCACAGCAAGCCGCGTCGGCACCTCGCTTAAGCCCATGCCGCTGATCACCACGGCAATCCTTGGCCGTCCATTTGCGGGCGGGGCAGGGTGCGCATAGACATGCCATGCGCGCGCGCCATCTTCGGCGATGCGCGGCAATGACCCGACCACGGTCTGTTCCACCAGCATGGGATCAGGAACCGGGGCAAGACTGATTTTCCCGTCTGCGGAAAGGCTAACCGGTAATGTACGGCGATTAACAGCTTCAGCAGGAATTGCCGCTGGCGTAGCGGCAGGCGGCGTTACGGGAACCGGCCTGGGGGGCGACGCCATCAGTTCTTCGACCTGGCCATTGGCCGTTGCATCCAGCGTCAGGGAAACACTGGGCATGGCCCTACCGCCATCACCCAGCGCCAGCCAGCCGATCACCCCGCCCAGCAAAGCAAGCAGAAGAAATGTAACGATAAGCAACGGGCTCAACCCGGAACGGGGCGCTTCATCGTCCGCTTCGGGTTTTACATTTCGGGACGGACGAGAGCGTCCACGCTGGGCAGGTTTACGCGCCAATTTTGACCATCAGCAACTGTTTCCCATTAATTCACTGCCCGCTGCGCCATCAGGGACATGCCGCGCAACAGATCCAGCGCATAGCTTAGCTGATAATCTGCGGGTGGCGCTTCGCCCGAGACTTTATCCACTCCGGGCTTGCCGTCCGGCGCGTCTTTGGCTGGCGCTTTATCCGGCGTGGCTGGCGCAACTGCTGGCGTATCCTTGCTTTGCGGTTTTTCCTCTGCGGGCTTTTTCGTTCCGCCATCCAGATGGCTTGGCAAATCCGCCTCGCTGCGCAGGCGTTGGGGTTCAAGCACTTCAAGCTTTGACTGCTCGACCTTGATGTCCGGTTCAATGCCCGTCGCCTGGATGGAACGGCCGGACGGCGTGAAATACCGCGCGGTGGTCATGCGCAAGGCGCCCTTGCCCGCCAGCGGAATAATTGTTTGCACCGACCCTTTGCCGAAACTGGTCGTGCCCAGCACGATGCCGCGACGGTGGTCCTGCAGGGCGCCGGCGACAATTTCAGACGCGCTGGCCGAACCGCCATTGATAATGACAATCACCGGCTTGCCGCCGGTAAGATCGCCCTTGGTGGCGCTGAAACGCTGAATGTCATCGGCGTGACGCCCACGGGTCGAAACGATTTCACCGCGTTCCAGAAACGTATCGCTGACCGCAATCGCCTGATCCAGAAGACCGCCGGGATTGTTGCGCAAATCCAGAACGACGCCCTGAAAATTCACGCCAATTTCTTTTTTCAGCTTCTCAAGGTTTTCCACCACACCGTCATTGGTATGTTCGTTAAAGGCGGTGATGCGAATATAGGCGACATCCTTTTCACGGCGCGCGCGCACCGATTGGACCGTGATCACCGCACGCTTCAGCACCACGTCAAAAGGTTCCGCTGTGCCTTCACGCACAATGCTCAGTTTGATCGGTGTGTTCACCGGGCCGCGCATCAGATCGACAGCCTGTTTCAGGTTCATGCCCATGACCTGCTTGCCATCCAGATGGGTGATATAATCACCGGACTGAATTCCCGCTTTGGCGGCGGGGGTGTCATCAATGGGCGTCACCACCTTGACGACGCCATTTTCCATGGTGACTTCGATGCCAAGCCCGCCAAATTCACCGCGCGTCTGCACCTGCATATCGCGATAGGCGTCGGCATTCATAAAGCTGGAATGCGGATCCAGTGACGCCAGCATGCCATTGATGGCCGCTTCTACCAGTTCATTGTCCTTGGATTCGACGACATGATCGTTGCGCACCCGTTCGAAAACATCCCCGAACAGATTAAGCTGTTCATAGGTTTCCGCACTGGCGGCGAACGCCGCACTGGCGGGCGCCGCCATGAAAGCCAGCATTGCGCCCATTGCCAACAGGCGCGTTTTACCTTTTGATTGCATGAACATTAGCCACTTACCTTCTTTTCGCTGACTTTCAACCAGGGCATGGGATTGAACGGTTTCCCATCCTTGCGGAATTCGACATATAGATCGCGCAGATCTGATCCACCGCCGGAGGCAGATTGCGTTGACGCCTCGCCCTTTGGCCCGGTTCCCATGCGTCCAACCGGCTGTCCTTGTGTCACATTCTGCCCAACGACGCTATGCACCAATGACAGGCCTGAGAGTAATATATGGTATCCCTCGCCTGCTTCCAGGATCAATAATTGACCATAAGCGCGAAAAGGCCCTGCAAACACCACTTTTCCGTCAAATGGGGCAATAACTTCCGCACTTTCGCGGGTGCGGATGCTCATTCCCCTGCGGGTGGCGCCTGTATTATCTCTGGCGCCAAAATTGGCGACAATCTTGCCCCGGGCGGGCATCGCCAATAGGCCCCGGGCCGCACTGAAAAGCACGGGACGTGCCGTTTCAGGGACGGGCGGCGGCGGGGGGGAAAGCAGCGCATATTCCTGCGCTTCCTGGTTTTCTTCTGTGGGAACGCCCGGCTGGGCCAGTGGCGGCCTGGGGCGCGGCTGGCCGCCCGGTTTGATTTCGGCATTGGCTGTTTTTTCCAGCCGCGTCAGCAGATCGCCGGCATCCTTGGCATTTTTCGCCAGGGTGGCCATGGCGTCAGCTTTGGCGGCGGCCATTTCTATCAGCGCTGTTTGCTGGCCGCGCTGTTCAACCAGCAGATCGGCCAATGATTTTTGCTCTTCCTGAAGCTCCTCCAGCCGTGTCAGGTGCTGATCATGCTCCTCTGTCATCACGGCCTCTAGCTGGTCGATTTCAGCCAGATCCTCGCGCAGAACTGCGGCCTCCTGCTCAACCCCCTTGATCACCGCCCCCAGCAGCGTGGCCCCGCGCACATGTGTGATCGCCGCTTCCGGGCGGGCAAGCAGCAGTGCGGGCGGTTGACGCCCCAGCCTTTGCATGGCCGCCAATATTTGCGACAGATCACCGCGCTGCGCGTCAAACCGGGCCAGTTGGCTGCGCCGCCGCAATTTCATTTCATCCAGCCGGGTTTCACTGTCCAGAACGTCCTGTTCGCGCGCCTGGATCAGCATGGCGGTCTGCACCAGTTTTGCGGTAAGTTCCGGGTCTGCATTATCAGGTTCAGATTGCGCGATGACCGGCGCAATCCATAACGGCCCGCAAAGGCCGGCCATTAGGAATATTCTGATCAAGAAATTGCGCAAGAATCAAAACCTGTTTTGCCGTGAACGATTCACGCGGGATTATCCGTAAAATACTGTTTGCGCCGCAACAAGTCCACCTGCGCAATATATCCGCTACGATGCGGGGGATGATTGGCCAGAATGGTTACCGCCCAGTAAATGGGTTCCGCCCGCAGCTTTCGCCGGTCTTAAAATGATGGTCAGGCACAGAATATAGAACATCAAAACAAGGCGCGGCTGATCGAACGTGCTTACCGTCATCCCCGTTACCAGAAAGCCAGTCAGGGACGCCAGCAGCACCGCCGCAAGCCTGTCTCCCGCCGCAATCTGGCGCGCCAGCGCCGCAAGTGTAAGCGCCAGCAAAGCGCCCACCGCCAGCAACCCCAGCCATCCCTGATCGATCAACAGGCCCACCACCAGATTTTTTGTGTGCATTTCCATATGGGCGTCTGAAATCCAGAACCAGTGATCGGAAAACCGGTCAAACTCGCCATTTGAAAGCAGCTCCTTCCCATTTTCGTCAATCAGGCTCATTGCGTCGATATCAACGCCATGCAGTGGAGCGCCATCAACCGAATAGGTTATCCGCGTTGGCCGGGGAAGTGTTAAACCCACTGATCTGCCATAACCAATTTGGCGCGTCTGAATAATCCCGCGATATGTTTGCCAGTCCCCGGCCGTTGCCTGCAGGTTGAATGTCGTATGATAACAAGTATGGGAAGTGAGCACCCAAATTTCACAAATCGCAACACTCATCGAGGCCTTTGGTTCGGATGTCCGAACTCTGACGCTGATCTGGTACCTGGTGTTTTCATTAACGGCGATGGCCTGTCCCATATAATGCATCTTGCCGGACCATAATCTTATAAAGCCATCATCCCCATCCCTCATGAAGCTATAAAAGGAGGATTTGGGTCCGCCCGCTGCGGTTGTTTTTTCCTCATGAATTCTTGGAAAGCTGCCGGTTCCCATTCCTATTACATTGGCGGTAACAGTATCGTCGCGCATGCTCAATGCTGTGCGCCAGTGATTATATCTGTACGCAGCGTCTTCCCCCATCGTCTCAAAACGTTTCCCCATAAATGTCTGAGAAAGCATGGGTAAGCCCATCATCGAAATCAGCACAAAAACACCCACTCCAACAGCAGAGATAAATGCCCCGCGACGCCAGCCCGGGCGTGTTGCCAGAAGCCCCAGAAAACCTGCCCCAATAGCAATCACCACCGCGATAAGCGGGCCGCGAGAGGCCGTGGCCATCAAGGTGTAGAGTGAAAGCAACCCCATGCCTATCGTAACAGGCAGCAGCGTCGGCCAGCGGCGATGAATCAGCAATATTCCCAACAATGGAATCGATGCAGCCAGCCAAACATCAATGGGCCCGTCACCGGTATGCATACTGGAAAATGTCGATGATATCCGGTAGCTGGAATCCCAGGCGAGTAGCCCTGTAAATACCATGCGTTCATAAACCGAAGCAGCGCCAACGCCAAAAAGCCCTATTAGAATACCAATCGTCAATTTGAACGTAGCATCATTGTCCTGCGCAATGGCGCGCCTTAGCGGGTTGAATAGCAACAGCGCCCAGACAAATCCCTTGCCGGTCCGCAAACTATTATAGGGGCTGTTATAGCTGGCAAATGAATCGGGTGTTATGGGCGGCAGTGGCCAAAGCTGTATCAGTGTGCTGAGCAGATATGACACACCCAGAAGCGCCAGAACCATCTTCAGTCCATGCGAGATTGGGGGAAGTGGTTCTGTTCCCTTTTCGCGCAAGGCAAGCACCCCCGCTGTTAGCAGGATAAGGGCGTCAAACTCATCAAAGAAAAACCGGCCTGACCAATGTGCAAGATCAAAGACCGGCAACAGCGCCGGCACAGCCACCAGCCACAGCATCGGCCGGCGCCACAGGCAAATGGCGTACAGCGTGAAAGCCGCCGCTATAGGCAGGCGCAGGATCGGAAAATCCACCACGAACCAGATGGTGACCGCCAGCAAAGACAATGCGTAGGGAATCCGCGCGGGCCGTAGCATCATAAAACGCATCACAGTTTGCATGTTGCTTTTAGCCAAAGGCCTGTTTTGCGGTGCAGCTTCTATATTGCTTTCCGGTATTGGCATATCTGACCCCAGCCGGGCCGCCCACTCACAGATGCGCTGCATCAACATCACCGCCGCGACGGCTATCAGGATATTGGTAGGGTCTGGCCGCAGCCCCGTGGTGATGAGCCCCCCTGCTTCTATTATGCAGGCGAATAAAACGGTCGGGAGTACGCTATATCCCAGGGACCGCCCTCGTCCCGCTGATTTGTCTGTAAGGAACCAGGTCACCCAGATGAAAACACCTAATGGCGCATAGCTGGCGGCAACACTCAATAAACTCGAAAAGGCGAGTTGTTCTGTGGCGTAGTAGTAGTAATAGAAAGGCATCCAGTGCATGGATGCGAGCACGTCTTCGATTTTGCTTTGGCCGGCGAAACCGGCATGCCACCCTCGCAAAACAGGTAATATCGCCAGATAAAGTGGCGCAGCAAGCCAGATACCCGCTTTCAACCAGGGGGCAAGGCGCAGCATGATCTTGGGTAGCAAATCTGTAATCTGGTGACCAAGCGCTGCGCCAAGCATCGCAACAGCAAAACTGCTGGCTTCCACGCGCCCCGAATATTCAAGCCATTGCAGCGCTTCGATCCCGCTGGTGAGTACAAATGCCGCCAGAACTGCGGAGGCAACGCCGCGATTCCAGATCAGCCTAATCGCTATCCCCAATGGGAGTATGAGCGTAATTTTCAAAATCAGCGACGCCAGGCCGCGGATGCCGAATAAATTCTCCGGCGCCCATATGAATGCCTTCGGGTCGGCCAGCCGCATTGCGATCTCATCCGCACTTACCAGAAAATCGAACGGGAACAGCGCAATGAAACTGTAAACCAGCAGGTATAAACCAAGCCCCGCAGTCAATGTTTTGGGACCGCCGGACAGGGCGTTCTGCACCGCGCTTACGATCAGTCTGCCCCACAGCCCCCAGCCAAGGATGCCGGTGCCGGTACCTGCGATTTCCGCAACCATATCATTGAGGGAGTATGTGCGAGGCGCAGCCCAAACCTGTAAAAACTCGATACAAACGGCCAGACCAATTCCAAGTAACGCGGCGAAAATGGCCCCGCTCAGGTCCAATCGGCTGGTGGCGCCATAGGCGAAAAATCCGATTGGCACGTAAAGAATAAGATTGGCGACCCAGTCGGCCCGGTTACCAAGGCCCAGGCCATACCATTTGAGATAGGAAAAATCCCCGAATGTGAAACCAGGCGGCGCATCGCGGTATTCAAAGGGAAGCAGGCTGCCGTAAATGACAAATAGTGCGGACAGGCACGCCAGCATAGCCAACGCACGGTACGGAATCGGCCGCTCTGCTGACACGGCGCCCCCTGGATCAACACGCATACTGAACTACCTGTGATTACTGCAAAGGCGGGAACAGAATCAGCTTTAACGATTTGCGGGCGCGCCAGCCATCATTTATTCACCTCACGCACGATGATAGGGATGATTGGCCAGAATGCTTACCGCCCGGTAAATTTGTTCCGCCAGCATCATGCGCACCAGCATATGCGGCCAGGTCATGGCCCCCAGCGAGATTTGCAGGTGCGCGCGGGCGATCACCTGATCGCTTAAGCCGTCCGCGCCGCCAATGACGAAGACCAGGTTGCGGCAGCCCTGATCCCTGTGTTGTCCCAGCCATCCGGCAAATTTCTCGCTGGATAGCGCACGTCCCCGGCCGTCCAGCGCCACCAGGGTCGCCCCCTCTGGCGCCTGGGCCAACAGCAGTTCGCCTTCACGCTCCTTGCGCTGGGCGGCATCTGCCTGACCGCTGCGTTTGCTGCGATCTTCAACCTCGCGCAGCGCCATTGGGCCAAGTCCCAGGCGTGCGCCCATCAATTCCGCGTTTTTCAGATAGGTGTTGGCAGCCGCCGTTTCATCGGCAGCGGTCTTTTGACCACGGCCAACAGCAGCAATCGTGATGCGCATGAATGATTCTAGACGGCGCGCAGGCCGAACCCATTTGCCGGCTCAACGTGCGACGGCATGGTCACCGACCATAATTTTTCGAGATTATAAAATTCCCGCACTTCTGGCCGGAAGATGTGAATGATCACATCCACCGCATCGACCACAACCCAGTCGCCCTGGCGCAGACCTTCCACGCGGCAATTGTCGCCATAGACCTGTTTGATTTTCTCCGCCACATGCCCGGCAATCGATCCGACATGGCGCGAGGATGTGCCGCTGGCGATCACCAGATAATCGGCAATGCTGGATTTTCCTTCCAGCGCAATGGAAACGACATCCACGGCCTTGTCGTCGTCCAGTGAATTCAGCACAAGCCGCTTAAGCTCCTCCGGATCGGGATGGGCTGTACGGTGCGCGACGGCTCTATCTTGGGTCAGTGGGTTCCTCTGGGCTTGGTTAGGGATTCCTTATAGAATAGGGATAGCAGGGGGTTTTTGCAAAATAATTACATGGTAAATTTATTTTCGGCCCGCCCGGATCGCGGTGGAGCTGGCCGGGTGCAGGCGGCAGGGGATGAAAATCCAGGCAGGGGCTGGCTGGCTGGCCAGAAAGGTGGCGTACGCCAGCGGCTGCCGGGCGGCGGCGTAGCGCTGCGCCGCCTTGCCGTGCAGGGCCTTAATGCCGCTGCCTGGGCGGTCCAGCACCGCCATGGGCATCAGGCGCATGATCTGGTTCCAGTCGCGCCAGCGGGGCAGTTGCGCCAGATTATCGGCCCCCATCAGCCAGACAAACTGCACCCCCGGCCAGCGGCGTTGCAGGGCGGCCAGCGTATCCCTGGTATAAGTGGTGCGCAGGCGCCGTTCGATGGTGCTGACCAGGATGCGCGGATGCGCGGCTGTGGCGTTGGCGGATTTCAGACGATCCGCGAGAGGGGCCATGCCCTCTACCGGTTTTAGCGGGTTTTGCGAGCTGACCAGCCACCAGACCCGGTCAAGC
>Ga0209867_1000062_pt1 | contig 33507 bp, 28 predicted proteins | sample GWRWmT4_4Nov14_FD_187197 | JGI IMG/M metagenome (GOLD analysis project Ga0209867, IMG submission 187197) | Sand microcosm microbial communities from a hyporheic zone in Columbia River, Washington, USA - GW-RW T4_4-Nov-14 (SPAdes) (version 2) | ecosystem: Engineered > Artificial ecosystem > Sand...
CAGAAAGGAAAAAAAACAGGCTTGACCAATTGCCCGCATCGCGGGACATAACATCCACCCGGGTCACTTCTAAATGAAAATCCAGGGTCAAATCTAAGTGAAAATTAACACTATCGCGCCTTTTGCACCGAACCGAGCCCGGATGTTTTCTCGGTGCTGAGCATGGCGCTTAGCGCCACGGGTAATTTTGGACGGGAAAAAGAAGAAACCATCAAGGCGGCCAAGGCTTCACTGGAACTTGCCTTGAGCAGCAGTGAAACCGGCGCCACCATCGCCCGCACCCAGACCATCAATATGCTGCGCGAAATGATGTATCGCACCTGTGAGCGCTATCTGTCTGGCGCGCTCGGGCCTGCCGAGTTTTCGATTCAGGCAGCCAGAGACCAGCGTCTGATGGTGTCCATTCTCGCTATCGAACAGCTAACTGGCGCGGTTACAATTAAACCCACCATCATAGCCTCCAATGGCATCGCGTCCGTTGGGGAGAATTCAAGTGACGCAATTTTGAAGCTGGCGGAAGCCCAGAAAAAACGTGACGATACTGCCGCAGCGACAAAGAAAGCGGACTCCAATTTAGCCGCTGCGAAGAAAACAATGGATGAAAAAGAACCCGGAAATCCGAAATGTTTGGAAATCAAGGATGGCGATTCAACAGCGGCGGCGAGAAGAAAAGAATGCGCTGAAGCAAAAGAGGCGGTGACCATCGCAGAGACAAAGCAGAAATCCGCACGCGATGATCAGAAAACAGCGCTTGATGACTATAACACTCTGGCGGCGCAAACAGGAAATGGCAGTGTTCTATTGGTTGCAACCACGGCGGGGCAATTGTTGCAAGGTGGCGGCGAGATATCAACTGCGGCGCGCTCGGCGGATGTCGCCAGCGTTGCGAATGTCGTAAGGGATATTGTCAAGGAAGCTTACGCTCAGGATGAGTTCCTGCTCATGTGCGTGCGGGAGCTTCCTAGTGGCGGCACGGCAGCCTCTGGTACAGTTCAAGGAATTTGTCTGGATTATATAAAAGAATCACTCAAACTTCAGGTCGCGAAGAAAATGGAAGAGTCCTCGGCGAGGGTGCGGGCCGCGATGGAAAATAATGCAGCCGTGTCTTCACGTCTATCCGATAAATTTTGGGCTAAAGTTGAAGATACAGCTAATATTGGAATGGTGGACAGAGGCAAACTTAATGCTCTCATCGCCTCATACGATACTAGTGGTGCTTCACCGACGGTTAGGAATGGATTGGCTAATCTATCCGCCAAATCTACTAAGTCTGATATCCAAGCCGCATTCCAAACATTGCCACCGTTCCTGCAAAAATGGTTGGCGGAGTAAATTCCACAAGGAGGTTCCCATGGCTGATTATGCAATAGTGATAGCAGAAGACGATGACGGACTAACGGCTATAGCTAATAAATACAATCTAACATTAATTGGCGGAACGAAAGTTTCTTTCGATTCTTTAACGACGTATACGTCCCCGGGTTTCACTAAAGCGAACTATATAGATACCGGGAAACCAGGCATGTATGCTCTCGCGAAAGCGCCCTAGCCCAAGGTCTGGGGCTAACCCATTCTTGGATAACTACAGAGGGGGGTACGATGTATATGGCACTTTTTGGTGCAATCGGCGGGTGCTTGGTTCCAGCGCTCAACCTTGCCACGGATCTCGTCTATAAAAAAGAGCCGATGCCGGAATTCAGCTTTCTTTTTGGCCTTTTGATCTTGGGTGTAATTGGCGCGGTTGTCGCCAAGTTATACGCTACGCCGAATGATCACAAGAGTGCGCTCATCACTGGTATCAGCGCACCTGCTCTGATTGTCGCTCTGCTCAGCAACGCAACGACCAAGCCGCCGCAACCAATCTCCATATCGCCTATTAATGGACCTGTGTCTTATGTCCCGGCATTCATCGCATCGGCGCATGCTCAGCCGAGACCGGAGTCTCCCTCGCTCTCGGATGCGCAGGTCGAAATCGGGCCGCAGCAGACAGACGATCAGTATCAGATTTGGTTCTACAACAACAACAACAAGCCGATTGACGGCCAGGTAGCTGAAAATCCAACCGAGACACAGTTGTTCGATATCCCGACCGAGGCAACATCGTTTATCATAATAAAAGGGGGCGCGACCAGCTCGTCTGTATCCCTCGAACCACGCGATGGAGACCCTGAGCCAGTCAAAGTGACACTCGAGCAGAAGACATCGCTCAGACAGGACTTTCTGCGCGCATTTGGCATCAAGAGCGAAGGAGAACTTGTCGTGAAATGACAGAACCACCCCTGAAACGTCACGCTTGCCGGCGAAAAGAGAGAAACGAGTTGCTTCGGCATATCCCCTTTATCTTGTGTTCATTGACGATCCAGAAGCTACGTTTTTAATTTTCTTTTGATGCGAGGTGGTGGCCCCACCCCCTCACATATTCGGGTAATTCGGCCCGCCCGCGCCTTCGGGCACGGTCCAGTTGATGTTCTGGGCCGGGTCCTTGATGTCGCAGGTTTTGCAATGCACGCAATTTTGCGCATTGATCTGGAAACGCGGATTGGAACCGTCCGCATCGCGCAGCACCTCATAGACGCCCACTGGGCAATAGCGTTGCGCCGGTTCGTCATACATTGGCAGGTTTTTGGCAATCGGGATGGACGGATCGCGCAGGACCAGATGGCAGGGCTGATCCTCCTCGTGATTGGTCGCCGATAAAAACACCGAACTGGGTTTGTCGAACGACAGCACGCCGTCGGGTTTGGGATAGGCGATGGGTTTGAATTTCGCCGCCGGTTTAAGCGATGCGTGATCCGGCTTGCCATGTTTCAGCGTGAATGGCAGGCCGATGCGCAGCGCATTCATCCACAGATCGAGGCCGAAAAATCCCATGCCGGGAATGAGGCCGAAGCGGCTCCAGAGCGGCTTGGCGTTGCGCACCTTGTACAGGTCCTTATACACCCAACTGTCTCGATAGGCCTGTTGATAGGTTGCGGGTTCGTCATGCTGCCTGCCCGCCTGCACGGCGGCGAATACCGCTTCGGCGCCCAGCATGCCGGTCTTCATCGCATTATGACTGCCCTTGATGCGCGGCACATTGACAAAGCCCGCCGAACAGCCGATCAGCGCGCCGCCGGGAAAGGTCAGCTTCGGCACCGATTGCAAGCCGCCCTCGGTGATGGCGCGCGCGCCATAGGCGACACGGCGCCCGCCCGCCAGCATGTCGGCGATGATGGGGTGATGTTTCAGGCGCTGCAATTCATCGAACGGCGAGACATAGGGATTGGCGTAATTCAGATGCACCACAAAGCCGATGCTGATCTGATTATTTTCCATGTGATACAGAAATGTGCCGCCGCCAGTGCTGTTGCCGAGCGGCCAGCCGAAACTGTGCATCACCAGGCCGGGCTTGTGTTTGGCCGGATCAATATCCCAGATTTCCTTTATGCCAATGCCGAATTTCTGATGGTCGCTGTCCTTGTCCAATTGAAACTTGCCGATCAGCTGTTTGGCGAGCGAGCCGCGCACCCCTTCGGCGATCAGCGTATATTTGCCGCGCAGTTCCAGCCCCGGCGTGTAGCTGTCATTGGGCTTGCCATCCTTGCCGACGCCCATATCGCCGGTGGCGACGCCGCGCACCGAGCCATCGTCATTGTAAAGAACTTCGGCCGCCGCAAAGCCCGGATAAATCTCCGCGCCCAGCGCCTCGGCCTGTTGCCCCAGCCAGCGACAGACATTGCCAAGGCTGACAACATAATTGCCGTGATTGTTCAGCATCGGCGGCAGCATGAAATTGGGAATGCGCAACGCGCCCGCCGGGCCGAATACGTAAAACCTGTCGTCAATCACTGGCGTATTGAGCGGCGCACCCATCGCCTTCCAGTCCGGAAACAGCTCGTTCATCGCGATCGGGTCCATCACCGCGCCCGACAGAATATGCGCGCCGATCTCGGAGCCTTTTTCCAGCACGCAGACGGAAATTTCCTGTCCGGTTTCGATGGCCAGTTGACGCAGCCGGATGGCCGCACTCAGCCCAGCAGGGCCGCCGCCAACGATGACCACATCATATTCCATAAATTCGCGTTCTGCTGTGCTGCTCATGCTGTTGCCTTTGTTCGCCGGGGGCTGAATATTTACGCCATGCCAGTCCCACTACGCTCATGCGTCGCATGAGCTTCGAGGGACACTCTGTTTCGCAAGACCGCGCCATCCGCCTTCGCGCCCTTGGCGCTATGGCGCGACAAGGAGGCGCGGGCGAAACGGGTGGTGCCGCCTGCGTGACTCGAACACGCGACCCCCGCATTACGAATGCGATGCTCTACCAGCTGAGCTAAGGCGGCCTGGGCTTATACGTGCCGGTGTATCAAAGTGATGCGCCTTGCGCAAGCAATCCCGGCGCGGCGGGATTTTGGCCCTGTAAGGGGCCTGCTATATCCCAATGAATGCTGTCAAACTCGCCACAGGACGGGCAGAGCATATGCCAGACCTGAGCCTGCTTGCCGCAGGCCTGGCATTGCCAGGACGGATCGGGCGCCGCCAACGGGGCGCGGGCCAGCCAGCGCTGCGCCTCCTCGGCCCCCAGCCCCTGCGCCTGAGCAAGTTTCGCCATCAGCAGGCAGGCCCGATGGCTTGGCTCGACGGTCTCTGAGCCAAGCAGGGGTTTCAGCAATTCACGCGCCCGTGCCGTTTCACCCACGGCCAGCGCGTTCTCTACCGCCAGAATGCGGCTTTCGGGATGATCGGGATTGGCCGCAATCAGACGGCGCATCCGCACCTGGCGCGGGGCTGGATTTTCATCCGGGACCAGAGAGCCGAAGGCTGCCGCCAGATCGGGATGTGGAGCGCGCGCCCAGGTCTTTTCCAGCAGCCGTGCGGCCTTGTCCGGTTTGCCGGAGGCGGCCAGAAGACGTGCCGCCAGCACCGCCGCCGGAACCAGATCGGGGGCGCCCTTGACGGCGCTCTGCGCCAAACCGAGCGCCTGCACGTCCGCCCCCTGTTCCAGCGCCTGACAGGCCTCTGCATAGGCCAGAATGGCCTGACGGCGTGTGCGCTCCACCCGTGTGATCAACCGGTTCTGTGCAGCGCGGCCAAGGGTTTCGCGGGCCAGCGGCCAGGCCCCGGTGGCGCATTCAATTTCAAACTTGTTACGGATAAGCCAGGGGCTTTTGGGATAAAGCCGCAGCGCGCGTTCCACCAGCCGTCCTGCATAATCCATATCGCCCTGACGCAGCGCCTGCCCCAGTAATCCCCGCAGTCCGAGAAATTCCGTTTCGCCCGATCGCAGCAGGGCCTGAAAAAATTCGCGCGCCGCCACATCATCCTTGCGCAGTTCAGCCGCCTGGGCCTGCATCAGCAGGCTTAGCGGCGCATCCGGCAACAACCGGCCCGCACGCGCGCCATAGCGCCGCGCCGCGTCAGCATCGCCCGCAGCGATGGCGGTCATGCCGCGGGTCAGCGCCACCATGCCAGTGCGGCTTCTGGCAAGATTGCCGGACGCGCCGCGCCAGCGTCCATAAATCCAGAAGGGCGCGCGCATGAGCGCGTACAGAACAACACCAAGCACAAGCAGCAGGCCAAAGCTGGTCTCAATGCGGTAGCCCTGCCAGTCCATCTCCAAACGGCCGGGATTGTCCGCCAGCCAGGCGATGAGGCCCGCCACCGCCACGATGCTGATAAACAGGCGTAACAGTTTGCCCATCGCCGCGTCATTCCCCCGTTTGGCCGGTGACAGGCAGACTGCCGGGGGCTGGCGCTGGCGCGGGAGATGCAATCGCGTCAATTTGTTGGGTCAGGGTTGCGCTCAATTGCGCCAATGCCTGTTCCGCCATCAGACGCGCGCGGGCATCCTTCAGCCAGCCGGAAGCCGCATCCGCTGCGGGCCCGCCCAGCGCACCCAATTCCTGCACCGCAGCATCAAGATCGCCTGCCTCCAGCCGTGTTTGCGCACGGGCCACCCTTGCGGGAACATCTTCGCCCTCGCGTTCGCCCAGCGGGCGGATCATGATCAGGGACATCACAAAGGCATAGGTCCGCCCTGCCCAATCCTGCGGCACGCCCGCAACCGAATCGGCGCGCACAATGCCGGCCGCGGCCGTATCAAAACGCGCCAGCAAGGCAGCCCGGGTGGCAATGCCGCCCGGCGCATAGGGACGCAAGCGGGCAACCGGCGTGTCCGGTGCTTCGGGCCCGAGCAAATCAGCCAGCGCTTCGAGTTGCACAGCAAACGGCCCAGACCCCGCAAGGGCCCTTTCCAGTTCACGCAGGCCAAGCGCAAAAGAAATAGACCGGGCTTCGCCACCCAATGGCTGCGCCGCCTGCACCGCCTCCAGAGCCGAGAGACGGGCATTTAATGTGGTCATTGCCGTATTGATCGCATCCAGACTGCCGGAAATGGCGCGAACCGCATCCGCCAATTGCGCCACCGCAGCCGAATCCGCCGCCCCGTTCGCCACAGAAGACGCGCCCGTAGCGCTTTTCACTTGCTGCATGTCTGATTCCAGTTCCGACACGCGCAGGGTAATCTGGGCCAGCGCATTGACCACCGGGAGGCTGGCCACCTGCTCCGCGGATGCGGGCACCGGGGCAGCCGCTGGTGCGGGCGCTGGCAGGGCAAGCCGTACAGAGGCGCGCTGCAAGGACCACCAGCCCCCGATGGCGGCCGCGCTCAAAACCACCAGCAACAGGCCGTAAAGCGCCAGACGCCGGGAAATGCGCAGACGTTTCGGCGTTTTCGGCCGGGTATTTTCGGGATTTTCCTGCATCAGGCTGGGCAATTCATGGCGCGAGCAAGGCGAGCATCGCCGCCTGGTCCGGCGCGCTGGCCACCTTGACGGAACGCCAGGGCAGACTGTCCGCGACTTCGGCGACCGCTTCGCTGAGGCATAGCGCGCGGATGCGGCGGCAGGTTTCGACCAGCCGGTTTTCAATAATCAGATCGGCAAAAATCTGCGCCGTGCGCGGGGAATAAAACAGCACGCCCTCCAGCTCTCCCTTGCTGAAACTGGTAATGGTGGAAGCGCTGAGGCATGTCGCAGGCTCCGATTCATACAAACGGACGCGAAACACATTGAAACCGTCCTTTTGCAGCAGATCTTTCAGTTCGCGGGCCACAACGGTTCCCGATACATGCATCAAAATCCCATCCTCAGGTTTTAGCGCCGCAGACACCAGTTGCGCCAGCGCCAGGACATCGCCGCCGGCCGCGTGCACCCGGCGAAATCCCATGTCCCGCGCAACAGCGGCGCTGGCCTCGCCAACCGTATAGACCGGAACGCGGCGGTTAAGCGATATATCTGAAAAAGCGCGAACCCCATTGGCACTGCTGAACAGCAGGGCCTGCACCCCATCCGTATCCAGTTGCACATCATCAAAAGTGGTGATGCGCAGCATAGAATCAATCAGCACATCATGGCCCAGTGCGCGCACCGCCAAGGCAAGCTGCGCCGCGTCTTCTTCCGGCCGGGTGATCAGATAGCGCATGGTTTGCTCCTTGTTCCGCTTTGGCTCATGCGGGCAGCGTAAAAAAATCGCCGCCGCCGCGCCCGCGCAGTTCCTGGCCCGCATCTGCGCCCATCTGCGCCGCGTCCGCCAGCAGGCCCTCACGGGCCGCCTCAAGCAGGCATGAGCCATCAGGTTTGACAATCTGCCCGCGCAGGCGCAGGCGGCCACCCGGAAGAATTTCCGCCAGCGCCGCAATAGGGGTGCGGCACGAGCCATCCAGTGCGGCAAGAAACGCCCGTTCCGCCCTGACACAATATTCTGTAGGCAGATGATTTAGCGGCGCCAGCAGCCCGGCAATATGTGTGTCCTCCATGCGCGTTTCAATCCCGATGGCCCCCTGCGCGACGGCAGGCAGCATTTCTGTTACATCTATAGCAGACGCCATGCCGCCATCCAAGCCAAGCCGCTTCAGGCCCGCCATGGCCAGCAGGGTTGCGTCCGCCGCGCCCGCGTTCAGCCTGGCCAGCCGTGTCTGCACATTGCCGCGAAACCCGATGACATTCAGATCTGGCCGGGCATGCAGCAGCAAGGCCTGACGCCGCAATGAAGAAGTTCCCACCACTGCGCCTTGGGGCAAGGCGTCAATGCGGGAGAATGCCCCGCTGATCAGCGCATCGCGCGGGTCTTCGCGGGGCAGCAGGCTGAGAATCACCAGACCGCCGGGCAATAAAGTTGGCACATCCTTCATCGAATGCACCGCCATATCTATGCGCTTTTCCAGCAGCGCTTCCTCGATTTCCTTGGTGAACAGGCCCTTGCCGCCAATTTCGGACAGAGCGCGGTCCTGCACCTGGTCGCCGGTGGTCTGGATCACTTGAACCTCGATCCGGGCGGCGTCCAGCCCGGGATGGGCCGCAAGCAGCCGGGAGCGGGTTTCGTGCGCCTGCGCCAATGCCAGCGGGCTGCCCCGCGTACCGATCCGGACCGGCAATTGCAGTCTATCTGGCATAAAATATTCAGGCTCCTGAACGGGCGGCTAGCGCAATTCCTGTTTGGGTGCGATCGCGCCTGCCTCTCTCAGTGTCATTGCCCGGCTTGTCCGGGCAATCCAGAACCCCAAACTCAGCCCTCTGCGTATGGCATGGATTACCCGGACAAGCCGGGTAATGACAACAAGGAGAGCCCATCCGGTTCGACCTAAACAGGAATTGCCCTAAAAGCTGTGTTATAAGCGCTTTATGCAGGCAAATACAGACTGCCAGCCCCCTGAATAAAGATTAATCAGCATGTCCCCTGCACCCCTTACCCTGCTTGGCATTGAGACCAGTTGCGATGAAACCGCCGCCGCCGTGATTCGGGGCTATCCTGAGCTGCCGCGCCAAAATGGCCCGGTGGCTGACGGACAGCGTGAAATTCTGTCCAATCTGGTGCTGAGCCAGTTTGACGAACACCGGCCTTATGGCGGCATCGTACCAGAGATCGCATCGCGGGCGCATATATTGAGCCTGGACAGACTGATTCAGGCAGCCATCGAAAAAGCGGGCTGCGGCTGGGAGGGGCTGGATGGCGTGGCAGCCACCGCCGGGCCGGGGCTGATCGGCGGCGTGATGGTCGGGCTGGTGACGGGCAAAGCCATCGCCGCCGCGCGGGCGATTCCGCTGGTTGCGGTGAACCATCTGGAGGGGCATGCTTTATCAGTGCGGCTGCTGCAGCCGCTGGCCTTTCCCTATCTGCTGCTGCTGGTGTCGGGCGGGCATTGCCAATTGCTGGAGGTGCGCGGCGCCGGCGCCTATGCCCGGCTTGGCGGCAGCCTGGATGATGCGGCGGGTGAAGCCTTTGACAAAACCGCCAAACTGCTGGGGCTTGGCTATCCGGGCGGGCCAGCCATTGAGAAGGCGGCAAAAACCGGTAACCCGGCCCGCTTTGCCCTGCCGCGTCCCATGCTCGGGCGCGCCGGATGTGATTTTTCCTTTTCCGGCCTGAAAACCGCCGTGCGGCACATGACCCCCGCGCCGGAACGGCTGAGCGATCAGGACAAAGCCGATATGGCGGCCAGTTTTCAGGCCGCCGTCGCAGATGTCGTGATCGACCGCTGCCGCAACGCCATGACCCTGTTTCGCCAGCGGCACACACCGCAGCAGGCGCACACGCTGGTAGTAGCAGGCGGCGTTGCCGCCAATCTGGCGCTGCGAACTGCGCTCGGCAGACTGTGCGATCGTGAGGGGTTTCAACTGGCCACCCCGCCACTTGATCTGTGTACGGATAATGCAGCGATGATTGGCTGGGCCGGGATTGAAAGGCTGGCGCTGGGATTAAGCGATCCGCTGGATGTAACTGCGCGTGCGCGTTGGCCGCTTTATTCCTGAGAACCGGCCGGGGTGCACCATAGTGCGCATGTGGGGTTAATCGAAGCGCTGCAACTGCGCGCGTAATTCGCCTTCGGGATGGGCCTCGGTGCGCACCACCAAATACCATTTGCCGGAGGACAGGCTGTCTATTTGCGCCTGAGTGATATTGGCTTTGCCGGACATGATATTATTGCGGCCCAGATCGCCCCAATTAATTCCCATATCCAGTTGCAGGGGCGCATTCTCACCCGGTTCAGCGGGGCCATGCATCTGCACCGCGACTGGCGGGCTTTCCAGATCATAAAAACTGACGATCCAGAATAATTCCCCCCCCATCACGGCCAATTGCACACTGCCAAGACCGCCGCTTTCAACCGGCGGGGAAAGATGCCTGCCGCGCAGAATGCCGTTATAACGTGCAGGCTCGGCCAAGGCTGCCTGGACAAATTGCGCCCCAAGCAGAAGCATGAGACAGGCCAGCGCGGGCAGTTTCCAGGACTTTGCTGTTAGCATGGCGGTCCCCACTCTGTTCGTTTCTTGTCATTCTTGTAGGTAGCATGGCGGCTTTTTCCCTGTGCCGCAAGCCCTTCCTGCACTGTTCCGGTGCGCTGAACAGCGGCGTAAACCATGAATCGGCCGCTTTGGGGGGCAGAACCCTAAACCGATATATTGCCCGCGAGCAGGGCCAGCAGCAGCAGCGCGCCAAAATCGCGGTTGCTGCGAAACAGGTACAGGCAGTTTTCCGGATCCGCAGGCGCCAGCCGGATCACCTGCCATCCCAGATGCAGACCGCAAAGGCCGAGAACCGGCCAGAATCCCCAGCCCAAGCCGGCATGCCAACCGGCCAGCCCGAACAAGGTCAGGGCGGCCGCATAAAATCCGGCAATAGCGGGTTTGCTGTTCGCGCCAAATTTCAGCGCAGTGGATTTGATGCCGATACGCGCATCATCTTCGGCATCCTGATGGGCGTAAATCGTGTCATAGCCCAGCGTCCAGAAGATGCCGCCCAGATAAAGCCAGAGCGCAGGCGGCGCCAGCGTTCCCGTCACCGCAGCCCATCCCAGCAACGCCCCCCAGTTGAAGGCAATGCCCAAAAATAATTGCGGCCAGTAAGTGATCCGCTTCATGAACGGATAGAGGGCGGCCGGCACTAATGCCGCCACCCCAACCGCAATGGCGAAAGCGTTCAGCGACAACAATACGGCCAAACCAATGCAGCATTGCGCGATCAGAAATATCCATGCCGCAGGCACACTGACAGCACCGCTGGGCAGGGGACGATTTGCGGTGCGCGCCACCTGGGCATCCAGATCACGGTCCACAATATCATTGAACGTGCAGCCCGCGCCGCGCATCACCACCGCGCCCAGCGCAAACAGCGCCAGCAGTCCGATCCCGCCGGACGCCAGCACAATCGCCCACCAGCAGGGCCATAGCAGCAGCCATGTCCCGATCGGCCGGTCGAGCCGCGCCAGCCGCAAATAGGGGCGTGCGGCCAGCGGCGCATAGCTGTCCACCCAGTTGCCCGGCGCATCGCGCACCGTACCAGCTTGATCTTTGCCCCTAAGCTCTGTCATGTAACAGCCATAGCATAATTATGAAGCTGCTTCCTATGGCCCCTGCGCGCGAACATATCCGTCTATATTGTGATGCGCCGCTCAGCCACGGGGCGGAGGTTGTGCTGAACCGCGAACAGGCGCATTATCTGCGCACGGTTCTGCGCCGGTCGGCGGGGGACAGTCTGGGCCTGTTCAATGGCCGCGATGGCGAATGGCAAGGCCGCATTCTTGATATTGGCAAACAGCCATGCCGGGTTGAACTGAGCGGGCAGCTTCAGCCGCAAAGCACCGTGCCGGATCTGTGGCTGTTATGCGCCCCGGTCAAACGCACGCGGCTGGAATTCATTGCGGAAAAAGCCACCGAATTGGGGGTGCGGGAAATTCATCCGGTGATCACCGGCTATACGCAGGCGCCGCGCGTCAATATTGCGCGGCTTGAGGCTATTGCGATCGAGGCAGCGGAACAATGCGGGCTGGTAAGCGTGCCAAAAATTCAGGAGCCGGAAAAATTGCAGCAGGTGCTTGATCGCTGGCCCGAAGACCGGCGCATTTTATTTTGTGATGAATCCGGCGCTGGCGGCGCGGCGCGCGCAGCGCTTGTTGCGCAACAGCCCGGCGCGCCCTGGGCAGTGCTGATAGGCCCAGAAGGCGGTTTCAGCCCGGCCGAGCGCGAACGGCTGCACGCCATGCCGCAAAGCCTTGCGGTTTCGCTGGGCCCGCGCATTCTGCGCGCCGATACAGCGGCGATTGCCGCGCTGAGCCTGTGGCAATCGGCGTGCGGCGACTGGGATATTCGCCCTGTAGCACCGCTTGACCGGCCAGTGTAGACTGGGCCCAATAAAAATGTAGCGTTGCGGAGGAACAGCATGTCGGGACCACAATCAGCGAGCGGCCAGATTGAGCATGAGGCCGATCTTACCGATTACATCGCCTCCGGATGCAAACCGAAAGATCAGTGGCGCATCGGCACCGAACATGAAAAATTCGGCTTCCGCCTGTCTGATCACAGCACCCTGCCCTATGAAGGCCCGGCAGGCGTGCGCGCACTGCTTGAAGGCATGCAGCGGTTTGGCTGGCAGCCGGTCACAGAGGGCGGCAATGTCATTGCCCTGAGCATGGATGGCGGCGCCATCAGCCTGGAGCCGGGCGGGCAGTTCGAACTTTCTGGCGCGCCGCTGGAAAATCTGCATCAGACCTGTAACGAGGTGAATACCCATCTGAAGCAGGTGCGCGAAGTGGCGACCGGGCTTGGTATCGGTTTTCTGGGGCTTGGCTTTACGCCGGACTGGACGCGCGCCCAAATTCCGGTAATGCCCAAGGGGCGATATGGCATCATGACCAATTATATGCCCAAGCGCGGCAATCATGGCATCGATATGATGTACCGCTCCTGCACGGTGCAGGTCAATCTGGATTATTCATCCGAAGCCGACATGATCAGGAAATTCCGCGTGTCGCTGGCGCTGCAACCGCTGGCCACCGCGCTGTTCGCCAATTCTCCGTTCACGGAGGGAAAACCGAATGGCTATCTCAGTTTCCGCAGCCATGTCTGGACCGACACCGATCCCGATCGCGCGGGCATGGTTCCGTTTGTGTTTGACGCTGGCTTCGGCTTTGAACGCTATGTGCAATATGCGCTCGATGTGCCGATGTATTTTGTCTACCGGCAGGGAAAATATATTGATGCGTCAGGGCAATCGTTCCGGGATTTTCTGGCGGGGAAATTGCCCGCACTGCCGGGTGAAAAACCCACCATGGGCGATTGGGCCGATCATCTGACGACTTTGTTCCCCGAAGTGCGGATGAAAAAATTTCTGGAAATGCGCGGCGCCGATGGCGGCCCATGGCGCTCGCTCTGCGCATTGCCCGCACTTTGGGTGGGCCTGTTATATGATCAGGGCGCGCTGGACGCGGCATGGGATCTGGTAAAGGACTGGACGGCGGAGGAACGCCAGGCGCTGCGCGACGGGGTGCCAAAACAGGCGCTGCACACCCCATTTCGCGGCGGCACCCTGCAGGATGTGGCGCAGGAAGCGCTGAAGATCGCCAGTTCCGGCCTGAAAGCCCGCGCCCGCATCGGCAGCACCGGCCTGGACGAGCAGCATTATCTTGACGTGCTGCTGGAAACCGCGGCAACCGGGCGCTGCCCCGCTGAAATCATGCTGGAACATTATCACGGCCCCTGGAAAGGCAGTGTGCTGCCGGCCTATGCGGAATATGCCTATTAAGCGCGCCGTTAAACTGCGTGCCCCTTGGCCAGATATTCCACGGACTGCATTTCCATCAGGCGGGAAACCGTACGGGCGAATTCAAAGCTGCCATCGCCGGCGGGGTAGAGGCTGTCGGGCGGGCCATCGGCAGAGCAGATCAGCTTGACGTGATTATCATAGAGCGCATCGACCAGCGTGACAAAGCGTTTGGCCTCGTTACGGCTGCCGCGTTCCATGCGTGGAATATGATCCAGCAGTACGGTATGGAACGTCCAGGCGATTTGCAGATAATCGGGGCCGCCCACCGCCGCCTCGCACAGATCGGCAAAATCAAAGCGCGCCACACCATGCGCGGCCTGCGGCACCAGCAGTTTGCGGCCCTGCACCTCCAGCTTCACCGGCTTGCCGCGCGGCGTATCTGTGAGGCGCAGCCAGGCTGCGTCCATTTCGCGGTCGCTGTCCGGCCCAAGCGGCGCGTGATAGACCGGATGGCCGCTGAGGCGCGCCAGCCGGTAATCGGTGGGGCTGACCAGTTGCACCACTTCAAGTCTTTGTTTCAGCAGTTCAATGAACGGCACGAATAATTGCCGGTTCAGCCCGCCTTCATAGAGCGTATCCGGCGCGCGGTTCGATGTCAGCACGACGATGACACCCTGTTCGAACAGCGCCGTGAACAGCCGCCCCAGGATCATCGCATCGGCGACATCCGACACCTGAAATTCGTCAAAGCACAGCAATTGCACCTTGTCCGCAATGGCGTGCGCCACCGGGACGATAGGATCATCGCCATTGGCTTTTGCAGATTTGGCAATTTCTCCGCGTTTGTTGGCCTGGCGCCAGGCGTGAATGGCTTCGTGGACTTCGAGCATGAATTGCAGAAAATGCACCCGGCGTTTGCGGCTGACGGGAGCAGTGTCATAAAACAGGTCCATCAGCATGCTTTTGCCGCGCCCGACTTCGCCCCACAGATACAGGCCCTTTGGCGGCGGCGGCGTTTCACGTCCCAGCCATGACAGCACACGGTTGCGCGTGACATGCTTATACTGTTTAAGCGCGTCTTCCAGGCTCTGCAGTTTTTCGATGGCGAATTCCTGCGCCGGGTCCGGTTTAACCTGACCCGATCGCACCCGTTCGCGATAGACGGCGCGCGGTCCCTGCATTCAAATGCTTATTTCATCGTCGGAATGGTGAAGTCTGCGCCGCTGCGCACACCGGCGCCAGGCCAGCGGGCGGTGACGGTTTTGATCTTGGTGTAGAATTTGACGCCTTCGGTCCCGTGCTGATTGGTATCGCCAAAGGCCGAGCGTTTCCAGCCGCCGAAACTGTGATAGGCCAGCGGCACCGGAATCGGCACATTGATGCCAACCATGCCCACCTGCACGCGCGAGGCAAATTCACGCGCCGCATCGCCGTCACGGGTAAAGATCGACACGCCATTGCCATATTCATGTTCCGAAGGCAGACGAAGTGCCGCCTCAAAATCATCCGCGCGGGTGACGCACAATACCGGGCCGAATATCTCTTCCTTATAGATGGCCATGTTGGGGGTCACATTATCAAACAGACAGCCGCCCATATAAAAGCCATTCTCATAGCCCTGCAATTTGAAGCCGCGCCCATCGACGACGAGTTTCGCGCCTTCGCTGACGCCGCTTTCGATATAGGACTTCACCTTGGCCAGATGTTCGGCTGTGACCATCGGGCCGTAATCCACCTTAGGGTCCGTCGAAAGACCAACCTTCAGCGATTCCACGCGCGGGCGCAGCGCTGCAATCAGCGCATCTCCCGTGCCCTTGCCAACCGGCACCGCCACGGAAATCGCCATGCAGCGTTCGCCGGCCGAACCATAGGCCGCACCTATCAGCGCATCGCTGACCTGGTTCATGTCGGCGTCGGGCATGATGATCATATGATTTTTGGCGCCGCCCATGGCCTGGACACGCTTGCCGTTGGCGGCCGCGGTTGCATAAATATATTGCGCGGTGGCGGTGGCGCCGACAAAGCTGACCGCCTGAATGCGCGGGTCTGTCAGGATGGTGTCCACCGCCTCCTTGTCGCCGACGACGACATTCAGCACGCCATCGGGCAGTCCCGCCTGCTGCATCAGTTCGGCCAGGCGCAGCGGCACGGACGGGTCTTTTTCCGATGGCTTGCAGATGAATGTATTGCCGCAGGCGATGGCGACGCCGAACATCCACATCGGGATCATCGCCGGAAAATTGAACGGCGTAATGCCCGCGCAAACGCCCAGCGGCTGGCGCATGGAATACATGTCGATGCCGGGGCCCGCGCCTTCGGTAAATTCGCCCTTGGTCAGATGCGGAATGCCGCAGGCAAATTCGATGACTTCGAGGCCGCGCTGAATATCGCCTTTGGAATCGGCAATGACCTTGCCATGTTCTCGGCTCAGCAGTTCGGCCAGCTGGTCCATATTATCTTCGACCAATTGCTTGAAGCGGAACATCACCCGGGCGCGCTTTTGCGGATTTTCCGCCGCCCAGCCGGGAAAGGCCGCCGCCGCTGTGTCAATGGCCGCGCGCATTTCGGCGGCCGAGGCCAGCGGGGCCTTGGCCTGCATCTCGCCGGTCATCGGATCATACACCGCACCATAGCGCCCGCTGGCCCCCTGAACGTGGCGGCCGCCAATAAAGTGGGTAAGATTGCGCATCAAAACCTCCCGTAAAATCTGAGGGGCATTGATAGCCTCTTGCAACCAAAGCGGCAAGGGCGCCGGACATTTTTGTTGCGGATTGTCAGGAATTCGGGGGTTTCGCGGGTGCGAACAGCCAGCCGAAGACGGCGCCAGCCAGCATCGCGCCGATGAGCTGCGCCACAATGAACAATGGCGCGTCCTCGGGCCTTATACCGGAAAATGTGTCCGTAAGGCTGCGCGCCAGGGTGACGGCCGGATTGGCGAAAGAGGTCGAGGCGGTAAACCAGTAGGCGGCGGTAATATAGAGGCCCACGGCATAGGGCACGGCCTCGGGCCGGTAGCGCACACAGCCGAAGATGGTGGCCAGCAGGCCGAAAGTGGCAATGATTTCAGATCCAAATTGCGCCGGGCCAGCCCGCATATGGGTGGAGATTTGCAGCAAGGGCGCTTCGAACATGAAATGCGCCATCAGCATACCGGCCAGTGCGCCCGCGATCTGCGCCACTATATAGAGCGCCGTGTCCCCGCCGCTGATTTCGTGGCGCAGCCGGAACGCTAGCGTCACCGCCGGATTGAAATGCGCGCCAGACAGAGGGCCGAAAATCAAGATCAGCACCACCAGCATTGCGCCGGTGGCGATGGTATTGCCCAAGAGCGCGATAGCAATATTTCCGCCCGCCAGTTTTTCGGCCATGATGCCCGAACCAATGACGGTGGCGAGCAGAAACGCGCTGCCGATAAATTCGGCGCTTAATCGCTTAGCAATAGTAATGGTACCTTACCCCCCCGGGATTAATGACTATTCCTTGCCCATTTCGTCCAGCCTGCGCTGTAGCGACAATCTGTCGAGGCTGGCCATAGGCAGACTTATGAACAATTCTATGCGTGTACGGATTTGCCGGAAAATCTCCTGAAAAAATGCACGCTTTTCCGTGTCGCTGCCTTCAAAGGCCGCGGGGTCCGGAAAGCCCCAATGGGCGGTCATTGGCTGCCCCGGCCAGGCCGGGCATATTTCACCCGCCGCATTGTCGCAGACGGTAAATACAAAATCCAGCTTCGGCGCATCGGGCGCGGCAAATTCATCCCAGGATTTGCTGCGCAGCCCAGCCGTGCTGAGTTTGGCGATTTTCAGCGTTTCGAGCGTGAACGGATTGATCGCCCCCGCCGGATGGCTGCCCGCGCTATAGGCCTTGAAGCGGCCCATGCCGTAAAAATTGAGCGCCGCTTCCGCCATGATGCTGCGGGCGGAATTTCCGGTGCACAAGAACAGCACCTGTTTTGCGTCCATACTGCAATCACCTTAAATCCAGTCAGCGTTGCGGCCATTCATAGCGGCGTTATGTTACCGGAATGTGACAAGGCTCTCCCCCATTAGGGTCTGCCATGCGCGATCCTTAAACTCAGCGGAACTGGCGGAAACAGTTGCGGATTTCGGTTATGAACAATTCGGGCTGTTCCCAGGCGGCGAAATGGCCGCCCCGGTCAAGCTCATTCCAGTGCACAATGTTCCTGATGCTTTTGTCCGCCCAGCGGCGCGAGGCGCGGAAAATTTCCTTTGGGTACATGCTGATCCCCACCGGCAGGTCCAGCTTGGCGGTGTTGAGCGCGCCGCGGAAACTTTCCCAATAGAGCCGCGCCGATGATGCGCCATTGCCGGGCAGCCAGTACAGCATGATATTGTCGAGCATTTCGTCCATGCTCAAAATATCTTCGGGATTGCCGCCATTGTCAGTCCAGGCCCACATTTTTTCGTAGATCCACGCCGCCTGCCCAACGGGGGAATCAGCCAGCGCATAGCCAAGGGTTTGCGGCCGCGTCGATTGCTGTTTGGAATAGCCGGAATCCCATTCCTGATAATAGGTCATGGCCTCCACCGCCGATTTTTCGGCCGGCGTCATGTCAGCCATTTCATCCGCACCCGGAAAAATGAACAGCAGATTCACATGGATGGCGGCACAGCCCGCCGGTTTGGCAACGCCGATGGCCGTGGTGACCGCCGCCCCCCAATCTCCGCCCTGCGCCACCCATCTGTCATAGCCAAGGCGTGTCATCAGCCTGGCCCAGGCATCGGCGATATGCGCAATGCCCCATCCCGTGGCGGCGGGCTTGCCGGAAAAACCATAACCCGGCAGCGATGGCGCGATCACATGAAATGCATCCTCGGCCTTGCCGCCATGCGCGACCGGATCGGTCAGCGGGCCAATCACCTTCATGAATTCAATCACCGATCCCGGCCAGCCATGCGTCATCAGTAACGGCATGGCGTTGGGATGTTTGGATCGCACATGCAGAAAATGAATATCAAGCCCATCAATTTCGGTTTTGAACTGTCCCAGCCCGTTGAGCTTCGCCTCAATGCGCCGCCAGTCATAATTGTACCGCCAATGCTGGCACAGCGCCTGCACCTTTGCCAGGGGCGCACCCTGGGTCCAGTCGGGGACAGGCTCGCGCTCCGGCCAGCGGGCATTATCCAGACGGCGCGCCAGATCATCCAGCGCGCTTTGCGGGATCGCCAATGTGAATGGTGTGATTGCTTCGCTCATGGCGCCGGACCTTTCCGTTAAAATGCCTGTAATTAATATAGCTTGCCATTATCTGCGCGGCGGCGCAATCAGGCCGCACGGCGCCTGGACATAAGGAGGGCTGTTGATTTTGGTCAATGTCATGGTTTGAACGGATCGCTAGCCTGCATCAGGTCAAGAAATCCGCTGCGCATGCAGCCGCACCTGAGGCCTGTGGGTAGGGATAGACGAATGATCTCGGCAAAATGAATATGCGCGAAATGATCAATAAACCGGCCGCCGCACCTCTGCCGGATAGACCGATGAGTGTCATGGACGCGATTTACGCGCGCCGTTCGGTGCGCAATTTCACGGCGCAGCCTGTTAGCACCGCCAGTATACACATGCTGCTTTATGCGGCGGTTCAGGCCCCCACGGCCAACCACGCCGAGCCCTGGGTTTTCGCCGTGATACAGGATCGAAAATTACTCGACCGCCTGTCTGAAACCGCCAAGCAGACCCTTTGGCTTCAGGCGCAGGGCGAAGATGCCGATGGCGCGGCGCGGCGTACCGTAAGCCTGATCAGCGATCCGGCCTATCATGTCTTCTACAATTCAGGCACGCTGATCATTCTATATGGCAAAGCTTCGGGACCGTTTGTGGCCGCAGATTGCTGGCTTGCGGCGGAAAATCTGATGCTTGCCGCCTGCACGGCAGGATTGGGAAGCTGCGTGATCGGGCTGGCCGTGCCCGCGCTGAATTCGCCCGAATGGAAAAGGCTGCTTGATATTCCCATGGAACTGACAGCCTATGCGCCGATTCTAATCGGCCATCCAGCTGAAGCGGCAATGCCCCAAACCCGCAAGCCCCCGGATGTGATCTGTTGGAAGTAGCCGCCTATCCTGGATAATCAGGCAGTAATCAGGTTCCCTTGGCGGCCAGTCTGTCCATTTTCTCATGCAGCACGCGATGGGTTCCGCATTCTTCGGCGACGGAACATTCGCTGCATGCAAAATCATCGGCCTTGCGCATGTCGTGGATACAGACATCGGTGCCGGACACCGTGATGCCGTGATCCCGCAGGGATTGCAATGTGCGCGAAAAAGTTTCTTTTTCGATACGCAGGCGCGAGGCGATCAGTGTTTTGGTATAGGGCAGCTTGAACCCGTGCGGATCAAAATTATACAGAACACATAATTTCTTCAGATAGCATGCCACCATCTGGGCGGCAGACATGGTCGACATCTGTTCGGCCTCGATCTGTGCGCCCTGCAAACGGTCAGAGAGGCTGGCCAGCAGCTTTTCCGCCAAATTGTCAAAATCCTTGAGATGCGCACGCATCCAGGCCACCGGAACTTCCAATAGCGAAGAATCCTCAATGGCGCGCGCATTCATCAAGTGAATATTTTGTTTTGCAACCACTTCTTCCGTATTGAGCGAGTCCCCGGCAATCAGAATATCGTTGGTGACCTCATGCCCGTCCGGCGTCTCGCGGAAGACCTGCATGGCGCCCCGGCAAATCACAAAAAAATGCGTGATGGGATCGGCATGCATGAACAGGAATTGCCCCCGTTTGCAGGTGACGATCCGGCTGTTATTGGCAAGCATGGCGCCCTCAGCCTTGCTGATGTCCGAAAACAATGGGAGCGCCCTGAGTGTATCCAGTGAGATAGTCATAACATGGCCCCCAGCTGCAAACGTCCATAAGCAGTGGGCTGACTCTAAGGCCCCTGTAAAATCAGTCAACTTTTATTTGATGGATTTGACTAAGATCATATCCGCAGGCGGCGAAGTGGCCTAGCCTTAACCGGCTTTGCGCATCTTTGCGTGAGGTTCATACCCCCCAACCCTTCCCCGTAATGATATTTCATCTACGGGGATTTTTTTTGCGTCAGGGTTAATGCGTCAAGCCGCATAAAATGGCGGCGGGGGCCGGAGCGGCCCTTATTATATTGATTTGAAAGGGATGGAATTTATAGTGGGCTGCATTCAACCGCATAGGAGGCATGTATTGCCTGCGCTTTCTGACTTTTTGTTTGTTGCCCGCGCGCTGTGTGCTGACGCATGACGCTTGCGCGGCCTGATCCTGTATCTGGTTCCATATCCTCTGACGCTGGCCGCTTTAGCGGGTTGAGGGTTTATTTCGAACCGCGTGTTGCAGCGATGCTGCTGCTTGGCTTTTCCTCCGGGCTGCCGCTGGCGCTGACTGGCGCGACCTTGCAGGTATGGATGAAAGACGCGGGCGTATCGCTGTCCGCCATTGGCCTGTATGCGCTGGTGGGTATTCCCTATGTGCTGAAATTTTTGTGGGCGCCGCTGGTGGATGCGCTGCCCATCCCCTTTCTGTCGCGCCGGTTTGGGCGGCGGCGCGCCTGGCTGCTGGCGTCGCAGGCGGCGCTGATGGCGGCGGTTATCGGCATGGGTCAGGCCGATCCGCTGAAAATGCCGCTGCTGCTGGCGGGCCTTGCCCTGATGGTATCGTTTTTTTCGGCGACACAGGATATTGTTATCGACGCCTTCCGGGTGGAAAGTCTGGAGGTGGACAAGCAGGCGGCGGGGATGGCGAATTTTGTCGCGGCCTACCGGGTGGCGCTGCTGGTTTCCACGGCGGGCGCGATCGAGATGTATGCCCTGTTGGGCGGCATGGGCGTGACGGGGCCGGATGGCTGGGCGATGGTGTATATTGCGCTCGCCATGCTGCTGCTGGCGGGGATGGCTGCCGTGCTGATGTCGCGTGAACCGGATGGCCCGGTCATGCCAGAGGCGGGCCTCACAAGTTTGTGGCAAACGGCGTTGCGTCCGTTTATGGAATTTTCGCAGCGGCAGGGCTGGTATTATATTCTGCTGTTTGTGCTGCTGTTCAAACTGGGCGATGCGGCAGCGGGAGTTATGACGGCGCCGTTTGTGCTGGATCTTGGTTTTGAGATGACAACCTATGGCCGGGTGGTGAAGGGCATCGGTTTTTTTGCGGTGCTGGCGGGCGGATTTGCCGGGGGCATGGCGGCGCGCAGCCTGGGCACCGTCACCGCATTATGGGTTGGCGGCGTCACGCAGATGGCGTCGAACGCCATGTTTGTCTGGCTGGCAAATGCCGGGCCTGATCTTAATCTGCTGATCGCCACCATCGGCGTTGAAAATTTCACCGGCGGTTTCGGCACGGTGGTGTTTGTCGCCTATCTTGGCGCGCTGTGTCAGGAACGCGCCTATACGGCGACGCAGTTTGCGCTGCTGACATCGCTGGCCGCGGTGGGGCGCACTGTGCTGTCTTCGGTGACGGGTTATGTGGTGGAGGCGCATGGCTGGCCCGTCTTTTTTATGCTGAGCACGCTTGCGGCGGTTCCCGGACTGGTGTTCTTATGGTGGCTGATGCGAGAAAAGCGCCATGATCAACCCGCGCATTGAAATCATTGCAGGCGACATCACCCAATGCCCGGTTGACGCCATCGTCAATGCCGCCAATGAACGTCTGAGCGACGGCAGCGGCGTCAATGGCGCCATTCAGCGCGCCGCAGGGCCGCAATTGCTGGCCGAATGCCAAAGCCTGGGGGGATGCGCCACAGGACAGGCGGCCGCCACCAAAGCCTATAACTTGCCCGCGAAATATGTGTACCATGCCGTCGGCCCGGTCTGGCAGGGCGGCAGCGCCAACGAGGACGCCCTGCTCGCCAGTTGTTACCGCGCCTGTTATGCGCTGGCGGATCAGCACGGCCTTGCCTCCATCGCGTTTCCCGCCATCAGCACCGGCATTTATGGGTTTCCACCGGCGCGCGCCGCGCGCATCGCCGCAACACAGACCAGAGCCTATCTTGAAGCAGGCGGCGCATTGCACCGCATCCTGTTCATAGCGTTTGGCGGCGAAGCGAAGGCCGTGCTAGTGGATGCTTTTACGGAAATTTTCGACGCCACTTAAACTGGTGATACATGGCTGGGCCGGAACGTGTAGAAACACGGCAATTGCTGAAGCACTGGAAAAATTTCCGGGGCGGCAAGCGGCTGCCCGATCAGGATGATATTCGCATGGATCTGCTGGCGCCGTTTGCGTCAAATTTGTTTGTCCTGGAAATTGAAGCGGAAAACCGCTTTATCATCAAACAGGCGGGCGAAGCCTTGCGGGCGCGTTTTGGCGGCATAGATCCCCGAGGTATAAATTTTCTCGATGTGTCCGAGCCAGTTTTCCGGGAAAGATTACGCGCGCGGGTGCGTTTGATTTTTGAATTTGGCTATGCGGCCTGCACCCATACACAGGTGCTGTCGATGGATGGCCAGATGAAACGCACGGAAAACCTGATTCTGCCTGTCGAAAACACCGCAGGCGGATTCAGGCAGGTATATGGCGCTATCTATTATACGCCCGGCCAGGATGAAAGCGCGCAACATGCCACGACACTTGATGGCCTGAAAGCCGTCGATGAAAGCTTTATTGATCTGGGCAGCGGCTATGCCGCCATCATTGACGCAAGCGAATTACCCGATAGTATTTTTCCCAGCAATCCAGATTAGGACAGTTAGCGGACGGCCTAAACCTCCGCCGCCGCCAGCCGCACCGCCTGTTCGATGGCGCGTACCGCGTCCAGTTCGCCTGCTTCATGCGCACCGCCAATCAGATGCACTTTCATGCCGGCCTTGCGCAGGCCCGCCTCCAGATCGCGCAGCGGTTCCTGGCCAGTGCAGGTGATGATCGTGTCCGCTTCCAGCAGCTGATCCTTGCCCGCCACGCGGAAATGCAGGCCGCGATCGTCAATTTTTACATATTCCGCATCGCCGATCATGGTGACGCCGCGCATCATGATCTCGACAAAGGTGGCCCAGCCGCGTGTCTTGCTGAGGGTCGAGCCGAATTTGCCGTGCGGTTTGCGTTGCAGCAGCCATACCTGCTTGTCGCACGGCATATTCATGCCTTTGGGTGACAGGCCGGCGCGGTTGGCATAATCGCCGTCAATGCCCCATTCTTCGTTAAAGCGCGCAATATCGGGTTTGGCCGGATCGCCCGCGCCGTGCGGGTGCATGATAAATTCCGCCACATCAAAACCAATACCGCCCGCGCCCAAAATCGCCACCCGCTTGCCCACCGGCTTGCGCCCGGTCAGCACATCCAGATAGGACAGGACTTTGGGATGATCAATGCCGGGAATTTCGGGTATGCGCGGCGTTATGCCGGTGGCGAGGATAACCGCGTCATAATTTTTGCCGGTCAAATCCTCAACCCGGGCGCGGCTGTTCAGGCGCACATCCACCTGATATTTGCGCAGCATCGCGCCATAATAGGCGATGGTTTCGGCATAATCCTCCTTACCCGGAATGATTTTCGCCAGATTGAACTGGCCGCCCAGCGCGCCCGCCGCCTCAAACAGCGTGACCTTATGCCCCTGTTCCGCAGCGGTGGCGGCAAAGGCCATACCGCCCGGCCCCGCGCCCACCACGGCATAATGTTTGGGCGTTTTTGCAGGCGCCGGGTTCAGATCCAGCTCGCGGCAGGCGCGCGGATTGACCATGCAGGTGGTCAGCTTGCCGGTAAACGCATTATCCAGACAGCCCTGATTGCAGCCAATGCAAATATTGATCTCATCCGCCTTGCCCAGCCGGGTTTTTTTCATGAAATCGGCATCCGCCAGCAAGGGCCGCGCCATGGAAATCATATCGCTGACCCCATCCGCCAGAAGCGTCTCGGCCTGAGCCGGATTATTCACCCGGTTGGAATAAACAATCGGAATGGTCACATGCGGCCGGATGCGTTTCACCGCCCAGGCAAAGGCGCCGCGCGGCACCATATGGGCAATAGTCGGGATGCGCGCCTCGTGCCAGCCAATGCCGGTATTGATGATGCTTGCGCCCGCCGCCTCGACCGCCTGCGCCAGCGCGATAATTTCCTCCAGAGTGCTGCCGCCTTCAACCAGATCAAGCGCCGACAGGCGGTAGACAATGATAAAATCCTTGCCCGCCTTCTGGCGCGCATTGCGCACCGCCTCCACCGCCATACGGCGGCGGTTTTCCGGCGTTCCGCCAAATTCATCTGTGCGCTGATTAACCCGCGTGGCGGTGAACTGCGTCAGCAGATAGCCCTCCGATCCCATAATTTCCACGCCGTCATAATCCAGCTGCCGCGCAAGCAGCGCCGCCGTTCCGAAATCCTCGATGGTCTGGTAGCATTCATCCGTGGTCATTTCGCGCGCCACAACCGGATTGATGCGGGTCGGCACGGCGGAGGCGGAAACAATTTCCTTATGGTGCGCATAGCGCCCGCCATGCAGCAATTGCAGCGCCACCTTGCCGCCTTCGCGATGCACCGCGGCGGTGATCTTGCGGTGGCCGTCCAGATTTTGCCCGGGCGCTATATAATCGGAATTGGGAGCCAGCCGCCCGGCGCGGTTCGGGCCATAGCCGCCGGTGATGATCAGCCCGGTTTCGCCGCGCGCGCGTTCGGCGAAAAACGCCGCCTGCCGGTCATAGCCATCCGGCATTTCCTCAAGCCCGGTATGCATGGAACCCATCAGCACGCGGTTTTTCAGCGTGGTGAAACCAAGATCGAGCGGACGCAGCAAATTCGGATAGGCAGATGTCATTTCAAGTCTCCATGAAACAAGGTGCAGGCTGCAATGCCAGATCGGGGCAGCGCCTGTCTACATCAATATGGTTTATATCAATATAGCCAGTGTGAATGCCGGCATCGCAATGGAAGCAGGCGCGTGGCCTGCCTCCGGAACTGCGTCTTAAACGCCCAGTGCGATCTGGACGCCCTTGATCGCGCCGGTATAGATGCCCTGCGCCACCTTGATGGCTTCATCTTCCGGCGCGCCCTTGGCGTTAAAATTGCTGAACCAGTCAACCCGGCACGTTTTGTCACCGGTGGGTGTCACGATCAGGGTGGCGACATAGGCGCTGAACGGCAGCGGATGATCGTCATTCTGGATGCTGTAGGTCAGTGTCCGGCTGTTGGCGTCATGGTTTTCGCACCGCTCAATCACCCGCGCGCCATTTGCCAGCGTCAGATCGCGCAAGCAGCCGATGCCGGAACCGGTAATTTTCTTGGACTTGATCATCGGCCCTTCCACACCAGCAAAATCTCCCAGTCTGGCAAATACCTGATCGGCGCTTGCCTTCACCTCTACGCTTACTTTTGCGGTTGTCATCGTGGTTCCCTTTTTATTGTTTGGGTTAGCCCTGTGCAGTAACCAGAAACTGCGGCAGCACCATCATATAGGCGCCGTCCGCAATCGACTGTTTGACCTCGGCCAGCATCGCATCGGCGCGTTGGGGGTCAATCCTGCCGCCAATCTTGGCATAGTTCACCATATTATGCAGCACCAGTTGCATATGCCCCTTGGTGTCGGCATTGGCCAGGATTTGCACAGATACATTGGCGAACCCGGCCTTTTTCATGCCGCCATACAGCAGGCGTCCGGCATGCGGCGTGTGATAGGCCAGCTTGGCTGCCTCGAACAGCGCGCTCAGTTTAGCCTGCCCCAGCGGCTCCACCACCAGCATGCCCCAGTCGCTGTCGATAATATGCGCGATGCCGCCCGGCTTCACCACCCGGCGAAATTCCCGCAATGTGGCGTCGATGTCCGGCACATATTCCATGACATTCTTGCAGATCAGCCGGTCTACCGACGCATCCGGCAGCGGAATTTTGTCGTCCATTGCATGATGCACCGTGCTGGACGCGCCAAAGCCTGCCTCGGCCAGGGCCTTGCGCGCCAGCTCGACGAATTCCAGGTTCAGATCAACCCCATGCACATGGCCGGATGGTCCGGCGCGGCGCGCCAGTTCCAGCGCCAATCCGCCGGGGCCGCAGCCATAATCGACCACGGTCTGGCCGGGTTTCAGATCGGCTGCGGCCAGTAGCGGCGCCATTTCCGGCCGCCATTTGAACATTTCCGTATAGGCGTTAAGCCGTTCCGGCTCCACCTCAACCCAGTGATCGCGGTAATAGGTTTTCTCATCCATGCGCGCGCCCTTCCCTGCGGTGTTTTTCCCAGTCTACCCGTAAAGCGGGCGCTTGCACCATAATCTGATGCGGCTTTTGAAAAAAAGGTAGGTATTGCTGACATAATTTGTTAGAATGAATGGCTGAATTTAGCCGATTTAGCCGCCAGCCCAGTGCGGGCTGCGAAAAACTGTCACCGAATTGGACTATTGATTGCCTGGGATTGTGGGTTACGCTAGTTTCCCCCGCCCTGCATGCCGGTTAGTGTAGTGGCGGGAAAAGCATTGAATTGAATAGGCGTTGTATGAACAAGACACCATCGCAGCTGATTGGGTTGCCGGAAGCGCAGGGGATGTATGATCCCCGCAATGAGCATGATGCCTGTGGCATTGGCTTTGTGGCCAATATCAAGAACAAGAAAAGCCACAAAATCATCAGTCAGGGCCTGGAAATCCTGCGCAATCTGACCCATCGCGGCGCTGTCGGGGCGGACCCGCTGGCGGGTGATGGCGCGGGCATTCTGATCCAGATGCCGGATGCTTTCATGCGCGCAGAAGCTGCTGCACTGGGCGTTACCCTGCCGGCCGAGGGTGAATATGCCGTGGGTTTCATGTTCCTATCGCCCAGTCCGGCGGAGCTTGCGGCCAGCAAGGCGCTGATCGAGAAATGCATTCTGGCTGAGGGGCAACTGGTGCTGGGCTGGCGCGATGTGCCGGTCAACAATGCCGGTCTTGGCGAATCCGTCAAGCCGACGGAACCCAAAAGCTGCCAGATATTTATCGGGCGCGGCGGGAATTGCGCTGATCAGGATGCGTTTGAACGCAAGCTGATGGTTATCCGCAAGCAGTGCCGCATTGCGGCCGATGAGTTGGGCGGCAATCTGGCGCGTTATTTCTATGTGCCGTCATTTTCCAGCCGCACTTTGCTCTATAAGGGCATGCTGCTGGCCGAACAGGTGGGGGAATATTACCTGGATCTGCGTGATGAACGCATGGTTTCGGGCATGGCGCTGATCCATCAGCGTTTCTCGACCAATACATTCCCGACCTGGTCACTGTCGCAGCCCTTCCGCATGGTCTGCCATAATGGCGAGATCAACACGCTGCGCGGCAATATCAACTGGATGGCGGCGCGCCGTCACACCATGCGTTCCACGCTGCTGGGCGATGATCTGGACAAGCTGTGGCCGCTGATCCCGGAAAACCAGTCCGATAGCGCATGTTTCGACAATGCGCTGGAACTGCTGGTGGCTGGCGGCTATTCGCTGGCGCATGCCATGATGATGCTGATCCCCGAAGCCTGGGCCGGCAACCCTCTGATGGATGACAAGCGCCGCGCCTTTTATGAATATCACGCCGCCCTGATGGAGCCGTGGGACGGCCCTGCCGCGATGGCCTTTACCGATGGCCGCCAGATCGGCGCAACGCTGGACCGTAACGGTTTGCGGCCCGCGCGCTATTTCGTCACCAAAGATGATCTGGTGGTGATGGCGTCGGAAATGGGCGTGCTGCCGGTTCCCGAAGAAGACATTATTGAAAAATGGCGTTTGCAACCCGGCAAGATGCTGCTGATTGATCTGGAACAGGGCCGGATTATTTCCGATGCGGAAATCAAGGAAACGCTGGCCAGCCGGCATCCCTATCAGGACTGGCTGGATCAAACCCAGTGCCGTCTGGAAGACCTGCCGGCGGAATATGCCGCCATGCGGCCCAACCGCGACACGCTGCTGAACCGCCAACAGGTATTCGGTTATACCCAGGAAGATCTGAAATTCCTGATGTCGCCCATGGCGGAGACAGGCGAGGAAGCCGTTGGTTCGATGGGCACCGACACGCCGATATCGCCATTATCGTCGAAGCCCAAGCTGCTTTATACCTATTTCAAGCAATTATTCGCCCAGGTTACCAATCCGCCGATTGACCCGATCCGCGAGGAACTGGTGATGTCGCTGGTGTCGATGATCGGGCCATTACCCAATCTGCTGGACCTGGATTCCGGCGGAACGCATCGCCGGCTGGAAGTGCGCCATCCCATCCTGACCAATGAGGATCTGGAGAAAATCCGGCACATTGGCGATGTGGAGGAAAATGATTTCCGTTCGGCCACGCTGGACACCACCTTTGCGGCCAGCACCGGGGCTGAAGGCATGGGTCCTGCGCTGAACCGGCTTTGCGCCAATGCGGAAGCCGCCGTTTTGCGGGGCGAAAATATCATCATCCTGTCGGACCGCAAGGTGGATCAGGACAATATTCCGATCCCGGCCCTTCTGGCCTGCGCGGCAGTACATCATCATCTGATCCGCGCAGGGCTGCGTACCTCGGTCGGCATTGTAGTGGAATCGGGCGAACCGCGCGAAGTGCATCACTTCTGCACCCTGGCGGGCTATGGTGCGCAGGCCATCAATCCCTATCTGGCCTTGCAGACTATTTCGGAAATGCAGGGTATCGGATTTGACGGCGAGGCAGAAAAGAAAGCCCATAGCTATTATATCAAGGCAATCTGCAAGGGCATTCTCAAAGTCATGTCCAAGATGGGCATTTCGACCTATCAGTCCTATTGCGGCGCGCAGATATTTGATGCGGTCGGCCTTTCCACCGCATTTGTGGAAAAATATTTCACGCGCACCAACACCGCCATTGAAGGCGTCGGCATCAATGTCATCGCCAAGGAAACCGTGGCGCGCCACACGCTGGCCTATAGTGATGCCCCGCTTTACCGCAATGCGCTGGATGTGGGGGGCGATTATGCCTACCGGATCAGGGGCGAACATCACGCCTGGACCCCGGAAACCGTCAGCCATTTACAGCATGCCGTACGGGCCGGCGTGCAGGCCGATTATGATTCCTTTGCAAGGCTGATCAACGATCAGAACGAGCAATTACTGACCCCGCGCGGGATGTTTGAAATTCAGCTAGCGGCGCAACCTGTGCCGATAGAGGAAGTCGAACCGGCGGCGGCAATCGTTAAACGCTTTGCCACCGGCGCCATGTCTTATGGCTCGATCAGCCGTGAGGCGCATACCAATCTGGCTATCGCCATGAACCGTATCGGCGGGCGCTCCAACACCGGCGAAGGCGGCGAAGAGCCGGACCGCTATGTGCCGCTGCCCAATGGCGACAGCATGCGCTCGGCGATCAAGCAGGTAGCCAGCGGCCGCTTTGGCGTGACCACTGAATATCTGGTCAATTCCGACATGATGCAGATCAAGATGGCGCAGGGCGCAAAGCCCGGCGAAGGCGGGCAATTGCCCGGCCATAAGGTCGATAAAATCATCGGCAAGGTGCGCCATTCCACGCCGGGCGTGGGTCTGATTTCACCGCCGCCGCATCATGACATCTATTCCATCGAAGATCTGGCGCAGCTTATTTACGATCTGAAAAACGTTAATCCGGATGCGCTGGTCAGCGTCAAGCTGGTGTCGGAAGTAGGCGTCGGCACGGTTGCAGCGGGCGTCTCCAAGGCGCGCGCAGATCATGTGACGATTTCCGGTTTCGAGGGCGGCACCGGCGCCAGCCCGCTGACCTCGCTCAAACATGCGGGCAGCCCGTGGGAAATCGGCCTTGCGGAAACCCATCAGACACTGGTGCTGAACCGTTTGCGCGGGCGCATTGCCGTGCAGGTCGATGGCGGCATCCGCACCGGGCGCGATGTGGTGATCGGTGCGCTTTTGGGCGCCGATGAATTTGGCTTTGCGACCGCGCCGCTGATCGCCAGCGGCTGTATCATGATGCGCAAATGCCATCTGAACACCTGTCCCGTCGGCGTAGCGACGCAGGACCCGGAGCTGCGCAAGCGGTTCACCGGCCAGCCGGAGCATGTGATCAATTATTTCTTCTTTGTCGCGGAAGAAGTCCGTACCCTGATGGCGAGCCTCGGTTTCCGCACCTTCAATGAAATGATCGGGCGCAGCGATCTGCTGCGCAAGGATAAGGCAATCACGCACTGGAAGGCGCAGGGGCTGGATTTTTCCAAGCTATTTCACCACCCGCCAGCCGTGCCGGGCGTAGCCATTCATCATTGCGAGCGGCAAAATCACAATCTGGAAAATGTGATGGACCGCAAGCTGATCGAGATGTGCGCGCCCGCGCTGGTTGAAGGCGCGCCCGTCACGATTACACTGCCCATTAACAATACGAACCGCACCACCGGCGCGATGCTGTCCGGCCGGATTGCCGGTCTGCACGGCCATGCCGGTTTGCCCGATGACACTATTACGATCAACCTGAAGGGCACTGCGGGACAAAGCTTTGGCGCATTTGCGGCAAAGGGCGTGACGCTGTTGCTTGAGGGCCAGGCCAATGACTATGTCGGCAAGGGCCTGTCGGGCGGGCGTTTGATCGTCTACCCCGCACGCGAAAGCGCAATCGTGCCGGAGCGCAGCATCATTGTCGGCAATACGGTTCTGTATGGCGCGATCAGCGGTGAATGCTATTTCCGCGGCGTGGCGGGCGAACGCTTTGCCGTGCGCAATTCCGGCGCGCATGCCGTGGTCGAAGGCGCGGGCGATCATTGCTGTGAATATATGACCGGCGGCGTGGTGCTGGTTATCGGGCAGACCGGGCGCAATTTTGCGGCCGGCATGAGCGGCGGCATCGCCTATGTGCTGGATGAAGACGGGTTGTTCGATCAGCGTTGCAACACGCAGCTGGTGGAACTGTCCGGCATTGATGACCCTGCCGGTGAGACAGTGGATAAAGCCGCGATCCTGGCCGACCCGCTGCGCCATGACACGGCGCGCATTCAGATGATGCTGCAAGCCCATGCCAGCGCCACCGGGAGCAGCGTGGCGCAGAATATTCTGGCCAACTGGGCGGCCTATCGCGGCAAATTTGTCAAGATCGTGCCATATGATTACCGCCGCGCCTTGCTGGACCTGCAAAAGGAAGCGATGGGGGAAAAGCCCAATCTGCGGCTTGTGGGTTAGTTGAATTTGAAATGATGGATATTTCGCATGGGTAAAGTCACCGGCTTCAAGGAATTCGAACGGCAGGAGCGCCCCTACAAGGCGGTTGAGGAACGGCTGAAAGATTTCAGGGAATTTGTCATTCCGCTTGATGAGCCCGAACTGGTGCGCCAGGGGGCGCGCTGTATGGATTGCGGCATTCCTTATTGTCACAATGGCTGCCCGGTGAACAATATCATTCCGGACTGGAATGATCTGGTCTATCGCCAGCGCTGGCGCGAGGCGCTGGAAGTGTTGCATTCCACCAATAATTTTCCGGAATTTACCGGCCGCATCTGCCCCGCGCCCTGCGAGGCGTCGTGCACGCTGAACATTGACGACGCGCCGGTTGCAATCAAAAGCATTGAATGCGCCATTATCGACAAGGGCTGGGAAGAAGGCTGGATCGTGCCGGAAATTCCAGAACGGCGCACGGGCAAGCGCGTGGCGGTGGTCGGTTCCGGCCCCGCCGGCATGGCGTGTGCGCAGCAACTGGCGCGCGCAGGACATGATGTGACCCTGTTCGAGAAGAATGCCCGTATTGGCGGATTGCTGCGCTATGGCATTCCCGATTTCAAGATGGAAAAACATCTGATCGACCGGCGTATTTCGCAGATGCAGGCCGAGGGCGTAACCTTCCGTCATAATACCGAAGTGGGCGTCGATGTGCCCGCCCGGCAATTGCTGAAAGACTATGACGCCGTGGTGCTGACCGGCGGAGCGGAATTTGCGCGCAATCTGGAAGTGCCGGGACGTGAACTGGACGGCGTGCATTACGCCATGCATTTCCTGCCGCAGCAAAACCGCCGCGTGGGGCGTGAGGCGGTATGGCCGCTGCCGGAAATCAGCGCCAAAGGCAAACATGTCATCGTGATTGGCGGCGGCGATACCGGATCCGACTGTATCGGCACGTCGCTGCGTCAGGGCGCTGCATCCGTTACCCAGCTCGAAATCATGCCGAAGCCGCCCGTAAAGGAAAACAAGCCGGTGACATGGCCCAACTGGCCCAACAAGATGCGCACCTCAAGCAGTCAGGCCGAAGGCTGCACGCGCGACTGGAGTGTCGCAACCAAAAAAATCACCGGCAAGGACGGCAAGGTGACGCAGATTGATTGCATCCGGCTGGATGAAAAGCTGAAAGAAATTCCGGATACGGAGTTTTCACTGCCCGCCGATCTGGTTTTGCTGGCCATGGGCTTCATGCATCCGGTGCATGACGGCATGCTGAAGGAACTTGGCGTGGCGCTGGACCCGCGCGGCAATGTGAAAGCCAGCATGATCAATTACAAGACTTCCATTGACAAATTATTTTCCGCAGGCGACATGCGCCGCGGCCAGTCGCTGGTCGTGTGGGCGATCCGCGAAGGCCGCCAGGCGGCGCGCGCCGTGGACGAATATCTGATGGGTGAAAGCCTGTTGCCGCGATAGACACTATTCCGGTCAGATGGAATCGCCTCCGGCTAATCCATCTGATCCGTAAAATAGAGTCTAGGCAACGGCGGCAACAGCATTTTCATTGTTGCGCAAAACGCGCGCGGCGGGAAAGCGCACGGTTGCATTTGTGCCCTTGTCCAACTCGCTATCAAGAACAAATGTTCCGCCATGCAGCCGCGTTAACGCGACGACGAGTGGCAGGCCAAGGCCCGTGCCCTCGGACGTGTAGGCAATGCTGGTGTTGTCCGCCGTGACCTGATTGAACGGCTCAAGCACCCTGGAAATATTTTCCTTGGCAATTCCAATTCCGGTGTCGGCGACACTAACTGCAATTCGTCCGTCTGCCTCAATTTGTGCGGTTACGCTAACGCTGCCGCCTGCAGGGGTAAATTTGAGCGCATTTGAGACCAAATTGATAAGTATTTGGCGAACGGCCTTCCGGTCGCCAAGGATATCGGGAATATCCTGGGGAATATGACAGGTCAGCGAAATGCCTGCGTCCTGCGCCTTTGTGCGC
>Ga0209867_1000065_pt1 | contig 32008 bp, 41 predicted proteins | sample GWRWmT4_4Nov14_FD_187197 | JGI IMG/M metagenome (GOLD analysis project Ga0209867, IMG submission 187197) | Sand microcosm microbial communities from a hyporheic zone in Columbia River, Washington, USA - GW-RW T4_4-Nov-14 (SPAdes) (version 2) | ecosystem: Engineered > Artificial ecosystem > Sand...
GAACAGATTATTTCACAAGAATTATTAAGTATGTAATAAAAGATACTAATATATTTGTGATTTCACATAAGACAGACGAATTGATTGATAAATTTGATAGAGTTATCAAATTTGATAAGGTTAAGGGATTTAGTAAAATGGTTGACTGACCTTCGGTTCTTTGGTATGATTGGTAAAGGTTATTATGACTTTCTTTACTATGTTTGGACCCGAGGACGAAAAAAATTTTAATGAGTTTACAGTAAAACTCGATGAAATAACTGGTTTAATTGATGTTACAAAAACTCCTGTGAATATGACTGAAAAAACAAATGCTAATGGTTTCTGGAAATACAACGAAGACAAAATCCTGAAACAACTTGAAGAATATATTACTGGTACTTATGGTCAGCATTATGTTGATAGGACTGGTGGTGGAAAAGAACAGACTCTTGATAAGATTAAGCACAATCGTCGTGAAGGATTTTGTGCTGGCAACATTACCAAGTATACTGACCGTTATGATACTAAAGGAACTCCTCGTGCTGACTTGTTTAAAGTTCTACACTATACTATTCTTTTGATTAATCATCTTAATCTCGTTGAAAACAAGTGAAAAATAAACCCCCCCAAACTATGAAACTTTCTGAAAAGACCACTAACATAAATATTTTTCTAAATACTATTAGATGAAAAATATTTATGCCCAAAAACGAATATAAAGACAAAACTAAAAAAGAATATCAACAAGAATGGAAATCTCAAAATAGAGAAAGGCAAAGGCAACTACAAAGAGATCACTACTACAAAAAAAAGGAATATTTGCTTGAAAACGTTGGGAGAGTATGTGTGTCCTGCGGATCAACCAAAAATATTGAATTTGATCATATTATGCCAAGAACTTCTTCCGAAAAAGAAAAACAAACAAAACTTAGAACTGGGAATACTAGTGGTAATATAATTTGGAATAAAAGACCATCCTCCATGAGTTGGGAATGTATAAAAAAAGAAATTACAGATTTACAACCACTATGTAACGATTGCCATAGAAAAAAATCAAATGCTCAACTTTCCGCTGCTTGGGAACTTTTTTGCTCCTTATCATTGGAAGAACAAACTAAACTTACCTATTTACAATATTAAAAAATGAAATTATCTGAACAAACTTTGGCAATTTTAAAAAATTTTTCTTCCATTAACCAAAGTATCCTTATCAAAAAAGGAAATAAATTGCGTAGTATTTCTGTGATGAAGAACATTCTTGCGGAAGCAGAAATTAAGGAAGAATTCCCAAAAAACTTTGCGATTTATGACCTCAATCAATTTCTAAATGGTTTGGGACTACACCAAGACCCTGACCTTGATTTTGAAAATGATTCGCACGTTATTATTCGTGAAGGAAAACGTCGTGTAAAATATTTCTTTGCTGACCCTGAAGTAATTGTCTCACCACCAGAAAAAGAAATTTCACTTCCTTCTGAAGATGTTTGTTTTCAACTAGAACATTCGCAACTTGATAAACTAATCAAAGCATCATCAGTTTATCAACTCCCAGATCTTTCTGCTGTTGGTGAAGCAGGTGTAATCCGTTTGGTTGTTCGTGATAAGAAGAATGATACTTCCAACGAGTACTCTATTGTAGTTGGTGAGACTGATAAAGAATTCACTTTTAACTTCAAGGTAGAAAACATTAAGATTATTCCTGGTTCTTATGATGTAGTTGTGTCAGAAAAACTTCTGTCTAAATTCACAAACGAACGTTATAATTTGACTTATTATATTGCTTTGGAACCTGATTCCAATTTTTCCTGATTTTTAATTTTATATTATGAATATTTTTGTCGTCGATGAATGTCCTGTAATTTCTGCTGCGGCACTTCCTGACAAACACGTAGTGAAAATGCCCTTGGAGACTTGTCAAATGGTCTCTGTCATCTTCTCCAAGTGGTACTATGATTGGGGATACATTCCCAAGAAAGACGGTCTGCCGTATAGTACAGAGAAGGGTGCGTTCCGTAATCATCCCTGTACTCAATGGGCAGCAAAATCCCATGAGAACCTTGCTTGGTTGATTCGGCACGGATTTGCTCTTTGTGATGAGTATCGGCATCGTTATGGTAAAGACCACGCTTGTATGAAAGGACTTGAAGTGGCAGAGAATATCTTTGCTACTAAAAGTGGAAAGGAAATTTCTATCTACAAAAATGTGGTAGAATTCACAAGGGCAATGCCCGACGAATTTAAACTTGACGATAGTATTGATACTCCAACAGCATATCAAAAGTATGTTGCGTCCAAACCTTGGGTAAAGGACAATTACCTAAAAATTCCTGATAGAATGCCAAATTGGATTTATAATTATGCGTGAAAATTTTTTGTGGGTGGAGAAATACCGTCCAAAGACAATTGAAGATTGTATTTTGCCTGATAATATCAAGAAATCTTTTAAGGACTTTCTAAATAAGGGTGAAATTCCAAATTTGCTTCTTGCTGGACCTCCAGGAGTTGGTAAGACCACAGTAGCAAAGGCACTATGTAATGAGTTGGGAGTAGATTTTTATGTTATCAACGGATCTGATGAAGGACGATTTCTGGACACGGTACGGAACCAAGCAAAGAACTTTGCTTCGACCGTCTCACTTCAAGAAACTGGTAAACACAAAGTCATTATCATTGATGAGGCAGATAATACAGGAAACGACGTTCAACTCCTTTTACGGGCTAATATTGAGACGTTTTATAACAACTGTAGATTTATCTTCACCTGTAATTACAAAAACAAAATCATTGAACCCCTCCACTCCCGATGTGCAGTTGTTGAGTTCAGTATCAAAGGAAGAGAAAAAGCTCAGTTGGCAGGATCCTTCTTCAAGCGTTTACAAAACATCTTGGATGAAGAAAGCATCAAATATGATCCGAAAGTACTTGCCCAACTGATAAATTCTCATTTTCCTGATTGGAGGAGAGTTCTAAATGAGTGCCAAAGGTACTCTGTTAGTGGTGAAATAGATAGTGGTATTCTTGCGTCTTTTTCTGATGTTGCTGTAAATGACCTTATTACTCATCTCAAAAGTAAAAACTTTTCTGAAGTCCGAAAGTGGGTGGTCTCCAACTTGGATAACGACCCTGGTGTCGTTCTTCGCAGGGTTTATGACGCCTGTTATGATTGCCTTTCACCCCAATCTATCCCTGCTGCCGTTCTTATTGTTGCTAAGTACCAATACCAAATTTGTTTTGTGGCTGACCAAGAAATTAACCTTTTAGCAGCATTAACAGAAATTATGTGTGAGTGTAATTTCAAATGAGACCTGAAACAAGAGAAGCAATGGAAATGCTTTTTGCTGCTAAGTGGAACCTTCCAAAGGCAGCAGAGTATTGTAATCTTACTAACAAAGAATGTAAGATTGTATTTAATGAGTATTGTAATTTTCATCCTAAAACTTATACGAATGAAAATTGAACTGAAGGATTGGTTGAACTCAATTAATCAAAACAAAAAGAATATTATGGACGAAGATCCTTCCTCCATAAAGGAGTATGCTCCTTATATTATTAACAGATGTTTGTCGGGACATATTGATTGTTTGATGTATGCAAATGAGATGAATAAGTTTTCCTCATTAGATAAGAAACTTCAATATGATTTTTTTATAAATATAATCAGGAAAAAGAAGAGATTCTCTCCTTGGTTAAAACAAGAAAAAATTAAAGACCTTGAAATAGTCAAATCTTACTATGGTTATAGTAATGAGAAGGCAAAGCAAGCTTTGAGAATTCTAACAAAAAAACAACTCGATTTTATAAAATCAAAACTTGAAACTGGAGGAACAAAATGAGTGTTGTAAATGAACCTATTGTGATTTGGTCACAAGACCAAATGGTTGAAGTGATTTTGAATGAACCTGATGATTTTTTGAAGGTTCGTGAAACACTCACTCGTATTGGTGTCGCATCACGTAAAGAGAAAAAGATTTACCAATCTTGCCATATTCTACACAAGCAAGGTAGATATTATCTCGTTCACTTTAAGGAACTGTTTGCTCTAGATGGCAAACACGCAAACCTGACTGTGAATGATGTTCAGCGTCGTAATCGTATTGCCCAACTTCTTGCAGATTGGGGTCTGATTGAGATTGTTGATCTTAAAAAAATTCAGGACATTGCTCCCCTGAATCAAATTAAAGTTCTTGCCTATAAGGACAAAGGCGATTGGATTCTAGAAACCAAGTATAATATTGGTGCTAAAAAGAAAAAAGTTGAGGATGCTGAGTGATGTCTTCAGGAAGTTTTGAATTTCGTTTTCGTCATAGAAATGAAGAAGCAACTTGGTATAAAAACCCAAATACCAAGTTTGCTCTTCCTGATGAAGATGTAGAGATTAAATGTGATGATCCATATCTAAATGAAAATCAATTTTTAGAAATGGTTCGCAGATTTTTTATTGCTTGTGGGTATACCGAACAACAATGGAAGGATGCATTAAAAGTTCACTTGAAAGAAGTAGAAACCGAATAATAAAGTAGGGAGTTCAACACTCCCTTTTTTATTATGAACTGATATATAATAGTAAGGACGCCTTCGGGGTCCACACAATCAAACCTCGCTTTATAAGGAGATACTATAATGACTAATCTTTCTAGATACACATCTGCGGATTTGCCTGCCTTGATGGATAGGATTACCCGCAATAGTATTGGAATGGATGAATATTTTGATCGTCTATTTAATCTTCACGAAACTACAAATAACTATCCACCCTACAATCTAATTCAGGTAAATAATGTAGAGTCTCATTTAGAGATTGCACTTGCAGGATTCAAAAAGGAGGAAGTAAATGTCTTCACAGAGTATGGAAAACTTTTTGTCGAAGGGCAAAAATCAGATACAGAATCGGATAGGACGTTTGTCCACAAGGGTCTGGCTCAACGAAGTTTCAAGAGAGCATGGACACTATCAGACGACACCGAAGTCCGAGAAGTCACCTTTGAGGACGGACTACTTACCATTCGACTAGGTAAGATTGTTCCAGAACATCACAGCAGAAAAGAGTACCTATAAATACTTCTGAATATCGTTGCCGCAGGGGGAGCAACTGGCAAAATCCAGTTGACACTCCCCCATTTTTTTGCTAAACTTAAAACAGGTATGTGAGTAAAATGACTGTAAAACTAGCATTATTAAAATCTGGTGAAGATGTAATCGCAGATATTAGAGAAGCAATCTCAGAAGAAACAAATAAACTTGTTTCTTATATTTTTTCTAATCCTTATGTTGTTAAACTGACTCAACCACAAGTATTGATGGAAGATTCAGAGCAACCAGAAACGAGAGCGTATAATATCTCAGTATATCCTTGGATTCCTTTGTCTGATGATACTGATATTGCGATTAACCCAGATTGGGTGGTTACAATTGTAGAACCAGCAGCAACTTTAAAAAAATCTTATGAGGAGAGAATGAATGGAAGAGGAAATTACAATGTCAGTGGATCAAATGATGGGGGAACCATCGGAAGAACCGATGATGTCGGATCCGATAACTCAAGTTCTAATCTTAATGAATCAGTTGAATTTAATCACTGAAATTCAAGAAGTATTAGTTGATTTTGGAGAACCAAATTGTAGATTAGTAAAACCATATTTGATTTCTGATGATGGAAGTCTTTCTCCTTGGTTGAAGGAAATTACGAATGACCAAGAAATTATGATGAGTTCAGATAAGATTTTGACTCTTGTTGAACCAACAAAAGAACTACTTAATGAATACTTGAAACTTACAAAATGAGATTTTATACCAACGTCTATGAAAAATTTAATAAAATGTTGGTTCGTGGTTATGAAGACGGTAGGTATTTTCAGTCAGAGGAAGAGTTTCAACCAACTCTATATGTGACATCTAAAAAACAAAGTAAGTATAAAACTCTTGATGGGTTGAGTGTTGAACCAATTCAACCTGGAAAGATTTCTGATTGTAAGGAGTTTTTGAAGAAATATGAAAATGTAGAAGGATTTGCTGTTTATGGTAATGATAATTACAAAGCACAATATATTTCACAAACATATCCAGAAGATGAAATTAAGTTTGATATTAATAAAATTCGTCTCGTAACAATCGACATTGAGGTTGCATCAGAAAATGGATTCCCAAATGTATTTGATTGTGCTGAAGAACTTCTAGCAATCACATTACAAAACTACGCAACAAAGCGTATCATTTGCTTTGCATCTCGTCCTTATATCAATACTCGTAAGGATGTTGTGTATGTTGAATGTAGGGATGAAATTGATTTGATTCAACACTTTCTCGCATTTTGGGAAAGGGAAACTCCTGATGTGATTACAGGTTGGAACTGTGAGTTGTATGATATTCCTTATATTGCTGGAAGAATTGATAGAATTCTCGGTGAAAAGGAAGCACGTCGTCTTTCTCCTTGGGGAAATATTCGTAGAAAAGAACTTGTAATTAAAGGAAGAGAACAAATCTCTTATGAAGTTGCTGGGGTTTCAATTATTGATTATCTTGACCTTTATAAGAAGTTTACTTATAAGGCACAGGAATCTTATCGTCTAGACCATATTGCAAATGTAGAATTAGGTCAAAAGAAATTAGACCACTCTGAGTTTGAAACTTTTAAGGATTTTTATACAAAAGATTGGCAGAAGTTTATTGATTATAATATTCGAGACGTAGAACTTGTAGACCAATTGGAAGACAAGATGAAACTCATCGAACTATGTTTTACGATGGCATACGATGCAAAAATAAATTTTAATGATGTGTTCTTTCAGGTAAGAACTTGGGATGCAATCATTTATAATTATTTGAAAAAAAGAAACATTGTGATTCCTCCTAAAGACCGTTCTGAGAAGAGTGATAAATTTGCGGGGGCATATGTTAAGGAACCAATTCCTGGAAAGTATGATTGGGTTGTATCATTTGACCTTAACTCGTTGTATCCTCATTTGATTATGCAATATAACATCTCTCCAGAAACTCTTCTGGATGAGAGACATCCCAGCGCAACTGTTGATAAAATTTTACAACGACAAGTTGCTCTTGAAAAATATAGTGATTATGCTGTATGTCCGAATGGTGCGATGTATCGTAAGGACGTTCGTGGGTTTCTTCCAGAATTAATGGAGAAAATGTATAATGACCGTGTAGTCTTCAAGAAAAAGATGTTGGAGGCAAAACAGCAATACGAAAAGACGAAAACGAAAGAATTGGAAAGAGAAATTTCTAGATGCAACAATATCCAAATGGCAAAAAAGATTTCTCTTAATAGTGCTTATGGTGCTATTGGAAATCAGTATTTCAGGTATTATAAACTAGCAAATGCTGAAGCAATCACAATGTCTGGACAAGTTTCTATTCGTTGGATTGAACGTAAAATGAATTCATACCTAAACAAAATTCTTAAAACAAATGATGTTGATTATGTTATTGCTTCTGATACTGATTCCATTTACCTTAATATGGGTCCTTTTGTTGAGACTGTATACAAAGGAAGAGAAAAAACTACTGAGGAAATTGTTGGGTTCCTTGATAAGGTCTGTGAGGTGGAATTTGAAAAATATATTGAGAGTTCTTACCAAGAATTGGCGGACTATGTAAACGCATACGACCAGAAGATGCAGATGAAACGGGAGAATATTGCCGACCGTGGAATCTGGACTGCCAAGAAACGTTATATCTTGAATGTTTGGGATAGTGAAGGTGTTCGTTATGATGAACCTAAATTAAAGATTATGGGATTAGAAGCAGTCAAATCTTCCACTCCTGCTCCTTGTCGTCAAAAGATTAAGGATGCTCTTAAAATTGTAATGACTAAAACAGAAGATGAAATGATTACCTTTATAGATAATTTCCGTAAAGCATTCAATCAACTTCCTCCAGAAGAAATTTCATTTCCACGTTCAATTAATGACGTAGATAAACATAAATCTTCATCAACTCTTTATTGTAAAGGAACTCCTATTCACGCAAGAGGAGCAATTCTTTATAATCATCTAATTAAAGAAAAAAAGTTAGATAAGAAGTATGCAAAAATTCAAAATGGAGAGAAGATTAAATTTTGTTATTTAAAACTTCCAAATCCAATTCGTGAGAATGTAATTTCTTATATTCAAGAATTCCCAAAGGAATTTGGACTAGACAAATACATTGATTATGACTTACAATTCAGTAAAGCATTTTTAGAACCAATGAAAGTAATTTTGGATGCAATTAACTGGAAAGTAGAAAAAACTGTAAATTTAGAATCATTTTTTGTATAAGGAATAGTATGATGATTAAAGTAAAATATCAACTTAAAGAGCATCCAAACTCAACACTCTTTAAGTTCTTTAAAACCAAAGAACAGGTGGAGATTTTTAAATCTCAAAATTCACATTATATTTTTGAATGATTTATGGACTTTTTAAAAGATATTGTAAAAGAAATCGGTGGAGAATATACACAACTTGCATCAGACATTGACGAGACTGAAACTTATGTGGACACGGGTTCGTACATATTTAATGCTCTTGTCAGTGGGAGTATCTTTGGTGGTGTATCTGGCAATAAAATTACTGCAATCGCAGGCGAAAGTTCTACAGGAAAAACTTTTTTCAGTTTGGCGGTGGTCAAGAATTTTCTTGATAATAATCCTACTGGATACTGCTTGTATTTTGATACTGAAGCTGCAATCACCAGATCCTTATTGGAAAGCAGAGGCATTGACACAAGTAGAGTGGTTGTTGTCAATGTGGTCACAGTTGAAGAATTTCGTGGCACGGCACTAAAGGCAGTTGACCTTTACCTAAAGAAACCTGAAGGGGAACGTAGTCCTTGTATGTTTGTTCTGGATTCTTTAGGTATGCTTTCCACCAGTAAAGAGATTAGTGATGCCCTGAATGACAAAGAAGTTAGGGACATGACCAAATCTCAACTCATTAAAGGTGCATTCCGTATGGTTACATTGAAACTCGGAAAGGCAAAAATTCCTATGATTGTAACCAATCACACCTATGATGTTATTGGTGCTTATGTTCCTACTAAAGAGATGGGAGGTGGTAGTGGTCTTAAGTATGCTGCTTCTACCATTATTCACCTCTCAAAGAAAAAGGAGAAGGAAGGAACAGAAGTCATTGGAAACATTATCAAGGCAAAGACTGCTAAGTCTCGTCTAAGTAAAGAAAATCAAGATGTTGAAATTCGTTTGTTCTATGATGAACGTGGTCTTGATAGGTATTATGGTTTGCTTGAACTTGGAGAATTGGGTGGATTGTGGAAGAATGTTGCTGGTAGGTACGAAATGGATGGTAAAAAACTTTACGCAAAAGAAATACTGAAAAATCCAGAAAAGTATTTTACTCCAGAAGTAATGCAAGCACTTGATGAAATTGCACGAAAAGAGTTTAGTTATGGATGATGAAAAACATTCGAGTTATAAAAACTGGAATTGATGTATCTAAAATATTAGAACAAATAAAGAAGCACCCAGAAGATTGGGGTTCGCAAAAAAATATCAAAGATAAAAAAATAGAACAACTTGACCCAACAAAATATACTGTTACAGTTGATGTTCTTCAACTGATAATGGGTGGAATAGAAAAGGAAGGACAATATGTTGGTGATACTGAAATTTGTATTCACACACCAGCATACGAAAAACACACAGAAGTTCTTAAATTCTTAAAGACATATTTTAAGAAAATACGTCGTTGTGCTTTTCTTTCTTTACCTGTCGGTGAGATTGTTGGAACTCATATTGATGAGGGTACTTATTATCTTACGAAAGATAGATACCACCTTTCCATTCAGGGAAAATACAGGTATAGTGTAGGGGATGAAACTATGATTGTGGAACCTGGAACTTTCTTTTGGTTCAATAATAAACTTCCCCATAGTGCTGAAAATATTGGTGATGAAGTTAGGATTACTTTTGTATTCGATGCTCCTCACCACAAACGAAATCCATAGTTAGAGGAGAAATGGAAAAAGTCGAAACTACAATTCTTAGAAGTCTTTTATTTAATAATGATTATTGTAGGAAGGTATTGCCTTTCATCAAAAATGAATACTTTGAGAATCTTCACGAGAAAGTAGTTTTTGAGGAGATTTGTAAATTTATTGTTGCTTACGAACAATTAGCAACAAAAGAAGTTCTTTTGATTGAAACAGAAAAAAGAACTGATATTACAGAAGATACCTACAAAATTATTTGTGATTATATTTCTAAACTTGATGATGCACCAGCAGATAAACAATGGTTGATAGATACTACTGAAAAGTGGTGTAAAGACCGAGCAATCTATCTTGCTCTTATGGAAAGTATCAAAATTGCTGACGGACAAGACGAAAAGAAGTCAAGAGATTCCATTCCAGCAATTTTGCAAGAAGCACTTGCCATTGGATTTGATAGCCACATTGGACACGATTACCTAAAAGATTATGAAGAACGATATGAATCTTATCACAGAAAAGAAGATAAAATCTCATTTGATTTGGAATATTTTAATAAGATTACCAAAGGGGGTATCCCTAGCAAAACTCTTAATATCGCACTTGCTGGTACGGGCGTCGGGAAATCTTTATTCATGTGCCATGTGGCTAGCTCCGTCTTGCTCCAAGGACGGAACGTATTGTATATTACGCTTGAAATGGCAGAGGAGAAAATTGCTGAACGAATTGACGCAAATCTTTTGAATGTAAATATTAAAGATATTGAAACATTACCAAAAATGATGTTTGATACGAAAGTAAATAATATTGCGAAGAAGACACAAGGAACTTTGATTATTAAAGAATATCCAACTGCTTCCGCACACGCAGGGCATTTTAGAGCACTTCTTAATGAACTCTCTCTTAAGAAATCATTTAAGCCTGATATTATTTTCATTGACTACCTTAATATTTGTGGGTCCTCAAGGTATAAGAGTAATTTTTCAGTCAATTCTTACTCTTATGTTAAAGCAATTGCAGAAGAACTTCGTGGTCTTGCGGTTGAAGCAAATGTTCCAATTGTTTCCGCTACCCAGACTACTCGTAGTGGTTTTTCTAGCTCTGACCCTGACCTTACTGATACTAGTGAATCCTTTGGTCTTCCTGCTACTGCTGATCTTATGTTTGCCCTTATTAGCACGGAAGAGTTAGAAGGGTTGGGTCAGATTATGGTGAAACAATTGAAGAATAGATATAATGACCCAACAATGAATAAAAGATTTGTAGTTGGGATTGATAGAGCAAAAATGCGTCTTTATGATGTAGAACAAAGTGCTCAAAAAGATATACTTGACTCTGGACAAGAGGAAGAGTATACTTATGAAGAAGACAAAAAAACAGACAAATTCTCAGGATTTAAATTTTAACTAATATGACTCAACGAATTGATTTTGATAAATATCAAAACTTTGTAGATGCTGTTACAAGTGACGCATCCAAAGATTTTCTTGCTCTTTCTGACCGTATGGTAGAACTTGATGAGAAGGGTGCTAATATTGAACGACTATTGACTGCTGGTGTTGGAATTAATGCCGAAGGTGGAGAGTTTTTGGAAATCGTAAAGAAAATGGTATTTCAGGGTAAGTCTTGGAATGATGAGACCCGCACTCACCTGATAAAAGAACTTGGTGATACTCTGTGGTATGTTGCTCAGGCATGTATTGCCCTTGAAGTTTCTTTTGATGAAGTGATTCAAACGAATATTGATAAACTAATGAAGCGTTATCCTGAAGGATTTTTTGACGCATATTATAGTGAAAATCGTGAAGAAGGAGACATTTGATGAGTAAAAATGTAAGTATTGAAATTGATTTGATTTCTGCGGCAACAATCCGACAAGTTCTTTTTAATTCACAGAAAGACCATAGTTATGAATTTCCAACAGAAAGGATTATCAAAATTCGAGAAGTGATTAGTCTTCTCGATGAAAAGATTGAAGAACAAGTAGAAGAATAAAATATATCCCCTCTTTCTAAATACAAGAAAGGAGGGATTTTTATATGGCCAATCCAGCACTAGCAGGAAAACAATATGAGATTACTCTTAGAAATAAATTAAAATCAGTTTTTAAAAATATTCCAAAAAATGCTGGATTTGGAAGTGGTCCAGACTTAACTATACCTTCTGCTACTAATCCAGGGCAGGCACTTTTGGTTGAAGCAAAAACAACCACACAGTCTGATTTTGGACAGAAGGCAATAACTTTTAATGGAACTTCTTGGGCACCAAAATTTGATGGAACAGAACCACAATCAATAGTTAGTTTGTATAATTATCTCTATTCGCAATATGATGTAGATAGAAAAATACAACAAGCTTGGGGATTACCAGGAAATAAGTTGTCTGCGACTGAATTACAAGAAATTGTTAATAATCAAAATCTTGCTAAGATTTTATATTACGAAAAACTTTTAACTGAAAAGACTGGAAGTTCAAATCCATTCCCACAAACAACAATAGCATCTGGACCAGACATCGTTTCTAAAATTATATTTTATTATAATAGTAAGGGTATTAATTATATACAGATAAAAAATGAAGGATTTTATATTCTTGGTAGTGATAAAATGGGTTTGAATTCAAAACTTCCAATTGATATTCCAAGATTTGCTCCATCGTCTGCTAGTTTGGTGATTAGAGGAAAAACAAGTAATAGCAATGGAACATTTAGACCAACATTAACATTAAAAAGTGAAGGTGTTGCGAGAAGTAATTTTTCATTAGATGATGCTAATGATTTAAGATTACTTTATAGCAGTTTCTAGTGAATAAATAACTAAAAATACCATATAAATGAAAAGTTTTGCTAGATTTATCAAAGAAGCAGTAGAAACACTTGCGTCTACTGAAGCAAAGAACCGCGGACTTAAAGGAGATGGTCATGGTGATTGGTATGATAATCAAGGAAATCTTGTAGCAAAAACTGTAGGTGGAAAGTTAAAGTATTTCGGTCAAGGTGGTGCTGATACTCAACAGCAACAAGGAGAAAAGAAACAAGCAGGAGCACCACAACAACAAGCAGCACCACAACAACAAGCAGCACCACAACAACAACCAGAAGCAGAGCAGGTTAATGGTGTTGCGATTGTGATTGGAAGATTTAATCCTCCATCTAAAAATCACGGAGCATTATTAAAAGCAGGATATTCACAGGCAACTCGAAGAAAATTTGAGTTTAGAGTTTATCCAAGTCGTATTGAAGATGGAGCAACAAATCCACTTAATCCAGGATTAAAGATTTCTTATCTACAATCTATGTTCCCAGAGTATGCGGAATATATTGTAGATAGTGATAAAACAAAAACTATTTTTGATGTTTTGGGTTCTGTGTATGATGATGGATATACTGATGTTGTAATTGTAACGGGACAAGACAGACTTGGAGAATTTCAAAGTTTAGTTCATAAAGGTGACGGACAACAATATCAGTTTAATAATATTGAGGTAGTCCCATCTGGTGCGAAGGACCCTGATAGTGATGTTGAAAGTCCTGGTTCTTCTGCGATGATGAGAACAGCAGCAGCAATGGGAGATTACGAAAGATTTGCTACTGGTCTTCCAGCAAACATGGATACCGCAGAGAAACAGGAAATGTTTAATACCGTTTCTCGTTCGATGAAAGTAAGTGAAGATACTGAGATTTGGAAGATTGCTCCAGAAATGGATTATGAGGGAATGAGATGGAATTATAAGAAGAATGGATTATTTGATGTTGGTTCTTTGGTGGAAAACTTAAATAGTGGATTGGTTGGAAGAATTCTTCGTAGGGGAGCAAATCATTTAATTTGTGTAACGAAAGAAGGTGTGATGTTTAAGAGTTGGTTGAAAGATTTGAGAGAAGTACAAGAGATTGGAACGTGTGCTTATAGAGCACACACGCAATCAATCACACCAGGACAACCAGTGGTTTCGTATACTGATGTTGAAGTGAAAAAAACTATGCCAAAGAAAAAGATAAATACAAGTAAGAAAAGAAGTATCTAAGCAAAATGAGACCTTGGAACGAAATTATAAAAGAAAAAAAAGAAGGAACAAGGATAATGATGGAAGAAAAATATAATACATTTCAACTTTGGGTAAATAATCTTTTAGATGAAGGTTATGACCTTTCTGATTACACTTTAGATGAAGTCTATGATATTTACGAATTGACATATTATGGACCAAATGAAAAATTACCAAGTGGCAAAACTCCAAGTCAAAAAAATAAAAATAAATCTAATAAATTTAAACAATCTAATGGAACATATCGTGATACAAGATTTGATGATAGTGGAACTGAAACTGGCAGTGAAAGGGCAAATAGAATGCGTAAAACTTTTAAAGCCTCTGTTGAACTAAGAAAAACACAAAGAGGAAAAACAAAAAAAGAACCATATGGACCAGGCAATCCTTCTTTTGATTTGGCAGCAAAAAGAGAGAAAAGAAAAGGTAAACAACTTAAATTCTCCATAGCACAAGCTAAAAAAAATGCTGAGGAAAAGAAAAAGCAGGAATTAGAGAATATTAAAAATAAACCAAAACAAGTTGCGAATGCTGCTCTTTCTGATATCAAAACACAATCAATATCATCTAAAGATAGTGATGCGACTGCTTATACAAAGGCAGTTGGAAATGTGGGGTCTCTTGTTGGTGGAATTGCGAAGGCAGGAATTGGTTATGGTATAGCAAGACATCGAGCAAAAAAAGAAGCAGAAGCAGTACAAAATGCTGAAGTAAATAAAATACCAAAGAAGAAACCTAAAAAAAGTGGACCTTTGGGTGGTAGACCTCCTGGTGGTGGTTCTGGTCCTGGTGGTCCTCCACCTCCTCCTCCTGGTGGTGGTTCTGGTCCTGGTGGTCCTCCACCTCCTCCACCTGGTGGTGGTTCTGGTCCTGGTGGTCCTCCACCTCCTCCTGGTGGTGGTTCTGGTCCTAAACCTCCTGCTAGTGGTAGTCCAACTCCTCCTGCTGGACCAAAGGGTCAAGGAGCAAAACCAAAAAAACGTGTTGCACATAAAGCACCAACCATATACGGATTTCCTGTTGGTCGTCTAGCTACAGCAACTGCACTTGCTGGTAAAACTATATCTGGAAAATTTTCTACTATTGGACGAGGTGGGGAAAATGCTCTTAGTAGAGCAATTGATAAAGCAAATAAAGTAAAAAGACCATACAAAGGAAATTCATCAAATATTAAAGAAAAATATTCCAATTGGAGAGATGAATTGCTTATTGAGCAGGGATTGCTTTTTGAAGTTGAAGATGAGACTAATAAAACTGATAAAACAGAAAAGAAAAAAATTATTGATGTGATGCGTGGTAAAAATAAAATTGAACTCAACCCAAATATGAAAGAGGAAAAGGACCAAGAAGGTGGAATGGCTCATAATGAACTTGCTACGATGGAAAGAGCAGTCAAAACTCTTCGTAAAAAAATAAAATCTCCAAATCAACAACTTCCTGCTTGGGTTCAATCTAAAATTACAAAAGCAGCAGACCATATTGATAGTGTTGCTGATTATATGTCTGGTGAAACAGAAAAAGTTACGGAAGGATATGATGAAGGTGATGAGACTTTCCGCCAACACTCTCGTGAAACTTTTGCTTCTCAGACTCCAAGTGAAAGAAGAAGTAGAACTGCTAGTGTTTTGAAAATGATGAAGCAAATGAACGCAGATGTTGAAAAACCAAAGAAAAAGAAAAAGAAAAAAACAGTAGCAGAAGAATGTGGTTGTGAGGATGATGGGAAAAAAGTTCTTGCGATGATGGTTATTAAAAAAGCAATAGACGCAAAGAAGAAAAAGAACTCTCAATTGAATTCGGGAATTATTGGTGAAGCAAAATCTGCTGCTTGGCAAAGAAAAGAAGGAAAGAACCCTGAGGGTGGTCTAAACAAAAAAGGAATTGCTTCTTATCGTAGAGAAAACCCTGGTTCAAAACTCTCTCTTGCTGTGACTACTCCACCATCAAAACTTGACCCTGATAGTAAATCGGCAAAACGCAGAAAGTCTTTTTGTGCTCGTATGGGAGGAATGCCTGGTCCTATGAAGGACGAAAAAGGAAGACCAACAAGAAAGGCACTTTCACTAAGAAAGTGGAACTGTTGATAAATAAGATAGGTTCCTTCTTCATACGAGGTTATTATGTCAGCACTCATCGCATGGGCACTTGCCAATCAAGCACTTATCGCAACTGTTCTTTTTGCAGTTTCTGAAGCACTTGGAGCAAACCCAAAAGTCAAAGCAAACGGACTTCTTTCGCTACTTCTTTTACAAGTCCAAGGACAACTAAAAGCAAAGGGTGGTAAAGATTTAACACCTTAGTCAATAACAATCTATTATTTTGGAGGGGAGATTTACACTCCCCTATTTTTATAAATAAATTTAGGAAAAAAATTAACGAGAAAACACATGGCACTTTGGGGCATTTCAACAAACGCAGAGACTGCAGCAAATAATTATGCAATTCCCAAATACTTTGGTGAGTATTCTGCAATTAATTCTCAATTTGAAGCAACTGACAAGAACAGAAGTCCTTATAATTGCTTTGCAACAAATGCTGGATGGACTTATAGGCATTATGGAACCATAATGCATTCTGGTCTTTCTACAAGTTATTATGACGAATTGATCGTACAAGTTTCTGGATTGAATACCACTGGTTCTGGCACAAGTACAGTTGGTCTCGGTACTGCTACTCCAATTGCCGTTTTCTTTGAAGATCCAAACCTTGCATCACCAATTAGTATTGGTGCTGGTGGAACAACTGGAATTGCAACTGGGACTACTGGATATGTTCATGTAGTATGGAACGAAATGGTATACTGCTCAGCCGGAGCAACTGTTCTTATTTCTCAATCTACTGGAGCAAATATTGTCGCATATGCAAATTCTACAGGAGTTCCAGTTCAAGTTAATGTTCCCGGAATAGGACAAACTGTAATCACTTTTAACGGACAAATTACTAATAGAGTTGCTTTTGCATTTACTGCTCCTAATACTGGTATTGGAACTGTATTGAGAATTAATACAACTCCCGGAGTAATTGGAATTATTACAGATGCTTCTGGTGGTGCTGGTGTTACTAGCTCTTTAACTGGACTTATTAAAAATATTGCTGGTGCAGGAACAACATCTGGTGTTGGTATTGGAACTACTACTTTAACAATTAAAGCATGATATGAGATTTGATGAGTTGAATGAAGATAATTATTTGATGTTTGCTATTAAACATTATGATAATCCACAAGCTGCAACCAAAGATGATTTTTATGAGGACCTAAAAAGATTCAAGTGGATAAAAAGATTATTGAAGAGACATAAAACAACGGGTGAGCTAAATGCTCACCTTTTGATTAATCATTTTATTATTCTTTATAATGTATTTGGTGATGCAGCAACACCTTTATTGTTTTATAAAATAGATAGTGAGTTTTGGAGTATTATAAAAACTTTTGTAGTTTATCTTGGAAGATTACCAGAAGTTCCAAAAACTAAAATTCATAATATTCCAATTGATATAGAATGTTTAGAACAACTTAATTTAATCTAATGAAAGAATCTACCCTAGACAAAATTATTTCAATTGTAAGACATTATATTGTTGAAGATGGAATGTCTGTATCTTCTGCTCATGCAAATTCCACAAACCCACCAGAACAAATAAATATAGCGGGTCTTCCACCAGATACTCCACCTGTTTTTAAAAATAAAAAGAATATATTTTTGGGCAAAGGTTCTCGTAAGAACTGGATGCAAAAAAGAAAACCTCCACAATAATCAATCCAATGTATAGTCCTCCTCAAACAATAGAAACGAAGGTTGCAATCCTTGAGGAAAAAATCCATACAAGTGAACAGTTAATGCAACGTATTGAGAGTGCGATTGAAAAGATAAGTGAAGTAAATGCAAATGTAACTAAAATGCTTGTAGTTCATGAAGAAAAGATTAATAACGGGGAAAAGATAGAAGATATACTCTTTACAAAAATGGATCAATTAAAAGATAAAATGGATAAAGACCATACTGCGGTATTGGCAAAGTTACAAGGATTAGAAAAGAAAGTTTGGGTAGGTATTGGAGTTCTTGCAGCAGTAAGTTTCACAATCAATAATTCTGGATTGGTCACTCGCATCTTGACACCAGCACAAGACAACGGTAGAATAGAGAGACTGAAATAGTATTCTTTTGTAATGAGTTTTGTTGATTCCAAATACATCGGGTTGGTTTCTTCCCGACTGGATAAGTTTGCTAAGAAGAAAGAAGGTCTTTATAACTTTCGGTGTCCTTACTGCGGTGATAGTCAAAGGACAAAAAGTAAAACAAGAGGGTATATTTACCAATTAAAGAATGATCACAATTTCAAATGTCATAATTGTGGGACTTCTAGAACATTTACAAACTTTCTAAAAGATATGGATACTGTTCTTTACGACCAGTATGTAATGGAAAGATATAAAGAAGGAACAACAGGAAGAGGATCTCAAACAAAGAACCCAGAGTTTAATTTTGAGAAACCAAACTTTTCAAAAAAAGCATTTGACCTTCCTACTATCGCAGAACTAAATAAAGAACACTCCGCAAGAAAATACCTAGAAGATAGAAAGATACCCAACAACTATCTGCGTGAATTGTATTTCTGTGAGAAGTTTAAAGAATGGACGAATACTCAAAAACACACCTTTGATAAAGTAGAAAAGGACGAACCACGAATCATTATTCCTTTGGTTAACAAAGGAGAAATATTTGGATTTCAAGGCCGTAGTTTGAATAAAAATTCAAAGGTAAAATACATTACGATTATTCTTAATGATACACATCCAAAAATTTACAATTTGGATAAACCAGATTACGACAAAACTGTTTATGTTGTTGAAGGACCATTTGATAGTATGTTTTTAGATAATTCAATTGCTATGGTTGGTGCAGACATTGACAAAATGTTTTTTGTTTCTAACTTTGGAACAGATTTCGTAATGGTTTATGATAATGAAAAACGGAATAAACAAATTGTTGATAGAATGGAAAAGGCAATACAAATGAAATTTCCAATTGTCATTTGGCCAAATGACTTGAAAGAAAAAGATATCAATGATATAATTTTATCAGGAATTGATGCCTCAAAAATCATCAAGGAAAATACTTATATGGGACTAGAAGCAAAAGCAAAACTTATTGGATGGAAACGAGTATGAGCAACGGTACAAAGGTAGTTAAGAGAAGTGGTGATAATGAACCTCTTGATCTCAATAAACTTCACTTGATGGTTGAGGAGGCATGTAGGGACCTGTCTGGTGTTTCTGCATCACAGGTTGAGATGCAATCTGGTATTCAATTTTATGATGGAATTACCACAGCAGAAATTCAGGAGATTTTAATTCGTTCTGCTAGTGATTTGATTGATTTGGATAATCCAAATTATCAGTTTGTTGCTGCAAGATTACTTCTGTTTTCTGTAAGAAAATCTTTGTATGGAAGAGTTCAAGATCATCCTGCTTTTATAGATCACATTAAGAATTGTGTTGATGTTGGAGTGTACGATCCAGAAATCTTAACTAATTATACAGAAGAAGAACTTGACAAACTTGGTAATTATATCAAGCATAGTAGAGATTATTTGTTTACCTATGCTGGTCTTCGTCAAGTAGTTGATAAGTATTTGGTCCAGGACCGCAGTAGCGGACAAGTATATGAAACTCCACAATTCATGTATATGATGATTGCTGCTACTATCTTTGCTAGATATTCAAAGGAAACACGTCTTTCATACATCAAGAGATACTATGACGCAATCTCCAAACACAAAATCAACATCCCAACTCCCATCATGGCAGGAGTTAGAACACCACTTCGTCAATTTGCAAGTTGTGTTCTTGTTGATGTTGACGACACCTTGGATAGCATCTTCAGTAGTGATATGGCTATTGGGAGGTATGTTGCTCAAAGAGCAGGCATCGGCATCAACGCAGGTCGCATCCGTGGCATCAACTCTAAAATCAGAGGCGGAGAGGTACAGCACACAGGTGTGGTCCCCTTCCTTAAGAAGTTTGAATCAACTGTGCGATGCTGCACACAAAACGGCATCAGAGGTGGTTCTGCTACAGTTTTCTTTCCTATCTGGCACCAAGAAATAGAAGACATTCTTGTTCTGAAAAATAACAAAGGAACCGAAGATAATCGTGTTCGTAAATTAGATTATGGAATCCAAATCTCCAAACTGTTCTATGAAAGATTCATCAAGAATGAAGAGATTTCACTCTTCTCTCCACACTCAGTTCCTGGGTTGTATGATGCTTTTGGCACTGATTCATTTGACGGGTTATATGTGGATGCAGAACGAGATGAGTCTATTCCAAGAAAAACGATTGGAGCACAGGAACTTTTTCTGGACCTTCTGAAGGAAAGGGCAGAGACTGGTCGTATTTACATTATGAATATTGACCACTGCAACTCTCATTCATCCTTTATGGATAAAGTTGAGATGAGTAACCTTTGTATGGAAATTACACTTCCCACAATCCCACTTCAGCATATTGATGACCCTAATGGTGAAATTGCACTTTGCATTCTTTCTGCTATTAATGTTGGCAAAGTAAAATCAGATGAAGAGTTTGAGGATCTTTGTAATCTTTCTGTTCGTGGTTTAGAAGAACTGATTGATTATCAAAACTATCCTGTAGTTGCTGCAGAGATTGGAACTAAAGCACGTAGGTCTTTGGGTGTTGGTTATATTGGTTTAGCACATTATCTTGCTAAACTTGGATTTAATTATGATACTCAAGAAGCTTGGGATGCAGTTCACCAATTGTCCGAATCATTCCAATATTTCCTTCTCAAAGCATCAAATGAAGTTGCTAAAGAAAAGGGGGTTTGTCAATATTTCAATCGCACTAAATATTCAAAGGGTATTCTTCCTATTGATACTTACAAGAAAGATGTAGATGAAGTGTCTTCTGTTCCTCTTCAGCACGATTGGGAAGCACTAAGACAGTCAATTAAAGAGTTTGGATTGAGACACTCTACTCTTACAGCACAAATGCCATCAGAATCAAGTTCTGTAGTTTCAAATGCAACTAATGGAATTGAACCTCCTCGTGGATTCTTATCAATTAAGAAATCTAAAAAAGGACCTCTCAAACAGATTGTTCCACAGTATCAACATCTTAAAAACAACTATACGTTGCTTTGGGATATGCCTAGCAATCGTGGGTATATTAATATTGTTGCAGTTATGCAGAAGTTCTTTGATCAAGCAATTTCTGGAAACTGGTCGTATAATCCAGAGAATTATGCCAATAATGAAGTTCCTGTTAGCGTAATGGCACAAGATATGCTTACTTGTTTTAAACTGGGGCATAAGACGGCTTATTATCAAAATACATATGATAATAAGACTGATGAAGTCAAGGAAGAACCAAAACAGGATATCCAATCTCTTCTTGAAGAACTTTCTAATGCTGATGAAAGTTCTTGTGATAGTTGCTCTATTTAAAAATAAGGTGTAAAATACAAGGAGTAAAAAATGAACCCTGTAAAATTTAGAGTTACTGCAGAAAAAGAAAAAATGATTGAAGGAATGACCGTATTTAATACTCAAGAGATAGATGCCAAAAAGCAACCTATGTTTTTTGGTGCTCCTCTTGGAGTTCAAAGATATGATACTTACAAGTATCCTGTCTTTGATAAACTGACTCAACAACAGTTGGGATATTTCTGGAGACCAGAAGAAATTTCTTTACAAAAAGATCGTGGAGATTATCAATCTCTTCGTCCAGAACAAAAGCATATCTTCACTTCTAATTTGAAGTATCAAATTCTTTTGGATTCAGTTCAGGGTCGTGGTCCTGGAATGGCTTTTACTCCCTATTGTTCTCTTCCTGAATTGGAAGCGTGTATGAAAGTCTGGGAATTTATGGAGATGATTCATAGTCGTTCATATACATACATTATTAAGAATGTTTACTCTGATCCAACAGAAGTCTTTGATTCCATTTTGAGTAATGAAAAAATTCTTGAAAGGGCATCATCAGTTACTGGTGCTTATGATGACTTTATCAATTCCGCACAACATTATGGAAACTCAAATCTTTGGATTCACGCACAAGAGGGTGCTGGAACTGCAAAGGATGAAAGATATGAACTCAAAAGAAAACTCTATCGTGCAATAGCAAATGTCAATATTCTCGAAGGTATCAGATTCTATGTCTCTTTCGCTTGCTCGTTTGCGTTTGGTGAACTCAAACTTATGGAAGGATCCGCTAAAATTATCTCTCTCATCGCAAGAGACGAAAATCAGCACCTTGTTATTACTCAAAACATCCTCAATAAATGGCGTGAAGGAGATGATCCAGAAATGCAACAAATTGCTAAAGAAGAAGAGGAATGGGTAAAAGGTGCCTTTGAGAATTGTGTAAATGAGGAAAAGAGGTGGGCAGAATATTTGTTTAAGGATGGTTCAATGATTGGATTGAACGACAAACTCCTTTGGAGTTATGTTGAGTGGATTGCGAATCGTCGTATGAAGTCTATTGGTATTAAACCACTTTATGATATTGCTGCAAAGAATAATCCACTTCCTTGGACGGAGCATTGGATTAGTTCCAAAGGACTTCAAGTAGCACCACAAGAAACAGAAGTTGAAAGTTATGTGGTTGGTGGTATTAAGCAAGATGTAGAAAAAGATACATTTGCTGGATTTCAACTATGATATGAGGGGTTTCGACCCCTCTTTTTTTTATAAATAAAAAGAAGGTATTGCTTACTCATATGTCTGGAACTTTTAAGTTTAAAAGATTTTATAGTGAAGGAGTAGCAGCAGAGCATCCAGATGTTGCGGGGCAGAAAGAATTTGCGAATAGGGCAGATGAAATTTTAGCAAGAAGAAAAAAAAATAGAGCACAAAGTGGAAAAAATGCTAAACTAGATGCTATTGGAAGAAAGTTATATAATATGAATAAAATTGGAGAAGAAGTAGAACTTGATGAAAAGATTGATGTAGGTGCTGATGCTGGTGCGACAATCAGTGATTTCGTACATTCAAAAAGCAAAACCTTCAAAGGTGATAGCAAAAAGCAAAGAATTAAGAGAGCACTTGGTGCTTATTACGCAGCACAAAAAGAAGAAACAGAAAACATTTATAATTATGTAATTGAAACTTTGGTTGATAGTGAATTCGCACAAGATTATGAGACTGCTGAAAATATGTTTGAGTGTATGAGTGATGAATTTGTAGCAGTTATTCTTGAAGAGTATATTGAAGAGAAAGCAAGAGGAACTAGACCAAAGAAAACAATTCACGCATATGATGTTGATGAGACCTTATTTGGTCACGGTAAGAAAGGCAAACCAAATGTTCAGGTTCACGTAAAGGACGCATCTGGGAAAAGAGTTCAAAGTTTGAGCAATCAAGAGTTTAATACTCATAAACTTGATAAAGATAAGGGACATTCTTATGATTTTAGTGAGTTCCAAAGTGCTAAAACTTTCTCAAAAACTTCTACTCCAAACAAAAAAACAATTAAAGATGTTAAGAGAAGGCAAGCAAGAGGACAAAACGTTCATATAATTACTGCTCGTTCAAAGTTTGATAAACCAAGTGAATTCCAAGGACACTTGAAGAAGCACGGTATTGATGTTCCTATGAATAAAATTCATTATACTGGTGGAATGAAAGGTAGTGATGTTGGGAAGAAAAAAGTAGATACGGCAAAAGGAATTGCAAAGCAGAGTGGTGCTAAGGAAACTCATATGTATGATGATGCTGCAAAAGTTAATAATGCATTTGAGAAAGAGAAGCAAAACAATCCAACTTCTACAAAAATTAAAACTCACTTAGCAAAACCAAATGCATCTGGTGAGACGACACTTCGTTCTTATCAAGCAACAAAAGGTGGAAGAACTAGTGATAATCCATCTTCAACCATAAAGCAAACACAAAGAAGAAGACAAAGAGCAAGACGAGGTATGGGAGAAGAGGTGTCTTCTTATGAATACTGGAAACAGTTTGTAGGGGAAGCTGCTTATACTGGTGGTCCAGTTGGAAGAAGTGAAATGATTGCTTCAAATAATGAAAGAGCAAAACAATCTTCAACGTCTTCATCTCCAACATCAACTACTACTAGACCTGGAACAACACCAACATCAACTACTACTAGACCTGCAACAACACCAAAACCTCAATCATCAACTGGTGGTCTTTTAGGTTCATTAGATAAACTTGCTAGGGATACTGCTGGTAAAGTTGGAGAAAAAATAGGAAGAAATAAAACTGGAAATATTCCCATCGTTAGTGATATTGGTGGTGCTGTTGGTAGACAGAAAGGTACGGATATGTATGATAAGGTTACTGCTCCTTTTAGAAAAGAAGAAATATCTTCTTATGAATACTGGAAACAGTTTGTTGATTGATTATGAAAACATTTAAACAGTTTTGTATCGAAGCATACCAAATACAAGAACTTTTTGGGTTTGGTGAAACCCCAAAACCAAAACCTTCCAATAAAGTTTTAGCTTATAAGAATTATCAATCAGGTGTTTTGGATAAAGATACTGGTAAATTCACTCAAAGAACACATAGTGATGAGGAGCAACAAAGATATGGATGGAAACCAGTAAAGGTAAGTTCTTATAGTAAAGCAGATACACCAGGGCCAAAAACTGCTAGTGGGCACAAATTTGATGATACGCAGAGATTAGTTGCTGTTCCTTATAAGTACAAAGAGAATGAAGTACCAAAAGGAGTGTGGAAAGGTACTCCATCTACACCTTTTGGTACTAAAATGGACCTCACAACAAAACCTATGGGAACAGCAACAAAGGTTGTTAAAACTTCAGTTCAAGATACTGGTAATTTTGGAAGAGCAGGAGATACTAATAAAGAAGTTGAGATGGATTTGAGTTTGAGAACAGCAAAAGATTTAGCACCAGTCTCTACAGCAAATGAATTTGGAAAAAGAATGGTGTATGCTAAGGTTTCACCATCTGCGAGTAAATAAAAAGAATAAATAAATATAGAAAAGTACTTTTTACTACTCCTAAGAAGATGAATAGAAAAGATTTGGACTCCTTGAACGAGTTATATTTGAGTGTTTATGATGGGGAGCAGTTGAATGAGGCACCTAGTCGAGAAGCACAAGGTGCAAGGAAAGCAATTGAAAGTGGAAAACGTATTGGTCTTGCTGGAAATAATTTTGGACAAAATGTGGGAAGTTTAAAATTAAATAGTGCCGAAACAAAAAAAAGTGGAAGAAAGACATTAACAATTACTCCCAAATCAGATGGTGGATTTGATGCTAACCAAATTGATAAGACTGCCGTTTATGGTAATAAAAGAACAATAGGTGGTGAAACTTATTACCGAGCAAGACTTAATAAGAAAGATGTATTTGTATCAAGAGCTCCCAAAGATAGTCGTTTAGATTCTCCAATTGCTGGAAAAGGTCCTAATGATAATCAAGTTGGTTCCCCAGTAAAACCAATCCCAACATCTACTCCAGCAGGTTCAGGTTCAACACCTCCAACAAGAACACCAGTGCCAGGAACACCACCAAGACCAGCAGCAGCATCTGGTCCAGTTCTTTCCAAGAAGGATGGAGTAGAAGGCACAGGAGTTGGTGCTGATTTTAAAAAAAGAGCATTTAGTGCCGCAGAGAAGTCTCGTTATGCAAGTGTTGCCGCACAAAATGCTGCAAGAACTTCTGCATCATCAGCAACACCAACAAAACCAATCCCATCTAATGCCTCTTCGGCAACAGCATCAACTGCTGATAAGATTAAAGGTGGTATGAATGTTTATAACAAGCAAATAACGGATAAAGATACGAAAGGTGCTACTGAAACTGGAAAAAATATTAGTTCATTAAAGTTTGGTAGTCCAGAAGAAAGAAAAGCAAAGACAATTGGAACTAGAAATCCTTTAATGGATAAAACTTTTGGTTATCAAACTGGAAATTCACCAAGAGACCAACAAGCAAGAGCAGATGATATTGTTAAAGGTGGAGGAGTTGCTGTTTTGAAACCAGCAACACCAACACCTGCTCGTAATGGTTTTGGAGTTCCTGCTGCACCAATAGTTGCTAAATCCAGTGTTTCATCGGCAACTGCACCAGCAACACCAGGAACAAATAGTATAAATAATAAAAAATCCATAACTCCAGTGAACCAAGCAAATTCTTACGAGTGGCCTTCTGCAAAAACAATTAGAGATATTGCAGGTGCTTATGCTTCAATTTACGAAGCAAAGAAAAAAGTAGACCAAGACCAAGATGGTGATAATGACTTTGCGGATGTAAGAATTGCGAGAATGATTGCTTCTGGGATGACGAAAGCACAAGCAATTGCTATGGTGAAGGATAAGTCTTACAACGAAGAAGTTGAACTTTGGGTAAATGAACTTTTAGAAGAAGGTTATGACCTAAGTGAATATACTTGGGAAGATATGTTTGAGATTTATCTTGATGAAGCAACAAGAATGCGTAAAGAACTAGGTAAAGAAGGTGAGATTGCAACTCGTCAAGAACTTGCAAGACGTTCTAATGCCTATCAACGTTCTGGTAGTGTAGATAGAACTATTGCAGCAGCAGAAAGAGGTGCTAAGAATCCTTATGTTGTAAGAGGTAAAAATGAAACTGAAGCAGAGCATAACAAAAGAAAACAAGCAAAAAGTCAAACACTCACAAGACTTGCTTCAAACAGAAGAGGTTCAGTAAGAGACAAACCTCGTGCTGGTCTTAGAGGGTATGCTGCTAAGGTTGAAGGTTCTGATAGAGACCTACAGTCAGCAAGAAGTTCTGCTATGGCAGCAGGGACTCTAACTCCAAGAGAAAAAAAGGAACTCAATAGAGAGGCATATGCCGCATACGAGTTTGTAGCATCATATCTTCTCGAAAACAACTTTGCATCAACAGTTGATGACGCAAATGTGATTATCAACAATATGAGTGAGGGTTGGTTCGATCAAATTATGGAAGATGTTAGTGGAGTATCATATAATCCAAATCCAATTGGAAACGCAATTAGAGCTGGTGCTGGACTTTTGAAAAATACAATGAATAGACCATCAGTTCAAGGTGCTATTAAAACTGGTTCTCAAATGCTACAAAAAAGTGTTCCATCTGGTGGATACAGCACTCGTGAAGGAGATGGAAAACCTCGTGAGACTCCACTATGGGACGGACCATCAAAACCAACTCCAACAATTCCAACAAAACCACAAACCAAAAAGCAACCACCTATGAGAGATGAACCTCTCTGGTGAGTTAATATAATATTACAATTTATTAAGCACCTTGACAGGTGCTTTTTTTATGACTATAATCACTCTGTTAGGGTTGAAGATAAGTTATATCTATAAATACTTTGAATATTATTAAAGACCCGAATGAGTTATGATAATCCTTGGTTATATCAAGGAAAAGTTTTTGAGACAGAAGATATTCAAGAGAATTTTGGATTTGTTTATTTGATAAGTTGCGAAGAAACTCAAAGGAAATATTTGGGAAGAAAATACTTTTGGTCTTTTAGAACACCAAAAGGAAAGAAAAGAAAAGTAAAACAAGAAAGTGATTGGAAAAATTATTATGGTTCTTGTCCTGAATTAAAAGAAGATATAAAGAAACACGGAAAGGATAAGTTCCAAAGAACTATAGTATCTCTTCATAAGACATTAGGTAAAACAAACTATGAAGAGACAAGGCAATTATTTTTAAACAACGTCCTGACCGAAGCACTTGACAGTGGGACTCCTGCGTATTACAATTCAAATGTCATGAACCGATATTTCAGGAAGGATTACTTTAATGCATCTTCATATCAAAAAAATCTGCAATAATACGATACAACAACATATTAATCGTATGTGCGATTTGTGTGAAGAGGGTAGAGTAAGAGATGCGGAATGTATCTATAGTGAAATCCGTGATTGGGTAATTCAAAAAGAAAATCTTGAAGTATTATCACTTGATTATATTAATGGTTATTTTATGGATTTTTGACAAATTCTAAATAATAACTTATTATGGTAAATCCCTATTATGAGTAGGGTAATTATTATGAGTCTGTGACCGTGACACCTAGAGCCGTGGAAGGTGCCTCCCGAGAGGGTTGGTATACCCCCCTTTTATACGGATGCCGAATTCTATTAAACTAAATGCAACAATTTTTTACAGTAGCCTTGCCCCTTTTGGCATCGGTTACAACCAACACGGTAACACTGCCCCAAGTGTTTCCTCCTCCACCCGTGAGTGGTCCGCCACCATTTTCTATTATTCAAGAGGAGCCTACATCAAAGACAGCGACCAAAGAGGTTGCTCCCGATAAACCAAAAGAAAAAAGACTAATTTGTAAAGGATGTAATACTAATGAAACGAAGACTGTAGAATTCTTGCAGAATCGTGGAATTACTGACAAAAATGCCATAGCAACCATTATGGGCAATATCCGACAAGAATCTACCTTCACTCCTAATGTATGTGAGGGTGGTGCTAGAGTGTCTTATAGTGCTTGTAGGAGTGGTGGATTTGGTGCCCTCCAGTGGACGGATGCTCCAAGATATAATGGTCTTGGTAAGTTTGCCGCTCGTATTGGTGGAGACCCTTCCACACTTGATACTCAATTGCAATATATGATGTATGAAGGTGACTGGAAAATGATTGAACCTAAAATGAAAACTCCCGGTAAATCTATTAATGATTATATGGGACTTGCTAAAAAATGGATACGTTGGGGGCATCATGGGGCAAGAACTGATTATGCTTATAACTACGCAAATCGTTTAGTTCTTGTTGAAGTATAAATTTCATAAAATTGAATAAATATAGGAGGGCACTCATAACCCTCCTTTTTTATGTTTAATTTCAATTTTGGCAAGAAGAAACCAGATATAAAACAATATGCAATTATAGGAGTCGTATTGTCCTCCATTATTGCAGCACTCTCCCAATGCTCTGGAATATCCACAAATACTTTATGGGACTTATTGGATGAGATGCAACGAAAATATTTCCCACAAACTATTCTCAATGAGTTTATCATCAAAGACCCAGAGAAACTTGACCGAAGAATTAAGAGGGATGTGGATGGAGCAATTGATGAGTATTGGAGAAAAACTGGAGAAAAACCTGTAGAGATTCCTGCTCCAATATTTTCAGAGAAACCTGTTGATGAATCCGTGTGTTATACGGATGAATGTAAGTCTTTAGGCGGAGAAATGCGTTTATGTTCTACTTGGGTGTCTGGATGTAACTAAAAGTCGTATATATAACCATATCTTATTTTATTGGAGATTATTATGTCTGTATCACAAGAACTACTGAGTGCTGTTGAAGCGTGGAAAGTAGAAGACGAAAAGTTCACTGCCGGTAATAGTGCTGCTGGAACTCGTGCTCGTAAGGCCCTACAAGAGGTCGGTAAACTGGTTAAGACCCGTAGAGGCGAGATTACCGAAGAGAAGAACGCCCGTAAGGAAGCAAAGGGTTGACTTTATTGCCCTGATGCCTTATAGTACGTTCACGGGTGAAGGAGGTCCAAACTTCTTATAAATCCCACACCTCCCATGCCTCTCAACGATGCACAAACAGGGAGGTCTATCCAATTATCCCAGTATTTCGTAAGAATACTGGGATTATAAATAAACTTCGTAGTTGTAATTCTTAACAAACTATATGAATTTTCTAAAACAATTAATGCTCGTCCCGGTTGCTCTGGGTCTTGTTGCTCCTGCGGTGAATGCTGTAGAACTCAATACTGAGGATGTCAACAAGTATGCTTCGGCAGCACAGGTCACAAGTATTACTCAATTCTCTGATGTCCAACCTACTGATTGGGCATATCAAGCACTTGGCAACCTTGTAGAGCGTTATGGTTGTGTTGCTGGTTATCCTAACGGTACATACAAAGGTGGTCAGGCAATGACTCGTTTTGAGGCAGCAGCACTGCTGAATGCCTGCCTGGATCGTGTAACTGAAACTACAGATGAACTCAAAAAACTTCTTGCTGAGTTTGATTCGGAACTTTCTATCATCACTTCTCGTGTAGATGGTCTTGAAAGCAAAGTTGGTAAACTTCAAGCAACACAATTCTCTACCACTACCAAACTCAAAGGTGAAGTAAACTTTATTCTTGGTGGCGTTCCCGGTCTTGAAACTAACAAACGTGTTGATGTAGGTAATACTGCATTTAACTATGATGTTCGTCTGAACTTTGATACCTCATTTACTGGTAAGGACTTGCTCCGTACTCGTCTGCGTTCTGGTAATTTCAGTTCTGATCCTTTTGGTTCCAGTTCTTCACTCTTCAAACTTGATAAGGCAGAATCTTATGCCGATCAAGTTGTGATTGACCGTCTGTACTATCAGTTCCCAGTTGGTAAGAGTGTAACTCTAACTGCTGGTCCTCTGGTTCGTAACACGGAGATGGCATGGGTTCCTTCTGCTTATAAGTCTGAAATCCTTGACTTCTTCCAACTTGGTGGTGCCTCTGGTGTCTATAACAAGGCAACTGGTGCTGGTTTTGGTGCTCAATGGAAGCAACAAGTTACAAAAGGTCAGGGAGGTTTCCTTGCTGGTCTGAACTATGTCTCTCAGGATGGGGACAATACTGAAACTGGTGTCTTCAATTCTGATAGTGGATTGAACTTCCTGACCCAAGTTGGTTATCGTGCTCCTCAGTGGGGTGCTGCGGTTGCTTACCGTTATGGTACTAAAGGAAGTCGTGTTCGCACCTTCAACGCTCTTGGTGGTGGTTCTGGTGCCCTTACCAGTGGTCAGGAAAGCAACAGCATTGCTCTGAATGCTTACTGGCAACCTTCTCAGAGTGGATTCGTTCCTTCTATCTCAGTTGGTTATGGTTATAATGGTGTAAGTGGTAAAGGTTCTTCCACTGGTGCTACTGACTCCGATTCCTGGTATGTCGGTCTTCAGTGGTCTGATGTGTTTGATCAAGGTAATACTGCTGGTGTTGCTGTTGGTCAACCTGGAAACTCAGAAAACATTTCTGAGGATGCCATAATGCTTGAATTCTTCTATAAGTATCAAGTTTCAGACAACATCAGCATCACTCCTGCTCTCTTCTATGTGAGTAACAATCAACGATTCCAAAATGAATCTGCTTGGGGTGGTGTAGTCCAGACCAAGTTTACTTTCTGATAAATCACTCATAACTTGAGTGGAACCACCCCAGAAAGGGGTGGTTTTTTATAAATAACTAAAAAGTATCAGTATAATGGAAACTTTATTTAAATCTTTAAGTGATGCTCAGGCATCACTTTTTTTGTTATTCCAAAAAACCTGGGTTTACCACTGGCATGTTGTGGGACCTGACTTTAAACAAATTCATGATCTATTTGGAGAGCAATATCAGGCAATTCAAGAAGAAGTTGACCGCATCTCAGAACATATGAGATATTTGGGAATTAAACCTATTAGTTCTTTATCTAGAGTTGTAGAAGTCTCTGGTGTTGGAGAAGCAAAGACGAATATTTCTGAAATGGAAATGATTAAAGATTTGCTTGAAGGGCACAAAAAGATCATAGATATGTTAGGTGAAGTTGCCGAAGAAGCAGAAGCACAAAAATCAAGAGGAACTATTAATCTTGTTGATGATTTAAACGAAGCACATGGTAAGTTCGTTTGGATGTTGAGATCTTTTCTAGAATAAAAATTAATGTTATAATTGAAATACTTGACGAATTAAAACGGATGAATTAAAATGTTAAAGATCAGATGTAAAATGTGCAACAAAGAGTTGCAGTCGCATCCAACACAGACTAAGTGTTGTGGATGCGACAATTTAACCACAGTAAAAGATGATAAAATTACTGCATTAGATTTGACTTTGGTGGAATTAATATCAAAACCAGATCAAAAAAATAATTCATCTTCTCTTTTTACAAGAGAAGACCTTGCATATCAAGAAGCAAGAAGAAACCGTAAAATTAGAAAAATGGAGTTTGAAATTAAATGAGTTGGGAAAACCCAAAGCTTTCAAAAAATGATATTGAATTACTTACTGTATCATTGGATGATTATATTTTTTATGCTAAACAAGATGGTGGACCAGACACAAAAGAT
>Ga0209867_1000066_pt1 | contig 31877 bp, 57 predicted proteins | sample GWRWmT4_4Nov14_FD_187197 | JGI IMG/M metagenome (GOLD analysis project Ga0209867, IMG submission 187197) | Sand microcosm microbial communities from a hyporheic zone in Columbia River, Washington, USA - GW-RW T4_4-Nov-14 (SPAdes) (version 2) | ecosystem: Engineered > Artificial ecosystem > Sand...
GGGCAAACTTCAAGAGGTCTTCTTCATCACATTCCCAGTAAATGTCGTGTGTTGTTTTACTTATGTGTCTATCAAACCCATAGGTGTTAGCAAGTTTGATGATTTCTTCATTTAAAATCATTAGAGTGCCTCCACATCATAAGAAATTTCATTTAGTTCTTGAGCAGTATGAGTAAGCCAAGGTTCATTTGCAAGCACTCCATCTCTATGAATGATAGAAGAAATCACACGAATAGCAGATGCTAATGCTTCTTTCATATCATCTGTGGGTTCTACAATCAATTCTGATTTGAATGTTTCCCAGATTTGGTATGCGGTGTTAGTCATTTTGTGGTTCCATTACAATAGATATGAGGATAAGTATCAGGATATTTCACAGGTGGTTTTGAGATTACGGGAGAAACCCAAGGAATAGTATTAGGAGGAGTGAGAGGAGTATAAGGAGAACCAATATTATAAGTGAATGGAGATTTACTCAAATACTCTTCAATAATATCACAAGACCATCCATCCTCATAGAACTGCTTACCATAGAAAACAGCATCTTCCTTATTTGGAAAGGAAGCAACATAAGTTTCGTTGTGATAGAGTGAATAAACTTTCATTTCAGTTCCTCCTCATTCTTTTCAATCTCAAAGATTTCATTTAGAAACTCAATTGCGTATTTTCCTACTACGAATGCGTCTTTATCCTCAAAGAACCTATCACCCACAGTCCGCATATCATAACCCGAATTGGTTTTATCAAATAAGGCAATCGCATAACAATAATTCCTCTCCTCTACCTTATACCACTTGACGAGTTCGTGCTTTTTGTTATAGGTGCTCCAACGAAACTCTATGTTTCTAAATCTCATTCTACGTTACAATCGGGGTGGGGTTTAGGGAGTTGTGAACAGTAAACTTCTTTGGGTGTTGGTGTTACTGGAGGTAGTATAACAGGTTCTGGTGCTGGTAGTTGTAGTGGTTGTGCCACTTGCTCAACTGGTTTTTGTGTTTTTACTTCTTCCAGTTGTTTCTCAAGTTGAATAATCTTCTCCTCAAGTATTGGTGAAGGAGTATTTGTAGAACCTTCAGCAAGTTTATAACCAGCAACACTCACACCAAAGATACTTGCGAGTGCGGCAACAGCAGAAATAGTTTTAGTGAAACTCATAATCAGTCAGTGGGGTTGATGTTCATAAGGTCATTATACAGCATTAGGTAAGGTCTTCATCGTCCAACTCCACACCATCAGTAAGTTCTTTTAGTCTATCAAAGAAATCTTCGGTGAGTGGAACTGTCTCCACCTTACCAGTATCAATATCATCTACCATCTGTAATAGATACTCAAGGAACTCTTTTGGATAAACCTCATCTTCTCCAAGAGTTCCCCAGAACCAAGAAATACATTCTTCTTCTGGGTCTTCTACTGTTCTGGGTAAAGCATAATCTTTATAGTTACTACCCATCAGGTCTGCCCAGATACGAAATGCTCCACCAATACTCTGCCATCCAGTCATCCAGCAGTGTCCAATCCAATACTCCCACCAATTCAAGGTAGTTTTATTTTTCTTTGGTGACGTTCCTCTAATTAGTGTGCTATACATTTTCTTTTCTGTCCCAACTGTCCCAAGTGAAACCAAACAATTCAACGCAAAATCCTGCCTTCCAACACCAGAAGAGAATATCAATCAAACGATTGTTTCCAAATGAGATTTGAAGATAAGGACCAGTAGGATAGTCACTCCAATCAAAACTTACTTGAATAAAAGACCTTCTTTTAGCTTTGAGTAGAGTAAATATATGCTCCACCCCGTAATCTTCTTTCTTGTAATAATCAATTAGTTTCATTCTACTATTTCCTGTGCGAGTTGTAGCATATCATTTTTATCAAGAACAATCAAATTGTCTTGAGCATTATAAGACCTTACAGTCTCTGCTGCAACTTGTAGAATTGCGGAAACCAGTTTCTCTTCAGTATCGGCACCTTGATTGTTTCTACAATCCCAGATTGCGTTCATAAACTCTTGTGCTCTTTCAGTCATTCTTCATCCTCAAAGTCAAAGTATTCATACAAAGAAGAGATTACCTGCTCCTCAATGTGCTGACAAATAGATTCTTCAGTCGGGTTCTCAACGTGTTTGAAAGCACGACGATAACCACGAAGGACACCTTCTTCAATTGCCTGGTCCAATATTACACGAAATTTAGGTTTCATTACTCATTGCCTCCATTTCCTCATCAGTATAATTGGGATTATCAGGTTGCTCAAGACGGGAGAGTTTTGCCTTCAGGTCACGAACTTCTGCCTCCAACTTACAGACCTCCTTGATGTGGTCTTCTTTCATCACTAAATCATATTCATCAGCAGTCTTTTTCATTTGAAATTACCGAGAATAATAAAGTTTTTCTTGAATGCTTGTAAGTTTATTATACAATTGATTGATAGAAATTGAAAGGCAATCTTCCACAATCACTTGGTTTTGTTTAGAAAGCAATTGAAGTGAAGAAAGAATAGCATCAATCTCCGGTTTGTTTAGTTCTACCATCATTTTACAATCCTCCAATGTTCATTTCCAGTTTTAGGCAACCACATAAAGTATTTCTTGTTGAGAGAAGCAAGAAACAGCATATCATCTTTTTCTTGTTCTACATGGCATCCGTGTAGTGAATCCAAAATATTTACAAACCTATTTTTTGCTTTCGCAGAAATAGGTTCAACATTTACCATTTTACGTTTGATTTTAGTCATCATACAGCAAGTGCTCCACTAGGAATTTCAACGACTTCAAACGTTTTTCCGTCTTCATACTTATAACAATCATAGCATACCCATTCTCCATTTACAAAGAGATAAGCATACTCTTCACCATTTTCAAGATACTCATTGAGATTAGCATCAAGACGAGGAGGAGAATTTTCACCACGGAGGGAATAATAATTTGGACCATACTTGGATGCTTTACCATCACAATCAAATGGAGTATCAGTCCAGCAAGAACTCATATCACCACCATCAATTAGTTCTTCGGCAAGAGATTTGGAGTTGTAGTGAGTAGTAAGAATACGACCCAACCAAGAGGGATATGAATCCCAGTGATGATAAACAGATAATACAGAACCATCAGAGAGTTCAATACCGATGCGAGAACGAGTGCTCATTTGCTTTGTTTGATTACTCTGTAATTATAGCAGGTCTGCAAGGGCATTGGAGGGTGGAGTGGACGGTTCGTCAAGTGTCACAATCCCAATGGATTCATACTACGAATTCTTTCCAACGATTGTTTATAATAATCTGAATCTTTTTCACATCCTAGATATTTTCTTTCGCATCTTTCTGCTGCAATAGCAGTAGAACCAGAACCCATAAAAATATCAAGAACAATATCGTTTGGATTCGTATATGCACGAATCAATCTTTCAAGAACTTCTAAATTTTTAGTTGTTGGATGCCATCCACAATAATCTTTTGAAGTTGTATGGTTATTCTTTTCCCAAACACAAGTGGGAATTGTTCCTTGGGAATAATCTTCACCAGTACGGAGATTTTTCTTAACTTTGCGTTCTACCCGAATATTATCGGAATTAAAAAGGAAGGTATTTCCCTTAGAGTAACACCAAGCATACTCATGTTTGCGGGCAAAATTATCTTTACTACGTCCACCCCAATTATAACTCCAAATAATTTCATTCTGACTATACAAATTATCAATTGCAGAAAGCATTAGTTTATGCTTTATGAAAGAATCTGTTTTCAATGTTCCCCATATAACTATCATTCGATTGGGTTTGAGTACACGGACACATTCTTTTGTCCACAGTTCACACCAATCCAAATATTCATTTTCAGATTTCCATTGAGAATCCCATCCTTTGCCACCATCAAATCCAATAAAATAAGGAGGATCAGTAAGAATCATGTCTACACTTTCATTCTCAAGTGTTTCGAGATATTCTAAACAATCTTGATTTTTAATCACAGAACTTCCTCCAGAGAACTAAACCAACTATAATCTTCGGGCATACCATCAATAAAAAATGTACCAGAGTTCATTGTCTTGCCACCGTGCTGATTATGAATCCAATGACCATTATGATCTTGAACTTCTACTATAGATTTTACCACATCTTTGGTCGCTGCGTAAAGACGAATCGCTTCAGGATAAACTGCAACAAAACAAATCATATCATAATCTTGATTGGGACGAATTTGCTGCCAACGAAAATGTGTACCATCTCCCCACAAAAGTGAACCCTTGATCTCAAGTTTAATAAGATCATTGATGACACGATCATGATCACTATTTACTGCCTTACCTACTTTATATCCTTGTTTCTGAAGATATTCTTGAACAATCTTTTCAAAATACTTTCCCTTCCTCTTAGACGACATATGCTTATAGATACGGAAAGGAGAACTCTTGTAGGGATCATTATTTTGTTCGATCAGTGCATCAATATGGCACTGATAAGAATTAATTTCTTCTGCAAAAATCATTGTGACTTTGTGATTACTCCGTAATCATAGCACCTCTCAGTGCCCAGTGGCATAAAAAGGGACACTTTCTCAAGTGTCCCCCAATATAAGTTTTGGGTAAGAAGGAAACTTATAACCCCCTCACTCGTTTAGTTCAAACTAAAATTACAGAAACAATATCTTTTGTAGTTCCTTTTTTATATATTTGACTTACGCAATAATTATTTTCTTTGCACCATTTTGACAAATTAGATATAATAATTTCATTACCATTATTGAATTTTATTTCATATTTTTTAGACGCATTTTGTGAATTTGTTTTTTTACCTTTATTCCAAGGTATATACACATTTTTCTTTACTTCACTAAGTTTCTTTTTATGTTCTTCCGAAAATTGTTTACCTTTCTTTGCCTCGCTTATTTTTCTTCTTATTTCTTTTGAACGAGGTTTGCCCTTAAGTGCTTCACTCATTTTTCTTCTGGTTTCCGCAGAAGGGTTGCTTGAACCATCACCACCATCAGTTTTATTGTATAGAATACCAGTCCCCAAATCCTTTCTACCAAACATCGCAATCATATAGATTTCGTGCTTGAATGCTTCTTTTTCGGTTAAGTTCTCTTTTAATACAAGTATCCTCGATTTATCCTTTGGTGGTTTAATATCTGTCTTGCGTCTTCTATATGCCCTATTACCTTTTCCTTTTCCTATGTAATATGGCGTATTATCTTCACGCAAATATGCGTAAGTATAGTAATACATTTCTGCTCTTTAGTTGACTGACATAAGTATTTATACAAAAAAAGGAGCACGAATGCTCCTTCATTACCTGTAGAGATGTCAGTCAACTTCAGGCATTAGTATTTAGTAAAAATATTCAAACCAAGGAGATTTGTTTATTTCTATTAAACTTAACGATTTTGTTTGTTGCGTTTGTTTTCTTGTCCCGTCAACAGATAAAACCTTTATGCCCCGTCGAAACTTTTGATACCCCTTATAGTGGAGTATTCGGGTACTGCCCCCGAGTCCGAAACATTAGAATTTTTATCCTCTTGAACTCTTTATATAGTAGCATAAAGAGTTTTATAAGTCAAGTATGGAAGCATCGGGACTCGAACCCGAAACATCTTGCTTGCAAAGCAAGTGCTCTACCAATTGAGCTATGCCCCCTTATTGGTGGCAGACCAGAGAATTGAACTCCGTCCTATAGGTTATGAGCCTATTGTGCTACCTTTACACTCGTCTGCGTTGAATGAAGTCTTAAGACTTCAACTCCCCCGGCAAGATTCGAACTTGCGACAAATCGGTTAACAGCCGACGACTCTACCGCTGAGCTACAGGGGAATATAAAAGTTTAAAGTTTATGTTCTAACATAAACTCAACTGTTGTTGCTACATCATTCATAGCATCTCTCAAATCTGGTTGTTGTCCTGATTCTTGTTTGATGATTGGACGAGAACAATCTGTTAATGTCCAACGCCATTGTTTCATTGATGTACAATACCAGAGTTTAACGTTCATATCTAGATTTCTCTAATTTAATCCAATTAAGAAGAGCATTTACTTCTGCTCTCTTTGCTTCAGTAAAATCAAATTTTTTATTGAAGAGATAGAAATCCAATGCTTCAATAGCAAGTTCTCGGTCTTGTTGTGAAATAAGAGACATAAAAAGAATAATGTAGATTTTGGAGATATTTATTCTCCAATCCGAGTGGAAGGTACTGCCCCCTCTTCGCTGCGTCCCAAACGCAGAGTTATAACTTTTCTACTACACCCGGTTATTTTTAGCAACCTTACGATTGCTAATGGGAAATCACAGATTCGAACTGTGGACCGTCTGCGTGTAAAGCAGCTGCGCTACCACTGCGCCAATCTCCCTGGAGCGAAATAGGAGATTCGAACTCCTGACGTTCTGCTTGGAAGGCAGACATTCTACCGCTGAATTAATTTCGCATTTGTCTTAACATTATAAGGCATAGTGCCTCATCCGTCAAGTGTTGTGTGCCAGTCTTTTAGGTGGCACAACGGAAGAGACAGGGGTCGAACCTGCAAAGCTTTTACACCCAACTGATTTCAAATCAGCGCCCTCACCATTCGGATCTCTTCCATTCACATAAGGGTGTTGCCACCCTACTTTATCATTTAGAACTTACAAAGTCATTAATGATTTCTGCTTGTACCAAAACCTGATCTAAACTTGGATAAGTACCATCAAAATCTGCTGGTAGTGCTAGATCTGAATTTTTACTGCGTTCTACTTCAAGACGGTTGCAATAATTATCTTGTAGCATACAATATGCTTGCTTAAAAATCTCAAATCGTAGTTCGTAAGGTGTCATTCTTTTACTCCTGTATGTTTGTGTGTTATTGGGAGCAGGGGTGGGAATTGAACCCACGATCTCTAGGTTATGAGCCTAGCGTCTTACCACTTGACTACCCTGCGATGATGGATTAAGTGTGATATACCTCATAAGGATATAACAGGGACTTAACCTCTATCAATAGTATATATGACTTTCTAAGGAAAGTCAAGCGTCCTTTGAGAGATTCGAACTCCCGACACATAGGTTCGTAGCCTACTGCTCTAATCCACTGAGCTAAAAGGACAAGGCGAAGGGTTAGAGACTTGAACTCTAATCTTTGATTTTGGAGACCAAGATGCTACCAATTGCACCAACCCAACAAGGTGCCCGATACAGGACTCGAACCTGTAAAACCTTGTTTCTAAGACAAGTATGTATACCAATTCCATCAATCGGGCTGGCTGAGAAACTAGGACTCGAACCTAGATAGACTCCTTCAAAGGGAGGTGTCCTACCATTAGACGATTTCTCATTAAATATGATTCATAAAGAATCAAGAGTCTAGGGTGGGATTTGAACCCACGATAAGAAGTTTTGCAGACTTCCGCATTCGACCACTCTGCCACCTAGACATATTGAGTTACCGAGGATTCCTCGGCAACTAAGAGCCCAATAACAGAATTGAACTGTTCTCTGCAGTTTACTAAACTGCTGCATCACCACAATGCTTATCGGGCGGGGTGTCGTATGAGAATTGAACTCATCTCCTCTGTTCCACAAACAGATGTCTTAACCACTAGACTAACGACACAAGGCAGTAGTGGGATTTGAACCCACGGTCGCATCGGTATGAATGATGTGCTTTACCACTCAGCTATACTGCCAGCAGAAAGGGAGGGATTCGAACCCTCGGAGGGGTTTTTCCCCTCGGAAGTTTAGCAAACTTCTACCTTAAGCCTCTCGGTCACCTTTCTATGTTGTCTTGAAGCAACCCATAAGGGTTTTATGTTGCCTGAAGGCAACAAGTGGAAACAACTGGACTTGAACCAGTGGTCTTTCGATTATCAGTCGAATGCTTTACCAACTAAGCTATGTTTCCAAGGTGGGAACAATCGGATTTGAACCGATAACACCTTGATCTTCAATCAAGTGCTCTACCAATTGGAGCTATGTTCCCAAGTATTCCTGAAGGGATTTGAACCCTCGTTTATGCCTTGAAAGGGCATCGTCCTAACCATTAGACGACAGGAACACGACGACTCTAACGAGATTCGAACTCGTGATTCTTCTTAGACAGAGAAGTATGATAACCACTTCATTATAGAGTCAAGGTGGGCAGGGTTGGATTTGAACCAACGATGGACAGAACCAAGAGATTTACAGTCTCCCTCCTTCAACCACTCGGACACCTACCCGAATAGTTTATGTTTAACGACCGAACTATACGGTCAATGGGTCTGGTGAGGCTCGAACTCACAACTTCCAGGTTAAAAGCCCGTTACTCTACCATTGAGTTACAGACCCATAAAAGGTTTAAATTTTCAAGGTGCTGGTGGTCTCTCAACCACCCTTTAAGAATACCACGTTTTGAGGTCCGTGCTCTTTGAGTGTGCCAGTTCCAGAAGTGGTCCTGGGCATTTGGAGTCTCGTTCCCCCACCGACTCATGTAATATACCAGAGGTTGCCCCCCAACGGCAAATGATACGACCAGTAGCACAAGTGGCACAAGACCATAAAAAAAGAGGGGGAATCTTTTGGATTCTCCCTCTTCGTTGCTTTTTATGATTTGTCTTTTAACTTTGACTTATCATATTCGCAACCAAGAGGGTCTCTCCAATAAACCAGCGGTTCATCGGATAATCACTCTTAGGTTGTGAATGGAGATTAGTCATTGTTTGTTCTTGTGTATATTATATATACCAGTTTTTTAGAGTTTTGTCAAATTATCTACGGTTCATACGAACAATATCACCTGACATTTGTCTAGCTTGATTTTGGTCTGATGCTCTTCCTGGGGTTGGTCTATTTGGAATACCAGTATTTGGAAGTGACCCTGGGTCTTCGACTTTCATATATCCACTATGACCAGCACGATTTGCTGCGTATTGAACATTAGCAGCAGAAGTATTATCAATATTATCGGCACTACCGAATTTCTTATCTATTCCAGTATTATACCTAGCAGCATCTTTGCTTGATACATCTTTTTCTTTAAAAGACCCAGGGACTGGTTTGCTAACTTCTTTGCTTCCAATTCCTAAAAATCCACCTTCTCTTGTTTTATTCATTTGAACTGTCCCAGGAACACCACCTTTTTGTGCGAGAACTTCTGCTTCAAAAATACTTTCTCTCCAATCTTCACTCATATTCACCATAATTGCTTCTGCTGCTTCTTGAGTATCAGCATATCCTTCATCAAGGAGATGTGTGAGAATGATGTCGTAGAGGTCATAACTATCAGAAACCACTTTACTATCTCTTGCTGCTACTATATGACCTAATCTTGAAAGAAGTTTTGATGCTTCTGGGGTTCCTACTTTTGATTTATGAAATTTTGATTTCAATTCTTTTGCTTTTGCGTCCATCTTACCTACAGGAAGAGGTTTCTTTTCTTCAACAACTTCAGTTGATTCTTGAAGATAAGGAGAAGTATAAGGCCAACGGTTTAGCACATTGTGCTCTTCCTTTGCTCCCTCAACTAAGATTTGTTGAGAGAGATTTGAAATGTTTTGTAAGTCCCTATAATTCATTTGCTTTTACAGTTCTATCAAAGTATTTATAAAACTGTATCAAGTTTATAATTCGTAATCAGCAACTCAGTTTTCACATTATCTTGTGTTCCCTTCTCACCACGATGAACCATAGAATACCTCAACTTCCATTCATCTATATTATACTCTTTATAACGACTTAATATCCAATCATTAAGATTGTAAGTAATCATAAAACGATGAGGGCATTTATCAACATCATCAGCAAATCTTTCGTGAGAGAATGATGAGTGAAGTTTTCTACCAGTTCCATAAAGGAAATCCTTAATATCATAAGGTGGGTCAAGAAATACAAACACATCCTCACCCTCTGCGTTCATCACTTCTTCATAGTCAATATTAGTAATCTTCCAGTCTTTGATGATATGAGAATATCGTGGAAGTTTATCAATACCAACTAACGAGAAGTTAGAACGTGATGCTTGAACTGAAAATGTTGAGTTCTCTGTAAGACCAGAATAAGAACACTTATTCATTACAAAGAACGCAACTGCTTGTTCTAATGGTTCAAGATTACCAATCGTGTGAGAGTAATCATCAAAGAGTTCTCGGTGTGCGTTGTCGTCATTAAGAACTTTTTCTTTGATTGCTCTTAATTTATCTTTGAGAACTTGTCCATTATCACGAAGTTGAACCCAAAAGTTATACAAGTAATAATACTTATCATTCACCCAGATAGGAACTTTTGGGTAGTTCTGCGAAACCATTAAAGAAATACTTCCACCACCCAAGAAGGGTTCACGGAACTCTTTGAAATCACTTGGAAACCAAGGAGCAAGTGTTTTGAGTGCTTTACTCTTACCTCCAGGATATCTTAAGGCCGTCTTTAATGGAAATTGTTTCATATAACTTTTTTTATTATATAATAGGCGTGGTCGGATTCGAACCGACCCTGGAGGCGTTTTAAGCGCCCTGTCTCTGCCGCTGGACTACACGCCCGTGTATAAGACTATCATAACTCAAAGAATCACAATAGTCAAGAGTGCCGTGTGGTTGTGAATCCAAATCAAATCTTTTTGATAAGTGCCCCACTGCTCTCATCTAAAGTTTTGAACCACGGCGAGTGCTCGTTACTGGAATTGAACCAGTCTATATCCTGTTATGAGCAGGGCGCTATCAACCAGATGGCTAAACGAGCAGAAAAAATAAAGATTTAGACAGTCACAAGGACACCATCTTTCTTCATTTGAGAAATCATCTTACCAACACTTTCTCCAGCATTAAAAGTGTTGCGAAGTTTGCCTTTGAAACCTTCAATACTATCACACTTGAAGACATAAAACTTATCAGGTTTGTAAGTATAGGCAACACCAACAGTGTTGTCTTCGTCATTAAAAGAAAGTTTAGCAATCGCACCAGAGGTGCTAATCTCAAGAACTTCCATCGTGCCCCATTCATTTGATTACCTAGTAATCATAACACGGATTGGGGTGCTTGGGGAGGACCTTGTGCCGGTTTGGGAAGTGTCCTAATTATTTGGTCTAACATTGATACCAGGGTCTCCAACCTTAAGACCTTTTCCAGCACCAGATCTAATAGTAGTCCCAGAAAGAGGTTTTTCTACTCCACTACCAGATTTTACAGCATTAAGATTACTTTGAGCATCATCTTTAGGGTCTACTGATGTCGCATTCATATCCATTTGCCTCATTCTTGAAGCAGACCCCATACTTCTTGCGTGTGATGCCTGAACTGCTGGAGATTTATAATCTGTGTAATTGGAGGGAAGAGTTTGTTCTAAAATGATACTTTCTCTCCACTCTTCACTCATATTCACCATAATGACTTCTGCTTGTTCTTGTGTTTCGGCATATCCTTCATCTAAAAGGTGCGAGAGAATGATGTCATATTCTTCTTTGCGTGTTTTTCTAACAATTGGATGACTTTTTGTTAGTTCTTTGGGATTTGGACCTCCCCATTTTTTAGGAGTTCTTCTTCTTGTATCACCTTGTTCTATTGGGGATGGAAAGATATTACTATCCGCAGCATTACCTGCTGGAAACTTTCTTCCTACGTATCTTCTTGCTTGACCTCTAGTAGCATTTCCTCCACCACTTCCAGCAGATTGATTCATACTATATTCATTGCCAGTTTTTGTTGGATCTAATCTTCTATCTTTTTTAAACTCGTGAGGAGGAGTTTTATGTTCTAATGGTTTCTTTTTACCCAATAAAGTTTTCTTTTGTTTGGGAGCATTAGAGGTTTCAGTATCATCAACTTCCTTCATTCCACTGTATCTAGCCATATCTCTATCACTTATATCCATCTGGGGTTTGTTTGGATCTTCTACACCAGTTCTTGCTCTTTTTGCTCTATTTTTTTCTGCTGGAGTATGCCCACTTTGTAAAGGATATTTTGAGTCATTCCAAGGCACTTTACCTTCATAAACATCCAAATATGTTTCTCGTGCCTCGGTTATAAACTGTTTATATGTCTTCATCTTACAACTACTTTTGTATTATTTATAGAAAAGACCTCTGCCCACAGACCATCTTCAAGTTTGTAAGCAACGATTGTGAGTTCCATAGGTTTCTTTGATTTCCAGTATCATAGCATAAAAAAAGACCCCTTGGTGGGGTCTTGTGTCAGTTTGGGAAGTGGTCTTTAACTAGACTTCAAACTTTTGGTTAGATGTTCTCTATCCAAAGATGTTTGAAGACTTCTTCTATTTGTCCCAAGTTGTCTATTTGCTGCTGCTTTTGCTTGACTTCTTTTTGCTCTTACACTTTCTGGTTCATCATCAACTCTTTTCATAGCATCAAGTCTTTTTTTAGCAGAAACTCCTTTGATTAAATTTCCAATTGGGTCACCACTATTTTTTCTTGATCTATCTTTTACTTTTCCAACCCCAATTCTAGCATTTGTCAGTTTTTTAGACCAACTTCTAGTTGTTGTTGGGAAACCTTCATCATCATAATGTTCATCTGATGTGCGAAGAGGAACATATCCTTCACAAATACTCTCCCTCCACTCTTCACTCATATTCACCATAATGACTTCTGCACTTTCAAAAGTATCAGCATATCCTTCATCAATAAGATGTGTGAGAATGATGTCGTAGAGGTCATAATCTTCTCTTTGATTTCTTCTATTATAAAGTGCTCTTACTGCATCAGCAGAAACTCTGTCCTTTTCTTGCTCATCATTTGGAAGTTGTGAGTATGGAGTATCTGCAAGTTTTGCTCTTCTTTCTTTCTTTTCTGGTGTTTGGTCTGAACTTGTTCTTGCAGTATGTGCCCAACCTTGATGAACTGCATCTGCTCCAGATTCTCTTGAAGTTGTTCTGCCTTCATCTCTATCTCTTCTAAGTCTTCTCAACATTGCAGCAGCAGAAGCACGATTTGCTGCTCTACCAAAAGAACGCTTATCTCCAGATGCTCTACCATATCCATATCTAGCATCTAAAGCAGCATCAGATGCTCTTTCATAAGGACTATCTTCTTTTTCCATAATATTATCATAAACATCCAAATATGCTTCTTGAAGATTGTGAAGGTCTTGTGAGTTCATCTTACAACTACTTTTGTATTATTTATTCAAAAGACCTCGCATCCCAGTTCTATTCACAAATCCTTCAAGTCCTTGATTGATAGGACGAACCTTTACAAAGATTTCTTCTGGAACTTCACCAAAGTATCCTTGAAGCCAAGGACACAACCACACAGGAGCACAAAGTGTTGTATCAGTATAAGTCGTTCCATCATCATCACCAACTTCTTTTACAAGCAGAGTATCATAATCAGTAGGTTCTTCTGTATTCAAAATGATTTCCATTTGGTCTTTTTCAACTGCGTGTCGTCCAGTTCCAAAATAAAAGTGTTCGTCAATTGCTTCTTCAGTTCCATTTAGGAGTAGTTCTTGAACTGTATCATTATGAGGATGGTCAAATGCCCACAGTCCATCTTCAAGTTTGTAAGCAACGATTGTGAGTTCCATAGGTTTCTTTGATTTCCAATATCATAGCATAAAAAAAGACCCCTGGGAGGGGTCTTGTGCCGGTTTGGAAAGTGGTTTTAATCGATGCCATATGTGGCAGTGCCCCTATTAACTCTAGGAACTCCTGTACGGAAAAGATGTGATTCTGGATTCTTTGTGGATTGACTGGCAGGGATATTTTCATATTTTCCAGAATACAATTGCTTATATTGTGCTCTGTTTGCGTCTGGCATTGTAGTTGGTTCAAATGGTTTACCACTTGGTTCCTTTCTACCCGAGCTCGTATACGGTTGAAAATACTCAGTTCCATTTGAATCGGTAGATTTAACTCCTTTCAATCCACGAAGAGTTGCTGGATATTGTTTATCTGCGGTAACTTTTCCTCCTGCCCCACCAGAACTTGCTACTGTCGATGCCTGCTCAACAATACTTTCTCTCCAATCTTCACTCATATTCACCATAATTGCTTCTGCTGCTTCTTGAGTATCAGCATATCCTTCATCAATAAGATGTGTGAGAATGATGTCGTAGAGGTCTACTTGTTCTTTTTGTGTTTTATTTCTATTATAAGTTGCTCTTACAGCATCAAAAGACACTCTATCCTTTTCCTGTTCATCATCTGGAAGATTTGAGTATGATGTATTTGCGAGTTTTGCTCTTCTTTCTTTTTTCTCTGGAGTTTGGTCGGCACTTGTTCTTGCTGTTCTTGCCCAACCTTGATGAACTGCATCAGCACCTGCTTCTCTTGAAGTTCCACTTCCACTTCTTTCACCTCTTCTAATCGCACGAAGAGCAGCAGCAGCAGAGGAACGATTTGCTGCCCTACCAAAAGAACGTTTATCTCCAGTTGCTCTACCATATCCATATCTAGCATCTAAAGCAGCATCAGATGCTCTTTCATAAGGACTATCTTCTTTTTCCATAATATTATCATAAACATCCAAATATGCTTCTTGAAGATTGTGAAGGTCTTGTGAGTTCATCGTTACAAATACTTTTTAGTTATTTATAAAAAAAGACCCCTTGGTGGGGTCTTGTGTCAGTTTGGGAAGTGGTCTTATTGATGTCTACGAGTAAAGGTAGGTTCAACATTACTGCCGGTTCTTTTATTTCTAGCCTGAATTTTATCATTCATACTAGTTTCTCTATTTATATCTTGCGAATAAGAATCTCTACGACTAAGAGGACTAACAGATCTATCAGTTCTTTTTGCTAATTTATTTCTTGCTGTAATTACCATTTTATCAGAAATTTCATTAAGTTGCTCAAACTCTTCAAAAATACTCTCTCTCCAATCTTCACTCATATTCACCATAATTGCTTCTGCTGATTCATAAGTATCAGCATATCCTTCATCAATAAGGTGTGAAAGGATTACATCATAGATGTCATATGCTTCATTTTGAATATATTCTTCATACAGTCCTTCCCAAGTATAACCACTCAAATCATAACCTTCATCAAGTAGATTATTTACCCAAAGTTCAAAATCTTCTTTTTTTGTCTTTCTAACGATTTCACGACTTGGCGTTGATGCTTTTTTCTTTGCTTTTGGTGCAAAACTTCTTGCTTTTGGTTGATTGATTTTAGGACCTTCAGTCATTCCTCTAACTTCATCCTCTCCTCTAGTAACTGACAACTTACCAAATCCAAAAATTCTTGTTGGATTTCCAGTTTGCTTATGTGGTTTTTGTCTGGTTTGATGTAAAACTTTTTTAGCTTGTGTTGGGTCTCCTGGATTTACTGTCATTAAAGGTCTTCCCTTCATCTTATCCTCAGCACCATATCCACTTCCATCTCCCTTTTTACCTGAAGGTGGTTTTGATTCATCTGGTATATTGAGGGATGCTCTCATTCTATCTGCTAAATCTCTACCACCTCTATAAGGTATTTTAGTTGCCTTTTCTTCTTCAAGGTCATAATAAACATCCAAATAAGCTTCTTGGAGATTGTAAAGGTCTTGTGAGTTCATCGTTACAAGTAGTTTTGTATTTATTTATATATTTATGATAACTCACCTAATGCTTTTTGTTTTCTTAACTTCTTGGGATTTTTAGTTATTGTAGATATTCCTTCAAGTTCAGGAAAACTTGATGTTCTTCCAGATGGAATTAAGGTCTTATCTTTTCTAGCAGATTCTCTTCCTGGATAATCTGGATATAGTGGTGCTTGCCTTTCCCTAATTCTATTCAATAGAGTTTTATATACAGAATTCTTTGGATTTTTTGCAATTAACTTTGCTGTTGCAATTTTCAATCTCTGTGTTGTAGATGCCTCATATAAAAACTGTTTAAATGTTTTCATTAATCTACTTTTCCTACCATTAATCCTGTTTTGGGACTTGCTTTGGTAGATTTCTTACCAAAAATCTTTTTATAAAGTTTTCCTCTCTTTTCTTCACCAGTTTTCTTATCTTCACCAGGCATAACTGCTGTTGGTTTTCCAATTACAGTATCACCTTTCTTTGCTCCTGCTTTCTTCAATTGTTTTGGAGTATCTTTAACTGCTTGAATAAAGTTTCTACCCCTTTCCATCTGTTGGTTTCTATCACCTTTACCAACATCACTATCACGATGCATAATATCTACAGTATGAACTTTTCCAGTTTTAGAAGCACCTGATTTGACCATCTGCTTTCTCAAATCTTTAACTCTTCTCACACTTTCACTTGAAGGTGCAGTTTTGAGTTTAGTCATACCAGATGCATTTCTTCCTGCTGGTTTTACCTTACTAATCAAACGTTCACCTTTTGCTGCTTTTCTTGCTGATGAATATGTGCGAATGAAATGGTCTTGTTCCGTGCTTCCAGCATCATCCATATCATCATCACTATCATATGTTGTATAATCTCTTGCTCTCGTTCTCAAATCTTTAGTGGAATACTTACCAGTTCCTTTCAATCCTGCTTTCTTTGCAATTGCAGCAACAGACCTTTCTCCTCGGTCCATCTTATTTCCAGCACGACCTAAAGTAGCTCGTCCTCTACTTCTTTCACCAGTTGAACTTTCTTCCAATTCAACTTCTTCTTTTACACAATTATTATATGTCTTTCCAAATAGTTTTTTGGTGCCTTTTTTCTTATAACCAGGCCAGCACTTCTTTGCTTCGGTAATAAACTCTTGAAAGGTTTTCATATATCTTTTTTAGTTATTTATCCTTGCGACCTCACACTAGATATAAGTCTATCTAATTTGTCCGAAAACTTTTGTGCTTTATCTAGTCTTTGTCTAATTGCACCAGATCTTGTTGTACCGTAACCACGTTGTCCTTTTTTAGGAGGTTTAGATCCCTTTATTAAATTTTTTGGTTCTGACGTTACTTGAAGGTTTGATGCAACATCACCAGGACTTGCTCTTTCGAATCGTTTTCGGTATTTAGGGTTCCTCTTATCTTGTTGAAGTGGTTGAATATGATCTTGAACGTGTTTGATTCCAGTTTTTTTCGTCAATCTTTTTGCTGCTTCTTTTTTCTTTTTTCTTGCATCTTCTTCACGGTCAAACGCAATAGAAGCTAGTTCACTTGGGTTTTTCCTTGACAAATCTTTTTTTGCTTGACTTTCTAATTCATTTTTTGTTAGTGGATTTAATGTTTCAGATCTTCTTTTCTTTTGTTTTTTAAGTGAATCTTTTAATTTTGTTCCCCATCCACCTCGATTTGCTCCTGAATTTCTAAGAGATCTTTTCTCTCTTTCTTCTGGAGACATTTTATCAAGTTTTGCTTGTGCTTCGTCTTTGGGAACAAATCTTCTTCCCTCAATCAAATATGCTTCAGCAATAAACTTTTGAAAGGTTTTCATTCTATTATAGTGTTGTTTTTCTACTGAAAATATCCTTCCCTTTATTTGCTCTAGCTGATTTTGCCCAACCCACTTTCATTGCTGGACTTGGACCATCGGTATTCCAATCGCGTTCTTTCTTTGCCCCTGGGACTTTCTTCTTACCACGAAGTTCACCTGGTTTATTGTCTCTAGCACCACTTCCACCCCCTCCGTGCTCATGTCTCTTAGTCTTAGTTGCCCTAGTTGCCCTTCCTAGATGTGGGGTATCTCCTGGGGTAGGTGTCATTTCTTGAGACATTCTTCCTGTCACTGCATCTGGATTAGGTCTCTTAAGTTTTACCCAATTTCCTTCTGGGGTTTTCACTAGGGGAGCTTTAGGTGGAATAATATACATTGGGGTTTTTTGCTTCCCCTTGACTTTATCTTCTTTACGCATCTCGTAAAGGTATGCTTCTTCCAAAAACTCTTTAAGTGTTTTTTTCATTTTTTTATTTCTTGCTGGATGTGAAACTCTTCCACTGTCTAGATTTCTTTCTGCTTCTCCTCTTCTTCTTCCCCAAGTTTGCATTAGGGCAGTACCAGGACTTTCAATATTTCCTGTTCTTACAAAGTCTTTAGGAGATTGTGCCGCACTTAATGCAAATGTTGCACCAAGAACAGCATTTGCTATCTTTTCTCTCTTACTTGCTTCAGAAATCATTTAGATACAAAAAGACCTTTGATTATTTATCAAAGGACAAAACTTCTGTTTTTTCACTCCAAGACCTTACAAGAAGTTCTGTGAATAGTTCCATCTTCTGCGGATGAACTGATGCTGGATTATAATTGATTGCTTCTTTTAATGCTACCAGTTCGTTCCATTCTTCGGTGCTTAATTCCATAGGGGTTTTCATATATGTGTTGCAATCCTAACATAATATTTAGTCATTTATTGTTTCCTTAAGAATATCTTTAGGTTTCTGTAAACTTCTGCAATGTTTCAATATCTTTATCTAATTCTTCTTTTTGTTTCTTATCGTGATAATAACCATAAAGTGCATTGTGAACTTCCATAAGATGGTCTACCCAGAAACCAGTAGGATAGATTCCCAAAGCATCTTGAAGTCCTCTATGACTAGTTCCTTCACTTTCTGCCTTACACATAATATAGCAGATTGCCTGAACCATATCAAGTTTATCAGACTCAGAGAGCATAAAGTACTTTCCTACTGCTCGTTGCTTTGCCTCTTCATTTGACTTCTGAAGTTCTTTGCAGGCATCAGACGCCCACCAGTCTTGCATTGCCTTACCAAATTCGTTAGGTTCAGTCATAGTTATTCCCCAAACACAGTTCCAAAAAACCCATTATCGCCAAATTTACGATTTTCCAGTTTATCTAAGATTGAATCAGTATTTTGAACTGATTCAATACGACTAATCAAATCAGCAATAACTGAAATTACCATAGGACGTTCCGTTCTTGATGCCCAGTGTAGAGCATTCCGCAGACTTGCCTCTGCCTCTTTCAAACTTTCTTCAACTTGTTGTCCCAACGCCATCAGATTCCTCCTCAAATAACATACAATCAATACAGGACTTTATTTCCAAAACATCATCCTTAGAAAGTCCATCTAAGGTAATTGCTTGCTTCTCAAACGCAACGGTGATATTATAAACTTCACCATCAAATCCACCACAGGTTTGTATAGTTCTCATTCTTTAATCCAGAAACCATCGGCAGTCATAGTCCAACCTGCCGCAATCGTTTCATCATAAGTTTTTGGTTGTGTAGTTTTTCGGAGAAGAAAACTACCATCATTCCTATCCACCCATTCTACATCATCACCTTGCTTAAGATTTGCTGCTTCCAACAAGTCATCTGGAAAGGTGATAAAGTATTCTTTTTCTCCTGTTATAACATCATTTTCTTCCTCAACAGGAAGTTGCCACTTTACTACTTTATCTTGTTTTACACTACTCACCGTTGACCCTTTATATTCCAAATCACTATGCCCCCAAGGCGGCATACAAGGGTCTTCTTCTTTCAGTTTGACTACGGTTTCTTTCCAGGCATCCTTAAACTTCCTATCAAAGTCTTCAAGATAATACTGAAGAAATTCATCGGCAGCATACAAAAGAGTTTCTGCTTTATCATACTGATGCTCTTGAAGTCTATCAACAGCACTATCCAGAATTTCACGAGCAGAACAAATCTTGGATGTTACCATCTCAAGTTCATTCATCGTGTTCCATACTTTTTGATAATTAATCGTCATTTTGGTTCAGTCTGTCTTGGATTGCTTGTTCTACTATAGCAGAAATTTCGGCAGAAGTCTTGCCATTGAGCCAGTTCCACTTCTGGTCGTCCTTATCCCATTCCATCTCAAAAGTGCCATCGGCATTTTCAGTAATCTTAAGACTATCAATCTCTTGGTTTGACGTATTCATTACAGCAATTACAATAATATGAAAAGTTTGATTTAAAGTATTTTACTACCTGATAATGGTCTTTATCTAGTGGTTTCTCTTCACCACATTTAGAGCACTTGCGTAGTGCTAATGCCTGTGTTTCCCCAGACACGACGTTCTTTCTTACGGAGTTTCTTAAGTTCTCTGTATAACTCCTTAATTTCCTGATATGCTTGTTCTGGAGTGATTTTATTTGTGATTTCAAGTCCTGCAATGAGGGCACATTTATCACCAAACCTTGCAAGTGAGCGTTCGTAAGCCGAAAGATTTTCATACATTATTTTTCAAGTCCATAATTATTAAGATTATAAGTCACTGGATGAATATTGTCAATTTTTGCTTGTAGTCTGTTTTCAATTTCATACAAAGTATTTGTAGTCTCTATATTCTCTTCTTCAAGAAGTTTGATGTCTATAAGAGCACCTTCGTACTTTTGTTCCAAAGTAGTAATGCGTTCTTCAAGTATAACAACTTGTTTGGCAAGAGAAGAACAAAGTCCCACAAGACAATACTCATTATCATACTCATCAGAAACGATAAGTTTGTACTTGTCAGGCATCTCGTAATTTCCCAGTAACCAATCAAATAATCTAAATCTCATTACAGAACTCCAATTTCTTTTAGATAATTCCTGTACCTCATAAATCTACCGACACTTGGTTGATTTGGTACATTCAGTTGATGACAAATCTCCGAATATGCCAAAAATTCTGCCCAAGGTGTGGTGTAGTCCAGAGTATGATAAGGATAATCAGAGTTTTCCATCCACAATCCCCTGATGAGTAATTACTTCCATAAATCCTTCCTGTTTTCCCTTGAGATAGTAACGAGTGGCGGCAACACAAGTCTCTTGTGCGAGTGAAGTAACAAGTGCGTTCCCGTCCTTATCAAAACTTTTCCAAGTTTTCCAATTAGATTGTTCCACATAAAACGCACCATCATCATAAAGGTTTTCCAATTTTAGCTCCATCAATTTGAATGTAAATTTTGGGGTTGTCATTCCAATGCCTTATCACTCCACTTATTATAAAAATATTTGTAGTAAGATAAGTTAGAAAAATAACAGTACGAAGGACCGCAACACAATCTGCTTCGTTATTTTTTTTGCTTGCTTTTTCTCCCAGTGCTAGAGACCATAGTTTCCACATTTGTTCCAGGTTTAACGAATGATTGATAATCTGTTTTCTTGAATTTACATTTTTCAATGTATTTTTCAGCATGATTCATATTTTGAAAATAACACTTTTTAGTATCTTTCATTTCCTTTCCATCGTTATGTATAATAAGAATAGGAAACTGTGCGTGGGGAAACTCAATTGTTTGTTCTTTCTTTTTCATTTGGTTTCATCTTCTTCGGTTGTTTCTTCTTCTTGTTCGTTTGCTGCTTCTCGTTGTGCTGCTATTTCTAACATTTCCTCATGGGTTAAGTATTTTTCAGTCATAGGTTCTCCTGGTGTTCTCTCTATATTATAACACCCCCTCCCGAAAACGGGAAGAGGTGAAGGACACTTTGTGAAGTGCCTTATTTATCAATCCCTTTGAGTCCAAGGTGGTGCCTTGAAGTAATCAGACCAACTATCTGGGTCTTGTGGACCGATACGATGATTATCAGGATTTGGGTCACTAATATTAAGACCATCAAGAAGTTCGTCAATCGTTCCTCTTTCTGGAATTCCATTGATTGCTCTCCTTCTTGCTCTATTTAAGATTTCATAAGCACTCTTATTATGATCTGCCCATTTTTGTATAAAGGTCATCTCTTCGAGAGAGACATCCAAACTACCAGATATTCTTGCCGCAATGTCTTCCAATCTCAATCTAACTTGTGTGGAGAGCATATAAAACTCCAGATATAGTTTTATTTATTGAACGTTTTTTTCTTCTTTCTTTCTTCTAAAATACTCCTTGTAATACTTCTGCTTCATATTTTGAATGTACTCATATTCTTCTGGTTCATCCAAACAATCCAAGATATAAGAAACGCCCTCTAATTCTGAGATTAGACGGGCGATTGTAACTGCTGATTGTGGTTTAACGTTCCACTTCTGCTTCATAATATGCTGAAATTACTTTATCGTCCCAAGCAGTTGGTAAGTTGTGCTCCCTGGATTTCATGTGATTTAATCCAGAAACTGGAAGACCCTCCAAGTCTTCTTCGTGTAAAATTCCATCCAACTGTTTAATTTCGTTGAATGTATGAGGAAAACGAAGTGCGTAACGATGCATTCCTTCAATGTTGCGATTAGTTCTAGACATAATGTTTGTGAATAAACACAATACTAATTATATCACTTTTTAAATTCTTTTTCAAGTTCCTTAGCCATCCTTAACGCATTTCTCCACATTAACCACTTTACCACTGGATTTGCTGGGTTGTGAAGTATCCACCACTTAGTCTTTTCGTATTGGAATTTTATCAGTTTTGATACTAATATGAATACATAAGCAACACTAGTATCAGTTACAATTAAGTATCCAACAAATATAAAGATTCCAAACCAAAAATAATATGTAGTCATTTCTTTATTGTACAAAGATACTTTTATTATTTAAACTTTATAATTTTAAACTAAAGAGTAATCCATCTTTCATTTTGAAGTGTCCATTTTACCACTTCACCAATTCTTTCCTGCACAGATTTAGCAGGTTCCCATCCCAGTTCTCTCATCTTATCACCATCCAAAGCATAACGCAAATCATGACCAGGACGAGAAGAATGGAAGTCTACAAGATCATACTTGAGTTCTTTTCCTTGTGCATCAGCAATAATCTGTGCCAGTTCTAGGTTATTAAGTTCTTCAGAACCAACGATGTTGAACTTAGGACACTTTGCACCACCATAGGTAGTTTCAATAAACTCCTTATCAGTTAGAAACAATACAGCACTTGCAACATCTTCAGCATGAATATAATGCCTCGAACCAGGAATGGTACGAGTGCTATCACTATGAATCGTCACAGTTTCACCATCACGAATGCGTTTGATACACATTGGGATATACTTCTCGGGATGCTGACGTTCACCAAACACATTCATAGTGTGAGTAATATACACAGGCAGTCCATAAGTATTCTGATATGCTACGGCAAGCTCTTCTCCACCTGCCTTAGTTGCACTATAGGGATTGGTGCTGTTGTACCTGTCGTTTTCCTTGTACTTGATGCCATCAGGAGCAGGACCGAAGACTTCATCAGTACTGAAGTAAATGAACCGTTTCAGATTAGTTTGCTTACGGGCAAACTCAAGAATGTTGCAGGTTCCCACAACATTATCCAACACAAATTCCATTGGATAATCAATACTACGATCCACATGAGAACCAGCAGCAAGATGTAGAATATAATCCACTTGTCCAACTTCAGAGCAAACCAGGGGGTTCATCTCTGCTTTTAGATCATGATGAACAACCTTGACACGTTTACGAACTTCAGGATCAAATGAGAGCATCAGATCGTGAAGACGATTGAGATTACCACTATAATCAAGACGATCAAGTGTAACAATCTCCCAGTCAGTTGTAGAAAGGATTTGTCCAATCAAATGGTGTGCGATAAATCCAGCACCACCAGTAATAAGTACTTTAGTCATTCAGTAAATCCGTGATTATAATCACTTGTATCTATAATCCTCCAATCAAGATAAAGTTCATTGAGATAATCAAGTAAATCATCTTCACCTTCTGGTAGAATTTCATCTTCATCCAGTTCAAAACTTGCTTCACAAAGAGCAGGACCATATTCTGGTGGGTCTTGTAGTGTTGCTGGATAAATTTCAATTACATCTTCCACAATACCACGAACATAGATGACATTTCCATCTTGTTGAAAGGTTTCAATTACACTAATCATTTTTTTCTACGAGTTTCTTTTTGAATGAATTTCTTTGCGGTTTCAAGAGTGTTATGAGTACAAATCTGTTCACCATTATAAATGGAAACACACCTTTTGCCGTACCAGGGCACTGCTGCCCACATTCTATCACTACTAATGTATCCGTCAGTATTCATAAGCATTATAACGTAAACAAGCAGGCATACCTGGATTTGAACCAGGGATAAGGCTTTAGAAGAGCCGTGTGATAGTCCACTTCACTATATGCCCATAAAGAGGGAAAGTTCCCTCTTACATTTTACTTTGAGTAATCGTCAAAGTCAATGACTTTTTCTTCGTAAAAAGCAATGTAGTCATCGTAATCTAAACCAAGATATTTGGCAAACTGCTCAAAATCTTCTCTTTTGTTAATAAACTGTCTTGTTTCCTGATTAGCAATGTTTGTGTCTGCCATATCAGTACCCATACCTTGAAATCATTTGGTCCATTCTATCCTCTCTATACTCCTCCTCTTGATTATCTTCAAAATAGCCTTCGTGAAGTTCATCGTAGATTGTATCTGCGTCTTTATCTAGAAAAAGTTGTGTCATAGGAAGAAAAAGTGGCAAAGGTTGTTCTATATATCACCGAAAAGGGAGTTACCCCTCTTCTGTGTTGTTTTGTTGAAACTCTGCGTCAATTTTGTCGTAAAGTTCTACAAATGTTGCTTTCGTCTCGTCATCAAAACGATTCAGACAAACTTTGAGTGCTTTGTCTTTCTTACCAAAGATAGAATATGCTTTGATAATATGAACCAGACGACGAGTAGAAATCACTTCATCAATACCACCATCAGCAAAGGTCTTACGGATAATGTCAGACCAATTACACAGGTGCTTGATGAAATCGGTGTGCTCACCAATCATAGGAATTTTAAGTGATTGAGCAACATTCGTCAAGATTTTGGTCTCAATGGAAATCGTAGGATACTGTTGCTCAAAGGTAATTGGGAAACGTTCCAGGAATGCTTCATTCAACACGTTAGTGCCGATGAAACGACCATCATCACTACCCTTACCTTTGGTATTCGCAGTCGCAAAGACATTGAAACCTGCCTTGGGAGCAACGTGTACACCAATCTTTTTCAGGAAGACACCTTTACCTTCCAGAACAGATTGAAGACACATAATCTTATTAGAAGCAAGGTCAATCTCATCAAGAAGAAGGATTGCCCCACGTTCCATTGCTTCAACCACAGGACCATTATGCCATACAGTTTCTCCGTTGACAAGACGGAAACCACCAATCAAATCATCCTCATCGGTTTCAATCGTGATATTCACACGAATAAGTTCCCGACCCAGTTGGGCACAAGATTGCTCCACACCAAAAGTTTTACCATTACCAGAGAGACCAGTAATGAAGGTAGGATAAAACAACCGAGATTGAACAACCTTTTTAACATCAGTAAAGTTACCAAAGCTGACGAAGGTATCATCTTTATTAGGAATAAGGTTTTGAACAACAGCAGACATAGTAGCAACACCCTCAACAGCAGGAGAATTATAAGTCTCTTCCAAATCTTGAACGGTTGCGTCCAGATTCCATTTACCACGACTAACCTTATACTGGTTTAGATATTTGGAAAGAGTAGCATAAGAAGTATTCAGTTGTGCTGCTACTTCTTTTACAGCATCCGCACCAAATTCAGTGCCGAATTTTTCTTTCAAGATAATTAGTGCTTGGTCGGTCATGGTGTTTGGTTGATTACTCCGTAATCATAGCAGGGATTGAGGGGGTTTGGGGTGCCCTTGGGACACCCCTTGAAGTGGTCTAGGCAATCAGGTCAACAAAAGAACCCAAGAGTTTTTTGTTGGTCTTTTTCTTACCTAACATCTTCACAAAAGCAGTTTTGATTTGTGCTTTGGAAGCACCTTCTTCTACTTTGAAGTCCTCATCTTGTGCGAGAGAAGTAGCAGCAATCACATGGAACTGGTCAAAACCAGTATTATTGAAACTGATACAGTGGTTCTTCCTATATTCTACTTTCGCACTCTCATAATTATCATACCCACTACCATACCAACGATAGCAGTTTTGGAAATCACGACCAGGAGTGATACGGAAGTTGATAAGATTTACAGTAGGGAACCTATCTTTGACCGTTTCCAGAAGGATTTTAGCATATTGAGAGAAACTATTGTAATCAAAACTACGATAGACACGACCACTTTTGCGATCACGAATAGAAGTTTTGTTGTATTTCGTCATACCAATATAAGTATCATCATAGTGATTTTTCCTCTCTTTGGTTACAGAATTTTGGTATCCTTCACCATCAGTCAAGAAGACTACATTAACCTTTTGAAGTTTATTCTTTGCCTGAAAATCAGGAATCAAAGAATGAAGAGCCATAATGCTTTCACCAATAGGAGAACCAGAGAGTTCAAGATGACGAGGAACAACACCACTATGCTTTTGATAAGCATAACAAGCAGTCCAGATATTCTTGAGTTGCTCTTCTAGAACACGATTATTCGTTTTGCTGGTGAAAAAGTTCATCAAACGGAATGATGCTTCTGGTGCGATAACACCTGCTACTTTCTTATAAGTAAGAGGGTGATTTGGTTGTACTTCCATATAAGAATTACATTCCAAAGTAAAAGCATAAACCTCAAAAGGAATATTCACCTTACGGCAGAACCAAACCAAATTCAACAGTTGCTTATAAGCATCTAGAATAAAGTTATTCATAGAACCAGACCAATCCAGAATAAAGATTAGACCGTGATTCTTACCGTCAGGGACCACAGAGACCTTCTTAAACAAGTCCTCGTTGAACTTATAGGTATGAAGTTTCTGCGTGTCTAGAACCCCTGTGCGGGCAGTAGAGGCACGAGCATATTGGTCGGCAGACTTCTTACACTCAAACTCTTTTACCAGATAAGATACTTCTTTCTCTGCTGATTTCTTGTAAGTAGCATACTCTTTACAAGCAAGAGCAAAGTAATCCTTATTCACATCATTCCTAGAATACTCTTCCTTTGCTTTACTGTGAATGAACTCATTAGGAATAATCATATTCTCAAGAATCATTTCAGGAAGTTCCACATAGTTGGTTTCCTGGGAATACCTATCTACAAGGTCTTTGGATTTTTCATCAAAAGACTTTGAAGTTTTGGACTCCAATTCATTACTTTCTCTGTGCTGATTGCTTGGGTCAACACCATTTCCACCACCTTCTGGTGCTTCCATAGATTTAGAAAGTTCACCTCCTTCACCTTCATCTTGACCCCCACCTTCACCTTCACCTTCATCTTGACCCTCACCTTCTTGGTCGTTTTGAGTATCACTACCAGAACCTTGATTGGGTTTGGGAGTTTCTACTTCCTCACCAGGACTAGAAGATTGCTCCATATCATTTTCAGGAAGGTTATTTACCTTTTGACGTTTGTATTTCACAAACTCTACAATCTCACGAGCAAGTTTTAGCACATCATCAAACGTTTCGGTTTGACCAGCACGAGTTAGGAACTGCTCTTCATCATCGTTGAAAGCAATGTTATGAAATGCTCCAATCTTGTAATAAAGATTGATACGGTCAATGAAAGATAATTCATCAAGATTTTCTTCTTTTGTGGAGAAAAAATCATCACTATTGAGTTCGTTATAACCATTGAAGAAAGTTCTGGAAAGACCAGCATACTTTTTCTTCATTAGTTTTTCTACTCGCACATCCTCCAAGACATTTACAAAATCTTTGGGGACTTCTGGATAATCAATAGTCCAGTCAATATTAGGAGTTTCCAAACTATGGCCTACCTCATGGGCGACCAAAAGGTCATAGACAGTATTACTAGCTTTATCCCAAGTCGGTAAAGTGAGAATTCTACGGTCTACATCAAACATAGCAGTTGGAACTTTTTTATGCTCAATGATAATATTTTCCATCGCAAGGCATTTAGCCAGCATTCCTTTAACTTCTAAATTAACGGGCATCGGGGGTGCTTTTGACTACTCTGTAATCATAGCAGAAAAAAAGGGGGCAGTTGCCCCCCTTGTACCACCATAGAAACCGTCCACCACCACAAGGACGGGTCTTACAACTCAAAGATACAAAGTTGCGAAGACTTATACATCATACATCAAAGACTTTTAGGTGTCAAGTGTTGACAAGATATCAAAACCTGTCTAAAATCACTCTGTTGGGTTTGAAGATAAATTATAGCTCAGTTCCTACTGGTCTTTCCCATTTAGTACCTTCTTGAACTATACCGTCTTCATCGCCATCTCTTGCGTCAGGATTATAACCATCAGCAATCTTTTCTTCTAGTGTCTGTTCAGTAGTTGTAGTTTCTTCAGTAGTTGTAGTTTCTTCAGTAGTTGTAGTTTCTTCAGTAGTTGTAGTTTCTTCAGTAGTTGTAGTTTCTTCAGTAGTTGTAGTTTCTTCAGTAGTTGTAGTTTCTTCTTCAACTACAACAGGTTCTTCTACTCTTATCCAAGGAAGAGGTAATGAAGTGATTGGAGGATTATATTGAGACGCAATCTCATTAGAAAGTCTTGATTTTATATACCCAACATCAAGGTTGCTTTCTAACCAACTAATCACAGTTTCTTGTGTGAGAGTTGAGTAATCGGCAAATGCTTCTGGACTTGGTGAGGGGAGAGGATAAGAATTATTTATAGATGCGGATACACCACTCTCATCTACTCCTGTAAGTCCCCAGTGAATGACTTTTACAATATTAGTGAGTCCATTTTCTGCTGGGGCACAATCTAGTTTAGAAATACTCCAAGTATAAGTAATCATCGGTTCTTAGCATACTCCATATTTAGCTTTGAGGTTATTAGATTGTGTTTCCATACTCTCAAATCCTTTCACAGTCATCCAAGTCACCATAGAATATCTGTTTCCTTTGGTGACTGGTTCTACACCGTGTCTATAATACCTATTAGAAGGAAAACATACTAGAAGTCCAGGTTCAGGACGAACACGAATATGAAGGTCTGGAAATACAAAATCTCCACCTTCAAATTCATTATTCAAATATAAGACCATAGACAAATCACGGTCTACTGTCTTTCTCCATAGTTGTGTTTGGTCTGGTGCAGTCCATATACCTTCACCATCAATATGAGGTTGGTAGTGTCCTCCTACATCATAACAAAGAAGTTGTGGAACTTCACTACTATCTACCTCAAACTGATAAAAAGGATTGATGACTTGCTTTACAATATGATGCATCAATTCGTTGACCTGTGGAAATACAGGTTCAATTGGTGCTATTTGAGTATCTCTTGTTCTCTTATCTGTAATCCATTCAGTTCCTCGTGTCTGATTGGATTTGTCCGGGTCAAATACTGAAAGGTCTTCTGTCTTGGAAGTTTTCATATGATTTACCAGAGCATCAATACCTTCTTGACTGATGACTTTTGGTGCAATCAAAACTTTGGATAATAAATTCATTAGTAATAATGTAGTTTGAGGTATTTATCCTATGGGTGCGTTGGAGGTTGCTGCTAATTGAAGTCTTTCTTCAGTTAATGAACCTCTTGGTGATGCTTGAACTAAATCATTAGAGAATTCTAAACGGTTTACTGTTGATACTATTGATGGTGTTGGAACATCAGTAATTCTTCCACCACCAAACCATCCATAGTTAGAGTTTCCTGATGCTGCTAACTTGTCGGTTTCAGCAATAAATGAAGATCTAACTGATGCTGCTACGGAATCATTAGAGAAATTTATACGGTCTATTCTCGTAGATCTTGCTGATATAATAATCCCACCACCAAACCATCCATAATCATAATTTCCTGTTGCTGCTAAAAAATCTCTTCCTTGAGATAAACTGCCTCTAGTTGATAATGAATTTACATCATTTGAAAAATCCAAACGACTAACACCATAAGCACCAAACCAACCATAATTAAAGTTTCCAACTGCTGCTCCCCCAACACCACTAATTAGACTTGAATTTCTAATATCTTTTCTTGTATCATTGGAAAAATCAATTCTATCAATTCTTGATATACTTGATGGAGATGCTCCAGGAAAAAGACCACCAGCAAACCAACCATAATTAGGATTGCTTACTGCTGCAGTAACAGCTCTTTGTAAACTTAATGGACTTCTTGTAGATGCGGTTACAGAATCATTAGAGAAATCTATACGTTCTACTGTTGATACTGTTACTGGTGTAGAAGTTCTGCCACCACCAAACCAACCATAATTAGAGTTTCCTGTTGCTGCTAAATATCCTCTTCCTGCATTTAATGAACCTCTTACTAATGCTGATGGAGAATCATTAGAGAAATCTATACGGTCTACTACTACTGAAAATGTTGAAACATATCCACCACCAAACCAACCATAAGTTCCAGTTTTTTGTAGACGAATACTTGAAGACCTTGCCTGTCCTGATGTTGCTGCTGAATATGCTCTTGATGCACTTAACGGACTTCTTGGTAATGCTGTTGTAGAATCATTAGAAAAATCTATACGGTCTATTATTGACGGATTACCCGAACCACCACCACCAAACCAACCATAATTAGAGTTTCCTGTTGCTGCTAATTGTCTATTTGCTAATCTTAATGGTCCTCTTACAGATGCTGTTGAAGAATCATTTGAGAAATCTATGCGTTCTACTGTTGATACCTGTGATGGAGTACCTCCACCACCAAACCATCCATAGTTAGAATTTCCAGTTGCTGCTAAAAAACTTCTTTCTAAACTTAATGGACCTCTTGATGATGCTGTTGAAGAATCATTAGAGAAATCTATACGGTCTACTGTTGATACGTGTCCTCCTGGTTCAAGACCACCACCAAACCAACCATAGTTAGTGTTTCCTGTTGCTGCTAAATATCCTCTTCCTGTTGGAGTATTTAATGGGCCTCTTACTGATGCTGTTGCAGAATCATTAGAAAAATCTATACGGTTTACTGTTGATAATGTTGGTCCTGGAACTCCACCACCAAACCAACCATAGTTAGAGTTTCCTGTTGCTGCTAATTTTTGCCTTGCTGAACTTAATGGACCTCTTGGGGATGCTGTTGAAGAATCATTTGCAAAATCTATACGATCTACTAATGATAAGTTTCCACTACCACCACCAAACCAACCATAGTTAGAGTTTCCTGTTGCTGCTATACCCTCTCTTGCAACAGTTAATGAACTTCTTATATTTGCAGTTCCAGTATCATTTGAGAAATCTATACGGTCTACTGTTGAAAATCCAGGAGATGGACCACCACCACCAAACCAACCGTGAGTTTGAGCACTACTCCAAGTAGTATTTGTGACTGCAGTATCAGTCACTAATAATGCAAGTCCAGTTAGACCTGTAAGTGGAGTCGTAATAGAACCAACATAACCAGTAGTCGCATAAGAAACTGTTGTTGTTCCTGCAAATCCTGTAACTACAAAATTTCCATTATATCCATTACCAACACCAGAAACTGCAATCTTTGCTCCAGTATAAAAAGGTGTTGTTGTGAGACCAGCAGCAGTTGAAAGAGTAAGAGTGACTGTTCCAGAACTAAAAGAACCAGCAGTTACAGTAATACCAGCACCAACATCAGTAGAATTAATATCTACAGCAGAAACCGTAATAGGATTTGATTTGTTTAGAAAAAATCCATCAAGACCAAATACGTCTCCTGCTGGCATCTACTTTCTCCTTATGAGTTTCTGGATTCTAAAAGTTGTTGATGTTGTTCGGTTCCAGGTGCAAGCAAACCTAAATCAGTATTCGTCACTTCTTCAATACCACGAAGAACTTTCTCTTGCAGTGTATTCAAGAACTTATCAGGGTCATTAATCGCATCGGCAAGAGCACCATAACCATTCTTAATGCGATTCGTATCATCACTGACTAATGTAGGAGCAGTTCCTCTTCTCATTGAGTGAAGATTACCGATACTAATACCAGTCTTGGAACTTACCATTTCATCCAGAGATTGCTCTGCAAATCTGCGTTCCCAATAGATATGGTCCTCATTCTCAAACTGTTCTTTAGTAACTGTCTTACCACCATTCAGTTCAATCAAACGATTAATAATCTTATCAAAGAAGTTCATTTGCTGAATGCGGTCACGAATCTCTAACTCACAAGACTTCAAGTAGTTTTGAGTTGAAATTGAATCCAAATCGTGCCAATAGAGTTTTGTTGAACCACCACTAGGTCCAGATGTGTGCCACTCTACGGGTTCATCAGTATTCTTATCTTTCCAACGATACTCAAACTCACGAACTTTTTCTTTCATCTCAATCAGTTTCTGCATATAACCTTCGGCAAGAATACGACGATTCTTAATTGCTGCCTGGAATGCTGCTGGAACTGTATATTGCTCTAACAGAAAGAACTTT
>Ga0209867_1000067_pt1 | contig 31665 bp, 48 predicted proteins | sample GWRWmT4_4Nov14_FD_187197 | JGI IMG/M metagenome (GOLD analysis project Ga0209867, IMG submission 187197) | Sand microcosm microbial communities from a hyporheic zone in Columbia River, Washington, USA - GW-RW T4_4-Nov-14 (SPAdes) (version 2) | ecosystem: Engineered > Artificial ecosystem > Sand...
CGAACAAACCTACGGAGGAGGTGAGCAATGAAAGCAATCCTTGAATTTAACCTTGACGAAGAACGCCATCAGTTTGAAGATGCAGTTGACGGTTGGAAGTGGAAGTGCATCGTATCAGAACTTGACAACGAGTTGAGAACACGGACAAAGTATGCATCGGATGAAACACCTGAGGAAGTCATTGAAGCATTGGTCAAAGTGCGTGACTATTTGCGTGAGTTGTTAAACGAGGAGGGATTGATAATGTGAAGAAACACACCCAAATCTATATGAATCACTTTGGCTATGACATCAGCGACTTCATTCCTTGCGAAGTGTGTGGGCATACTGCAATTGACATCCATCACCTTGAAGCTCGTGGAATGGGTGGAACAACAAAGCCGGATGTGATTGAAAACCTTCAAGCATTGTGCAGAGAATGTCACACAAAGTTCGGTGATCAAAAGCAATACAAGGAGTGGCTCAAATCTATTCACTTACAAAAATTAAGTAAACGATGATACAAAAAATAAAGGTCAGCGAGATACGACCGAATCCAAACAATCCAAGAGTGATCAAGGATGACAAGTTTAAGAAGTTGTTGAAATCAATCACGGACTTTCCGCAGATGTTGGAACTCCGACCAATCGTTGTCAATGACGATATGATTGTACTCGGTGGCAATATGCGATTGAAGGCATTGGAACACTTGGGCATTGAAGAAACATACATCATCAAGGCAAAGGACTTGACCGACAAGCAAGAGCAAGAGTTCATCATCAAAGACAATGTCGGATATGGAGAATGGGATTGGGATCAGTTAGCAAACGAATGGGATGTCGAGGATTTGGATGACTGGGGATTGGATATTTTAGGAATGGATGACAGAATTGATGGGATGGATGATGGTGAAGAAATTGAATTTGAACAATCCGTACAAATTGAACCACCAAAAGAATATATTATCATTATGGCAGAACCAAATTCAGTTGATTGGGAAGATTTGAAAGAGGTGTTGAAGTTAAAAATGGTCAGGCGTGGAGGATATAAAAAAGGAAGCGATATCGGAAACGAAATCGGATTGGAACGAATTATTTGGTGGGATGACTTAAAAACAAGAATGTATGTTGATAGCAGTTCCAAGTAAAAATCGTGCGGGTAAAACGACAACCAATAAAATTTTACCCAATCTTGCAACATTCTATGTTCCAAAGAGTGAAATACATTTGTATTCATACATCAAGAATGTTGTTGGAGTTCCAAAAGAAATTCAAGGAATCACCAATACTAGAAATTGGATATTAGAAAACACGGATGAAACTTGGGTTGTGTTTTTGGATGACGATGTGAAAACTTGTGGATACAATAAAAACGAACCATACAAAACAAGGAGATGTGATATAACAGATGAGGGATTTTGGGTTGAGGAGTTTTTGAAGTCGTTTGATTTATGTGAACAAATGGGATATAAAATGTGGGGGTATAAAACGGAAGCATCGCCAATATCAACACATCCATATAAGCCAATTTTAACCAAAACATATTTAACCGCATCGTGTATGGGAATGGTCAACGATGGTGAATTTTATTTTGATCCAAATTTCAAAGTCAAAGAAGATTATGAGATTTGTTTAAGACACATCAAAAAATATGGTGGTATTTTAGGGATTCGATATATTCATTGGGAGAATGAACATTGGACAACTGATGGAGGGTGCAAGGATTATAGAACCGTTGAAATGGAAAGGGATGCAATTAAAAAACTCAATCAAATGTATCCAGGAATGATTCGGAGTGCTCAAAGAAAAGCAAATAAATTTACCATCAAATTGAATTTGTAAAACAGAACAATAACACAATGACGAAGGAACATTTGATACCGTTCAAAAAAGGTGAAAGCGGAAATCCAAACGGAAGACCGAAGAATGTGGAAACCATATTGAGGGAGGTGTTCTTGGCTGAGTACAATGTCAAGTTATCAAGTGGTCAAACAACCGACATCATTCAATCCATATTAAGCAAAAGCCGATCAGAGTTAATTGAACTTGCCAAGAACGATGAACTCCCTTTTTGGATAGCGATGATTGCAAAGAAAGCGACACGGGACTATGAGAGGGGAAGCATACATCTGCTTGAACTATTGTTTGACCGGGTATATGGCAAACCAAAGGAAACACAACACCAAACTATTGAATCAAAAAACTTTACTATAACTTTGAATCTTGATGAAAAAAACTTGGAGAGGTGAGGACACATTCCCACCCTATGACGGAGAACTGAAACTCGTTGCAACCTTTGATGGCGAAATCAAACTTGCACGGTACATTAGCGATATGTGGATTGACGAAAACACAATGGCTTGGATCAATGTGATGTACTGGATGCCCATCCCAATTTTACCAAACGAATGACATCACAAGACAAAGCACAAGAAATCAAAGAATCGTTTAACAACTCGTTGACGGTTAAGGATTGCTCATTGGTTGCAGTTGACCAAATCATTGAGGCGTTATCTCATAAAACTTGGGAGAATCGCAATGAGTTGATGTTCTATTTGGAGGTCAAACAAATACTGCAAGAACTATGAGGGTTATCCAATCGGGACATCTTGGTGATCTAATCTATTCACTCACGGCAACCAAGCGAGTGGCAGAATTAAACGGTGCAGTAGATTTTCACATCGGATTCCGTGAGCAGAATACTGTTACTGGTCATCCGAGCGGAGGGTATTGTATGAACTTAAAATCATACGAATACATCAAACCCTTGCTTGAGCATCAATCGTACATTAAAAGCGTTCAGATGCACTCACACCCCGACATTGATTATGACTTTGATAAGTTCAGGAATCACGGATTGAATCTTTCTGCTGGTGATTTAAGGCGGAATCACTTTCTTGTGTACCCCGAATTGATGTCAGACCTTCACGAACCTTGCATTGAAGCGACTGAACCTATTCCATACTTTGCGGACAAGATACTTTTGAACTTCTCATCTCGTTATCGCAATTACGATATCAACTACTTCCCACTCAAAGAACACAAGTGCGTTTTCTTTGGATACGAAGATGAGTACATTGCATTCACCGATAGATGGCAGTTAGATTGTGAACTGCTGAAATGTCAAGATGCTTTGATGTTGGCAACTATTATCGGCAGTTCAAAGGCATTCATCGGAAATCAATCAAGCACATACGCCATTGCCGAACAAATGAAGGTTAAACGATTGCTTGAGGTGTATGTTCACTCACCGAATGTCATACCCGTCAACAATGGCTTTGACTATGTAACAAATCAAGCGTTTAATCACTTACTTAAAACTCTATGAAATTACTGATATTAACTGACGGAATCAATGGTGTAGTTTACCACCGCTTATTCACGCCACATCTACGGATGCAGATTGACGGACAAGCGGATGTCAGCGTTTGTCAATCCCAAGAAGAATGGCTCACACTTGACTATCGTGCATTTGATTTGGTTATCTTCTCACGATGGCTTGGTGCAAGGCATTATGATGTGTTGAAGAAGATTGCTGATTCAGGCACTCCCTATGTCGTCGACATTGATGACTATTGGGTGCTTCCTAAATACAACCCGGCATATTGGGTGTATCGCAAAGGAATCAAGCAAGGTGTGAAGGATGCCATCAATTACGCAGATGCGGTGATCACCACAACTCCAGCACTTGCCAAAGAGATTCGTCAAATCAACGAGAATGTCATCATTGCATCTAACTGCCTTGACTACACACACAAGCAATGGGAAGCCGAACCGATGGAACGAACCGACAAAGTGAAGGTCGGTTGGGTTGGTGGTGTTACACACGAGGAGGACTTGAAGCTCATTGCTGACCAAATCAAAGGAATGGACATTGAGTTCTACATCTGCGGTTATACACCAGGAGAGATTTGGAATCGCATTGCCAAGAGTATGCCTGATGCAAAGATAGTTGAAGGCACAAGCGTGTTTGAATATGGTGAGGTTTATCGTCACTTTGACTTCGTGGTTGCACCATTGCAAGATACCAAGTTCAACCAATGCAAATCTGAGCTGAAGATAGTTGAAGCGAGTGCATACAAAAAGCCAATCATTTGTTCTGCGGTGTATCCCTACTTGTACCATCAAGCAAATGACGGGGTTTTGTTGGTAACTCAAAACGATTGGAGGACTGCGATTCAAAAGATGATTGATGTTGGTCATTCAGTTCGTCAATCAATGGGCGTGAGCAATTACGACTACTGCCAAAAGCATCACAACCTTGATCTACACAACTTGACAAGATTGCAGTTATACAAATCGTTGTGCAAATAAACTACACACGACCATATCTAACCAACTACCAAAAGGACATCCTTGATTGCGATGCCCGTTTCACGATTACGGCTGCGAGTACCAAGACCGGCAAGACGGCATCACATATCATTTGGCTCTTTGAACAAGCACTCCAATGCAAGGATGGTCAATCGGTGTGGTGGGTTGCACCAGTATACCAACAAGCGGAAATTGCATTCCGAAGGATGAAGAACCAAGTCACGGACAAGAACTTCTTCATCAGCAACGAAACAAAACTATTGTTGACCTTGCCAACGGGTGCAAGGATTGAATTCAAGTCAGGCGAGAAACCTGACAACCTATATGGTGATGATGTCTATGCTGCCGTGATTGATGAGGCATCAAGGATGCGTGAGGAATCGTGGTATGCACTCCGTTCAACGCTGACTGCAACACAAGGCAAATGCAAACTGATTGGCAATGTCAAAGGCAAAAAGAATTGGTTCTACAAATTAGGGGAACGAGCAAGGCAAGGAGAACCCGACTACAAGTATTTCAAAATAACGGCATACGATGCAGCAAGGGAAGGCATCATCACGGAATCGGAGATTGCACAAGCAAGGCGTGATCTACCTGATTATGTGTTTCGTGAATTGTACCTTGCAGAACCAGCAGATGACAAGTCAAATCCGTTTGGCTTGGATGCAATCCGCAAATGTTACCGACCAATTTCATCTATGCCCGTTGTTGCTTGGGGAGTAGATTTGGCAAAGTATTCGGATTACACGGTAATCATCGGACTGGATGCAAACAATTGTGTATCATTCTGTGAGAGATTTCAAGCGGATTGGTCAATTACACAAGCAAGGATTGTCAAACTGATTGGCAACAAACCATCGTTTGTGGATAGCACCGGAGTGGGTGATCCTATCGTTGAGCAACTTCAACGCATTTGTCAAAGAGTAAAGGGATTCAAGTTCACAAGCCAAAGCAAACAACAACTTATTGAAGGGTTGGTGATGTCGGTGCAACAAACCGATGTGTTCTTTCCTGAAGAACCGATTGGAAGCGAGATGGAGAACTTTGAATTTGAGTACACAAGAACGGGTGTGCGTTATACTGCACCGCCCGGACTACACGATGACTGCGTGATGGCTCTCGCACTTGCGGTTGATTGCAAAGCTCATAATAGACCAGGAACATTTTATTTTGCATAATATGAATTGGAAAAACATAAGCATCCACCAACTGCAAGAGATTCACTCTTGTCGTGATATGTCTGACCTTGAGAGGCAGATGAACATCCTTGCCATCGCTTTGAATCTTTCAATGGATGAGGTCGAATCAATGACATTGGACAAGCTCACGACCGAGTTTGCAAAGTTGTCGTTCTTGAATGATCTTCCCAAATCACCCATTCAGTTTATGTTCAAACTGCGTGGTCGTTATTTCAAGTTAGCCAAAACGCCAAACGAGATGTGCGGACACCACTTCATTGAACTCCAGCAAGTATTCAACGGAGATGTGATTGAATCGCTGAATAAGATTGTTGCGTTGCTTTCGATTGAGGTTGATTTCTTTGGAAGGAACAAGAAGGTCGTTGATGCTCAGGCACACTATGAGGACAAATGTGCATTGATGATGCACTTGCCTGTTCCACTTCCGTACACCTATGCTCTTTTTTTTTTGGAAGTTTATCCCGAGTTATTGAAAAATATCCTTTGCTCTTTGAAGGAGGAGATGAAGGATATGACGGAGCAGTTGACCAAAGTCCAATAGTTTGGTTGGAGATAGTTGACAAGATTGTCAAAGGTGATCGCACCAAGTGGGATTTCATACTGGATATGCCATTGATTGAGTTCTTGAATGCGATGGCGTTCTACAAAGCCAAGACCAAAGAACGGCAGAAACGATTGGAGGATGCTGCTGGGAAAGGATTCAATCCGTACATTGTGGCTTGTTTGAATGAGATGTTGTGATACCGAGCAGTATAATACCAATCGGTAACAAATAGTGGTGGTTATTTGTTACGGCAGTATTTCAAATTATTGCCAATTTATAGGATTAGTGGGGAATGTTACCCGAATAACTGCATGAAATTTTCCAGTATAAGCATTCAAATGTGTGCAAATTTTCCATCATAACTATATGCATTCGGGTATAATGTGGTATAAAACGCACAAATTATATGCTTTCGGGTACTATAACACACATTATTGTGCAATTATTGTGCAATCAATTAACTAATATATCGGTAAATGTGGTGCAAAATGGGTGCAATTAACCATTATAAAGTGCAAAGATGAGCTTCATTTGAAAAATGAGTGCATTTGGAACGCAACGACTTATCCGCTATTTTTTATCGTGGCTCTATCAATCACCCAACAACCCGATTCGTACCATCCCGCATTCAATGACACAAACTTTGTCATCACGGAATCAAGCGGTGGTATCTACACGAAAGACAATTTCAAGTTCATTGCAAATGTAAAAGTGGCAACGACATCAATTGCCAAACTCAAAGCACCCATCTACTTTGGAAGTACAAACAAGGGGGTGTTCAACATTGGTCGCATAATGGAAAGTTATGTCAGCAACAATTGGTCGTTCACGGATACATCTCCAAGCGGTTGTGTGGATTCCTTCAGCGATTATGAGGTGGAGTTTGGGTATGAGTATTCACCATCCGCAACCGGCACAATCACGGAGTATCTTGATTTAACTTCCGCAACTGGAACTGTTTGGAACGCTGCCTTGAATCCGTTTGATTTGGTTACATACGCACAAGCTCAATATCTTGCCACATCGTCAAGTGCAAAGTTCTTGACAAATGTCAGAACGAGATACATCCATCGCACTCAAAAGGATTGGCTCTATGCTTTGAAAGGTGATGCCACAAGCGTTGTAATTACATACTCTGATGCAAGTACCCAAACATTCACATTGCCTTCGTCTAAGGTCGTTAGAATACCCGTAGGAAGCCAATTGACAATACCGGGTGCAGCGACATACTTTGATGTGGTCTTGAAACTCGGTGGAACTGCAAAGTCAGAAACCTATCGCATCAACATAAAAGATGAGTGCAGTAAATACGAAACAACGGATATCTTCTTTATGAACCGACTCGGTGGATTTGATTCTTTCCGTTTCAATATGGTGCGTAGAGATACATTTGAGGTTGCGAGAAAGCAATTCCAATCCAACCCGTACACACTCGGTGCGACCTACGGTTATGCGACAAGTGTTCGCACTCGTTCAAACTATCATACAACTGCAAGTCAGAAAGTAAAGCTCACATCCAATTGGATTGATGACACCGAATCCGTTTGGTTGAAAGACCTGATTGAATCACCAGTTGTTTATATGTATGACGGCACTTTGTATGCAGTCAACATTGACAATGCCAACTACGAGCAAAAGAAGGGTGTGCAAGACAAGTTGTTCAACCTTGAGCTTGACATTACATTGTCGTTTGCTGACAAATCTCAACGCTTATGATTCAGTTATATGTTGGGATTCCTTCTTCGTATTTAGAGCAAATCGAAGCAGCGTTTGTTGGTCGTACCAATGATGCGTTTGTTGAAGGAGGGGATTGTCGGATTGATAAACTTGAGGCACTTGGTGGAACTTTTGTCAATCGCAGATTGGATTTGTACGACAACTTTGATCTGCTTATCACCAAGTCAATTGCAGACATCAAATCACCCGAACAAAGATCAAGCGAATACACAAAGACAGTTCTTATTCCTGGTACTGCTGCCAACAACAAGTTGTTTGGTCACATCTTTGAGATTGAGCAAAACATTCAAGGATCAACTCAGTTTGCACCCGACTTCAATCCGAATAAGAAAGCGGATGTGGTGGTGTTGCTTGACGAGGTTGAGCAGTTGCGTGGATTCATCAGGTTGATTCAAATTAATGTGCTGGATTCAACGGACATCCAATATGAGTGTTCCTTGCACGGACAAACGGCTGATCTATTCACGACCATCGCAGACCGTAAATTGAATGTGTTGTCGTTCCCTGAATACAATCACACATTGTCAAGTGGGAACATTATTGATTCTTGGGATACTCAGATTGTAAAGAACGGAAGTCCACAAGCATTTGCCTACGGAAGTGGCTATGTTTATGCGATGATTGATAGAGGGTATTCAGGATTGAGGAACATCACTCAATGGGAAGCAGCGTGGTTCACTCCGTGCTTGTATGCCAAAACAATTGTTGATAAGATATTCACAAATGCTGGTTATTCGTACACAAACGATTCGTTCTTTAATACTGACCGATTCAAACGCTTAGTCATTCCACCACCAAACGGATTGACGGGAAACTCTACTTTGTTGACACAACGATTGTTTAAGGCATCAAGAGCAACATCAGGTCAGAGCTTAGATTTGGGAACTACCTTAATCTTCAACAACGATTCAACCGGTGGCAACTTTGACAATGGAGCAAACTACAATCCGACAACTGGTCAATACACCGCACCGATTGGAGGAGCATACAACTTCTTGATTGAATTTGGAATGCAGTTCAATTTGACCGGATATGCTCCAGTCATCCCGGCTGATGTGTTTGGATTGTTTGGTTTGTATGTCAACGGAGTTTTGAAGTCAACTGCAACCATCAACATTGATGTTGCCGTTCAGCCATCATCGGAATATATTTACCTAACATCGCCAAGCGTTGCAAGTGGTGATTTGATTGACATCCGATTGGTGCAGATTTATGATCAATCTAATGCCACAAATTTGACAAATGCCTTGTTCAGTTTGACAATGGGTATCGGTTCGTTTATGGAGAACAACCAAAACGCTTTCAACTTTGCATATAACGAAACGGTTGAATTCTCCATATTCTTAAACTCGGAAGTCAAGCAAAGCGAGATGCTGATGTCGTTTGTCAAGATGTTCAACTTGTACATTGAACCAACCCAAGACCAACCAAAGGTTCTAAGGATTGTTCCCCGTGATGATTTCTACAATGGTGTGAATGTGGATTGGACAAAGAAACTTGATTACTCACAACCCGTTGAGATTATTCCAATGGGTGATCTTGATGCAAATCCTTATGTGTTCAGTTACAAAGAAGGAGCAGATGAATCAAACAAAGAATACCAGGAACTCTATCAATCTACATACGGATCACGCACCTACAAAGTTGACAATGATTTCGTAAAAACTGAGAAGAAGATTGACATCATTTTCTCACCTACTCAGATAAAGAACTATGACAACGGACAAACAAACTTTGTCTTGAGTTATGTTGAAGCTCAGAAGGATGGCGATTTGAGAATCTTGTATTATTCAGGTGTGCAGAACAATGTATCTTGGAGATTCTATGCACCATTCTACGGAGTTGGGAACTTTCCGTATGTGGTACAACGCAAACTGCCGTTGACCATCCACTATGACAACATCGCTAATCCGACCTTTGACATACTATTTGGTATGCCGAAAGAACTTGGTGTTGGTGCTGGTTACAAATACGGCAATTCAAACCTTGTCACAAACTACTATTATCGTTTTATCACGGAGATCACCAATAAAAACTCCAAGATTGCACGAGCTTATTTCAGAATCACCCCATTGGATTGGTTCAATTTACGGTTCAACAACTTGTACTTTTTTGAAGGACAATACTGGAGGTTAAACAAGGTCAGCGACTACAATCCGGTTGAAGAAGGCGTTTATGAATGTGAGTTCCTTCTTGCTCAGTTCATCCCACCAGCAACCATCACAAACAAGAAGATTGGTGCGGGAACGGGGCAAGGACAAGAAACGGAAGATTATGGAGATATTTATCCCGGTGGAAGCAATCCTATCAGACCGGGTATTCGCAAAGTGAATGTAGGCGGAAGCACGGGAAGTGGCGGTGGTGTGTTTACGGGTAGTGATATTGTGCAATCTTCGGATGGTGCAAACAATTCAGGTCTTGGATTAAGGCGAGTGAATTATTCAATGGGTGCTGAAGGAAGCGTGGCACTTGTCTGCACGGACTTTGAAGTCAGCAAACCTGATACACTCTACATTGGCAACTACGAAATGTATCCATCGTTTTTGAGTGGTGGTTCAGTTCAAACAATTACGACTACAACAACGGCAACCGCAAACGACTATATGTTTTTGTGTGATACAACTGCTGGAAGTTTTCAATTGAATCTGCCAAGTCCTACCGGGTTGAGTGGCAAATTGTTTGTGGTCAAGAAAATCAACGCTGGACACACACTTACGGTTGCAACAATTGGCACGGCAAAGATTGACGGAGTAGATGATCACGCTTTGACCGGACAATGGTCATCGCATATAATTACAACAAACGGAACTGATTATTTCATAATATAATGGCACTAAACGCAACGATTGACCTAACCGTCAAAAAACCCGACTTCAAATCAATGAAGTCCGAAATAAGAGAACTGACAGTCGCAGCTCAACAAGCGGTGATGCAGTTCGGTGAGTTCTCACCTGAAGCCGTGAGAGCAGAACAAGCACTTGCTGGTGCGAGAGATAGGATGGAGGATTTCAATGATCGTGTTGCTGCCGTCAATCCCGACAAGTTTGCACAAATCAACACAGTTGTTCAGGGTGTTGCTCGTGGATTCCAAGCAGCACAAGGTGCGATGGCTTTATTTGGCAACGATTCAAAGGATTTGGAAAAGACGATGGTCAAACTTCAAGGTGCGATGGCGTTGGCTGAAGGTCTTGAAGGATTGGGAAAAGTTCAACAACAATTCTCAGCGTTGGCAAACACAATCAAAGGAAAAGTTGTACAAGCATTCTCAACTTTGAGAGGTGCAATCGCAGCATCAGGAATTGGATTGTTGGCAATCGCTTTGGGTTATGTTGTGGCAAATTTTGAAAAGGTATCAAACGCAATCACCAATGCGATTCCTGGTCTTTCAAAAGTGGCGGAGATTATGGGCAATTTGTTTCAACGATTTACCGATTTCATTGGAGTCACATCGGAAGCCGAAAGACAATTGGAAAGTTTCACCAAAGCGACTAATAAAAATAAAACGGAATTACAAGCTCAAATTGAAATACTATCAATTCAAGGTGGCAAAGAACTAGAGATATTCAAAAAGCGGAGGGAGATTGCAGATGCTGACATTGCGTTGATTGAAAAGAGGAGATCTCTTGGAGTTAAATTGACTGCTGATCAACTGACTGAAGAAGCCAAATTGTATGAAGAATCAGTACAAAAGAAAAAGGTTGTTGATGCGGAGGAGAAGAAATACAATGAGGAACAAGCAAAAATAGCAAGAGATAAAAGATTAGAGCATTTGAAAAAACTTCAAGATTTAGAGAATCAAGTTGAAGATGAAAAAATCAAAAAGCGTTTAGCCAATGCAAAGGATGAATATGAAAAATTAAGCTTGACTCAACTCCAATCACTGACCGATGCTGCTCGTGTTTATGACGAACAAATAGCACTTGCAAAAGGCAACGAAGAAGAGATTCAAAAGATTGACGCACTCTATCGTGACAAATCATTGGCGAATGAAGCGGAATTTAATAGGCAAAGAATTGCTCTTAACCTGAAGGCAGATCAACAAATAAGAGATGCAAAACTTTCAATTGCACAAAGCACAGTTGAGGGATTGACGGCATTAAATAACATTTTAACTGCGGAAGACCAAAAGCGTCAAAACATTCAAAAGGGAATCGCACTTGTTGAGATTGCCATTGATACTGCAATTGCCGTGAGTTCGTTAAACGCTGAATCAGCAAAGGCATCCGCAAAAGTTGCTGGAATACTTGGACCAGCAACACCCGTATTCACCGCAGCATACTATGCACAAGGGATTGTTCGCATCTTGGCGAATGTAGCAAAAGCAAAACAAGTGCTATCAGGTGGCAAAGCGTCAGGTGGTGGCGGTGGAGGAGCAATGGGTATCAATGCACCAGCAATGTCAGCACCAAATATCAGCTCATCACTTCCAACAGTAAGCGGATTTGATACCAAAGTTTTTGTGACTGAAGGTGACATCCGCAGAACAACCGATCGTGTGGATACTACGAGAAAAGTGTCCGTTGTCAAATAGTGCTATTTAAGAAAGATGAAGTTACCAGTTTACAAATTAGACATCAACGAGTTTGACGAGGAAACGGGCATTGAGTTCGTATCACTCGTAGAAACTCCAGCCATTCAAAAGGACTTTCTCGCATTTGCAGAAATCACCCAAAGGTTTGAAATAAAGGATGAAGAGAAACGCATCGTTACTGGTGCAGCGATGATTGCTGATTTACCCATCTACCGAAGAGATGATGTGCGTGGCGAATACTATGTAGTGTTCGACAAAGAAAGCATCTTTAAGATTGCAAAAAAGTGGGCAAGAGGCAACAAATATGATTCGGTGAACACACATCACAAAACACCAATCGCAGATGGCGTGAGCTTGTTTGAATCATACATCATTGATCGTGAACGGGGCGTGATGCCACCAAAGGGATTTGAAGAGGTTGCCGATGGTTCTTGGTTTGTTTCATACCTTATCGACAACGATGAAGTGTGGGCAAAAGTCAAGTCAGGCGAGTTCAAAGGATTCTCAGTTGAGGGTGTTTTTGACTTCCCCGTTGATGCTGATGAACAACTCCTTGAGCAAATGAAATCAATCCTTTCCCAATGGAATGGCAAGTAAAATTGCAACACTTACAACTAAAAACTAATTAATATACAAATGAACGCAAAAGAAACATTGAAGGAAATCCGCACAATGCTCGGATTCTCTGACGAAGAAATCAAAGTCGAGATGGCAACCGCCACATTGACTGATGGAACTGTAATCACTTACGAAGGTGAATTGGCAATCGGAACTGCCATCTTCGTTCAAACTGCTGAAGGTGACATTCCAGCACCTGATGCAACTCACGAGGTTGAAGGTGGATTGTTGGTGACAACCGTTGGTGGAATGGTTACTGAAATCGTTGAACCTGAAGTTGAGATTGAAGTTGAAGCCGAAGAGTTCGCAACCGTATCTGCATTCAACGAAGTAGTTGCCAAGATGGAAACTGCAATCGCTGAATTGACTGCTAAGGTGGCAACATTGACTGCATCTAACAACACACACAAAGAAGCAATGAGCAAAGCAATCGACTTGATTGAGAAAGTTGCTGACTTGCCTTCAGAAGAACCCACAAAAACTCCCGTTTCAAACAAGAAGAATGATCAGTTTGAAGCATTGAAAAGATTAAAAAACTCACTAAATAAATAAACTAAAACTATGGCATTTTCAGTCGGATCACTCGTTAATTACAACAACGAACAATCAACAGATTTGTTGGTTAAAGCATTGTTCAGCGGCAAAACTGCTGCTGCGATGTACGCTGCTAACCAAGTGCAAGTAGGTGTTAAGTCATCTGCTGCCTTGAACATTATCGCTTCAACTGTATTCTTTCAAGCCGATGGCTGCGGATACAATCCAAGTGGTACAACTACCTTCACACAAAGAAACATCACCGTTGGTGCGGTGAAAGTTGAAGAAACTCTTTGCCCTAAAACTTTGGAAGCAAAGTGGATGCAGACACAAATTATGCCCGGTTCACCAACAATGATTCCTTTCGAGGAGCAGATTGGTAACGAGAAGGTAGCCGTGATTGCACAAACTTTAGAAACTGCTCTTTGGCAAGGTGATTCTGCAAGTGGTAATCCTAACTTGAACCGTTTCGATGGTTTGATGAAGATCATTGCTGCTGCATCTCCAACATTGGCGAATGCTCTTCCAACAACTTTCACAACCGTAACTGCTGCAAACATCGATGACATCTTGGATCAAATCTATGCAAACATTCCAGCTGCCGTTGCAACCAAAACTGACTTAGTTTGTTTCTTGGGTGTTGACGCTTACAAGTTGATGTTGGTTAATTTGAAGAACGCCAATTTGTTTCACTATGTGGCTGATGCTGCAACTGAAATGGAAATGGTTTATCCTGGAACTAATATGAAGTTAATCGCCGTTGGTGGTTTGAACGGAACAAACAAATTGTTTGCCGGTTCATTGTCAAACTTCTTCTTAGGAACTGACCTTGCAAACGAAGAGGAAATCGCAAAACTTTGGTACTCTGAAGATTCTGACGAAGTTCGTTTCCGTTTGACTTTCAAGTATGGTGTGCAAGTTGCATTCCCATCTGAAGTTGTTTATTTCACCCTTTAATCTGAGATAGGATGCCTTGTTTATTAACATCAGGATTTACCCTTGATTGCAAAGAAGCAATCGGGGGTATCAAAAGCATCCACCTAATCAGTTGGACTGCATCAAAGTTTACCGTTGTTAGTGGTGTAGTTACTGCAACAACTGTTGTAAGCGGTGATGTGTACACTTACGAGCTACCGAAAGCAACCGGATCAATGACAAACACTACAAATGTTTCGATTGAGAACGGCACATCTTTCAACCAAGCAGACATTGCGTTCAAACTTCGCAGATTGTCAACAACCAAACGCAACGAGATGAAACTTCTTGCACAAGGTCGTTGTTATGCAATCGTGAAAACGAACAACGATGAGTATTGGTTGGCTGGTAAGGACTTGGGTTGTGATGTGACCGCAATGGTCAGCAACACGGGTACTGCAATGGGTGATTCTACTGGATACGAAGTAACTCTATCTGCAATCGAAGCCGAAGCACCTTTCATCTTGCAAGGTTCGGTGGTAACTACATTAGGAATTTAAGTACGCTTGATTCATAGAGAAAGGGGGTGGGCGTTTGCTCACCCTTTTTTGTTACATAAAACTCAACTCGCTATTTTGTATTGATGCTGACAATTAACAAACTACAAACGAAGTATTGGTACTTGACTTTGACGGAGAAAGCAAGTGCAGCATCTTATGTATTTACATTCACTCACCGACAAACGGAAACGGTACTAACAAGAACATTGACCGATGTCAGCACACAAACGGAGAGATACAACAAATTCCAATTCATTGAAGGAACAACCGGAACACTCTTGGAAGGCGAACACGAGTATAGTGTAAGCACCAGCGGTGGAACACTTTGTGAAATCGGAATCTTAAAAGTAGAAACCACATCAAGCGTGACACAATACACTCCAACTTTAATAGAAAAAATACACACAATATGAGCAACTCAACAAGCATTTTGGCTGGTGGCGATGGATTCAAATATCACGGCACGGGTACAGTCACATCAGTAGGTTATGCAGCACTTGTAGTCCAAGAAGACACGGTGTTCACTTCATTCTCAGTAGACGGAACAAATGTTCTTTCAGCTCGTGGATTGAGTGCAATCACACTTCAGCAAGGAGCATATCTACCATCAGGTGGAGCATCAAAAATCACCGGATTCATTATCTCCTCAGGATCAGTAATCGGCTACTAAAATGATAGGCATCGGAATTGGCACTCGAAATCGTCTATATAAAGGTCAAGCGTGGGACATCGTACAAGGTTACAAATCACGCATTACAACTGACGGAGGATACTATGAAGGTATCTCTTGCTTACTTAATAAATTAAACAACTTATGAGCAATCTATTAAGTCAAGCGTCACTCGTGATGATTCCGAGTGGATACAAAGAAGATGTTGTTTACTCACCAATTCCCACAAACGGCAACGGCGATTTGTCATTCACCCGAGCATCCAACGGAACGCGAATAAATTCTGCGGGGTTGGTGGAGGTTACGCCGTGGAATTTTGTAGAGCAAAGTTCAAATTTAGGCAGTTGGTCAAATGCGGGTGTAACAATTACCACGGGAATAACTGATGCGTATGGCACGACAAATGCCGTAACTATGAGCAACATTTCAAGCGGTAGTGCTACTGATTACATTGTAAAATATAGCAATGCAATGTCGTTGCCAACGGGTACACAAATAAATTATAGTGTTTACTTAAAAGGAAGTGGAACGATTGGAGTGATTATTGAACGCAGTGTAAGTGGAGATTATTTTTACAATGCTTCTACAGTTTCATTGACAAATGCTTGGGTTCGTTACGATTTTGCATATACTATCGGTGTTGGAGTTAATGCAAACGGGATTGGGTTTTATGTCAGCAACTTAACGGGGACAACCGCAACAAGTGTAGACATTTGTTTTCCGCAAGTCAATTATGGCTCAACCGCCAAACCCTATTTCCCCACTACCGACCGCTTAAATGTACCACGCCTAACTTATCAAAATGGCGGGGGCGGGTGTCCAAGTTTGTTGTTGGAGAAGCAGAGTACGAATTATGTTTTGTCTTCACAGAATTTAGCGACGACTTGGAGTTTATCCAATACAACGGCAACGGCAAATTCTACAACATCACCAGATGGAACGCAGAATGCGAGTAAACTTGAAGATGGGACAAACAATGGGCAACATAGATATTATCAAACTGTGTTAACGGGTTTAACAAATCAAACTTTGTCGTTTTCCATTTATGCAAAACAAGGAACGCACCGATATATTTCGTGGGGGATTACTGACAATACTGCTTATCGTGGGCAAGTTGTAGTTGATTTACAAACGGGAACAATAACAGACCAAACTACAGATAATTCAACTTTGAGCAATTTAAGTGTTGCAAGTCAAGGAAATGGATGGTATAGAATAAGTGGAACAATGGCGGTTTCAGTAAACTATTCGGGTGGCAATGCTTATGCGTTTGGTTTGATGTTAAATAGCGCAAGTTGGTCAACTGCGGGTTATACGGGTACAAATACATTTTGTTATCTATGGGGTGGACAAGCGGAATTAAGTAGTTACCCCACATCCTACATCCCAACCACATCAGCAAGTGCCACAAGGGTGGCGGATGCTTGTTTTAAGACGGGGATAAGTAGTTTGATTGGGCAGACGGAGGGAACGATGTTTATTGATATGGTTCCAACTGATGTAAGCGGTGCGGGTAGATTTATGAATATATACAATGGCTCGAATACTTCTAATGGGTGGAATGCTATAATTTCAAGTGGAGGCACGCCAAATACATTTCGTTTTTATGGCGATGGATTTGATTTTCAGGGCGGGGCGTGTTTGTTTGGAGTTCGTGTAAAAGTTGCACTTGCTTACAAAAATGGTGTTCTTACAAGTGCCTATGTAAATGGGGCGAGTGTTGGGACATTGACCGCAGTAACAACGGGAAAAAGTTATGATACACTAACTTTGGGCGAAGGTCCTTTTGGTTTATCGGGAAGTTGTAATGTCAACGAATCTATAATTTTCCCGACCGCATTAACAAACGCAGAACTTGCATCACTCACTACCTTATGAAAACCTTTTTAAAATTCGAGTTTACCCCTACACAATGGGCAACCCTTCGCAAGTTAATTGAGCAAACTACAACCACACCCGACGGAGAGCAAACCAGTTGGGTAGATTGTGCAGTTGTTGAAATTGGGTTTATTTGTTTAGAGTGGGGGCAAGTGGATGACAAACCCGTTTGCACAAAGCAGTCCGACAAATGGGCGGTTGATATTCTATTCTATGCAGAAGTACCGAAAGAGTTTGAGCCGTATGCGGTTTATCCAAATCCGTGTGGGGTGCATACTTTCAGCGGTGATGATTCGCTTTATTTGAAAACCTTTTGTGCCAAGTACCCTGATTCACCTTATTGCATAATCCCAACGAATGAAACACCTTAATAATGACACCACCGCTGCGATTGCAACGGCTATCTCAGGCAGTTCGGCAGTTCTGCATTTTGCGAATACTTGGCAACCCGTTTTTGCACTTGCTTTGGCTCTAGTTGGTATTGTTTCGGGTTTGTTTGCGATTCGTTACTACGCAAAGAAAATTGATGCGATAGATGGCAAAGGCAAATAATATCAGCACCTTCAGAGCAAAGCCAAAGAATAAGCTCCGCAGACATACCAAGCACATCAACAAACACAAATCGTGCAAACCAAAAAGAGGACAAGGATAAAAGGTTATTTTGAACCTACACCCAAACGATTCCGAGTGCTTGGTGATTCCATTGCCGGAGCATCTTTGTTTGTTGCTGGTTTGAACCTTGACCATCCAAAGTTGATGTTAATCATCGGCATCGCAGGTGGAGTTGGAAAGTTCATCACAAACTTCTTCACCGATGAAACAAATTAAATTCAACGGATACTACAAAGAGGAATGTCCGAAGTCACAAATCTACTTGCATCATACTGCTGGAGGTGGTGACGGAGTTGCAACCTTTCAATTTTGGGATGCTGATGTCACAAATATCGCAACCGCCATTGCGATAAGTCGAAGTGGTGAAATCGTGCAAGGGTTTTCGTCTAAACATTGGGCGTATCACTTGGGTTTGAAATCTGCTCACTTTCAAGGAGTGCCATTCATCAAACTTGACAAGACATCCATCGGGATTGAGATTTGCAATTGGGGATACCTGGTAGAGAAGAATGGCAAGTTCATCAATTATGTAGGCAAAGAGGTCAAAGATGTTTGCAAACTTGATAAGCCGTACAAGGGATTCACCTATTTTGAGAACTACACAAAAGAGCAAATCGCATCAGTCAAAGAATTGTTGTTGTTGTGGCGTGACAAATACGGCATAGACCTAACTTATCACGAGGATATTTGGTCGGTGACAAAAAGAGCATTGTCAGGCAAGAACGGAGTGTTCACTCACAACTCAGTTCGTGCAGATAAAATTGATGTTTATCCTCACCCCGATTTGATTAGTATGTTGCAATCACTTTAAGTTGCTATTTACTTTCAATGATCTTCCAACGAATCAACTTTCACGACAATGTCCTTCCCGTTTTCAAAGAAAACAAGGCGAAAGGATATGTGACTTTTGGTGCTGACAACTTGTATCCCGATTTCCTGATTGAGTTATTCAACAAGTCACCCAAGCACAATGCCATCGTTTCATCCAAAGCATCGTATGTTGCTGGAGTTGGAACAAAGGTAATCGGACAAAACACCGTTGACATCGCAAAAGCCGAAGCAAAGATTCAAAACATCAATGCTTACGAAACACTTAACCAAGTTAAAAACAAGATTGCTTATGACCTTGAGTTGTTCAATGGTTATTGCTTGGAAATAATTTGGAACAAAGCAAAAACGGCAATTGCTGAAATTTACCACATCCCTTTTAAGAATATCCGCAAAGGACTTGAAGGTGAGTATGTGTATTGCGAGGATTGGACTGACCGCAAAGCAGAGCAAGTTCACTATCAGCCATTCAACGCAACTACAAGAGAATCAAAGTCACTTTATTATTGCCAGTTCTACCGACCTGGTCAAGGAGAATATCCTTTGCCTGATTACATCGGTGCGTTGAAATACATTGAGGTGGACACCGAGATTTCAAATTATTATTTGAACTCAATCAAAAACGGATTCACGGCACAAACTCACATCCAGTTATTCAAGGGAATTCCAACACCTGAAGAAGCTCGTGCAACTGCAAGGCGATTCAAAGAGAACTATCAAGGCACGGACAATGCTGGTGGACTTATCATCCAATACAACGATCCACAAGAGAAAGAGTCAGTCATCAGCAACTTGCAACCGTCTGACTTTGACAAACAATTTGATTTACTAAATAAGACCGTACAACAAGAGATATTTGTTGCACACAAGGTAAACTCTCCGATGTTGTTTGGAGTGCGTGTGGAAGGTCAATTGGGTGGTCGTAGCGAGATGATTGAAGCGTATGAGATGTTCCAACAATCATACATTGAACCAAGACAACAAAAGATTGATGATACTTTGACTTATTTGTTTGAGTTCATCTCTCCAGTTCGCTTAGAAACAATTAACAAACCACCAATCGGAGTTGATTATGTTGCCTTGTTTACTGCTGGACTTTTAACTCAGGACGAAGCACGGAAGGAATTGGGATTTGAAGCGATTGAAAAAGAAACCGTTGCGATGTCATCACAAAATCCTTTTGGATGGGATGATGAGCGTGACTTGGCGGTGTTTATGAAGTACGGTGAACCAGCGGAGAACTTTGAAGCAATGAAGTTTGACTTCGCATCTGCGATTGAATCAGCCATCTTGAATGTGCTGAAAGAAAACAAAGGTTTGCAAGTGGGCGATATCGTCAACATCACCAAACTTGATCCACAAGTCGTGGTTGATACCATTGCAAAATTGAACGAAGCCAAGTTGATCAAGGGATACAACGAAGGTCTTGAGGTAACACCAAAAGGATTGGATGAAATCAGTCAGTTAAAAACCGAAATCGTGGTTCGTTACAAATACTCGGTTGCACCAGGAATATCAGGTGGATTGATTATACCCGGTTCTCGTGAGTTCTGCCGTCAAATTGTACAAAGCAATCGGGTGTATTCTCGTGCGGATATTGATGCGATGTCGGCTCAGAGTGAAACGGGAATTGATGTTTGGAGCAGAAGAGGTGGTTGGTATCACGACCCCGTTAGAGATGTGAATGTTCCACAATGCCGTCACATTTGGCAACAACAATTATTGAGGAGAATCAAATAATGACAAACTTTGTATATTTCATATCAACAACCTATTTGAAGGACAACACACCTTTGAATGAAAATGTTGACGATAAGTTGCTGAAGTCAGCAATCAAAGAAGCTCAAGAGATTTACATCCGTGATGTGATTGGTTCGGGTATTTACAACCAGTTGCAGACACAAGCGTTTGCATCTACATTGACCAACTTGAACACAACCCTTTTGGATTCATACATTGCACCTTGTTTGAAGTATTATACTTTGACCGAAGCGATGTTGCCAATGACATTCAAGTTGATGAATAAATCGGTTGCATCTCGTGAATCTGACAATGCTCGTGCAGTATCCGTTGAGGAGATGACATTGATTGAAGGCAGATATCGTGACAAAGCGGAATACTATGCAAATAGGTTGCGTGATTATCTCCGTACCAATACAAATGATTATCCATTGTTCTTGAATCCCGGCAACACCATTGACACCATCAGACCGAAATCAACTGCATTCAGCGGAGGAATTTATTTACCACTAAGATATGACGATTGTTTCTTCAACTACGACTTCCCCCACGAGGACAAATAAGTGGCAAAAAAACAACGAAGCCAAACTTCTCAAATTCCTAAAAAATGACATTAAACCAAATAATCAAAAAGATTCAGACCGCAGCCGAAAGCCATAAAATGGTCGGCAAGTTTGGTGTTGGTCAGCAATCTAATTTGACGGTTGAGAATGTTGAGTTCTATCCTTTGGTGTGGTTGTATCCTGATGGGTTTAATTTGCAATCAGCCGGGAAGTTAATGACATACAACTTTGCATTGATTGTGATGGATCGTGTGTTTGAATCTGAGAGCAACACAATTGAAGTTCTTTCGGATACTGCACAAATTATGTCTGACATATTTGCGTTGGTAGAAACCAACACGGAAACCGATGGTGACTTTGAATTAAGCATCAACGGAAACGCATCCCCATTCTATGATTCAAAAACTGATATATTGGCTGGATATGCAATCAACTTCCAAGTTCTCACTCCTTATCTCAGCAATAGTTGCGTTGTACCTATTTAGTGTTGTGTGGGCGATGTTCAATTTTGAAGAACATCCAAAGCCAAAAACACTATTGAAGGTAGAATTGCACGAAAGAATCGTGGAAAGGGAGAAAATCAAACGAAGCGTTCTAATCAAATATCTTAACCACTTGGATACAATCTACCTTGACACCTTCCAAAGTTCGTCACAAGGTCTTAAACAAGCAATTGAGATACATCGTACACTTGACACAACTCTATGAAAAAAAATAATGTCATCAGAATTGAAAAGCCATTTGAAGAAACCAAAGTTTTACTTATCTCGGATTTGCATTGGGACAATCCCAAGTGTGATCGGGTAACTCTTAAAAGACATCTCGACGAAGCACTAAGCGGTGGTCACGATATCCACATCAACGGAGATATGTTCTGCTTGATGCAAGGAGGATATGATCCACGAAAGAGCAAGTCAGACATCCGCCCTGAACACAATGTTGCAAACTACTTTGATGCAATTATTGAAACTGCCGTTGAATGGTTTATGCCCTATGCTCATTTGATTAAACTTGTTGGCTATGGCAATCACGAAACAAACATTCTCAAACGCCAAGAAACCGACATCATTGAACGCTTTGTTACTTTGCTCAATTACAAAGCTGGAAGCGATATTCAAGTAGGTGGGTATGGTGGATGGATTCGGTACACGTTTAATCAATACGGCAAAACTTGTATGTACACAATTAAATATATGCACGGATTCGGTGGTGGTGGTGCGGTCACTCGTGGCACTATTCAGCACAACCGTATGAGTGTGAATGTAGAGAATGCCGATGCCATTTGGATGGGACACGTTCACGAGGATTATGAGATGACCTACACCGTTGAAACCTTGTCCGTGAAGGGAAGTATTTATCTGCGTGACATTTTGATGATAAGAACTTCGGCATACAAAGAAGAATATGGAGATGGCTCAAAGGGATGGCACATTGAACGAGGTGCATCACCTAAGCCAATCGGAGGTCGGTGGTTGATTATGACACCAATTAGAATAAGAAGCGGAAGTGAAATCAGGAAGATTGTTGCTTACACCCACAAAACAACTTAAAGGTTAACAAAACGCAAACGGATATGCTCTTAAAGGTTCAAATTGTTCACGAGCAAAAGAACGACAATTGGATGGGTTTGATTGAAGGCGAATCAGACATCGTTGAAATCGTTGAAGATGGTGCAATTGATTCTGCACAAATTGTTGGGGTGTGTGCTTATCACGAGTATTGCATTGTTTATCTGCTCGGAGGTCATTCGTTTATACTGGAAGAAGAATATGATATATTTGTAAAGAGATGGATGCAGTCAACCCGAAACACTATAAACAAGGATTAATTGAGTGCATTGATGCGATTGAATCAGCAACCACCAATAAAAAAGGAATCATCGCAGTTTGCACGGGTAACATAATCAAATACATTTGGAGGTGCGAGGACAAAAATGGACTTGAAGATTTATACAAAGCCAAGTGGTATCTTGAGAAACTCATTGAAACCAAAGAAAAACAATCGCCAAAAAGTGCTACTTTGTAAAATGTGGTTCTTGTTGTTTCTCATTCCTTTGACCAGCAATGGACAAGTATTGATTGATACTTGTGTAATCCAAGAGGCGAATCACTATTTAGTCAAGGGTGCAATTGCAAGAAGGCAAGTCACAATTCTTCGAAAAATTGTGACATCGGATTCCGTCATCATCGACCAGCAAGATTCCATCATCGTCAAGCAAAAGACAAACATCGCATACCTGAAGGATGACAACAATGCACTTGTGAAGCGAAATAAAGCCATCTCACGCACTTTAATCAGTTACAAGATGCTGAGTGTAGTCCTAACCATTTTAAGCGTTGTGATGTGGCTCAAATAGATTTATCCAAATTACCCGATGCACTTGACACTTATTTAGGTGATGCAACTCAAGGTTCACTCCTTCAACAAATCATCGTTGAGTGGTGGAACAAGAAGGTGATTCCACCGATTCAGGCAAATCTTGATGCCAACGGAACAAACGCATCATCCAAACTCCGCCAATCGTTTGCACCAGGCAACATCACCAAGTCACCGACATCTATCAACACCATTCTTGTGGCTGAGGATTATTGGGAGTTCGTAGAATACGGAAGAAAGCCAACACGAGGTGGGCATATTGAAGGGACTCCTTACTTATGGCAATCGTTAAAAACTTGGATCAGTCAAAAAGGTATCAAACCGGCTGAAGGTCAAACCTACGATTCACTTGCCAAAGCCATCGCCAAGAAGATTCACCGAAGCGGAACGAAGGCACGACCATTCTTAGAAAAGGCGTTCACGGAATCCATTCAGATGGAATTGGTCAACGAGTTGAACGCACGATTTGGGGATTTGATATTCTCGGAAGACATAAAAATATAATTAAAAGTAAATTTTATTTGCATTATTGAATTGTTTATTTTACTTTTGTGTCGTTATGGATTACACAAAAGCAATTGAAACAATCAAACTGAAACGAAGACAAGGTCTTTTTCAGATTGTCGCACGGAAGACCGGAGTATCACTTCCCACCGTCAGAAAGTATTTAGTCGAGGGAAACATCGTTTCTCCAAAAGCAAAAGCCGTCATTGAGATTGCATTGAAGGAGGTCAACAATGATTGAGTTGGCAATCAACGGATGGATACTGACTGTGAAAGGTCGTATCTGCGAAGAGAAGTATGTCTACACAATTGAGGCGGTTGACAATTGGCTTATCGCAAACCACATTGAAGAACTTGATGACTATGTGAACTCAACAACGAGTGGATTTGGTGATTGTTGTATCAAAGAATTTGACGGCATCAACTCGGAAGCATTCTTCAATGCTGAACCAACTAAATTTCAGGTTCTATTTATGATAGGACAACGCACTAACTTTTTCTAAAAACAAAAAATCTATGAATAAAAGCGAATCAATCAAGAACATTGCTGGTGCATTGGTAACATTCCAAGCATCGGTGAGCAAGGTCGCAAAGGAATCAAGCAATCCTTTCTTCAAATCAAAGTATGCTTCATTAGCAAACATACTCGGAACAATTCAAAAGCCATTAAGCGAATGCGGTTTGGCAATCAGTCAGTTTCCTGATCAAGATGCACTCACTACCATCATTCTTCACGCTGAATCAGGCGAGTGGATGGAATCATCCTATGTGATGCCCGTTGCAAAGCAGAACGATCCACAAGCGATGGGAAGTGCAATCACCTATGCTCGGAGATATGCACTCGGTTCAATCCTAAACTTAAACATTGACGATGACGATGATGGCGAAAAAGCAATGGGAAGGCAGTCAGCAAAGAAAGACGAACTCCATCCAAAGCACTCCAGTTGGGCAAAAGCCGTTGAGCATTTGAAGACGGGTGGACTAATGACCGACATCACCACGAAGTTTGAAGTATCTCCAGTCAATCAGAAACTTTTAATTGGCGAGAAATGAAACCAACCATTCACACTAATTTGACCGAAGACGATTGGCACGATTTAAGAAGGGCAAGATTCACGGCATCAGAAATCCACAAACTTATGGGTACTCCGAAATCAAAATCGGAGTACTTGTCGGAAACCGCAAAGACATTCATCTTTGAGAAGGCAGCGGAATACTTAACCGGGCAGAAAGCGGAGATGTACGGCAGAGCTTTGGATTGGGGCAAAGACCACGAGAAGGAAGCGTTTGAATACTTCCAAAGTCAGTCGGATGATTTCTACACATACTATGGTGCAGAAACCTACACATTCATCACTTATGGCGAATGGGGTGGATATTCACCTGATGCACTTGGCACACACTTGGTTGAAATCAAATGTCCGTTCAATTCAGGAAACCACCTTCAAAACTTTTTTATCACCAACAACGAGCAATTCAAATCCAAACGACCGGAATACTATTGGCAAGTTCAGATGGGGATGGTTGCAACCGAGATGACCGAAGCGTTGTTTGTTAGTTATGATCCACGAATGCCCATTGGCAAGAAGCTCACGCAAAGCTTGATCACTTTGGAGGAGGACATTCAGGAAATAATTGATGAGAAGTTGGCATCTGCTGGAGAACTATTTATGTCAATTACTAAATAAATCGTTCATTCACAAAGAAAGTGATAAAATAAATTTGGTATTGTGAAAGTTAATTTGTTAGTTTGAATCATACTATAAAACGAACTAAAAACAAAACTATGAAAAAATTTACAAGTTGGACAGACCACGAGCGCACAACGAGTTGGACAAGCCACAAACATCCCGAAGATTCAAATTTTATGCAAGTTGTTAAATTTATGCACGTTCAGTATTCTGACGGAAGAAACAACTTGTATTGGTCATTGTTTAATTCATCTGCAAACGATAAGCACTTAATTTCTAATATATCATTAGTAGAGGCGCAATCGAGGTTTGTTGATGATGAAGTTAAGGAAGTGACTGAATCCGATTTTCAAAATTGGTTAGCCAATAAATAAACTATGGACATAATCTACTTAATCGTAATCACACCCATCACCATTGCGGTGATGTTCGTGTACTGGAAGTTGAAACAATACTTCAATGACTTTGACAAATTGCCTGAGGCATCACCGTATCAATTTGAAAGGGACAACTACATCCCCGAATTTGATACCTACACGAAGGCAATCTATAAACATAAATTTTACAAAGGCAAAAGCAAATGATACAAAACTACTTAATTATCGGAATGGCAATCTTATTTGTCATCACCCTTCTCCAGTTGCACAAAACATCTGAACGAGAAAATGAGCTACTTGAAAAAATCTCAAACAAGAATCGTTTGATTTGGGATTATGAAACCGAACTACTTGAGATCAGGTCAAAGATTGCGGAAGCAAATGACCGTGCAAAAACTTGGGAACTACAAGCTACATTCTTAAAAGAACTGAACAATGACAAACCTAAAAGCACTCGTGGTCAAAGCATCAATAAATAACATCATCAAGTGGCGTGTGTATTTTGCCGGAGAGTTACTCGCAACCTTTGAGAACGAAACGGATGCCATCTATTACGCTAACTTTATAGACCGACAATGATGAACACAAAAGATATGGTTGCATACTTACTGCAACACAAACCCGAAACAAGGGATTGTGACATTAAACTGATGGCAGTAATTTATCGCAGATTATGTGAAGGCAAGGATTTCTTCACGGAGTTTGAAGCAAAGCGATTGCCATCACCGGAAACGATAAGAAGGTGGAGAGCGAAGCATCAGGAAGAGAACGAGGAATTGCGTGGTGATAAATACAATGATCGTCATAAATCTCAAATTAGAGTGAAACGAGAGTTGGGATATTCCGTGTAATGTATTATATTTGAACCGTTAACGGGAGTATTGAGGATTCCCATCGTTAAAAAATTTTTGCCCTATTAGATTTGTTGCACCTCAATTGCACAAATTTGATGGGGCTTTTTTTATGGCTAAAGACAAAACATCATTCATACTCTACTGCGACCAGCAAGGAGTATTCAACAAACTACCTGATGAAATTGCGGGTAAATTAATCAAACACATCTTTGCGTATGTAAACGATGAAAATCCACCGTGTGATGACTTACTACTAACCATCGCATTTGAACCCATTAAAACGCAACTGAAGAGGGATTTGCGTAAATATGACGACTACATTGATAAACAAAAGTTTAACGGTGCGAAAGGCGGAAGACCAAAGAAGAAAGATGAAACCCAAATAACCCAACCCTTTTTTCAAGAACCCAAAAAAGCTGATAATGTAACTGATAATGTTACTGCTACTGTAAATGATATAAAAGTAAAGAGGGATGTTTTTATCAAACCATCTATTGTTGAACTTAAAAACTATATGTTGGAAATTGGAATGAATGATGTATCCGAAAAATGGTTTGACTATTATGAAAGTAACGGATGGTTAGTTGGTAAAAACAAGATGAAGAATTGGAAGGCAGCGGTTCGTACTTGGAAGAATAATAATCTTTCAAATAATGTTACTACTCCACAAGTTATCAACCGCAAAGTATTTAACTTGCAAGAATATGACGAACGAACTTGAAGAATACATAATCGGTCAACTTTTATACTTTGACCAAACTCGTGCAATGTTGCCACGAATCAAATCGCAATGGTTTGAGGACAACCTGAACAAACGGATTGTGGAATCAATGTTGGAGATGTACATCAATAACGATGAGATTGATGTTCTAACATTGGGAAAGAAGTTCAGCCGTGTTGAGATGGTCACCATCGTCAAACTCACGCAGAATGTTTATGGGATGCCAAACATCAGCAGTCACCTTCCAGCACTTGAACACAAGTATCTCAAAAAACAATTCATTGAGAACATCACCAACTTGGATTTGACTTCGGACTTAAAAGAGATTCTCACCAATGTTCAGACAATGGTCGACAACACCAAGTTCACAACCATCAATGATCCGGTCACGATTACCCAAGTTACCAACAAGACGGTTGATGCTATTATTGAGGCGGTGCAAAGAGGTGACAAGCTCACCGGAAGACAAACGGGATGGGCAGGACTTGACCGAGTATTGGGAGGATGGAACAACGGTGATTTGATTGTGATGGCTGCACGACCTGGACAAGGAAAGACGGCACTCGCTTTGTCGTTGATGTATGACTTCGCCAAGATTGGTGGTAAGGGATTGTTCTTGTCGCTGGAGATGAGCAATGAGCAACTTGTCAAAAGATATTTATCGTTGATTACCGACCTTGCCAATTGGAAGATTCGCAATGCAAACCTTCGTGAGTTTGAGGTTCAGCAACTTATCAATTCAGCCAACAATCAGACGGTTCAATTTTACATTGACGATGATCCGAATTGCAGTATACAACAAATCAAATCCAAAGCCAAGATTCACAAAGCAAAACACGGGCTTGAGTTGTTGGTGATTGATTACATCCAGTTAATCAAAGGAACAAAAACAAACAGAGAGCAAGAGATTGCCGAGATATCGAGAAACCTTAAATTGCTTTCTAAGGAATTAAACATCACCGTGATAGTGTTGGCTCAGTTATCACGCAAATGTGAGGAGAGAGCGGATAAAAGACCTATGCTCAGTGATATCCGTGAGAGTGGTTCTATTGAGCAAGATGCGGATGTTGTGATGTTCCCATTTCGACCGGCATACTATTCAGGTGAGAAGCTCCAGCAAGAAGAAGCCGAACTAAATATCGCAAAGAATCGTCACGGTGAATGCTACACAATAAAAACGACATTCATCGGTGAACGCACAATGTACGAAGAACGACTATGAGACACGGTTCATTGTTTAGCGGAATAGGTGGGTTTGATCTTGCTGCCGAGTGGATGGGATGGGAAAACATCTTTCATTGCGAGTGGATGGAATTTCCACGAAAAGTATTGGACTATCACTTCCCTGATGCGGATAGTCACATTGATATATGTAAAACTGATTTCACAAAATATGCAAACAAAATTGACATTCTTACTGGAGGATTCCCCTGCCAACCATTCTCACTTGCCGGTAAAAGAAAAGGCACGGATGATGAACGCTACTTGTGGGGCGAGATGCTTAGAGCAATACAAGAGATTAAACCGAGATTCGTCATCGCTGAAAATGTCTTTGGTATCACGAACATTGATGGCGGATTGGTATTCGAGCAGGTGTGCCTTGACTTGGAAACTGAAGGGTACGAAGTTCAGCCGTTTATTATTCCAGCTTCAGCCAAAAACGCACCGCACCGAAGAGATAGATGCTGGTTTATTGCCTACGCCAACGGCAATGATGGACGAAGCACCAATAGAGAAAGTGGATGCCAGAAATCAGAAACAAATGGACAAGGGGAACAGTCCGTTCATTCTCGGATTGGGACAACAAGCAATGAGGGGGTTACTACCAACACCAACTGTGATGGATTCAACGAACGCAACGGCATCAATGAAGTCAACACAAGTCAAGGATGGGAGTATGCACTCGGTGACGTTGAGCAGAGCGATGATAATGGGGATGTTGCCTACGCCAACGGTGAGCGACTCAAATGGCAGCGGAAGCAGGGAAGCATTACAAAAGAGAGGGCGGGGAGAGCGGAACGATTTGGGCAGTTGGGCAACAATGAACACCAATGGGATGAATTCCCAACTCAATCCCCGGTTTGTGGGGGAGATGATGGGATTTCCACCAAATTGGACGGAATTACCTTTCCTAAGTGGAGAGCAGAATCTATCAAAGGATACGGAAACGCCATAGTGCCACAAGTGGCGTATGAGATATTCAAAGCAATTCAACAAACGATATGACAAGCCATTACCAAGAAACCCACCTTCTCAAGCAAGAAGTAAAACGGCTCAAAGGAGTAATCGCAGAACTCAATCAAAAACGAATTGACGAGGTCAAGAAACTCAAAGAAGAAATCGTAAACCCAAGATGCAAGATCAACGAGATAGATGCTGAATGGACTGAAGCGATGCGAGTGGTTGCAATCGTGTACGATGTCACACCTGATGCAATCTTGGAGAAGGTTCGCACTCAAAACATTATGGATGCTCGGCACTTGTTTTGCTATTTATGTAGAAAGCATCTGAAGATGACCTATCTTTCCATCGGCAAGATTCTTCACCGTGACCACTCAACCATCATCAACTCCGTGCAAGTGTACGAATCTCTTGTAGAATATGACCGAACAACCAACAAACTATATGTCGAATCTCTATCCTTATTGGGTTTGCATTTGCACGAAAGGTCTAAGCTCGTCAATACATATTCTCCAATCTGAGGATGAGATGCTCAGGATAAAGAAAAAATACGAAAAGAATGGTTATATTTGTAGTATTGAAAAGAAAATGTGAATAAAGCGGAAATCATAGAGGAACTCTCGAAAGCGGAATGGCTGACCAAAGCCACGAAGAACATAGCCAAAGGAAACGAGTTGGCAAGGGAACTCTATCAATTCTACTTTCTGACCATATTGCAAAAACCTGATGAACAAATTGAGAAAATATACAACGACGGATACATCCAGTTTTGGACAATCCGTCTTTTGTACCTTTGTATCAACGGCAACCGGCATCCCTTTGGTGAATCTCGGATTTATGATCAATACGATGTCTATGACTTGCACTTGTCTGAAGAACCCGACCTACTTTTGGAAAGGGAAGAAGATGAGCGAATCGAACAAAAACGAATCAACAAAATAAATCAGGTAACTGAATCAGCATATTTCTATGAAAGGGAGTTATTCAAGTTGTGGTGTAGTGGAATGTCAGCACGAGCAATCCATCGCCAAACGGATATTTCAGTCAGGGAGATTCTGCGTGTAGTAAAATTAATGAAAGAAAGATGTACAACGAAATAATTGGAATTGCTTGTCTAAGCATCATCATCGTCAACTTCGGCAAACCAGCCGACTTACTCAAACGCTATCTCTACGGAAGCGACTACTCCAAATGGAAACGAATGAAACCACTTGACTGTGCTTTCTGCTTATCGTGGTGGTTGGGATTGTCTTTTTTTATATACACCTACGGATTTGTGGGTATCTTGTACGCATCCATCGCAACCGTAATCGTTGCACTCCTTGAAACAAAACTATGATAGAATTCATCCAGTCACTTCGCCCGGCATACGAGATCTACAAAAAGACACTCGTGTTCCAATTAACGCCTGAACAATCGGCACAACTTCAGAATGTACATCGTGAGATATTTGGTCGCAATGTTCCCAACTGCTCAACTTGTGTGATTGAGTCGGTGTTCTCACTTTTGATATGGGCAGACCAAAAAGCATTGGAGTTGGCACAACTTGCCGATGATGAGCAGAAACCAAAACGCAAACGGAAATGACAAACAATAAACAACAGACGGCAGTAGAGCAATTAATAAACCACTTAATGGAATATGGGTTTGATTTATCACTTCATAAAATAGAAATTGAACATTTCAAAGAGATGCAAAAAGACCAACATATAAAAAGTTGGGAGGCTGGTCTAATGAAAG